>Ga0210039_1001123_pt1 | contig 25862 bp, 15 predicted proteins | sample CryGeyCG2114_250_3_FD_185460 | JGI IMG/M metagenome (GOLD analysis project Ga0210039, IMG submission 185460) | Groundwater microbial communities from aquifer - Crystal Geyser CG17_big_fil_post_rev_8/21/14_2.50 (SPAdes) (version 2) | ecosystem: Environmental > Aquatic > Deep subsurface >...
GCTTTGGGTCGCCAATGTTGTTGTATTTGACCTTCAATTTCGGATTCAATTTTGCGTAAGCCACCGTAAAAACAAGCGTCCGAAATAAGTTTTGAAGCCCTTCCGTGGTCAGGATGTCTGTCGGATATTGCATTTGCCAACACAATTTCGGGTTGATATAAACGTAACATCTTTATAATGGCTAATTGGTGTTCTTTGTTGTTTTCAAAAAATCCATCAGAAAAGTTAAGAATTTCACGTGTGTGAACTCCCATAATTAAAGCTGCATTTTTCGCTTCTTGCAAACGTATTTCAGCACTTCCTCTAGAGCCTAATTCTCCATGCGTTAAGTCTAAAATACCAACTTTTTTGCCTAAAGCAATGTGCTTTAATAATGTTCCACTACAACTAAGTTCTACATCGTCAGGGTGTATGCCTATGGCTAAAATATCTAATTTCATTTGAACGATAAATTTTTATAATTTTTTATAAAATTAGTCCTATTTATTGTAGTTTACAATACTTACTTTTATACTTTAAATTATTCATACGATGAAAATCAAATTTATAGGAGCAGCACGAACAGTTACAGGAAGTAAACATTTAATTACTACTCGAAATGGTAAAACAATTTTATTAGATTGTGGGCTTTTTCAAGGAGAAGATGCTAAACGACATAATTATAATAAAGACTTAGGTTTTGAAGCCTCAGAAGTAGATTATTGCATCTTATCTCATGCTCACATCGATCATTCAGGGGCTATACCCTATCTTGTGAAAAGAGGATTTAAAGGAAAGATTTATTGCACTAAAGCAACGCAAGATTTATGCAGTATCATGTTGATTGATAGTGCTCATATTCAAGAATCAGATTTACAATATATTAATAGGGCAAGAATTCAAAAAGACCTTGAACCAGTAGAGCCTTTATACACCATTGCTGATGCAGAAATTGCATTAAACCAATTTGTTGGGTTAGATTATAATAAATGGTCGAAAATAAATGATGAAATTGAAGTTTGCTTTACTATAGTTGGGCATATTTTAGGTGCAGGAGCAATTAACCTGAGAATTAAAGAAGAAGGACAATTACATACCCTTTGCTATACAGGAGATATAGGACGGAATCAACATAAAATAATTAAACATCCAGAGCCATTTCCTCAAGCAGATTATATTATTACAGAAGCTACTTATGGGAATAGACTTCATGAAAATACATCAATAGCCGAAAATAAATTATTAGAAATTGTTAAAGATACTTGTGTTCGCAAAAAAGGAAAATTGATTATTCCTGCATTTAGTGTGGGACGAACTCAAGAAATTATTTATGCACTAGATCAATTTGAAACACAAGGTAAATTACCTCACATTAATGTATATGTAGATAGCCCTCTTTCTACTAATGCCACAGAAATTATGCGTAATCATCCAGAATTGTTTAATCAGGAGGTGTTGGATTATATGAAAATTGATAATGATCCCTTTGGATTTAATAAGTTAACATACATTAGAAATGTAGAGGAATCAAAAGCATTAAATAACTCAAATGAGCCATGTATTATTATTTCAGCTTCTGGTATGATGGAAGGAGGAAGGATTGTTCATCACATCAGAAATAATATATCGGATAAAAAAAATACCATTTTAATAGTTGGATATTGTGCACCATTTACGTTGGGAAACAGAATTATGCAGGGTGCCGAAACAATTAAAATTTATGGAGAAGAAATTCCTGTTAAAGCAGATGTGAAAATTCTTACAGAATATTCAGCTCATGGCGATTACCAAGAAATGATAGATTTTTTAAGTTGTCAAGATCCACTTAAAGTAAAAGAAATGTATTTGGTTCATGGTAATTATGAAGTTCAACAAGAATACAGAGAAAAACTATTGGAAAAAGGGTTTAAAAACATTCGAATACCTGACGAAGGTTCAGAGTATTTAGTTTGAAATATGAGTGCAGTCTAAAAAGTCATTTCTTTACCACTAAAACACAAAGACTCAAGGTGTCACAAAGTTTAAAATATTGCAATTCAGTTATTTGTGCATCTTAGTAACTTAGTAACTTTGTGGTATTTTTTATTTTTTTTACTTTTTAGATTGGACTTAAATATAGTTTAATCAATTTTAATTTTCTAACACAATATTTTCTATTTGGGTGTGAATGGAATTTTTGCCTACACCTAAATCAATTGAAATTGTTTTAGATTGGTAGCCTTCTGCTTGAATAGAAACAGAATAAGCGAATCCTCCCTTTAATGTAATAAAATATTCGCCATCAGTATTAGATGTTGTTTTAGCAACTTCTTTGCCTGTGTTATCTTTAAAAATAAAATCGGCAACAATTGGCGTTTGTTCATTGCTTTTAATCTCGCCTTTCAAAATAGACAAATTAATTGCTACACCATCCGTTAAAACAGGATAGTTAATCATATTTATTTTGTAGATATCTCTTTCTCCCATACCTTCTTTCAATTCATTGGAATAATAAGCTGTTTTTCCATCTAAGCTTAAAATAAAGTGAATATCATCGTTTACGGTATTGATTGGATAACCAAGATTTTGAGGAATTGACCATGTGCTGTCCGCATCATTAAATTTCGACATAAAAACATCATAGCCACCCATAGATAAATGTCCTTTTGAACTAAAAAATAAGGTTTTCCCATCAGGATGAATAAAAACAGCAATTTCATCTTCGGGTGTATTAATTATAGGTCCTAAATTTTTTGGTTCGCCCCATTGGCTTTTTGATATTTTTTCAACTACATAAATATCTCCTTTTCCTTGAGCTCCTGTTTTTTTCTCTTTTCGTTCGCTAACAAAAAAGAGCTTATTTCCATCTGCTGATAAAGAAGCCGAACTTTCGTAATAAGAAGTGTTAATAGTTTTGTCGAGTGGTTTTGGAGTGCTCCATTTACCAGAAGTTTCTCTTTTTTTGGAGACAAAAATATCGCCTATATATATACTTCCATCATTGCGGTAAATGTATATTTCATTTCCATCAGGAGAGATGCTTAAACTTGCATCATGCCCTTCTGTATTGATGTTTCCTTCAATAGGGTAGGCTTTCCCCCAATTGTTTAATGTGGAATCCCAAGTAGAAAGGTAAATGTCTTCAAAATATTTATAATCACCAGCTTTGTCTATTCCACCACCTTTAGTATCGGATCTTCTAGATGTAAATATCATTGTTTTTCCATCGGCAGTAATGGAAGGAGCATAATCAGCACCTCTTGAATTAATATTTTCTGAAAGAATCTCAATTTCAACATTAACAGGATGTTCTTTCATTTTTTTAGCATAATTTACCTGATTGAGTGCTTTAGAAACATTGTAGGTGTTTAAAACACTTTTTTTTGCTGTTGCTTTAAATTTTTCTAACGATTCAATAGCTAAGTCTAATTGGAGGTTTTTATGATAAGCAATTCCTAAATTATAATGCAATTCGGGAACAATGGGCTTGTCTTTTAGCTTACGTGCATTTTGAAAATATTCAACAGCTAATTCAGGTGAGTTTAAAGCTAAGTAACATTCTCCAATTCTGTAATTTATCATTGCATCGTTGGTGAAATCAGTAAGTAATTCTCTATAAATATTAAGTGCCGCTCTGTAGTTTTTATCTCCTAATAAAAGGTGATGAGCTTCTGCCATTTTTAATTTATAGGTAATTTTTCCTTTTTGTTTTGTTTCGGATTGTGCAAAAGATATTGATGTGCTTACGAAAAGCATAATTAAAAAAACGAGTATATTTTTCTTCATCTTGAGTAAAAGGTTAAAATAGAGTAAACAAATGTAAGGAAATGCTTATTAAAAAAAAACAATTACACTAAATCTAAAAATTTTTTTATTGCTTTTCGTTTGTTGTCTGTTAGTAAATAGCTAATGTTGTTTGTTAAATAATTTAAGAGTTCCAGTTTTTTTTCATTTTCAATTGCATAAAAATCTAATACTGAAGAGATGTTATTAACACCAACACCAATGGCTTCATTAAATTCTTTGATGAAATTGGGAGTTATTTTTTTATTGGAAACCCAACAAGCAAAAACAAAAGGAAGTCCTGAAAATTTTTGCCATTCCTCAGCTAAATCATACACATAGCTATAGTTTTTTGAAAGATTAAATGTTCTGTCGCCAATTATTACTCCTGCGGTTGAATTTTTTATCGTATTTTCAAAGCCTTCTTCTGCTTCTTCCCATTGAGGTTGTATGTTCCAAAAATGTTTTGCCAATACTTTGGTTAAATTAATTGATGTTTTTGATTGATAATCTAATAAAACAGTTTTAATTTCATGGAGGGGAACATCACTTAATAATAATACTGATTTCACTTTTCCTTCAGCTCCTATACAATAATCGGAAATGATGTAATGCTCTTTCAATTGAGGAATAATAGCAACAGGAACTAATCCTATATCTACTTGGTTGTTAATTAGTTTTTTAGCACAATCTGAAGGGTAATCTAACGATAAATCAATAGTGTCTATAATAGAACTTTTTTTTAATCCATACAAAAAAGGGTAGGTGTTGGCATAAGAAACAGCCGAAATTTTATACTTCATTTATTGGTTGATTGATGATTTTTTGAGCAGAAATAGTGGCTGCAACAACTGAAACAATAGAAACAAAACCAGCTAAGGTAACTCCACAAAATGGAATAAACATAACCAAAGCGAATATGCTTCCATTAGCAATAGCAACACCTTTGTTTAAACGCATGAATTGAACGCTTTTTTTAATATTAAATCGTTGTCTTTCAAGAGCGTAATCTATAAAAGAAAAGCCATAAAAATAGGCTGAAATAAAGAATAGAATTAGGGCTGCAAATTGACCTACAAGTGGTATAAAACCCAAAATAAAAAATAAGATTAAATAAAAGGTTTCGATGAAAACATTTCGTAGTGCAATAAGAACGCCTCTAACAATATCTCGCATCATTTGGTCGGGATTGAAAGGATAGGTTTTTCCTAATAAAATTTCTTCTGTTTTTTCTGATAAAATAGCAAAGATAGGAGAGAGGCAAATGATTACAACATACCCACCAAAGGTAGCAAATACAAAAAAGAAAGTAATTTTGAAAAATAACCACAAAAAGCCACTAAGTACTTTTTGGATATAATAACCAGCATCTCTTAGCATTTCTAACCCAAAAAGTGGCGTGGAATCTTCTTGAAAACTAACTTGAAGCCAATTTTCAAGAGCAACAGTAAGCATTCCTATGCCATAAAAACCTCCCACAAAAAAGAGTACGTTTAGCAAAACAGGAAAAATAAAAAACCACCACAATCCATTAGAAATAATAAATTGAAGTGCTTTTGAATAGCCTGAAAGTCCAATTGATATGTCTTTTAGTAGTTTGATAAGTTTATAAAGTTAAAAGTTTGTGAAGTTTGTAAAGCTATAGATTCTTCACTTCATCCCGAAAGCTTTCGGGAGTTCGTTCAGAATGACACTAACACCTAATTACTAGCACCTTATTTAATGTATAACAATTTCAAGTAAAATTCTTTTCCTCATGCGTTGATTAAGTTTATGCATAATGGCTTCTTTGCTATAGCTTAATTCTTGCTTCAATGCAGCAGAATCTAGTTTAACAAAGAGTTTTTTATCTTTAAAATAGACTTTTTGGGTGTGTTTCATATACATCACACCAACAGCTTCTTCATACAATTTTATCAATTCAATTTCATCTAACTGATCTTGATAACCATAAGCACGCAACAGTTTATCTATTAATTCTTTTATTGGTTTTTCATTGCTCATTTTCTATCACCCCATCTTTTATTTTAAACGCTTTAAAATTAATATTTTCTTTTTTTAATAACGAAGGAATTCGAACAAAAGAAGTGTCGGTAATAAAAATTTGTCCAAACGTGTTGCTTCCAACAATGGTTAATAACTGAGTCATGCGTTTGTTGTCGAGTTTGTCGTAAATATCATCCAACAAAAGTGTTACTTCGCTTTTTTTAATGGATTGTATTAATGCTGCTTGGGCTAATTTCAAGGCTAATAAATAAGTTTTTTGTTGTCCTTGCGAGCCAAATTTTTTAATGGGATGATTGCCAATATTAAAAATTAAATCATCTTTATGAATTCCAATATTTGAATAATGATTTGCTCGGTCTTTTGCCAAATTTTCAATTAATAAGGTTTTGAAATTTTCATTGGTAAGTTGCGATTGATAATCTAAAGAAACTACTTCTTTTTTTTGACTTAACAGGTCGTAATACTCTTGAAAAAAAGGAGAGAAATCAAAAATAAATTTTTTGCGTGTTTCATGGATAAATTCACCATAGAGAGCGAGTTGATTGTCCCAGATTTCTAACGAATCTGCATCAAAATTTCGGTTCAACCAAAACGATTTTAATAATAAATTTCGTTGGTTTAATGCTTTGTTGTAATTGATGAGCTGGTTTAAATATTGGCTGTCATATTGAGAAATTATCCCATCAATAAATTTTCTTCGCACTTCACTTCCTTCTGTAATTAAGGAAGTATCGGCAGGAGAAATAATTACCAAAGGAATTTTGCCAATGTGTTCGGACAAACGGTCGTATTCTTTTTTATTGTGCTTGAATACTTTTTTTTGACCTCTTTTCATTCCACAATACACCACTTCTTTTTTATTGTTTTTATTGAAATAACCTTCAACTACAAAAAATGGAAATTCGTGCTTTATGTTTTGACTATCAATAGGGTTAAAATAGCTTTTGCAGAAGGATAAATAATAAATTGCATCTAACAAATTGGTTTTTCCGCCACCATTATCTCCCAAAAAACAATTGATTGTATCAGAAAAAGTAAGATTGGCTTCTTCGTAATTTTTAAAATTAATTATTGATAATTGGGTCAATAGCATGGCACAAATTTAAACAATGGCTTTTAGGTAGCATCAAATTTTAGGTGGCAATTTAAATATAACTTAAAAAAAATCTAACTAAATTTACCATTTAAAATAAATGAAAAAAATAGTTTTTACCTTCCTATTGTTTTTTTTAATTCTGCTTCATCCAGCATTTAATCAGTCTTTTCATATCAATAATATATTTAATCCTGGACTTACAATTGGTACTGATTACCCACTTTCAGCCTCACTAAATGACACATCTGATTTTCAATTAATAAGATATAAAATTCAACTTGTTAAACCTGTGCGAACACGATATGGAGTAGCATTGCAAGATTTTGATGTTAAAAATCCTGATGCGAAGGCCAGTCAGATGTTTGTTGCAACTAAATTTAGTGTTGCTCATCCTTCCATAACCAATAGTCATTATGATAATGTTTACAAAGGAGAATTAGAATTTACAGCAATTACAGCAAGCAATAAAAATGGTATTTGGGTGTATTCTGCTAATCTTTTTGCTGAAGAAAGTAGCACTTCTTTTCATAAAAGTTTTATGCCTAACATTAAGGTTTACACTGCTTTTGTAAATATTCAGCATTTAAAATTTGTTTATTTTTATGGTGCTACTATTCTTGTTAACCAAGGCAGATTTTATCCATTACCTTTGTTTGGTTTTAGGGCTATTTTATCTCAAAGATTAAAGTTAGAGTTTCTAATCCCTGTTCACATCAAACTAAATTATGAACTTACTCAAAAATTAAGTCTTGATTTAGCAGGTTATTTTAGCGGAATTAACGCCATAAAAAGAGAAGGATCGGCATTGCAAAAAAACGACAATACATTGAATTTAAGAGAGCTTAAAATATATTTAGCATTAAACGCTAAATTGGCAGAGCATTATAAACTAAAAGTTGAATTTGGTTATGCTTCTATGCGAAAAATTCATAGATTATCAACTGATTTTAAGCAAGATTTAACAGCTGCACCTTATATTAGTTTTTCGTTGAATTATAATTTTGGAAATTCTGTATTTGGAAATTTCATTGATAGAGCAGAGTAGGTTGTTTGTTCCTTGTATTTCTCGATACGCCAATATTCCGCTATCGCTCCATATTACCTACTCGAACAGACATTTTAATTACTTGTTTCTGCTTCTTTCTTTTTCTTTCCTCCAAAACGAGAAATTTTGTAAGTAAAACTTATTAAAAAATATCTGCTTAGTGTGTTTACTCGTTCATCTTCAATATAGTTGGAATTGCTTGTTCTGTTGATTCCTACATTTTCATTAAAAATATCATATACAGTTAGTTTCAGTAATCCTGCATTTCCTTTTAAAAATCGTTTTGAAAGTGATGCTTGCAAGATAGGAATATCTGGATTGTTAGCAAATTGATCGCCAGAATATTGTGTGTAATCAAGTTCTGTGCTGAAAGTCCAAGTTTTTTTTATGTTGATGATTAGCTCAGAATAATAAACAGTAGAGAGAAAACTTTGATTCAAATTGGTGCTTTCAGAATACGTTGTGTTGGTTATGCTAAACTTTGTACCTGCCTTAATATCAACAACATCCTTATTTCTGTTTTCCAGGTTAATATCAAAACCATTTGCCAATCTTTCTAAATCATTTTTTTGAGTATTAATAAATAAAATACTTCTACTAATAGAAGAATTAAGTCGAATGTTAATTTTTGCTTTTATTGGACGAATAGGGCTGCCAAAATAGAGATATCCAGAAAGAAAATAATCATCATCTACATTTATAGGTGTGGTAGTTTGAATAAATTGATTGTTTAAACTTTGGGCATTGGTAATTTTATCTTTGGTGTAAGATCCTGTGATGTTGGCAAAGATATTTACAAAAGAAAATTGACTAAAAGACATTACTCTTAAGCTAGCAGTATGTCGGTATTCGGAATTCAAATCTGGATTTCCTTGGTATAAATAAAGTGGGTTGCTATTATCTAGTGTAGGTTGTAGTTGTTGAAGTGTAGGTTGATTTACATTAGTAAAATAGTTGAAAACAAAACGGGTAGAAGTATTAAAATTATAGTTCCATTGGGCTTTTGGAAGTAAATTCCATTCGGTTTGATTGATTTTAGTTGCTGTAGATATTATTTCGCCATCTAATACAGAACGCTGCGAAGCACCTCCAACAACAAAATTAGATTTTCCTTTAGCAAACCTTAAATTTAAACCATAATTGTCATAGACAAAACTGTTGTCGTAACTTAAACTCAAATTGGTATTAAAAATTTCGGAGTTGGGAGAAATGATATCAAAGAAATCTTTCAAGTAAGAATTGTCATAATTTTTTCTTTCATAGCTTAATTCCACATATTTTCCTTTACCAAGAGGTTCGTTATAACTTATTTTTCCTTCATAATTAAACTGGTCGTTGTTTTCGAATTGAAACTGGTCGGTAGTGTTTGTAAATGGTAGGTTAGGAGGAATTGCCGCAAAACTGTTGGAAGAAAATATGTTGTATTTTTTTTCATTGCTAGAGCTACCAGCAGAAAAATTAGTTACCACAGAACGACCTTTTTTTTGAAATCGTTTTCCATAAGTTATTGTTCCTGTTCCAGATATGTTTTCGCCAACAGTACTGTTATTTGTATTACTTTCATTTAAAAAGATACCTTTATTTGTAGTGCTTTTATTGTTAGAAATACTTATAGAAGTACCTTCGGAGTAGGTTAAATTACCACTAATAGTTAAATCTTGAGTGGAATCAATTTGTTGTTTATATTTTAAATTAAACCGATGGTTTTTATCGAATTGATTTTGAATTTCATTTTGAAATGTATTGAAACTACTTGAATCGGAAATGTTTTGCCTTTCAATAGTTCTGTTCATATCTTTGTCTGCTTGGTTATAGAAATAATTGATAGAAAAAGTAGAAGCAGGAGTGAAGTCATAGTTTAAATTAGCACCGCCTGCAGCAGTTTTTGTAAATCCGTCATTTGTATTTCCACCAATAAGAATTCCTCCTGTGTTTAATTGCCCAAAACCCCCGCCACCAGCAAACGCATTAACACCTCCACCAACAAAATTAATATAATCTCTGTAGGAAAAACCTTGTTCATTGGTGTTGTTTAACATTCCTAAAGTAGATAATTGCATTTTTTCGGTAAACTTATTTACATTAAACTTACCATTATACAAGCCTGTTTCATCATTCAAATCTCCTGTAGCTAAGGCAGTTGAACCACCACCAGTAGTAACATTCCCAAAAACACCTTTTTTTCTATCTTTTTTAAGTTTTAGGTTGATGGTTTTCGTTCGGTTACCATCATCAATTCCTGTCATTTTTGACATTTCCGACATATCATCATACACCTGTACTTTTTTAACCATGTCGGCAGGAAGGTTTTCTGTTGCCATTTTGGTGTCATCGCCAAAAAATTCTTTCCCATCAATTAATACTTTTTTTACTTCTTCGCCTTGGGCTTTCACAGTTCCACTTTTATCTACTTCAACACCAGGCATTTTTTTTAATAAATCTCCTACGGTTGCTTCGGGTTGTGTTTTAAAAGCATCGGCATCATACTCAATGGTATCGCCTTTAATTGCCATAGGAATTATTTCTTCCACAACTTCCACTCCTTTTAGCATTTCAGCTTTAACTGTTAAAGAAATTGTTCCTAAATTAAGTAGAGGTGTTTCTGATTTTAATTCAATTTTTTTATAATAGGTGTTATAGCCAATAAATGATACTTGAAGTATGTATTCTCCTGGCTTGGCTCCTTTGAGGTTAAATTTCCCTTCCAAATTAGTAACTCCAAATTTATAGAGCGTAGAATCATTTTTTTGGAGCAACATTGTGGAAGCTCCAGGCAATGTTTCGGATGAAATTTTATCAATAATTTTTCCTTCAACTGTTACATTTTGTGCTTCTAAATTTACAATAGAAACGGATAACAATAAAATTAAAAGAGATATGGTATTTTGTAAAAAATTCATTGATAAATTTGTATTAATGTCCCCAACCTCCACCATTTTCTCTCATTTCTTTAATTTTATCTTGCACAATTTTGTTGTATTCTTCCCTTGTAACTTCTTTTCCTTTTGAAGGTTCTTGCACTTCACTTGGGTCTATTGTACGAAATTCTATCTTTATTGCAGTAAGTACTTTTTTATCTTTTTTATTACTTAACTCTAAAATCACACCTGGCAAACCACCGTATTTTTCTGGACCAACAGGAACTGCTATGTCTGCTGTAAACCATGCTTCAATAACATTTGCCGTATCTGTATAAATTGCTTTTAAGCAAACATAACCCATAATTTCTTTCATTTCGGCAGTCATTTTCCATTTGATTTCTTCGGGCTTACCTTTAATCAAAAATGTTTTCCCCATAAAATCTTGTTGTTCAACAAAATCGTTTGTTTCGGAGTTAATGTATGTTTGATTATTGGCATTAGCGTATCTTCTAGCCATACGCTTAACCATGTTTGATTCATTTGGGTCTTCTTCTTCGGGTATATTTGAATACATTGAAAATGATGGTGTGAAAATCAGTTTCTTTTTAAAAGTCATTGATTTAGGAACTAGTTCAGCCCATTGCGACCAGCCTTGCTCTTCGGCTTTTGCCATATCAACAGCTGTATTAATAACTTCTTCGTAGGTAATAACACCCGTTGTATCTTGCGAAATTCCTATTAAACTTAAGAAGATGAGCGTAAATGAGAAAACTATTTTTTGCATGAGTTGAAATTAAAAATAAAATGTAAAATTAGGTAAAGTTATTTTTTTGAGAAATATAAATTACATTAGTGGAATAGTTAGATGATAAACGGAAATGGTTACTACTCAGCTGCCTATTTTTTCCTTTTTTTTGCCACTGATTACTCAGATTTACTCAGATTTATCAATGTGTCGTTCATTTTAAATTAATGTATTACTCATTTTTGTCTATTGTAAATAGTTGTATTACTCATCCTTGTTTATTTTTTTTATAGGTGATCGTGAGCTCACTTTGTTCGGTTCGTGAGTTCGGCAAAAGCCTCGGTTGATGCTACTTCCCCGAGAATTCGGGGCAGGCTGTGGTTTTCACAGATTTTTTAAAGAAAAAATTAAATCTGTGTATGTAATCTGCGAAAATTAATGAAATCTGTGGCATAAAGAACAACTGAGTAGTAACCATTTTTTTTATCTTTAACCGAGTAATTTAGCGGCTGAGGTACTAACCAGAAAAGTAAGTTGAACGAATAAAAACAACTAGACTTTAACGTACATTTGCAGCCATTTTTTAGTATTAATTTTTTTAAAACAAATGATTAAAAGAGGTCAAGTAATAGAGGTTGAAATAGTTGAAGCTGCATTTGGAGGTAATGGCATTGCTAAAATACCAACAGAAAAAGGAGATTATATTTTGTTTGTACCAAATACCATTGTTGGTCAATTGGTTAGAGCAAGAGTTGTGAAACGTAAAAACAACTATGCTGAATGTAAGTTAGATACGGTGCTAAAAAAATCTCATTTAGAAGATGAATTACCCTATCAACCAATTTCAGGAGCTCCATTTGCAACATTACCCATTGAAATTCAAAAATCGAGCAAACAAAAGCAAGTCTTAGAAGTGTTTAAACGCATTGGGAAAATCAACAACATTGAAACACTTTTTGATGAATATATTGCTTCGCCAGAAGTGTGGCATTACAGAAATAAAATGGAATATTCTTTTAGTGCTATTGGTTTTGATGTTGAAAAACAAGAAGAGTTTGATGGTTTTGCCTTAGGATTCAAAAAAAGAGGCACTTGGTGGATAGTTGAAAATTTAGAAAAAGATTCAGGAATATTTGATGCAGCATTTGAAAATAACCTAAAAGAAATTCGAGTTTTTTGTCAAAATAGTGGGTTACCAGCTTGGCATCCACCAAAAAAAGTGGGGTTTTTTAGGTATTTGGTGGTTAGGAAAAGCTATTTAACAAATAAGTTCTTAATTAAACTCGTAACAAGTAGTGATGGCTTAGCTAACTTTGATTTTGATGGATTTGTTAACTTAATAAATGCGTTGTTTCCAGATAGAATTATTGGGATTTTGCACACCGTAAATGATGATATTGGAGATAATTCTCAATCTCGCTTGGGGCATGAAACAATTCTTTATGGACAACCTTATATGTTAGAAAATTTGGTGAGATTAAATTTTGAAGTGAGTATGCAAAGTTTTTTTCAAACCAATCCAAAAGCAGCCGAATTATTGTATAAAAAAGTGATTGAGTATGTGTTGGAAGACAATAAAAATATAAAAGAAAAAACAGTAATGGACTTGTTTTGTGGCACAGGAACTATTGGTCAGATTGTGGCATCACAAACCAATGCAACCGTTATTGGTGTTGATATTGTGGAAGATGCAATAATAAATGCGAAGCAAAATGCAGAAAGAAATAATGTTGAAAACGTCCAGTTTTTTGCTGCTGATGTGAACAAATTTTTATATGAATACCCTGAATATGTAAACAAAATAGGTACATTAATTTTAGATCCACCAAGAGCTGGTATTGCAAAGAAAGCATTGCTAAGGGCATTGGAATTGAACGCTGACAGAATTGTCTATGTTAGTTGTAATCCAGCAACACAAGCCAGAGATATACTAGAAATTACCGCTGCAGGTTATCAACTAAAAAAAGTAAGTTTAGTAGATCAATTTCCACACACGGCACACATTGAGTCGGTAGCGTTGTTTTTGAAATAAAAAAGAATTAACATTACTACTCAGGAAGATTAATGTGTTTTAAACCAACAATATGCAAATGAGTAAAACATCCAGATTCCGTCTCGATTCCGATAGCTATCGGAACTATCGGGAGCTATCGGAACTATTGGGAGCAAGATTTCGCTGTCGTTCATTGCGGGCTTGACCCGCAATCTTGTTTTTGTATTTATTTGAGATTGCGGGTCAAGCCTGCAATGAACTGTGTTGATGGCGAAAAAATATCTACCTGATTAGTAATAAATTAAATGATTTCAACTTCTTTTTTGTTTGCGAGTTTAATAATATAATAGCCAGCAATACTAGCAAGTATTGAGGCAAACAACACCCCCATTTTTGCTTCTGCAATATATATTTTATCAACAAATGCCAAACCACCAATAAACAATGACATGGTAAAACCTATAGAAGCTAAAAAGCCAACACCAAGTAAATGAAGCTTGTTCATTCCTTCGGGTAGGTTCACCCATTTTAATTTTAATAAAATGAAAACAACCCCAAAAACGCCAATTAATTTACCAATTATAAGTCCAAAAAATACACCAAAAAACACAGTGCTGGAAATTTGAGAAAGCACATCACCCGAAAGTGAAACTCCTGCATTACTAAAAGCAAAAATGGGCATAATTAAAAATGCAACAAACGGATGCATAATATGTTCAAGTCGTTGAAGAGGGGTAAGGGCTTCTTTGGAATACATTCTCATATCCTCAATAATATGTAGTTGATGGTTGGTAACCGTTGTACTTTTATTTGGTTTTTCTTTTTTAAATTTATTAATAAGGGTATTCATCTTTTCAACGTACATTTTTTCGGAAATCTTAACATCGGCAGGTATAGTCATAGCAGCTAAGACAGCAGCAATGGTGGCGTGTACGCCCGACATTAAAAAAGCCAACCATAACCCTCCAATGCCAATAATGGCATAATATACCGTATTTCTCACGCCAATAAGATTAGAAATAATAAGTATCAGAAGAAATATTGCTCCTGTTGCTAAACTAATAAAACTAATGTCTGATGTGTAGAAAAAAGCAATTACTAAAACGGCTCCGATATCGTCAACTATTGCTAAAGCTGTTAAGAAAATTTTAAGAGATAATGGCACTTTGTTTCCTAATAGATATAATACTCCCAAAGCAAATGCAATGTCTGTAGCCATAGGAATTCCCCAACCATCAGAAGTTTCTCCAGTAGGGTTAAACGCCAAGTAAATTATGGCTGGGAAAATCATTCCGCCAATTGCAGCGGTAATTGGTAGTATTGCATTTCTAGGGTTTTTCAATTCTCCACCTACTATTTCTCTTTTTAACTCCAAACCTACAACAAAAAAGAAAACTGCCATTAAACCATCATTAATCCAATGGTGAAGGTTTTTAGTAATAAAATGCCCATCAAATCCTATCGAAAATTCAATTTCCCATAAGTCGTGAAATTGAGTTGACCAAGGAGAATTAGAAATAATTATAGCAATTAATGCTGATGAAAATAATACAATACCACTAGTAGTACTGTTGTTTATAAATTTTTGTAGTGGATTAACTATCCATTTATCTGCTTTGGTAACTCTCATTTTAGATTTTTTATTGAAGAAACAAAGTTAATGGAAGTAAATTTAAAGATAGAAAAGTTTAAGTTTTTTTAAGAATTTGTTTACAGACTCTATTTTAAAAAACAAAAAAGCAAGGATATAATACTTTGCTTTTTTGTTCTTTATTTTTACTAATTATTTTTCTTTAAACACATCTTTAAAATCTTCGCTCAATGTTTTGAATGCGGTTCTTCTATTTTTTTGATGACAATCACAATCGTCTTTTCCTGTTTCTCCACAATCTTCATATTTAGAACAATCATCTAAAGGTTCAGTTTCTCCTTTACCCATAGCCTGAAGCCTTTCCTTAGAGACGCCTCCTTTAATTAAATAATCAACAACAGATTGAGCTCTTTTTTGAGATAATTTCAAGTTGTAATCATCATTGCCACGGGCATCAGTGTGAGCTCTTATTTCAATAACTATATTGTCGTTTAGCGTTAAGAATTCAATTAGTTTGTCTAAAATTTCTTTTGATTTAGGACGAAGAGTTGCTTTGTCAAAATCGTACTCAATACCTGGTATTTCAAGTTCTCCTGTTGGAATAGGGGTTAAAAAGAAATCTTGAATAAAGTGTTTTGATTCTGTTAATCCACTTGTTGAAATATTTGAAGCATCTCCAAAATATTTTGCTTTTTGGGCTTTTAAGAACAAATCCCAATTCACTTCTAAATCCATTTTGTAATTTCCTTCTTCATCTGTAGTGAGAAAAACAGTTTCTTTTTCACTGCGAATGTCTTTAAATGAAATTAGTGCATTAGGAATAACTTCATCTGTTTCAGCATTAAAAACTGTTCCACTTATGCTGAAAACCATGTCTGGTTGAACAAATTGGAAAACATTATAACAATATGCAGAACCTTCATAACGATCATCACAATCGCATGGTATTCTGTCAGAAGATAAGTATCCGTTTTCTTGTTTTTTATCAATGATAAAATAAGCATCATCTTTGTTTGAGTTAAAAGGTCTTCCTAGATTTGTTGGTTTTCCCCACGAATCTTCATCTTCATTGTAAGAAGATTTGTAAATATCAAGCCCACCAATACCACCGTGAGCATCGGAAGAAAAATAAAGTGTTTTTGTGAAGTAATTAAAGAAAGGAGTTACTTCATCTCCTGTTGTATTGATAAGGTTTCCCATGTTGGTAGGTTCGCTTAAGCCACCATATTCATCTATGGTGCAAAACCAAATATCCATTCCTCCTTGACCACCAGATCTGTTTGAAGCGTAATATAAAATATCACCTTCTAGAGATAGTGCTGGATGCATGGATTTAAAACCTTCTACATTCACTTTTTTATCAAGTTTAATTGGCGACATCCATTGGCCATTAAAATATTTACTTACCCAAATAGAAATATCTTTACTGTTTGTTGCTGATTTTCTTGTGAAGTAGAATGTAGTTTTATCTATAGAAAGTACCCCTGCACCTTCATAGTCAGTTGAATTTATTGGAAATCCTATTGAATTTGATTCCGAAAAACCACCATCAAACATCTTTTGAGTGGTATAGAAATCACTTAATCCACTTTGTTGGTCTTCTTTTTTTGAGTTAGGTTCGTTCGATTTTGCAGTAGAATACACATAAGTCATCTCATCTCCAAAATAGTTTAAGGAGTAAGTAGATGTTCCAGCATTTATTGAAGAATCTGATTTAGTTACTACTATGTCATTTTTAGTGGAACTATTATCTAAAGCGTAATAACATCCTATTATATTTTTATCGCTACGTTTTCTCAACTCTTGATTGGTTGATTCTACTTTATAGTTTTCAAATTGTTTAATTGCCTCATCGTATTTGTTGTTTTTCATTAGTGCTTCACCATACCAAAAGCCAGCATCTGTGAATTCAAGCTCCATTTCATCAATAGGTAGATTAATTGCAATAGCAAACCATTTTTCGGCATTCAGGTAATCTGAATTTTTGCGATAAGCATGAGCGAGCTTATGAATTAATAGCGGATTGTCATATTTACTTGAAGAATCTGATTTAGAATTAATAGAAGTTGTATCGTTCTTGTTTTTCTTTGGAGCTGGATTCCACGTTTTTGCTTCATAAGGATGTACTAAATTCCCACCTGATAAGCCTTTATTATCAACAGCTTTTTTATAAAAATATGCTGCGGAGGCATAATTTTCATTTTTATATTCGTTATCCCCGAATTTAATAATTTCACTCCTACTTTGAGTAAAAGCAATATTATAGGATAACCCAAATAGGATAAGTATATAAATCCTCTGCATCGTATTCATCATATTTTTGGACAATTTCTAATAGGGTTAGGTTTGAAAATTTTAGGAATGTAAGTGATTGATATTTCAAATCCACCTTTTCCATCAGAAAAATCACTTAGTTCAGAGGTATTAAAATCATAACTGATTCTACCTTCATAACTTCCAATTTTAGCACCTGCTTCAAGTATAAAAGCATCTTCAGAACGAAAATTTGTCCCTAAAAGGAGTATTGTTCCTGCTTTTTGAATGTGATAGTGAAGCATCAATCCCGCATTCATTTCACTGGCATTTTCTTGTTGCATGTATAATACTTTTGGTAGAACTTGAATTTTAGGTGAGATATTAATTTTTGCCCCACCATGAATTACATGACGCATAGGTAATTTGTTCTGGGTATCGAAAAAATCTTCTTGAGGTTGGGTAAGATGAAAAACAGAATAACCAACAAATGGATTTATTCTAATTTGGTCTTTTCCATAGAAATAAACAAATCCAGCATTTAAATCGGGAAGCCAAAAATTGTTATTGTTAAATTCTTCTCCAGTGGGAGTGTTTAAGTCAAAAGACCCACCACCAACTGTTGTATATTGATTTTCAAAAAATAATTTGTTAAAATCGACTCTTTTTTGGATCGCACCTCCTTGAAGACCTAAAGAAACTTTGTGAAATTTATTTTTTGTCAAATAAATGTTGTACCCCAAATTAAGTGATAAACCAAGTATATTAAAGTTTCCAGCTCCAGCTCTACTATTTATTATTTGAGCTCCAAATGCAAATTTTTTGTAGGGCATATCAAATGAAAGTGCCGTTGTATTAAACGCTTTTGAAGAAACACTTCCCCATTGCGTTCTGTAATGAGCGTGAACTCTATATTTTCCATCAAATTGCCCAGCAAGAGCGGGGTTCAAATAGAGTGCCGCAGCATCATATTGCGATAGATGAAAATCTTGTGCCACCATTTCTGTCATAAAACTTACTGATAAAGTAATATAAAGTAAATAGCTATTTTTTAGTTTTAATAACATCATAATTATCTAAGTAATGTAACATCTCCTTTAATACTGTGCTGAACATCATCCATGGTTGTTGCTCTAACAGTGTAAATATAAACTCCAATTGGTTGAACAATACCATCTTTTGTTCCGTCCCATCCTTTACTTTGTTCAGATGATTCAAAAATCATTTCGCCCCAATTATTAAATATTCTAAATTCTAAAAATTTATAAGGGCCACCTAATACATTGAAAGTGTTATTTGAACCAATTCCATTTGGAGAAAACGCATTTGGAACTTGTGGAGGCAAAAACACAATTACTTCATCACATATAGTGTCCTTACAGCCCAAACCATCTGTTACGGTTAAGCAAACTGTAAAGTTTCCGATACTATTATAATTATATGTAGGGTTTTGAACAGTTGATGTACCAGTTGAATCGCCAAAATCCCAAAACCAATTTACAATATTTGTGAAAGATTGATCAGTAAAGCTAAAATTTTCAAACACTTTTACAGCGTTTGGTGTGCTAGAATATATTGCCGTTGGAGGAGCTTGAATAAATAAAGTTTTAGAAATGGTATCGCTACAACCTTGTGCAGATTGAACTATTAACGTAACATTGTAAGTTCCATTAGTTGTATAAGTATGTATTGGATATTGGTTTGTATCGGTAGTTCCATCGCCAAGATTCCAAAACCAATTAGAAATATTTGAGCCAACAACACTTGAAGAATCAACAAATAAACTATTAACTCCTTGACAAACACCGTTTACGCCAAAATTAGCTGAAGGTAATTCGTATACAGTTACGGGGGTAACAATAGAATCGATACAACCATTAGAGGAGGTAACTGTTAAGGTAACATTGTAAGTACCTGATGTGGAATAAACATGATTTGTATTTTGATTAGAATTGTTGTTTCCATCGCCAAAATTCCATTGCCAAGATATTAAAGGGTCAGGAGCTACAGAAGCGTCATTAAAAAATAAGGTGTCTGTAGGACAAACAGAGGTAAAATTAAAGTTCGCATTTGGGGCATCAATTAAATAAATTTGAAGCGTATCAGAAAATCGTTGACAGCCTCCATTGTTGGTTGAGCTGAAAATAAGTGTTACACTTCCGTTGAAAACATCTGTAGAATCAGCAAAATAAGTAGTGTTGTTAAGTGAATCACTTGGATTAAATGAACCTCCGCCTAAGGTTTGCCAAAATCCTGTTCCTGTTGTTGAAGATGCATTTATTGGAAACACTACGTTTCCGGCACAAGCAGTATCGCTTGATAAAATAGAAGTAACGGGAGTTGAAGTAAATATAATAGAAAGTGTGTCTGAATCGGGAACACAATTTCCATTTCCTATAGAATTTAAGTAGATATTAATTGTGCCTGCGGCTGTATCTGCTGAACTTGGTATGTAAACAGCGTTTAAGTCAAAAGGATTAGGAACAAATGTGCCTGTGCCTGTTGAAACCCACTGACCACCAGAAGCAGTTATAATTGAACCAGATAAAGAAATACCAGAAGTGTCTTTACACACAAAAATATCAGGTCCAGCAAATGCAGTAATTCCAGTAGAAAAACTAAGTGTCATGGTGTCTGATTGAGCGGGGCAATATCCATTTCCTGTAGTTGACAAAATAAGAGTTGCATATCCCTGAGCTATTTCTGCTGCAGTGGGTGTGTAAGCAGCGTTTAAGTTAGTTGCATTTGGACTAAAAGTTCCTGAGCCTATCCATAATCCACCTGATGCTCCATTCACAACGCCATTTAGATTTGTTACTGGATTACTCATGCAAGCAAAAGTATCTGTCGCTATTGGTTGTGGTAATGACTGCACAAAAATATTTTTAATGATAGTATCATAACAGCCTTGAGAAGAACCAACAATCAGTTGAACAGGAACAACTCCTGTTGTGTTGATGTATGTATTTGTTGGATTAGGAATTACGGCTGAGTTTCCATTTCCAAAATTCCAATTCCAAGAAGTTACTGTTGCATTTGCTGTGGTTGTTGATAAATCAGTATAATTTACAGGATTATTTACACAAACAGAATCAGGCATACTAAAATTTGCAGTAATTCCAGAAACGGTTAGTGTGTCATAAGTAGTATCTGCACAAGGAGTTCCTGCTTGAGCTATCAACATTACAATATAAGTTCCAATTGTAGGATAAGCATAAGTAGGATTTGTTAATGTTGAATTATCTGTTGTGGAAGAAGGATCTCCAAAATCCCAATAGAAAGAATTTCCTGTTAACGGAGTACTTGTATTTGTAAACTGAACATTTAAACCTGCACATGCATTGGTAGGACCAATTCCAGGCATAGGAACAGGAGGGCAGTTCAGTACGTTAAATTGAAAATCACGATATACGGTATTTATTTTTGTTCCATTTCGGAATTCATCAACTTTAACTCCAACAACATATTGCCCAAGCATAGGAGGTATTCCAGAAATTACTCCAGTAGTAGGATTAACCGTTAAACTTGATCCACCAAGAGGATCGTTGGCATTAAATCCAACATTGTAATTCACAGGTGTAAACGTGGCGACATTTCCAGGGAAAGTAGGTGCATTACTTGTAAATGGATGATAAAAAGAATAAGCCAACGAATCTCCATCCTTGTCTGTTGCACCGTGATCGAAATTTAACATTTGACCTTGACAAATAAAAACAGGAGGGAAATTTTTCCATTGAGGGCTTGAATTGGTTAGCCAAATATTATTATCGGGTATTTGAGTGTAAAACCCAGATGTAGTAGATAAAGGATTATTTAAATTAACTATACTTCCATTTCTACAACATAAACCATAAAATAAATGGTACCCACCTGGATTTGGAGGGAGGTTGTTTACAATTTTAGAATAAATAGCCTCTTCAACACAAACGCCAGGGTTAAATGCACAAGGATCAATTATTGGATTTAAAATTACGGTTTGAGAAATAGGTATAACAATGTTTTTACTCGGTGAAAAATTAGCTCCATTGGGTTGTCGAACTTGAATGGTAATAGAACTAGGAAAATTAGCACTTGAAGGACTGCAATCTCTATACATTTTAAAAGTAACACGGTAGGTCGATCCACCCAAATGCTCATAAGTTATAGAACCACCAATAACATGTGTCGCTTTTACATATAAAACAGAAAAAACAAGAATAATGGTAAGTAAAATTAGTTTTATTGTTTTCATTAAAACTTGAGTTAGGTTAATTAGTATTATGTCGCCAAAAATATAAAAAAATATTAGTAAAACCAATTTATAAACTCAAATAAGTTGTTTATCGATAATTATTACCTATTAATCTTTTGCAAGTATTATAATTATTATATATTTGTTGCTTAATAAATATAAATATACATGAACAATTTATCTAAAGGTATCTTATTTACTCTATTTACTGTGCAGTTTTTACTTATAAGTACATCACTATCTTCCCAAATAAATGTATTGTGGGAAAGTAGATATACAAGTTCGGGTCAAAATTCTGATATTGCAAAAAAACTAACTATAGATGTAGCAGGTAATGTTTATGTTACAGGAACATCTTATACAAATTCAACCAATGGATTTGATATTGTAACTATAAAATACAATTCACTTGGAGTTCAACAATGGACTGCAATTTTTAATGGAGCTGGTAATGGACTTGATGAAGCCAGAGATATTAAAGTGGACAACGCTGGAAATGTTTATGTAACAGGTTTTACAGCAACTACAGCTTCTAATTTTGATTACATAACTTTAAAATACGATGCAGCTGGAACGCAATTGTGGGCAGTATCTTACAATGGTTCTGCCAATGGTTTTGATGAGGCTTATGCACTTGAAGTTGATGCAGCAGGAAATGTTTATGTTACAGGAGGAAGTGACGTTTCTTCTCAAGGCAGTAATTTTATGACAATTAAATACAATACATCTGGAGTTCAACAATGGATAAGAGGTTACAATGGACCAGGAAATAGTATTGATGCAGCAACCCAATTGGAGCTTGATAATATGGGTAATGTTTATGTTAGTGGTCATAGTTTTGGTAGTGGAACAGATTTAGACATTGCAACCATTAAATATGATAATGCAGGAACACAACTATTTGTTTCTCGGTATAATGGAACACAAAATTCTTTTGATATTCCAGCATCTCTTTTTGTAGATAATACACAAAATGTGTATGTTGCAGGAAGTAGTTACGGAGGAATTTTAACTGATAATGATTTTGTTACAATAAAATATAATAATACTGGTGTTCAGCAATGGGCGGTAAAGTTCGATGGATCTCCGAGTGAGGAAGACAAGGCTTTTGATGTTGTTGCTGATCAAAATCAAAATGTTTATGTAACAGGAAGAAGCATAGGAGCAGGAGGAAGTGCAGAAAATATTGTTACTATAAAATATGATTTAGGAGGAAATGTTGTTTGGCTCAATAGTTATGATGGACCAATTAGTGGCTTTGATGAAGCTAGGGAAATGCGTTTAGGATCTTCAGGAGCATTATATGTTACTGGTTTTAGCGAAGGAGTTGGAACAAACAATGATTATTTAACCTTAAAATATGACACAGTTAACGGAAATATATTGTGGGAAGCTCGATTTGATGGGCCAGCCTCCAACAATGATCAGGCTTTTTCTATGGAAATTGATGCCAATGAAAGTGTTTATGTTACAGGAACAAGTTTTGACCCAACAAGTTTTCAAGATTTTTCTACTATAAAATGGTGTCAACTTTCTACTGATGCTGGAAACGATGTTGCAATATGTTTGGGTGGTAGCGTTCAATTAAATGCAACTTCATCAGCAGGAGGTTTTGGATTTTCATGGACACCTTCAGCTGGCTTAAGTAATAGCAATATTGCAAACCCTATAGCAAATCCAGTGGTTACAACTACATACTATGTTTCTTCTACCAATACATTAGGTTGTGTAGATTTTGATACAATTACTGTTGTTGTAAATAATTTACCATTAGGAACATTTTCGGCAAATGGTTCTACATCCTTTTGTACAGGAGATTCAGTACTTTTAACCGCTGACGATACATTAGCTATCTATGCTTGGAGTACTTCACAAACAACTCAATCCATATCTGTATCTAATTCAGGGATTATTTCACTAATAACAACCGATACGAATGGATGTATAGCCTCATCTCAACAAACAATCACTGCTTTTCCACTTCCTAACGTGAATGCAGGAAATGATATAAATCTTTGCAATGGAGCATCTATTCAATTATCAGCCACAGGGGCGACTAGTTATCTTTGGAATACGCAAACTAATTTATCAGATTCTACAATTGCGAATCCTATTATTAACCCAACCTCTCAAACACAATTTTGGGTTATTGGTGAAGATGCTAATGGATGTAAAAAATCAGATACGCTTTCTGTGTTTATTAGTATAAGTCCAAATTCAGTAATGAGCAATTCAAGTGCGAATGATACCTTGTATCTTAACTTGCCCAATGGTGGTGATATTCAGTTTTTTTCTGTCGGAACTACAAATGCATTGTCTTTTAGTTGGACATTTGGTGATGGAGGAATATCTTCACAACCAAATCCAATTTACACTTACACAACACCAGGGTATTTTCCAGTCAATTTAATAACAACCAACGGGAATTGTAATGATACAGCAACCTCTTTCATAAAAGTATTTTTAACAAATGGAATAGAAGAAGATATTTATTCTAAGTTAGAAAAAGAAATAGTTCTTTTTCCAAATCCAGCTAATAATTATTTTACAATCAATTCTAATGTTTCTATTTACGAAACAATTCAATTTATGATTGTTGATTTACTTGGAAATAGATTGGTAACAGAAAAGGGTTCTTATAATCAGTTCGTAAATCAAAAAATAAATATAGATTTTCTTTCAAATGGAATTTACTTTGTTCAATTGAATATTGGAAATAATGTGTTTTTAAGAAAGTTGTCTGTAGCTCATTAGTATAAAAAAACCTCTCCAAAATTGGTTCTTTTGAATTATTCTAAATCATTCTTTCAATATTTTATCTTTTACGGTCGATTATTAGTTTTTTGGAGGTAAATAGGTTTTCTGTTTTAATGTTTACAAAGTAAATTCCTTGATTAAATTCATTTACATCAATTTGTTCTGATAAAATGTTACTCTGTAGGATTAAGGTTTTACTCATTACTTGTTGACCAATACTGTTATACATTTCAATACTAACTTTATTGCCTTTTTTACCTTCTAATTGCAAGGTGAATTCATTGTTGGCAGGATTAGGATAAAGTGAAATACCGTTTGTGCCACCAGTACAATTTACAGCTACCGTATTGAAATATTCAAAATTTCCATTAAAATCGGTTTGTTTTAAACGATAATAGGAAGTTCCATCTAATGCATTTACATCTCTAAAGAAATAAGAATTTATATTGTTACTATTTCCAGCTCCTTTTATAGTAGCAACCACTTCAAAGTTGAAAGCATCCGAACTTCTTTCAATGGTATAAAAGTCATTATTAATTTCTGTTGAAGAAAGCCATTTTAAATCCACAGCACCATTTGTAGGAGAACAATCTGCATTAAAAGATATTAATTCTATAGGTAAAGGAGGATTTACAGCTCCTGTGATTGTAATGTCGAAATCACAATCACTTCCTGCAAAGCCATCAACAGCAATGTAATAAGTAGTGTTTGGAGGTAGTAGAGCTGGTCCAAATTGAAAAGCACTTGTATCATTAGAAGCAGAACAGAAAATTTCGGTATAAGTCATAGGGTCGCAACTTACTGTTGCCTGAACTATGGAAACTTGTATTCCATTTTGCGAAGGAGAACAAACTTGATTATCAAAAACAATGGTAACACTATCGCCACTGCTGTTTGTAGTAAATTGATACCATACGGTGTTTTCTAATGTTAAACTTCCACATCCGCTAAAGGCAGGTTCTTCACTTAAATTCACAGTAGCATTACTAGTCTGCGTAGCGGTTGTTGTCCCTAAGCCTAAGTCTATAGCATTGCTGCAATGATCGTTACAATTAGGCCAGCTTACTGCATACCCATAGGCTGTATCATTTTGAAAAATTTGGTCAACAAATGTATTAGGGAAAGTTATCCAAGCTTTCACAACACTATTGTTGTTAGGAACAGTAGTATTGGGTAAGGTTACTGTTTCTGAAGTTCCACCAGCTATGTTTTGCCCAGTAAAAGGAACTGTAACAGGTGTTCCACCATCTATAGTATAAGTAATATTAAAACTAGTAATGACTGGTGTTGTTGTGCAAGGCAAGGCTTTGTTCCAAACCGTTGCATCAATAGAAAACTGGCTACCCCAACAACTTGCAACTAATGTGAGTGCTGCATCTAAAGGAGTGTCAGTAATATGGAAGTTGTCGAAAGCAAAACTGTGCCATGATTGCAAATTAGCAGGATTTCCATACCAAGTATGTCCTCTAATTCTGAACTTAACACAAGGCTGCCCTGATAAAGCACATAATTCATGTTCCACCTTAGTCCAATTTGCAACAG
>Ga0210039_1001128_pt1 | contig 25843 bp, 25 predicted proteins | sample CryGeyCG2114_250_3_FD_185460 | JGI IMG/M metagenome (GOLD analysis project Ga0210039, IMG submission 185460) | Groundwater microbial communities from aquifer - Crystal Geyser CG17_big_fil_post_rev_8/21/14_2.50 (SPAdes) (version 2) | ecosystem: Environmental > Aquatic > Deep subsurface >...
TTATTATCAAAATTATTGGTGAGAGTTTTAGAACTAAAGATTTTTCTAAATCTGCTTAATTCTTTTTTATATTTGATGGTACCTTTTTCGTGAATATTGCCGGCTCTTTTTCGTGAATATTAACATTTGCTCTTCAATCTCATAAAAGATCAACGTTAAAAACATTAAAACTCTATTGCTTTGCATTAGGAGCTTGGACAGTTAATCACTCTAATAGGAAGGTACTTAAGATTGCCTTACCAGTCAAAAGAAGGCAATGGATGGATGGTATTTTCTCCCAAATTCAAAACTTAGAGGCTCCTTTGAGGTTTTCTAATGCATAGATTGGGTTGAATACAACAACTTAACTTTTTCGATTTTGAAAACCGCACAAAACAGGAAGAAATATGGGGTTTTTGCTAAATATTTAGGAATTGCTCAATTTATGGGAGTTGTTGGACTTGCAGCAGTTCACTTTTCAAAATTTAATCCCCCGCCTAAAGGAAAAACTTCATTTAATTATGATAAAATTAGAAAACCATAATTTTTAGATTTCTAATTTATTTTATATTGAAGGAATTTGCAATTTTTCAATAAGTAACTTCATATCTTCTGGAAGTTCTGAATTAAATATTAAGTTTTCACCCGTTTTGGGATGGGTGAATCCAAGAGTTTTTGCATGAAGTGCTTGTCTATCAATAATTGAGAGCAAATTATTAAGACGTTGATTAATTTTAGGCAAATTTGTTCCAGCTTTTAATACCCGGCCGTTATAAATGTAATCACCAAAAATTGGATGATTAATATGGTTCATGTGAACTCTAATTTGATGAGTTCTTCCAGTTTTTAACTTTAGTTTAATCAAGGATGCAAATTCATATTCTTCAATTACAGAATAATGAGTTTCACAATACTTACCTTCCGATTCATTAACTGCAAATATTTTCCTATCTTTTTTACTGCGAGCAATATTGCCAACCACTTCACCTTCAGATTCCTTAAATCTTCCCCAACAGACAGCCCAATACTCTCTCTCAATTGTTCTATCGGAAAACTGTTTTGCAAGCTCTGAATGCACCCATGGGTCTTTAGCAACAAGTAATAGCCCAGTTGTATCTTTATCTAAGCGATGAACAATTCCTGGTCTATCTTCGTCATTAACATCACTTAAGTTTTGTGTGTGATGAAGTAGTGCGTGAACCATAGTGCCTGTCCAATTTCCAAGTGCTGGATGTACAACCATTCCTGCAGGCTTGTTTACTACAATTAAAAACTCATCTTCATAAATAATTTCAATTGGAATATCTTCCGCTTCAACTTTATCTGGACGTGGTGAAACAGGAATTGCTAAACTGATCCTATCATTTGGAAGTATTTGGTAGTTAGATTTTTGAATTTTATCATTTACAGTTACTAAATTTGCCTTAATTAATTGTTGAACACGTGAACGAGTAGCATTTTCAAGTGAATTAGCAAGATAAACATCTAACCGTTCTCTTTGCTGCCCCTCTGTTATTACAAAATTAAATATTTTTTCTGTTATTATATTAGCCATTTAGGAAACGTTATTTATATTATTATTTTCTTCTGCTAAAGAGATTTCATTTGATAATTCAGCTTGTTTTTCATCTTCAATTGGAGCATTATCTTTATGGAATAATAAAATTATTGCTACACCAATTGTTACAGCAGAATCTGCAATGTTAAAAATAGGCCAAGTTTCATAAGTATTACCAAATAAAGTGAAATCCCAAAACTCTACTTGAATAAAGTCAACAACTCTTCCATAGAGTAATGGAGCGTAATTAAAAATAATTCCATAAAACGCACGGTCAATTAAATTACCAAGAGCACCAGCAAGAATTAATGCTAAACCAAGTCTTAATGGAAAATCACGTTTTTGCGATTTATATAAATAATAAAATAGTCCAATGGCTGCTATAAAAGTAAACGTTGTTAGAAAAAATTTCTGGATAACGCCAACTTCTAAACCAAAAGCCATTCCTGAATTTTCCACAAAAGTAATTCTAAGAAAATCTCCAATAACATTAATGCTTTGACCATAATGCATCCCTTCCCAGTTAAAGTTTATGCTGGGAATTGAAAAGCCTTTCACTGCCAATTTAGAAATTTGATCAGTTAAAAAAACAACAAGCGTAACATAAAGTACTTTCAAATTTTACCTACTTTTTATTAGATGCTGCAGCATTTTTTATTTCAACACAATGTTGTGTATGTGGAACAGCAAGTAATCTTGGTTTAGGTATTAAAGGACAAGTTGGGCATAAATGTTTTGGCTCATCCAAACATTCAATGCAAATTCCATATGTACCATTATCAATTCTTTGTAAGGCATCTTCAAGGTACGCAAGAAATTTATTTTCTCTTTGTGCCCAAAGGTATAGTTTTTCTCTTTCCTGAGCATCAGTTCCTTGTTCAGCCATATGCAGAGAGTATGGTGAATTTTCATTTACATATTGACCTGTACTCGAATCCATCATTTGCTCTTTAAGATTTTGCAATTGTTCAATAATTTCACTTTTCTTAGTTAAAATTACTTTTCGAAATTCAGCTAAATCTTTTTTAGGATACCCTTTAACTTTTTTCGTTTGTGAATTAAGAGAAGCGTCTTCATTAACTATTTCTTTTTTTACTGCTTCCTTTTTATTCACGATATTTTCTACTACTCTTTTTGCCATAATTTCCTCCATAAAATTCTATTCAGATTTTGCGACTGAGATAGTGCATAAATACTCACCGAGTTCCCAATCTTGTGAAAAACCAAATTTAGAATCACTATTCTTAATAATATCTGCTAAAGTTTCTGTCTTAATATAATCAGAAAATTGATTAATATAAGAACTTAATTTTTTATCTGTTTTATAACTAATTATTATTCTATCCATAACTTCAAAACCAGCATCTTTTCGCATATTTTGAATTCTGTTAACTACCTCGCGAGCAAAACCTTCTGCAATTAAATTTTCTGATAATTCAGAATCTATTGCAACTGTAATTCCAGCTTCCGATTCCACTACCCAGCCTTCAATTTCTGAACTAATAATTTCAATATCCTCTGATAAAAGGATAATATTCTCTCCTTCAATATTAATTGAAACAGAGTTCGTTTTCTCTAAATTAGAAATTTGTTCTTTATCTAATTTAGAAATTTCTGAAGCAATTCGCTTAACTAATTTTCCATATTTTGGACCAATTGTTTTGAAATTAGCTTTTGCAGTTTTATTAACAATGCTTGAATCATTTTCTAAAATTACTAATTCTTTAATATTAACTTCTTCAAGAATGACATCTTTCATATATTTAATTGCATCTCGTTTCGATTTATCAATTGCAATCATAATGCTGCTTAATGGTTGTCTTACTTTTAAGTTAGATTTAGCACGCATGGAACGTGTTAAATAAACTACGCTTTGTGCAATTGCCATTTTGCTTTCTAATTCTTTATCAATAAAAGTTGTTTTTGGAAAATTAACTAAATGAACTGATTCGCACTTTTCAGAATTATTTTCTGTATTAAGATTTTGAAAAATTTCCTCTGCAATAAATGGAGAAAAAGGTGAAGTAAGTATAGATATTTTCAATAAACATTCATGTAAAGTTTGATAAGCAGAAAGCTTATTTTCATTAACTTCAGCTTTCCAAAAACGTCTCCTCGAGCGACGAACATACCAATTTGATAATTCATCAATAACAAATTCTTGAACAGCACGAGCAGCTTTTGTTACATCATAACTATCCATTAATAATTCATACTCTGCAACAAGTGAGTTTAGTTTTGATATAATCCATCGGTCAACTTCTGGACGATTTTCATATGGAACCTTTGCCTCAGAAAAATCAATTTTATCAATATTTGCATAAAGGGCAAAAAATGAATAGGTATTAATTAAAGTTCCAAAAAATTTCCTTTGAACTTCAATAATTCCATCCTCATCAAACAAAGTTGGTTTCCAGGGTGGCGAAGTAGTTACCAAATACCATCTTGTTGCGTCTGCACCGTATTTTTCAAATAATTCAAAGGGATCAACAGAATTACCTTTTGTCTTTGACATTTTTAATCCATTTTTATCAAGGATTAATTCATTAACAATCAAATTTTTATATGAAATACTATCGAACAACATTGTGCCAATTGCGTGCATAGTATAAAACCATCCACGTGTTTGGTCAATGCCTTCACATATAAAATCTGCAGGATAATTTTTTTCAAAAAGTTCTTTGTTTTCAAAAGGATAATGATATTGAGCAAATGGCATTGAACCAGAATCGAACCAAACATCAATCAGTTCAGGAGTTCTAACAAATATTTTACCATTTTTTTCAAAAAGTACACTATCAACAAATGGTTTATGCAAATCAATTTCTTCTTCATTTAAATCAGCAACTGAAATTTTAATCCCATTATTTTCAATATATCCTTTTTTCAATTCTTCAATACTTCCAACAGCAAATTGCTCGGAACCATCTTGGCTAACCCATATTGGTAAAGGAGTTGCCCAAAAACGGTCACGTGAAAGTGCCCAATCTTTATTGTCTTCTAACCAATTACCAAAACGACCACTACCTACTTCTGGAGGCTGCCAATTAATTGTTTTGTTTAGCTCAACCATTTTATCGGCAACTGAAGTAGTTTTAATAAACCAAGATTCACGGGCATAATAAATAACTGGCACGTTGTCGAAGCGCCAGCTAAAAGGATATGAGTGAGTAATAGTTTCTTTTCTATAAAGAGTTTCCATTTCTTTCATTTTAAGGATTATATCTTGATCAGCGTCTTTTACAAATACACCAGCAAAATCTGTTATATCATCAGTAAATAATCCACCACGAGTAACCGGTTGAAGAAATGGCAAATCATATTTTTTTGAAAGTTCATAATCATCAGCACCAAAAGCTGGAGCAATATGAACAATACCAGATCCGTCAGATGTACTAACAAAATCAGCTTCTACAACATAAAATCCTTTTTTATCAACAGTTAAGTAGTTAAACATTTGGCAGTAGAAAATACCAGCAAGTTCAGAGCCTTTATGTTCAGAAATAATTTCATATTCATTTTTAATTACACTAAGTCTTTCTTTTGCAAGAATTAGATTTCTCTCATCTGTTCTTATTTTTACATAATTAACATCAGGACCTACAGCAAGTGCAACATTAGAAATTAAAGTCCATGGAGTTGTTGTCCAAACAAGAAATGAAGTTTCACCATCTTTATTTAGTTTAGAATCTCTATCAAGCTTCAATGTTACATAAACTGATGGGTCTTTTGTATCTTTATAACCAAGTGCAAGCTCGTGAGAAGAAAGCACAGTTTCTGACCTTGGGCATTGAGGAACAATTTTATAGTCTTTAAATATTAATCCCTTATTAAAAAGAGTTGAAAGCGCCCACCAAACAGATTCGATATAATTGTTCTCACAAGTAATATAAGCTTCATCAAGATTTATCCAATAACCCATTCTTGTGGTCATTTGTTCCCATAAGTCCTTGTAAGTAAAAACAGAATTACGGCAGGCTTCGTTATATTTTTCGACACCAAATTCTGGAATTTCACTTTTGCTTTTAATTCCAAGTTGTTTCTCAACTTCAATTTCAACAGGTAAGCCGTGTGTATCCCAACCAGCTTTTCTATTTACTTGAAAACCTTGTATAGTTTTGTAACGACAAACTAAATCTTTTAAAGTTCTGGCCATAACATGGTGAATACCAGGCTTACCATTTGCAGTTGGTGGTCCTTCATAAAAGGTAAATGTATCCTTTTGTTCTCTTGTAGATATTGATTTCTCAAATATCTTTTTTTTGTCCCAAAACTTTAAAATATTTTCTTCAATTTTAGGATAGCTAATCTTTTCATCGTATTGCTTAAACATCTTTTCTCTATATTTTATTCATAAGTTGTAATTTTATTGGTTATCTCTATCGAATGGATAGAATGTAAACTAATCAGTAGTACTATTGTTTTCAATTTTATTTGAAGAAATACTTTCGTAATTGCGAATAACTTCCCTTTCGGTATGAATCAATTCTCGCAATTGAATTTCAATTTGAGTTTTTCTTTCGTTAATTTTATTTGCTTCTTTTTCAGCATCAAATATTATTTTTTCAGCTCTTAGCTTTGCTTCTTTAATAAAAAAATCAGAATTATTAGATAATTTATTTTCTGGTTCCTCGTTTGTTTTTCCAATTGCTATTTTTTCATTTTTTATATTTTCTGCAACAGAAAGACCAAAAATTGAAATTGAACCCAAAACAAAAATTCTTAACGAATAAAGGACAAAATTACCTAATAACGTTGTGTTTAAATCAAAACTATTTCTAAAAAGTGCAACAAGAACTAAACTTAAAAATATTGACGAAAATATTACAATAAATATAGTTTTAATACCTTTTTCCCATTTAAAACTATAGTTTATAACCCAACCAATAACAAATGACATAAGCATTAAAACAAACCAAACTAAAAAAGTATAGTTTGAATTAGCAAATATATTAGTATTTAATGAATTAGAAAATACTAATAAAAATGCAAGAAGTAGTGGGAATATAAAATATATTTTCTTTATCTCAATCACATTCTACCAATCATTTCTTTAATAATTTTAGTCATTTTAGGTTCAGCAGATTTTGCCGCTTCTAAAATTTCACTTAACTCAACAGCTTTAAGTGAATCTGGAAAACATTCATCTGTTATTATACTTATTCCAAAAACTTTCATTCCCATATGGTTTGCAACAATACATTCGGGAATTGTTGACATTCCAACAACATCTGCACCAATTGTTCTAAGAAATCTATATTCAGCTTTGGTTTCAAGATTAGGACCAGAAACAGCGACATAACTACCTTGATGAACTTTAATTTTATTTTCTAATGCAATTATTTCTGCTAAAGCAATTAATTTGTAATTATATGGCTCACTCATATCAGGAAAACGTGGTCCAAATTCATCTTCATTTTTACCAATTAAAGGATTATCACCAAGTAAATTTATATGGTCATTCATAATCATTAAATCACCACGCCTATAAAGAGGATTCATTCCACCACAAGCATTTGAAATAAATATAGTTTCAACTCCCAATAATTTCATAACTCTTATTGGATATGTTATTTCCTGCATTGAATAACCTTCATAGTAATGAAATCTACCTTGCATTACAACAACATCTTTATTATTCAAATTCCCAAAAATAAGTTTACCATTATGTGATTCAACAGTTGATTGAACAAAATGAGGAAGATTTGAATAATCTATTTCAAAATCTATTTCTATTTCGTTTACTAAACCACCTAAACCAGTACCCAAAACAATTCCTACAGAATATATTTTATCAGTTTTTTCTCTAATTACACTAATAGTTTCAATAACATTTGTCATTAATTTGCTCATAATAGTTTCTCCAAAACATCATCTACATCAATTTCAGAATTATCATTTTGTTTCATTTCAACTGGAAGTGATTTGCTTGCAAATGTATTTGACCCAATATCTAATATATTTGCTTGAGTCTCTACAATTGCTTTCAATTTTGCAATAAGTAAATTTCTTTCTTCACGCAATTGTAAAACAGAATATCTAATTACTTCAGCTTCTTTATTTGCTTTTTCTATTATTTGATTAGCTCTTATTTCTGCTTCCTTAATAATCAATTGGTTTTGCTTCTTAGCTGATTCAACAGCTTTACTTGACGATTCTTGTGCCGAAACTAAAGTTGCTTGAAGAGTTTTCTCTAATTTTTTAAATTCAGTAATTTCTTCAGATGAATTTTTGATTTTATCATTTAAATAATTGTTTTCAGTTTGTAACTTTTCAAATTCGTTTGCCAAATTTGACAAATAACCTCGAACCTCATCTTTATCAAATCCACGCATAGATTTGTTAAATTCTTGGGCTTTTATACTAAATGGTGTAAATTTCATTTTTCACTCCACGACTTTGAAATATTGCGATTTCCAAAAATAGCTGTTCCAATCCTAAGCATTGTCGCACCTTCTTCAATAGCTATTGTATAGTCGTTTGTCATTCCCATTGAAAGTTCTTTTATGAACATAAATTTATTGTTTAGTTTATCTCTTAATTCTCTTAGCTGAGAAAAGCTGCTGCGTAAAATATTTTCGTTATTTGTATAAGATGCCATTGTCATTAAACCAACAGGTTTTATGTTTTGTAAATCTTCACATTTTGAAGTTAATTCAAAAAGTTCATCATAATTTTTCAATCCAAATTTTGAATCTTCACCAGATGTATTAACTTCAAAAAAAATATTTTGGATTTTATTTACTTGTTTGGCTTGTTTATTAATTTCTTTTGCCAATTTGAAACTTTCAACAGAGTGAATAAAATCTACCTTATTTATTAAATACTTTACTTTGTTTGTTTGCAAATGACCAATAAAATGCCAAACAACATTTAACTTAATTAGTTCACTTTTATCTCTAAATTCTATTGCTTTATTTTCCCCAAAATCAACTACCCCAGCTTTTATTGCTTCAAATATCTTTTCAACTGGATTAGTTTTAGAAACTGCAATAATTCGAAGTTCGCTTAAATCTCTGTTACATTTATGAACCGTTTTTTGAACATTTTCTTGAACTATTTTAAGGTTATCTATAAGCATCTTTTTAAATTTAGTTTACGAAGTTATCGCTTTTTAATCCAAATATCAATCTAATTCATTTCAGCATTTCGAATGATAAAATACAATTTAATTAATTAATATTGATAATTATTAATTTCATAAATCATCTGTTACCTTAAGTGATTTTAATGTTAGTTCTGCATATTTTTTATAGCGTTTTGCAGAATCTGCTATATTATTAATTTCATCAATTGTTAAATCCCTAATAATTTTAGCAGGAACTCCAGCAACAAGTTTACCAGACGGAACAATATAACCTTGCTTAACTAATGCACCAGCCGCAACCATTGAATTTGATTCAATAACGGCACCATCTAAAATTGTAGCACCCATTCCAATAAAAGTTCTATCTTCCAAAATACAACCATGAAGTGTTACACTATGCCCAATTGTTACATCATTTCCAATAATTAAAGGATATTTTTCAAAAGTTACATGAAGCATTGATAAATCCTGGACATTAGTATTTTCACCTATTCTAATATGGTTTACATCACCTCTAATAACAGTGTTATACCAAATTGAAGAACCAGCTTTAATTTTTACATCTCCAACTATTTTAACACCAGGAGCAAGAAAAACAGTGTCATCAATTTCTGGTTTAGTTTTCAAATAAGGATATATTTTATTTTCTTTCATTTTCTAACTTTACTTTATTACTTGTTAATTCATTTTCAAATAATTTGATTGCTGCTTGAAATTGGTCATCAACTTTGAGCATTATTGAGTACCAACCATCATTTCCCCAAATATCTCTTGCAATATATGCTTTTAATCTTTGGAAAATATAATTCTGGTCTTTTTCAAATTCAGATTTATTAAAAATCACATTATTATTTTTTGCAAAATTTATAAAATCATTATTCTCATCTATCATACTAAATTTTGAATTAAATAATTCCAAAGTTTGGAAATTATCAACTATATAAGTTTTATTTTTATCTAAATATTTTCTTATGAATTGATAATAAATATTGTTTCGTGTCAGCTCAATTGCATAATTGGTTAAATCATCATATTTAACAACTATATCTGGAGTAATTCCGCCACTGCCATAAACCAATCTATTGCCATTTGTTTTATACTCATTTTTTGCTGAATCAGCTTTAGCAGAATCTGGATTTGAATGAATAGTTAAATAATATTCATCTTTACCATTTGAATAATCGCGTTGTATCGTTCTTCCAGAAGGTGTAAAATATTTTGAAACTGTAATTCTAACAGCAGAGCCATCTGAAAGCAAAAATGGGCGCTGGACTAACCCTTTTCCAAAAGATGTTTCACCAACAATCAATCCCCTATCCCAGTCTTGAATTGCTCCTGAAACAATTTCACTTGCAGAAGCACTTCCACTATTTATTAAAACAACTAATGGATAATCTTCATAGCCAGTAATTTTGTCTGCATAATATTCATCATCAAAATCGGTTCTTCTTCCTTTTGTATATACTATTAATTTGTTATCGTCTAAAAATAAATCAGAAATTGAAACAGCTTCACCAAGAATTCCACCAGGATTGTTTCTTAAATCTAAAACTATTTTCTTCATTCCATTTAGTTTTAGCTTAGATAATGCTTTTGTTATTTCTATTGTAGAAGTTTCAGAAAATCTTGATAAATTTATATATGCTACATCGTTATTGTAAAGCAAAGCAACATCAACAGAGTTTAATGGAATTTTATCGCGGATAATTGAAAACTTGTATTCCTTTTTATTCGTTGGACGATATATTGTGAAATTTGCTACGGTTCCGCTTGCCCCACGTAATTTTTCAATAACTTTTGCATTAGTAAATCCAACAGCACTTTCACCTTGAATAAATATAATTTTATCACCTGATTCAATTCCAGCTTTTTGACTTGGTCCACCAGAAATTGGTGATATAATTGTAATTGTATCTTTTATTATTTGAAACTCAACACCAATTCCATCAAATTCGCCACTAAATATTTCTTCAGAAATTTTTTCATCTTCGTATGGCAAATAAGTTGTGTGTGGGTCAAGTTTATCAAACATACCATTTATTGCAGCTTCAACTAACATGGATGTATCAACATCTTCAAAATAATAATTTGTAGTCAAGTTTAAAATTTGATTTATTTTAGATTCATTTTCATTTGGATAATTTTCATATAAATATATTTGGAATTTAATTCCAAGAATAATTCCAAGAATTAATGCCATAAAAATTACTGGATATTTTTTTATAGTTTTGAAAAACATTTTATATCCTAATTGACAAGATTAAATTTGTGATAATTTCATTAAATTCAGTTACTTCTTCTCTTTCTCTTTTTATAATATCTGTTTTAAATGTCAAAATATAATTTTTGAATGGTTCATATTTAGCCGAAATAATTAAGTGATTTGTCTTTTCTATTATTCCATTCAAAAAAATAACATTATCCGAATCGCTTATGCGATGACCTACTAAAATATCTCCACCGTAATTAACAACAACTTTTCCATTTTCATCAATTTTGTTAGAACCGTGTTTAGAAAATTGGTAAATAAACTCTAATTCAATTCTGTGATTAGGTTTGTATTTTATATCATAAATGAAAGTTTCACTATTTGGTTGGATGTTTGTTCCAATTCCATAATTCATACTTGTGTAGTTGTTATCCGTAAATCTATGAGCAAAAACATAAGGATGTATTCTTAAATATTGCAATCCAAAAGTAAGTGGAAATAATTCGGGAAATGGTTCATAAGTAACTCCTAAATCAATAAGAAATTTATTGCCATACCACTGAGTTCCAAGTTTTGCAAAATCAACATCATCAATTATAAAAATACCATAAAACATAAGTCCAGCAAAGGAATTATTTTTAATGTCAAAAAACAACATTGAATTATCACGATCTTGATTAGCGTGTTCAGCACTTTTGTAAAAATTAAATGGATTGATATATGCAAAATCGATATTACGATTTGCATAAATTATTGTTTCCCCCACTCCTAGTTGAAAATGTCGCGAAATATCTAGTCCAAGTCGATGATAAGCAATGTATTTATCCGAAACTAAGCGCTGAGGGCCTGCTGCAGCATTTGGCAAGTATGATGTGCTTCCAAATAACTTTCCGTGCAAAAACGAGAATGAAAATATTGAATAATTCAATTGAATTGACAAATAATCCATAGGGGGAGCAAAATTATCCATCAGAGTTTTTGAAAAACCATATCCGAGATTTACTCTATCACGACCAATTTTAAATTTCACGTAATCAAATTCAGCTGAAAAATAACCAATGGTTTCATCAAAATATTTAGATGAGTCATGGTCGGAATTGTATTTGTAGTTATATCTTAAGCTGTTTTTAAATGATGCTAGTTCTTTATCACCAAATTGTAAACCATTTGTTGCCTTTACATAAAATCCATAATTGTTTGAAATAGTACCTCTAATCTCCGCTCCAAAAGTAAATAAAGAACTATTTTTATTGATTGCATTTGCATTATCAATTGCAAAAAGATGCTCTCCACTTCCGACGAATTTAACAAATGCATTAAAAGTTGACGAATCTGAATAATAATAGATAAACTTTTCCTTTTGATTTAATAACTTTGAATTTGTTGTATCTTCAAAAAGAGAATAATAATTTTCAGTAGAATTAAATAGATCAAATTCAAATTCAACTAAAAAATCCTCAAGCGTTTTTAAGTCTATATAATTGAGTTGATTTTTATTTTCATCAATTTTTCTAATATATTTTACAATCTCTTTTCTTGATTTAGGAACTTCAAATGAGTTATAATTACTAATAAAATGCATTGATTGCATTCTTTCCAAATAGTTATATATTGGGTGAGTAATTTCAACATATCCTATTTGAGAATAAATAGAATTAAGTAGAATAAATATTAAAAGAATAATTTTACGCATCATCTAACTTCCTCCCATTCTTGTGAGATTGATTTATTTTTAAAGATTACAGAAATAGCGTTTAACATCCAAGAAAAGAAAATTGTAGAATGTCCATATTTCCGATACCTTCTAGGCGATTCATAAATTACAATATTTTTATCAAAAAGTATTTTTCCTTTTTTTCTAATTCGTTTAAATAAATCAAAATCTTCACCAGCAACAAGTTTTTGGTTATATCCGCCAATTTCATCAAATATTTTTTTAGGAATTATTTGGCATTCTCCTCTTCCCATTCCAACCCCTGAATTATTGAGAATACGGAAATACCAATTGTAAAAGTTAAGAAACACTTTGTCAGAAAAAGTACTTTCATTTGGATGAATATTTATAAAACAAGTCATAGCCAAATAGTTTTTATTTTTAAAAACATTATCCACTTTTCTCATAAATTTGAATAAGTTTTCAAAAAATATATCCCCATCAATAAATATAAGGATATCGCCTAAAGCAAGTTTAGCACCATTGTTTCGACCTTCTGCTATTGTTTGACGGTTATTGGAATTGTGAACTACAATTTTACTAGTATATTTTTTAGCAATCTCAACTGTGGAATCAACACTACCTCCATCGGAAATAATTAATTCGCAATTAAATTTATGCAAAATATCACTTTCCACAAATTGCTCAAGCAAAATTGGAAGAAGCTTTTCTTCGTTAAGGGTCGGTATAATAAAACTGTATTTCATCAATAAGCAAAAAGTAAAAAAGAGATACCGTTATTAGAAATTTCAATCCCTGGCAAAGGGAAATGAATATAATTTAATGTGTTTTTAATAAATTCCCAAAACTCACCATATAATGGAATTTCACTTGCATCAAAATCAAAAGCAAGATAAAACTTTTTTTGTAAATCTTTATGGAGTGCGTAGTCACCAATTCCGGTTACACCATAGCCAGCGGAAAGCATTAAAAAAGAAGGCCAAAATTTGGATATATCATTTGGCAGCAAATTTTTCATTCTAAAAGCAACCCACATTTTTTGTCCATCATAATCATCAGAAATATTATTATCAGGTTTTAATCCATTTCTAAATGCTTCTGATGGGAAATAACTCACCCTCAATTGAAAATTATTTATATATGGATAATAGTATTTTGCCACGAAATAACTTGCCCCTAAAAAATCTGTTATTGCATCACCCGGGCTAAATCCCCATTTGGGTTTCCCATCAGAATTTAGTGGAGCATAGCCATCCTGAATTTCGACGTACATTTGCATTCCAAATCCACCAATAGCTCCTAACCAAATTGCTAACTCCTGGTCAACATTTGCTGCTAGCAATCCAGAAGAAAAAAAATGTGAGATTACAGCAGTTCCATATGCGTGACCTAATTTATCTAACCAAAGTGCATAATCCCAATCATTTACAATATGAAATGAACCATCATAAATAAAATCAGAATTTTTTTTCCACCAAGTATTTTGGTAATAATCATTAATTTGATAAATTATTAATCCATAACTTAATCCAACACCAGATAAAATTGGGTAATTAATTTCTTTTTTTAATGGATTAAATAATATTTGCTGTTTAGTAGATGTAAGTTGGTTCAAATAATTTATTGATTCTATTTTTTTTGAATTTACCCTTAGCGAATCATACTGAGCTAAAATATTAATATTTAAAATAATTATTAAAAAAGATAGTATTACAATTCTATTTATTGAGCACTTTATCATACATGATTTTCTGTAAAATCTTCTCCAAAATTGTAATATATTTTTTGGAGAAGATTATTTACAATTTATTTTTCACTTCTCATTTGTGGAAAAAGGATTACGTCTCTTATAGTTGGTTGATTTGTTAACAACATCACCAATCTATCTATTCCTATTCCAAGTCCAGCTGTTGGTGGCATTCCAAATTCCATTGCACGAAGGTAATCTTCGTCAACTTGATGTGCTTCGTCATCACCAGCTTCTCTCATTTCAGATTGAGCAGTAAATCGTTCCCTTTGGTCTATTGGGTCATTTAATTCGCTAAATGCATTGCAGATTTCACGACCGAGAACATAACCTTCAAAACGCTCAACTAATCCTTCTTTTGTTCTATGCTTTTTTGCAAGTGGCGAGAGTTCAATTGGATAATCAATTACAAAAGTAGGTTGAACTATTGAAGGCTCTACTGCTAATCCAAATAACTCATCAATCAACTTTCCTTTACTTGCACCATTTTCTAATTCAACGCCATATTTCTTTAAACTAGATTTTATTTCTTCCTTTGTAGCAATTAATATATCTATTCCAGTTTTCTCTTTAATTGATTCAACCATTGAAAGTCTAATCCAGGGACCCTTAAAATTAATTTTTGTTCCACTAATTTCAAATTCTGTTTTACCAAATACTTTTATAGCAACATCTTCAACCATTTTTTCAACAAATTTCATCATCCATTGATAATCCTTATAAGCTACATAAAGCTCAAGCATTGTAAATTCTGGATTGTGAGTTTTGTCGATACCTTCGTTTCTAAAATCCTTCGAAATTTCATAAACTCGGTCAAACCCACCAACGATTAGTCTTTTAAGATATAATTCATCAGCAATCCTCAAGTATAAATCCATATCGAGCGTATTGTGATGAGTTACAAAAGGACGAGCAGCGGCGCCACCATAAATTGGTTGTAAAACTGGGGTTTCAACTTCAACAAATTCATTTGAATCCAAAAAAGAACGAATTGTAGTTACAATTGCAGAACGCTTTTTAAATACTTCTTTTACTTCTGGATTTACAATTAAATCAACATAGCGTTGACGGTATCTTAATTCCTTATCAGTAAATTGATCATGAATTACTTTATTGCCATCTTCATCTGTAGTTTCTTTTGCAATTGGAATTGGGCGAATAGATTTTGAAAGCAGCTTCATACTTTTAACATGCACTGAAGTTTCACCAGTTTTGGTTTTGAATACATATCCTTCAACACCAATAATGTCTCCAATATCCATTAATTTAAATGCGTCATAATCATCGCCAACTTCATCTTTTCTAAGATAAATTTGAATCCGCCCTTCTTTATCTTGAATGCTTGTAAATGACGCTTTTCCCATTCGCCGAATAGCCATTATTCTTCCAGCTATTTTAACATCTTTTTGGTCAAGTTCTTCAAAATTATTTTTAATTGAATTTGAATAGTTGTCTACTTCATAACTGTATGCAAATGGTTCAAATCCTTTTTCATAAAGCTCATTAAGTTCTTCGAACCTTCTTTTTATTAATTCATTTGTGTCAGTTAAATTCTGATTTTCCAAAATTACCTCAATCTATTTTTGTATTAATTTTTCAATTTCCTTGAATGAAAGAATTTTATATTCTCCAACCCGCATATTTTTAACAGTTATTCCTCCAAAATTTTCACGATCAAGTTCAAGAACACGGTATCCTAATGAAGAGAACATTTTTTTTACAAAATGGTTTCTTCCTTCAACAACATAAACCCTTACAATTTTATAATTTCTTTCTTTCACATAAGATAACTCAGTAAAAACACCTTTTCGCTTATCAAAATATACACCTGTTAATAACTTATCTTTATCTAAAGGTGATAATTCTTTATCAATTTTTGCAACATAAACACGTTTAAAATTATTTTTTGGATGTGTAATTTTATTTGCCAATTCACCATCATTGGTCAATAATAGAACTCCAGTAGTATTATAATCCAATCGTCCAACTGGAAATATTTTTTCTTTTGTATTAATTAAATCAACAACAGTTTTTCTATTTTTCTCATCAAGTGTTGAAGTAATAAATCCTTTTGGTTTATTTAAAAGGAAGTACAATTTTTCTTTAATTTTTAATTTAACATCATCAACATATACTTCATCGGAAAATGGATTTACTTGTGTAGCAAGATTTGTAACTACTTTACCATTTATTAAAACTCTACCTTGTTCAATATATTCTTCGGCTTTTCTGCGAGAAGCAAATCCACTTTCAGCAATATATTTATTTAGTCTCATTTCCATTTTCACCTTCACTTTCTAATTCGTTTTCAATAACTTCTTCTATCTGATTCATCATTATTTTTCTTTTCTCTTCAATGAAATCTTCATCTTTCATAATATCATCAACTTCACGTGGTTTTGGAAGGTCTGATATTTTATTCAATCCAAAATATTTTAGGAATTCATCTGTTGTTACATAAAGCAAAGGTCTTCCAATGGTCTCTGATCTACCTTTTATTGTAATTAGATTTTTTTCTAAAAGTGTATTCATCATATAATCAGAATTTACACCACGTAAATTTTCAATTTCTGGTTTTGTAATTGGTTGTTTGTAAGCAATAATTGAAAGCGTTTCAAGTGCGGCTTGACTTAAACGTCGCTTACTTTTTACTGATGATAAAAATCCAACATATTTTGCATATTCGGCTTTTGTTCCAAAAGCAAAGCCATTAGCAATTCTTTTGATACTAAATGATTTTTCATCATCCTCATATCTTTCATTAAGAGAATCAACTGCCGATTCAACATCTTTTGGAGTAATATCAGTATCAGCACCATCTATTTCCTTAATTGCTTTTATAATTTCTGAAGATGGAATAGGATCATCTGAAGAAAATATTAATGCTTCAATTATCGAATTATAAATTTCATCCATCTAACATTCCATAAATAATAAAATTATTAAATTCTGGAGATTCCTTTAAACCAATTTTTCCCATTTTAATTAACTCTAATAAAGCAATAAATGTAACTACAATTCTTAATTTTTCAACCATTCCTTTGATTAATTCAACAAAAGATATTTCTTTTCCAAAATCCGTTTTATTTAAAACCTCAGCCATTTGTTCTTCAATAGAAACGTTAAATCTTTCAACTTGATGAATTGGTTCTGCTTTTGGAGCTTCCAAAGCACTTTTGAATGCTTTAATTAAATCATATAAAGAAATATTTTTTAAAAGTGAATCAAGTTCATCAGGATCTTTTTTCTCGTCTCCCAAAAAATTACCGCGATATTTAATTCGTCTTTCCTGCATTTCTTGAATTGATAATTCTTCCGACATCTCTTTATATCTTTTATATTCTAAAAGTGCATTTACTAAATCCATACGAGGGTCAATTTCTTCTCCTCGTTCATTTTTTACTTTTGGCAACATCATTTTTGCTTTAATTTGCATTAGAGTTGAAGCCATTAAAATAAAATCGCCAGCTGCTTCTAAGTCCATTTTTTCCATTAAATCAAGATATATCATAAATTCAGAAGTAATATTTGAAATTGGAATATCGTAAATATCCAACTCATCTCGTTTAATAAAAAAGAGAAGTAAATCTAATGGACCTTCAAAATTTGCGAGATTTATTTTATACATTTAATTAATTATCCAAATTTCATTACTTTATGAACTTCTTCCATTGTGGCAATTGCAACAATTTTAGCACGCTTTTCACCATCTGCCAAAATATCTTTTACTTCATCCAAATTGTTTTCGTAATAATTCCTTTTTTCAATTATTGGATTAAGGAATTCACTTATTTTTTGTGAACATTTAACTTTACAATCTGCACATCCTAATTCACCCGATTTACAACCAACTTCAATTTCTTGAATTTCATTAGGATTGAATTTTTTATGATAAGTAAAAACCAAACAGACTTCTGGTCTACCAGGGTCATTTCTTCTAACCTTAAGAATATCTGTTTTTGCTTTTCGCAATTTTAATTTTACTTCTTCAGATGAATCAGAAAGTAGAATTGTATTGTTCAAAGATTTGCTCATTTTTGCATCGCCATCCAATCCTGGAAGACGCGCAAATTTGGTTAATAATGCTTTAGATTCAGGGAAAACATCTCCATAAACATTATTAAATTTTCGTGCAATTTCGCGGGTAATTTCAATATGAGGAACTTGATCTTCACCCACAGGAACAGCATCGCCTTTGTATAATAAAATATCTGCAGATTGCAAAACCGGATAACCCAAATGACCATAAGTAACATTTTCTATATTTAAATCTCTAACTTGTTCTTTAACAGTAGGATTTCGCTCTAACCTTGCAGCAGTTACAAGCATAGAAAATATTAAATGTAGTTCAGTATGCTCCTTTATTTGTGACTGTCTAAATATTGGTGATTTAACTGGGTCCAATCCAGATGCAAGCCAATCAATAATCATATCAATTGTATTTTGATAAATATCATCATTACGTAATGCTGTTGTTAAAACATGATAATCTGCAATTAGATGAAAATTTTCATAATCATCTTGCAACTTTACCCAATTTTCTAGAGCCCCAACATAATGTCCAATATGCAACTTCCCAGTTGGGCGCATTCCACTTAATATTCGCATTTTTGCCATATAATTTCCATTGTAAATAACTATTTTAAAACAACTGGAAAGATACTAAAAAAAATAGTTTTTTGGATGTTAGTTTAAGTGAATAGTTGTTAAATTTAACCTGGATAATGCAATAGGATTAAAATAAACAATTTTAGAAAAAGAACAATCAATATAGAAGCGAACTTGCCCCGACTTACTTGGTCTTAGCGTTTGTACCCCAAAGGTTAAGTGAACAATAGTACAAACGCTTAGAGCGAGTTAGTCGAATATGCATTAATGCTTTTATAATGCATATTTGGGGTTTAATAGAAAAGTTGAAATATTATTAGTAACAAATTCTAAATTATGTGACTAAAATAATCATTAAATCATATTTTTTAGAAATATTTTATTATTGTTGGACCGACAAGTTTAAGAAAATAAATATAAAGCTACTTCTTATTTTTTGTTATTAAAACATTCAAATTTATGTTAGAAGTAACGAAATATTTTATTGGTTAACTTTATAGTAAACAATTGCAACACATGTAGCATAATTATCCGAATGGCTAATTGATATTTTCAACTCTTTATCTTCGCCAAGTATTTTTTTTACTTCTCCAAATAATCTAGCGCTTGGAAAACCATTTGGCTCATTAAACACTTCTATATCGTGCCAGTTAAAGCCTTTATTATTAGGTGTGGCTAAAGCTTTTGCAATAGCTTCTTTTGCAGCAAAACGGGCTGCAAAGTGTTGAAAAGGCGAACCTTTAGAATTGGAATATTCTTTTTCCACTTCTGTAAATATCTTATTTATAAAATGATCTCCAAACTTTTTGATGCTCCTTTCAATTCTATCAATTTCAATTAAATCTGTACCTATTCCAAAAACCATCATTTTCTCGTTTTTCTATTTCATATAATAAAGAGCAATAAAAGTATATACTATTATATTTTAATATCCTACAGCTGCCCCGAATCCACGTGGATCGGATGCACCCCAAATAACATTATTTTTATAATCTATTATAATTCCTTCGGCTCTACCAAGAACTCTCTCTTTTCCAATAAATTGACCTCTTTTAATGAGATTTTTCTTTACATCATCAGTCATTCCAAAATGTTCAAAATCAATTCTATCTGGTTTCCATTGATGATGAAAACGTGGTGCGTCAATTGCTGTTTGTATATCCATATTGAAATCAATTACATTAAGAATAATTTGTAGTACAGTTGTGATAATTGTTGAACCTCCAGGGGAGCCAATAATCATAAAAGGTTTATCTTCTGAATTTAGAATTATAGTTGGTGTCATTGCGCTTAACATTCTTTTATTTGGTTCAATCGCATTCGCTTCTCCGCCAAGTAGTCCATATTGGTTAGAAGTTCCAGGTTTTGCTGAAAAATCATCCATTTCATTATTCATTATAAATCCAGCTCCTGAAACCACAATTTTATTTCCAAAAGTAGAATTTAATGTTGTTGTAACGCTAACAGCATTTCCATAAGAGTCTACAACAGAGTAATGTGTAGTTTCTTCGCTTTCTTTTTTGGGAGGAATTGCATGTGATATAATTTTTGAAGGAATAGCATTGTCGTTTATAAGTGCCGCTATTTCTTTTCCTCTTTTCTTAGAAATTAACCAATTTTGTGGAACTGGATAAAAGTCAACATCACCAAGATGTTCTGCCCTATCAGCATAAACATACTTTAAAACTTCAGAAACTTTGTGAATATAATTGCTACTTCCCCATGAATCTTTTTCAAATGAAAAATATTCAATTGAATTTAATGCTTCCAGTAAAGCAATTCCACCAGATGAAGGTGGTCCCATAGAAATTATTGTGCTATTTCTATAATTACCAATAACTGGAGCTCTTTCAACAGCATTATAATTTGCCAGGTCTTCCTTAGTAATTAATCCACCTTTCGATTTTGAATGTTTAGCAATTAAATCAGCAACTTCACCTTTATAAAATCCTTCTGTTCCATTTAATTTAATGGATTTCAAAGTTTTTGCTAAATCTTTTTGAATAAACAATTCACCTTCTGAAAATTCTTCATCTTTCTTTGTAAATATTTTAGCTGTTGATTTGTATTTAGCAAACACATTTTTATAATTATTTAGAGTTTCTGCAAATCTATAATCAGCTAAAAACCCGTTATAAGCTAATTTTATTGCTGGTTGTATCACTTCATCACGAGTCATTGTGCCATATTTTTCAAGAGCATAAAGCAGTCCTGCAACGCTACCTGGAACACCAGATGAAGACCAACCTTCTGTACTTTTGGTTAAGTCATATTTGCCATATTTATCTAAAAACATATCACGAAAAGCAGATTTTGGTGCTTTTTCTCTATAATCAATACTTGTATTTGTTCCATCTTCAAGGTGAATAACCATAAATCCACCGCCACCAATATTTCCTGCTTGAGGATAAGTAACAGCAAGAGCAAAACCAGTTGCAACTGCGGCATCAACAGCATTTCCACCTTTTTCTAAAATATCAACACCAACCAAGGAAGCAATATCACTTGCAGAAACAACCATTCCATTATGACCACGAACTGGGTCTTTAGATTTTGCATTAATTGAAATAATTGTAATTATTAAAACTGTAACTATATATTTAAAAAATGTTTGCATCAACTTTTAACCCTTCATCATTTATTTGTTTATTTATTGTATCTGTTAATTCTTTAAGCTTTTTTAATGTTAATGATAAGTTTTCAACCAAATCTTTATTATAAAGTAGCTTCCCAAGATTATTGTCTTTATTTTCAACTTCCACCATAAAATTGCTTAATTTAAGCATAAGTGTATCAGTACTTTTTACTAATTTACTAACGTTACTAAATGTTGTTCTTATTTCATCTTTATTATCAACAATAAATTTATTGGAATTTAAAACCAGTTCATTACTGTTTTTTAGTAATTCTGAAACAGAGTTGCTATTATTTGATATAATTAAATCGGTTTTTTGGATAAGCTTGTTTAACGAGGTAACACTATTCTGGATTCCACTGGTAAACTCAGCATTATTTATTACATTGTTTAATGAAGTTAAGGTTATTTTTACTTCACTAATAATGCTCACTAAATCATTTTGAACTTCTCCAAGTGCTGCCATAGCTGTTGAAATATCACCAACAAAGCTGCCATTTTGAATTTGAGAATAATCAATATCTACTTTTGATAACCCAGGAGTGATCTCAATTTTTTTGCCACCCATTAAATCAACCATCATTATTGAAAATTGTGCATCCTCTTTTAATTTTACATCATCAGAAAGTGAAATATCTACTAAAACCAAATTATTATCATTTTTTAAAGATTTAACATATCCTTCTTTTATTCCCTGAACGGAAACAAAATCACCAACAACTAATCCAGCAACATTTTGGAAAGATATGGTAAGTGATTTTTCGTTGGAATTAAAACTAAAATTTTTTGCCCAACCTAGAATCCAGAGAAATATAATTATAGCAACAATTACTATAATTCCAACTTTTAATTCAGCTTTTTTTTCATTTTTCATAATAACTATTTCTTTAATTCAATAATTTTTTCTAATTCTTTTAATGAATTTTCATTAAGATTATTTTCTTTAATAATTTTATCAAAATTACTTATAATTTCTTCGAAATTTTTATCGCTAAATTCAACTTTCCTCTTTTCAATATCCTTAAACATTTCAGTAAATTTTTCTTTAAGGGGATTTTGAATTTCTTTTGAAGTAAAATCTTCAATCATCTTTTCAATTTTTTTAGCAGCTAATTCTTTAACACTTGCAGAACTTTCGGTAATAAAATCTTTAGCATATTTTTCGTAAACATAAAATGATGTACCAAGAATTACAATAATTATTGCAATAGACTTAAAGATACATCCAAACTTCATTTTAATTCCTGTTCAGGAATTTTAGTTACCATAACTTTTGAAATTCGATTATTCTTTACTTCAACAACTTTAAAATTATAATTATTGAAATCAAAATTATAACCTTTTTCAGGAATATTTCCAGATTGATGAAAAATAAATCCGCCAATTGTATCGTAATCATCATCATCATTATTAAACTCTTCGCCTAACAATTCGTTTAACGAATCAATATCAACTTTTCCAAGAACAATATACTTATCACTACTAATTTTGATAATTTCTTTATCCTCATTATCATATTCATCTTGAATTTCCCCAACAATCTCTTCCAAAATATCTTCTAAAGTAATTAAACCAGCGGTTCCACCATATTCATCAACAACAATGCCCATGTGTCTATTCATTTCTTGAAATTCTTTAAGTAAATCGCTAATTAATTTACTTTCAGGAATAAACATAACATCACGAGATATATTCTTGAGGTTAAAGTTTTTTTCTTGTTCTTTGTTTTCAAGATAATTGAGCAAATCTTTAGCATATAAAATACCAATAATATTGTCAAATCCCTCTTCATAAATAGGTATTCTGCTATGTCCTGAATCTGTAATTACTTTAATAACTTCGTTAAATGAGGATTTATAAGAAATTGCAATAATATCAACTCTTGGAGTCATAACCTCACGAGCAATAACTAACTTAAAATCAACTAATCCATGAATAAGTTCATGCTCATCTTCAACAAGTGATCCATGCTCCATTCCAATATCGGCTAAATCAGCAATTTCTGAAGTTCTCAGTGCAGTTTTTGATGAATCGAACTTAAGTTTTGAAACAAGAACTTTAATAACCTCTGTTAATATTTTTGCAATTGGATAAATTAACACAGCAGTCCAATACAGCGGAAATGAGACAATTTTTGAAAATATCACAGGATTTTTAGAAGCAAATAGTTTTGGAGTTATTTCACCAACAATTAAAATAAAAGTAGTTAATGCAATTATTTGAATTAGCAAAGCAAGTTCAACTGAAAAATTATAATACTTAGCAATATCTACAGTTATTGAAACTGCCACTATTGTGGCAAGTACATTAAAAATAGTGTTACCCAAAAGAATAGTAACCAACAAACGTCTTGGTGCCTCCAATAAACTTATTATATAACTATTTAGAAGTGAATTATTCTCTTTAAGTTTATTAATTTGTTTTTTATCAAGTGAAAATAAGGCTACTTCAGAGCCAGAAAAGAAGGCAGACATAATTAACGAAAGAAGTATTATAAATACCCCCGAATACGAATCAAATTCCAATTAAAACTTAAGACCTCATAATGTTTTACATAACAATGTTAAATATAATAAAAAAGAGCAATTAAAATAATTTAATTACTCTTATAAAAATTACACTTTCTAACGATTAAATTATTTTAGAAAGGTAAATCGTCTTCAGCATTATTTTCATCTTTAGGTGCAGAAGCACTCTCAGTGAAAGAAGCACCATGTGAAGATTCTCCAGTATCGTCTTTTTTATCTAATGGAATTATGCCATTAAAATCAGTAATAATACTAGTAAAATACTTTGTTTGTCCATCTTTTTCATAACTATTATGGTCAATTCTACCCTCAACATAAACTTTAGCACCTTTTTTAAGTTTATCTTTTAAGAAATCGTTTAATCCAAAGGCTGTAATATTATGCCAAGTTGTTTCATTTTCCCAATTACCATCCTTAGTTTTTCTACTATGAGTAGTAGCCATCGAAAATTTAGTAACTGCTAAATTTGAAGTTGTAAACGATGTTTCTGCATCTCTACCGATAATACCGATAAGTTGCGCTTTGTTTAATGAAAATGCCATAAGGGGCCTCCTCTTTTGTTAAGTTATTTATTATTCGGCACAATAAAAGTGCCTTCTAATTCGTTGATAGTTTTTAATTCATCCCTTACTTTTAAAGCTTCTTCTCTTGTTCTAAATGGAGGAAGTTGAATTACATATAATCCTTTTCCTTCATCAAAATGAATATTTAAATCATATTTAATTTTATTTTTAAATTTATTTAAAAATACTTCGGCTTTTTCTTGTGTAGTAAAAGCACCTATTTGTACAATATACATTTCAATTGTTTTTTCGACAATTTCTGTGCTTTCATTTGTTTCAACTGGTTCCTTTTTTGTCGAATCTGTAATTTCAATATTATCAAATACGTAAGCTTCAGTTGAATTATTTGAAGTTTCATTTTCTTGAATAGATGAACAACCATATAATATAATGATTGATATTATTATAAAAATAATTTTGAATTTAGATAATTTATATTTGCATTTTAAGTTCAAATTATACTCCCCAAATTGCTATTTAAACTTTTTGAAAATGATTACATAATTTAATTATTTAATTTTTAAGCCCACTTAATATAAAAAAAAGTGGACTTAAATAAATAGTAAATTAATTATATTTTAATTATTTAAATCGATACTAGCTGGAAAAGAAGAAACGTTTACTTTTGAAATAGATGCATTAAATTTAGTATTAATTGCTGAAATAAATTCATTTGCAATTACGGCGTAGCCTCTTGTTGTAGGATGAACGCCATCTAAACTAAATGTATTTCCAAGAATAAAACTTGTAGTAAAGTAAATTCCATTTATAATTAACCCATTAGCTGCCACATTATCAAAAAACGAATTAATATCAACTAAAACCCAAGTTGTCGAGTTTGCAGAAACGACAGAACTAATTACATTATTAAATCCGGAAGTTGCAGTTTGTGCAATTACAATTTCAGATGGGTCTAGAGTAAACATATCTGGCCAAGGATTATATGGGCTAAATCCAAAAGCAGAATCGGTTACAACGCCTGCAGGCACTGGAATTCCAGTTGCAGAATAAAAGGCTCCGCTTCTATCACCTAAATAAGCAGTTGCAGCACTACCGGTAAGTGTTAAAAGAACATCACCATTTTTCAAATTTGCTGTAGTTGCTATTCCATAACCAGGGCTGGAATGTGTTTGGTAAACCATTGCAGGCACTCCCATTGCTTCAAGCGAAGCAGCAAGTTTTGGACCAATAGTAGTAAAAAATGGAATATTTTCAACATCTGGAATATTTGCAACAGCAATTTTTCTAAGACCA
>Ga0210039_1001133_pt1 | contig 25791 bp, 21 predicted proteins | sample CryGeyCG2114_250_3_FD_185460 | JGI IMG/M metagenome (GOLD analysis project Ga0210039, IMG submission 185460) | Groundwater microbial communities from aquifer - Crystal Geyser CG17_big_fil_post_rev_8/21/14_2.50 (SPAdes) (version 2) | ecosystem: Environmental > Aquatic > Deep subsurface >...
TTTTACGGTTTCAGTTAGGTCTGAAGCTCCTTTTCCACCAACACCAATACCTCCGAGATAGAGGGTGTCGGACGGAGCCACAAAGCCATTGCCCAGCACATGCCTAGGTACAATTGTAAATGCTGCACCAGCAAAGCCAAGGGTTTTTAAAAAATTTCTTCGGGACGAAGTGTTGTTCTTTTCATTAGATGACATAGCGCGTTTTTAAAAGTTGATGGATAATTTAGAGATAAATGCCTTTATGCACAAGACAAAAGTATAGAGTGGTAGCAAGAGAAAAGGCCACTCTTTCGAATGGCCTCTTTTATGACTTTAAAAATACATGAGTTAATCACTGACTGTCCTTAAAATAGCATGGACCATATACACTGTCATTGGTTTTGTTTTCCCTTAGCGCTCACTTGTCTTTCTTCTAAGGTGAGTACCCATTTAATTAATGCTTCAGTCGCTATAGAAATGAAGTAGGATGCTCGAATGATTAAATACTTAATCCTTTCGGGGAGTTTTGATTTGAACAGCATTACGGTAGGCAAGGCAAGGTATTAGTGAATGTCAAAGCCATAAAAATTTATCGTAGCAACTGTAAGAATCAGATATCTATCTTCATTCTGAACTTTCTATCCCCTGCACTGTTGTGAAAACATGGTTCAAAACCCCATTTCCAAACCTTAGCATTTAAAATAATTATGATAGATACACAAAAAGTAAAAGCCTTCGGAACCGCAGCTGCGGATGCAGATCTGAAAGAAATGACAATCGACCGTAGATCGGTGATGCCCAAAGATGTGGAGATAGAAATTCTCTATTGTGGTGTTTGTCATTCCGATTTACATACTGCCCGCAATGATTGGGGAGGAACGATTTATCCTGCGGTACCGGGCCATGAGATCGTTGGCAGAGTAACCAATATCGGTAGTGAGATTATAAAGTTCAAAGTAGGCGATTTAGCCGCAGTAGGTTGTTTAGTAGATTCTTGTAGAACATGTAGCAGTTGTAAAGAAGATTTAGAGCAATACTGTTTGAATGGTGCCACGGGTACTTACAATGCCAAAGATCCATACCTAGAAGGTCGCACTTATGGAGGTTATTCTCAAAAGGTAGTAGTTGATGAGCATTTCGTTTTAAGTGTTCCTGAAAATTTAGATTTAGCGGGAGTTGCTCCACTTTTATGCGCAGGGATTACCACATGGTCTCCATTGCGTCATTGGAATGTGAAAGAAGGCAGCAGGGTAGCAGTAGTGGGCCTTGGTGGATTAGGTCATATGGCTATTAAGTTAGCTAAAGGACTAGGGGCGAAGGTCACGCTTTTCTCTAGATCTCCAGGCAAAGAGCAAGATGCTTTGGCATTAGGAGCTGATAAGGTTGTTATTTCTACAGATGACAAACAAATGGCAAATGCAAAAGGTCAGTTTGATGTGATTATTGATACGGTGCCCTATGTGCACGACCTAAATCCCTATGTGCAGACTTTAGCGGTAAATGGCACATTGGTTTTGGTGGGTTACTTAGGGCCGTTGGAGCCAATGCTCAATAGCGTACCAATGATCTTAGGTCGTAAGTCCGTAGCGGGCTCGTTGATTGGAGGTATTGCCGAAACACAAGAAATGCTCGATTTCTGTGGTAAACACAATATCACATCGGACATTGAAATCATCAAAATGCAAGAAATCAATGAAGCTTATGAACGCATGTTGAAAAGTGATGTGCGCTATCGTTTTGTGATTGATATGGCATCGATGAAAGGCTAAACAATCATTGAGAGGAGCTGCTGCAATCGCCAGCGGCTTCTCTTAATTACTCCTTCACCAGTTTGTACCCATTCCTTTGCCAAAGTACAATGCCCCCTTCAAGATCATATACTTCTTTAAAGCCCAATTGCTGAACGATTTTGGCCCCTGCACCGCTTCTGCCGCCCACTGTGCAATACACTGCTATGGGTTTTGATTTATCGAGCTTGGCCATTAATTGCTTAAAATCACTTTTGTAATAGTCGATATTTACGGCACCTTTGATATGGCCTTCTTTAAATTCTTGGGCGGTCCTTACATCAATCAATTGAAGCCCCTTTTTCTCTTTGATCAACTTATCGAATTGTGCAGCCTCAATAGTGCCTGTAGATTGGGCGCAACCAGTAGAAGAAAATAGGGCGATGATAAGCAGCGTGAAGAATATTTTCATGTGCAATAATAAATAAAATCGGCTGATCTACGCGGTTGATTTTGCTTGCTAATTTTATTCTTTTCATTAACTAAAAATATTGGTATAACTAAATAATTTAGTATTTTTGAAAATCAATCGACAAGATCAAGGCCACGCCTGCGATGCTTGTTAGATATCCACCGATCATTTATGGCTACCGAAAATACAATCATGCACATGGACTTGGACACTTTCTTCGTGTCCGTAGAGCGGAAACTCGACAGTAGGTTGAATGGCAAGCCTGTTTTGATTGGAGGGGTGAGCGATCGAGGGGTGGTGGCTGCCTGTAGTTATGAGGCAAGGGCTTATGGCGTGCATTCTGCCATGCCGATGAGGCGCGCCAAAGAACTTTGTCCCGATGCCATTCAAATCAGGGGCAATTCAGGAGTGTATTCAGATCATTCCAATCAGGTGACTGAAATTATCAAAGAAGCAGTACCCATTTTTGAGAAGAGTTCTATCGATGAATTCTATGCTGATCTCTCAGGAATGGACCGTTTTCATAATAGTTATTTGATGGCTACGGAACTGAGGAAACGTATTATTAAGGAAACTGGCTTGCCTATTTCTTTTGGAATGTCGAAGAATAAAACGGTATCGAAGGTAGCTACGGGAGTGGCCAAGCCTAACAACCAACTTAAAATCGAGAACGGTACTGAAAAGCCATTTTTGGCACCTCTTTCCATCAGTAAAATCCCGATGGTAGGACAAAAAACACAACAAACATTATTCAGTTTGGGAGTAAAGATTATCCAGACGATTCAGGAAATGCCCGTTGAAATGATGGAGAAAGTGCTGGGGCAAAATGGAGTTTCTATTTGGAAGAAGGCCAACGGACTTGATAATTCACCTGTTGTGCCTTATAACGAGCGGAAGTCAATCTCTACCGAACGTACTTTTGATCGCGATACAATCGATGTAATAAAACTCAAAGGTATTCTTTTGGCCATGGCCGAAAACCTTGCCTTTCAATTGCGCAGAGGATTGAAATTAACAGCTTGTGTTACGGTGAAAGTCCGCTACTCTGATTTCAATACCTATACGTTGCAATCACGTATTCCATACACATCAGCAGACCATATACTTATTCCGAAAACCATGGAATTGTTCGATAAACTCTATAATAAGCGCCTTTTAGTGCGATTGATAGGGGTGAAGTTCAGTCACTTGGTGGAAGGCGGTTATCAAATCAATCTGTTCGAAGATGCCGAAGAGCTGATCAACCTGTATCATGCCATGGATAAAATCCGTGATAAATTCGGTGACCGCAGTGTGTTGCGTGCCTATGGTTTAGAGGCAAGAACCATCAGCCGATTCAATCCTTTCAACGGTGAGCCACCCCCGCTTTTAGCGAATAGAAGGCAGTGAACAATACGTTGAAATAAGTTTGTTAGTAATGATAACTATTTATTTTAGTTTACTATAAATTTTAGTATTATTGTTCTTGTAATTAAAGACCACCGAAATGAAAGCAGATAGAGACTTCCCTCAAGAATACCTGATTGTTGTAAATCCATCCAACCAGATTTGCTGGGATGTAAATGAACTGAAATACGAGTTTGGTTTAAAGAATGGTAAATACAGAAGTCAATATTCGAAAGCTCATATTACCTTGGTAAATGCTGTACTGACCAGCGAAGAGGCTAAAGTGTTTTTACGTCTTTTAAAAAAGCAATTGTCAAGTTTTGACTCGTTTGACATCTATTTGAATGGCTTTGATTTTTTCCCAGAGAGCAACACTTTCTATATTGATGTGGCTGCCAATGATAGATTGAACGGCCTTCAAAACGCAGTCTTAGAGGCGGTGAAATATGCTAAGCCTCAATTCAGTGCGCCTAAAGATAAATTTGTGCCTCATATTAGCATTGGTAAACAGCTTTCCCGTTCTCAATTCTTAGATGCTTACCACAGCTTTCACAAGCAGCGATACACTAATTATTTTAGACTTGAGGATATTACAATCCTAAGTCGTCCTTTATGGGATGATAAATTCAAAGAAGAAAAGTATCTTCCTCTTAAGACTGAGGATTGGTGTGTGGTGTAGTCTGAAATTCTTTTTGATTAGCCGTGTACCTCAATACCCATTCTTATTTCAGTCTTAAGTACGGTACAATTGATATCGAAATTTTGATTGAGTTGATGCAGCTAGCAGGAGCGAAGTGCTTTGCGCTTACCGATATTAATAATACTTCTGCCAGTCTCAATTTTGTTAGAATGGCACCTAAATACGGAATAAAGCCCATTTTAGGAATTGATTTTAGGAATGGAGCCGACCAGCTTTTTGTGGCTATCGCCATGAATAACGAAGGTTTTAAAGAACTCAACGATTATCTGTCTCAGCACCTACATGCCAAGAAAGAAATACCAACAAGAGCCCCCCATTTTGAGCATGCTTATGTTGTTTATCCATTTCAGAAATACACAGGCTTTCAACTAAAAAAATTAGAGTTTATTGGGGTAAAACCTACTGACCTCACTAAGCTGGTGTATCCGCCTCATCAGATGGATAAGAGCAAATTGGTGATTTTGCCGACCGTTACTTTCCGCAGTAAAATAGATAGCAAAACGGGACAGAGGGTTATTTCGAAAAGGGATTTTAATGCCCATCGCCTGCTCAGGGCCATTGATAATAATACACTACTCAGTAAGCTCCCTAAGTCTGAAGAAGCCGATCCCAGTGACTTCATTTATCCTGTTGATGAATTAAAAGCCATGTACTCAGCATATCCTTATATGATTGAGAATACAGAAAAGCTTTTAGAGAGCTGCCAAATTCATTTTGATTTTGAAGGTGAAAGTCAGAATAAGAACCTGAAGAATTATAGTGGTAGTCCAGAAAAGGATTATCAATTGTTAGAGGAGCTTTGTGAAAAGGGATTTTCTTATCGCTATCCCCAATCCACTGAAAAGATCAGAGGCCGGATCAAGACAGAGTTGGATGTGATTCAACAGCAAGGATTTATGTCTTACTTTTTAATCAATTGGCGGCTTTGTCAATATGCTCGAGAGCGAGGATTTTTCTATGTAGGCAGGGGAAGCGGAGCCAATTCTGTGGTGGCTTATTTGTTAAGGATTACGGATGTCGATCCAATTGAACTAGACCTTTACTTCGAGCGATTTATCAACCTATACCGCAAAAACCCACCTGATTTTGATATCGATTTTTCATGGAAAGACAGAGAGGATATCACCCAATTTATTTTTAAAGAATTCGGGCGAAGTGAAGATAACAATGTAGCCTTATTGGCTACTTATAGCACTTTTCAGTTCAGGGCAGTGGTGCGCGAATTGGGTAAAGTATTAGGGATTCCACCGCATGAAATCGACCATATCCAGTCAGCTAAGTATGCTGATTTGGAAGAGTTACATCAACTCGTATTGCGCTATGGAAAGTACATCGAGGGTTTTCCCAGCCATTTGAGTATTCATGCCGGAGGTATTTTGATTTCTGAGCGTCCAATCCATTATTACACCGCCACAGACCTTCCCCCGAAGGGTTTTCCAACAACGCATTTTGATATGATCGTTGCCGAAGATATTGGGCTGTATAAGTTCGATATTTTGAGCCAGCGCGGGCTGGGAAAGATTAAAGACAGCTTAGAGATCATCACCAATAATCATCCTCACGATGAACCTATCGACATTCATAATATAGACAGGTTTAAGAAGGACGAAAGAGTAAAAGCAATGCTGCGCGAAGGCAAGGCGATTGGCTGTTTTTATGTAGAATCTCCAGCCATGCGGATGTTACTTAAAAAACTTCGAGTAGATGAATACTTGGGGCTGGTTGCTGCTAGTTCGGTGATTAGGCCAGGTGTGGCTAAGTCTGGTATGATGCGGCAATACATTCTTCGCTTTAGGGAACCCGAAAGGAGGAGTGAAGCCCACCCCATTCTGAGAGATATTATGCCCGAAACCTATGGCGTAATGGTGTATCAGGAAGACGTGATCAAGGTAGCCCATTACTTTGCTGACCTTACCTTGGCCGAAGCCGATGTATTGCGAAGAGGCATGTCGGGCAAGTACCGCTCACGCGAGGAATTTCAGAAAGTAAGAGATAAGTATTTTGAAAACTGCGCGAATAAAGGGCATAGCCTTGAACTGTCATCTGAAATTTGGCGACAAATAGAAAGCTTTGCAGGCTATGCTTTTGCCAAAGGCCACTCGGCCAGTTATGCCGTAGAAAGCTATCAAAGCCTTTTTTTGAAAGCTTATTATCCATTAGAATACATGGTAGCCACGATGAACAATGGAGGAGGATTTTATAGCGTAGAACTTTATGCGCATGAGGCTTTTATGAATGGTGGAGATATTCAAGCGCCTTGTGTAAACCAAAGTGAACACCTCTGCACCATTTATGGTAAAACCATTTATATGGGCTTAGGCTTTATTGGTGAATTGGATAAGAATACAGTCGAAGCCATTCTGAGTGAGCGAAAAGAGAATGGCGTGTTCATGAGTTTCGACCACTTTTTGAAACGCGTACAGATTTCCTTGGACCAACTAAGGCTATTGGTTCGGATAGATGCTTTTCGCTTTACTGGTTTTAGTAAAAAGGAATTACTTTGGGAAGCACACTTTAGGCTTGGACAGGAAAAGAAGACCAAGCCTGTTAAATTGCTTTTTGATCCAGAAGTAAAGAAATTCAAGATTCCTGCGCTCAGCTACGATGCGTTGGAAGATGCCTTCGATCAGATTGAACTCTTGGGTTTTCCACTTTGCAACCCCTTTCATTTACTGAAAACCGTAGCCGAAGGAGAGGTAATGGTGAGAGAAATGGAACAGTATAAAAACCAGCAGGTAAAAATGGTGGGCTATTTAGTTCACATCAAGAACACCAACACCTCTGGTGGAAAGCGGATGCAATTTGGCACTTGGTTAGATAGAGATGGCTATTTTTTAGATACTACTCATTTTCCGCCTATGGCGGCTAAATTTCCTTTTCGAGGGAAGGGAATCTATGAATTAGTGGGAAAGGTGGTGGAAGAGTTTGATTTCCTAAGCTTGGAAATGATTGCCATGAGAAAGCTGGAATACATTCACGATCCTAGACTTGCCTTAGAGTCAAGGCACGCGAGTATGGGGTGAATATGAGCGATAAAGCTGTTACCTCATCTTCCCTCTTTTGATCAAATAGGATTTCAAAACTTGATCGAAGCCTTGGTTGATATCGGCTTCGATTAAGTCGATTTTAAGCTTGGCGCATTTCATATAGAGTTCCTTATGATATGCGTCCATCTGCTTTTTAAAGTCTTTTTTGATCGAGGCAGGATTGAGTTTTACCTTCTCTTTGGTTTCAGCATCGATAAACTCATAAGGCCGATCTTCAAAATCAAAGTCCAATTCTGTTTTATGGTCGGTGACATGAAAGAGCAATACTTCGTGCCTTTTATGTTTTAAATGTTGAAGCGCAGCTAAAACTTCAGCTTCGTTTTCCTCATTATCGAACATATCACTAAAGATGACGACTAGTGATCTTCGGTGCACTTTCTCTGCCAATTGATGCAGAATGGAAGAAACATTAGTGCGTCTTGTTGTTTTCTGTTTTTCTAAAAGCTCATTGTATTGAATAAAAAGCTTGTGAATGTGCGAAGCAGAAGACTTCACTTGCGTTTCAAGTTCAAGCTGATCACTAAAGGTATGTAAACCAACCGCATCTCTTTGTTTATGGAGCAAATAAGTGATTGCAGCTGCTGCCAAAACGCTGAATTTCATTTTGCCATAATTGGCCTCAGGATAGTACATAGAGGATGACTGATCAATCACAATTTGGCACCTGAGGTTGGTTTCTTCCTCGTAACGTTTCGTATACAGTCGGTCGGTTTTGGCGTAAATTTTCCAGTCCACATGCCTTGTGCTTTCGCCCGTATTGTAGAGTCTGTGCTCTGCAAACTCTACAGAAAAACCATGGTAAGGAGACTTGTGTAAACCAGTGATAAATCCTTCAACCATCTGTTTTGCAAGTAGTTCTATATTGGTGAACTGCTTTATTTCATCTAAGGAATAATTCATTCTTTGGAAGTGTATCTAATGTTCGGACTTTGTATCAACGATGAACGCGCCTCTTTTACTACTATTTTGTAGATGTTAAGTTTAATGAATTATGCATTCGGTTGTTGCAATAGTAATTAATATTGGCTTATATTTAGTCAGTTTTATTACTTTAAACTAGCTACAAAGACATCAAACTAAAGGTTGAATAGTGGAAGAGCATAAGGAAAGTGGCAACAACGAGATTTTCTCGAAGAGGGTGAAAGCAGGTAAACGGACGTATTTTTTTGATATAAAGGCCACGCGTTCAAACGATTATTACCTTACAATTACGGAAAGCAAGCGCAAGTATAACCAAGACAATTTTACTTACGAAAAGCACAAAATTTTTCTGTACAAAGAAGACTTCAACAAGTTCATGGCAGCATTGGGCTCGGCTGTGGACCATGTAAAGGAAGAACTGATGCCAGATTTTGATTTTGAGCAATTTGACAACGAAAATGACGAACTGGCTATCGAAACTTCTGAAAAAGGCACGGATTTAAATTGGGATTAATTAAAATAAGAAAGATAATGCGAGAGTTCTTGATCCCTCAGGAACTCTTTTTTTATTTTAAGCAATGAGAAAAACAGCGATTTATATTGTCTTGATCATAGGAGCACTGTTGCTGTTTATTTGGTATTTCACCAACATTTTTACCTACCTCATTCTTTCTTTGGTGCTTGCTTCTATCTTGAGGCCTTTGGTGGATAAAATCAACGGTGCCCGACTTTTTGGTCTACATGTTCCTAGATGGCTTTCTATTCTAATGTCATTCGGGGTAGTAGTCGGCCTCTTGAGCTTATTTGTGATTCTCTTTATCCCCTTGATCGATGATCAAATATCATTGCTGAGCACCTTGGACATCAATGCTGTTACAGAAAGTATCTTAGAGCCAATTCAATCCTTTGAGCAGTTTTTAATCAGCAAAAGACTCTCTCTGGAGTCGTCAGGGTTCCTTGTTGAAGGCCTCCGCGATTCCATTACCACAGCAATTTCGAAGGTTCAAGTGCAAAGCATTTTGTCAGTGATCCTCTCTTTTTTGAGCAGCTTTTTTGTTGGCTTATTGGCCTTGAGCTTTATCACCTTTCTGTTGCTTTATGAGAAGGGACTATTGAAAAACGGCATTATAGAAATGATTCCCAATAAGTATTTCGAAGTGTCCATTGCCGCATTGAATAAGATCGAAAAACTACTGACCAACTACCTCTTGGGGCTTTCCATTCAAGTGTTCGTGATTTTTAGTTTGGCCTCAATAGGATTGTCAATTTTGGGCGTAAAGTATTCTTTGACCATTGCACTTTTTGCGGCCTTGGCCAATCTAATTCCCTATGCAGGCCCTCTTTTGGGCTCGGCCTTTGGAATAATTGTAGGCATTTCAACTACAGGAGACCTTGTGACGGCCAACGATTATGCAATTTTGGTCATTAAGATTGTTTCTGTGTTCTCGGTCATTCAGCTCACAGATAATATTGTTTTGCAACCAGTCATTTTCTCCAAATCTGTTAAAGTCCATCCTTTAGAAATATTTGTTATTATCTTTGCGGGCGCTTCAATAGCGGGCATTCCCGGAATGATTGCTGCCATCCCTGCTTATACCATAATCAGGGTCTCTGTGGTAGAATTAAGAAGGGGCTATAAACAATACAGTATTTTCAGATCATAGAGTAATATCATGGGACTTCAATGTGGGATTGTAGGTTTGCCGAACGTAGGCAAATCCACCCTTTTTAATGCATTATCAAGCGCAAAGGCAGAGGCTGCCAATTTTCCTTTTTGTACAATTGAACCTAACGTTGGCGTAGTCACTGTGCCAGATGATAGGCTTAAGATTTTGGAAGAGCTCGTAAAACCTCAGCGTGTGTTGCCCACTGTATTTGAGTTCGTTGATATTGCCGGATTGGTAAAGGGTGCTTCAAAGGGAGAAGGTTTAGGAAATAAATTCTTGGCCAATATCCGGGAAGTAGATGCTATTCTTCATGTGGTGAGATGTTTTATAGATGATAACGTTGTGCACGTTGCAGGCTCGGTAGATCCTGTTTTTGATAAAGAAGTAATTGATACTGAGCTTCAAATCAAAGACTTAGAATCTATTGAGAAAAAAATTCTTAGGATTTCCAAAATAGCTAAATCTGGAGATGCAATTGCCAAAGGGGATTTGAAAACTTTAGAAATGTATAAAGCGGCCCTGGAGGCAGGTAAAAATGCTCGATCTGTTGAGGCAACAAAAGAAGACTTAGCCGCAGTAAGAGATTTGAATTTGCTTACCATTAAGCCCGTGATTTACGTGGCCAATGTTGAAGAGGCTTCTGTAAATAGTGGAAATAAACACGTTGAAGCGCTTCGCGAAGCTGTGAAAGATGAAAATGCCGAAGTAATTATTGTGTCAGCGGCCATTGAAGCTCAAATCGCTGAGCTAGAAGAGGAGGATGAAAAATTGATGTTTTTGGAGGAGTATGGCCTGAAAGAGTCTGGCTTAAGTCAGCTGATCAGGGCCTCATATGGAATTCTTAATTTGATTACTTATTTCACCGCTGGCGAAAAAGAGGTGCGTGCTTGGACGATCAAAAAAGGTTGGACTGCCCCACAAGCCGCAGGCGTTATTCACACAGATTTCGAAAAGGGATTCATTAAGGCTGAGGTGATAAAAATTGCAGACTTTCAGCAATACAAAACCGAAGTTGCCATCAAAGAAGCTGGTAAAATGGCCATTGAAGGCAAGGAATATATCGTTAAAGATGGCGATGTAATGCATTTCCGTTTCAATGTTTAACGACATTTAAAAGACATTCTCATTTTTTTTTTCAATCCTGTATGAACAAAGTGAGATGACCCAAAGTTACTGCTATGTTATGTCGAGGGTAGGAGATGACTACCCTCAATTTTTAATATAAAGCAGGTTTGTCGTGAGAGTTAGGATCATTTTTAGACTGAAAAACAGGGGTGCCGTACTTCCTTTTCATCACCAGCACATTTTAGCGCAATTTATCAAAGGCGTAATCGTCAATGGGAAGGATCAAACTTATATTGATTTTCCATTCTATAGTTTTTCTGGCCTTAAAGGTCAAACCAAAGTAAGCAGAACAGGCTTAAATTACTTTTCGAACCTTGTTACGCTCGTACTTTCTTCCCCAAGCAAAGAGTTTATCGATTATGTGTTGACCGAAATCTTTAAATTCTCCAGCTTCGAATTGGGTAATCTGCAATTAGAACCTGAATCGACTGAAATAGAAAATGAGCCTGAATTCACTTCAGAAATGAAGTTCATTTGTATTTCGCCCTTAGTACCTGTTTTATCTTCTTTCAATGGTCCAGAGGGTAAGAGGTTTATTGAACCAGAAGACGATGAGTTCTCGGATTTCTTGTTCGAATCAACCATGCACAGAATGGAAGATTCGGGTTTGTATAACTTGGCTGAAATCGAAGGTTTTAATAAGTTTCAAGTAGTACCTGACATCGAGTATTTGAACAAACTTCGGGATAAAGAGAAAAAATTCGCTAGGATTTATTCTCTGTATGAGTCGGATGTGAAATATGAAGTGAGAGGCTATACACTTCCGTTCAAGCTGTATGCGGCCAAAGAAGTACAGGAATTTATTTTCAACTGTGGTTTGGGAAATTACACTTACAAAGGCTTCGGATTGGTTGATCTGGCCAATGCAAACCCTGTAGATCGCTCAATTGCGTATCATTTTCCAAAGGCAGAAAAGGTACATTAACGCCTGTTGTTGTAGTCAACTCGGCTATAGCCGACCAACTGGTCGCCACGAGCGCCCACTGGCCTAAAGTATATAAAGACCTCATAGGTGTTTTCGGTTTGGAAAAAGCTTCTTTCAAAAACGTTAAGGTCATGTTCGGCAGTGTAAGCGTAATCGTACCAACCTTGTTTCAGTAGATATTCTGTTTCATAAACTTCGCTCAGTGGATTCCACTTTAGTTTGGATTGTGGCGTTTTTTGCCAGTGATTAAAACCACCCAAAACATAGTACTCATCTTCTGATTGCTCGGTTTTAAGGCTGAAAGTGGTTTGAATGTATTCAGAAGTAGTGGCCGCAACACCTCCACTTTCCAAGTCGCGGATATAGAATTGTCCATTTAAATCTAGGGTATGAAAGTAACTATCACTTCTTTTTTCATCCGTGGCCAGCTTTGCATAGGGCCGATTATCAATGAAACCAGCGTCAACTACATTTCGGCCTTTAAAGTTAATTGTGCTCAAATCAAAATACCTGAATTCATTGCCGCCTGGAAAATCATTTTGTTCGCCCAAATTCTGATATCGGATCACCTTGTCATTTTCATTGATAAAGGTAGGAGATAGCATCAGTTGTCGGTCTGACCTTTGGTTTTGACGCACTATAACTTTGAAATCCATTCTTGGATCCAAGCTATTGAGGTTGCCGTAATTCATTGTCACCTCAACTCTTTGATGGCTTTGGCGGTCACCGACCGAAGAAGACATCCCGATGGTAGCACCAACCCCCACCTGATTTTCATATACCATGAACTGCTTGCTTAGGATCAGATCGTCTTTTTTTCGATCTCTGTAGACTATTGCCAAGTAATTTCCCGGTACTTTGAAATCTGGAAGCCTGAATTTGTAATGAACATAAGGGATTTTAGATTCCTGGCTAAACTCGAAATCTTCGATTTCAAACTCATTTACTGTATTTAAATACATATTGGCACGAAGGTCGGAAGGGGTCCAATCTGCATTGCAATGAATGAATCTTACAAAAAAATAGTCGGCATCGTTGTTCAAGTCATCAAACTCCAAAATCAAGCCTGGTCCATCGCTAAGTTTTTTGATTGCTGGCGAAATTCGATTTTGGATCGAATTACCTTCAGGGATTAACTGAATGGTCTTAATATTGGATTCATAGGCTTGATCTCGATAATCAAGCACTTTTTTACCCTGAAATGCATTGGCATTTAAGTGGATGACCAAGGGCCATAAAAAAAGGATAAAGGCTGATTTCAATTTGAAATTAGGTTGGCTTGAGTGAATAAAACTTTAAGGTAAACGTTTCTAGACTACAATTTTGCAAATTTGTGGTCATTTTAATTTTTGGCCATAAGTGCCTAGAATGTTTTTTTAAATAGTTTTTTCAATTATCCATCGCGGTACAACCTATTGCCGAATGGACGTGTCTAATTACCCGAAGAAAGGCAGCCAGTTCTTCCTAAATGATCCTAGACGAACAACTACTAGCACTCTGCATCAAAAATGACCTTAAAGCTCAGAGGATGCTTTATGATCGGTATGCTTCTAAGCTCATGCCCATGGCTTTGCGCTACGCAAAATCGCAGGAGGATGCTGAAGATATTTTGCAGGATGCTTTTATTAAGATTTTCGACAGTTTGGAATCCTTCAGAATGGAGGCTCAATTTCTTACATGGTTAAAAAGAATTGTGATCAACACGGCCATCAATCATAACAGAAAAAAGATGTATCAGCAGCCCATGCTCGATATTGAAAAGCTTGCGCCAATGCATGTGGAATCTGAAATGACCCTTTCGAACATGCACTTCACTGAAATTTTGGCCATGATGCAAAAGCTTCCAGTAGGTTCCAGAACGGTATTCAACTTGTTCGCGATTGAAGGTTACGGACATAAAGAAATTGGGGAAATGCTTGAGATCAGTGAGGGTACCTCCAAATCTCAATACTCACGAGCAAAAGCCTTGATGAAAGCGATGATCGAAGAAGCAAATAAGGTTGTTCAAATAAATTTAGCAGGACGATGAGCAATTTTGAAGATGATTTAAAAAACATGTTCGATGGAGCTGAATTTGCTCCTAGTGAACAGCTTTGGACAGGAATTGAAGAAGCCCTAAAGGCTAAAAGGAAGAAGGGAATGTTCTTTTATTGGCAAAGCTATGGCGTGGCGGCTGCATTGGCTTTAGTCCTCACTTTCGCTTATTTTTTTAGTAAAGGCCCTAATCAACAGCCAGAGCAAGCTGTTAAGACATTAACAGAATTAAAGGACAAAAGAGCATCGGGAAAGATTCAAGCAAAGGCAGATTCCTCTGAAAATCTGAAAAGCATCGAGCCGAATGAAAAAGCTATGGCGAGCACTAGGCTAGGCAATCTTGGTCAAAGTTTAATGAACAAGAAGATTGAAAAGGTAACTTCTGATCCAAACAAAACTCGCTTTGTGACTTCGAATGAACTGCATATGGCAGATCAGTCTAATAGTTTAGAAGAGATAGCGGTTATGAGTATGGAACTGAATAACGATCGTTTCAATCCGTTTGCCGCTATTGTTTTGCCTCAGCTTCCAGAAAAAATAAGCATTATCAAAGCACGATGGGAGGTCAAGCATTTGGTTGGGCCAATGGAGATATCATCTTCCGATTTAGCACCTGAAGCTAAATTTGAAAGGTTGTTGTCGTTGAATGGTGGGATGGGAAGTAGCAGTTTTGATCCCAATGCATCTGGGACATCCGATGAGTTTAATGTTGCTGAGTTACGATCTTTTGACCCTATGTTGGGCTCTTCGGCCATAGTCTCGTCCGTAAAGAATGAGAACAATCAACAGCTAGGGTCTTACGCGGTAGGGGCTGGAATAGGCATGGCGCTAAGTCCAAGCTGGTCATTGTCTATGTCGTTAAGGTATTCAGAATATCGATTCGCAGGCGAGTCCAATGCCTATTCCATTGAAGGGCAACGTAGTCTTCCAATTTATATTCCCGCAGGCTTCCAAGGAGATATTGTCATTGTGCCCAACTACCAATTGACTAATAGCTTGACCAGTTTAGCGTTGCCTGTTCAAATGGCTTACAAAGTATTGGATTTAGGTCGATTTGATTTGGAGGCCAAGGCGGGTTTAAGCGTTGATTATTTTTTGAGCTATAAAATCAAAGGTGATTTGCCTTTTTTGAGCACTAGAAAAATCGATTTTTCAGAAACTAGCCTGTTCAACCGTTTCAATTTGGGTTCTACTGGTGGGCTTGGGTTGAATTACGAGCTCAATCCGCAATGGGGTTTGTCGGCTGATTTGTTTGTGCGGAAATATATTGGTGGCTTTAAGGAAGAAGGGAATTTCCAAAGCCGACCGTTTGTATATGGGTTCTCTTTTAATCTTCGTTACTTCCTTCGCAAGGACAACAATTGAGCGTTTCCTTGGTATAATAGTTGCTCATTTGCAGTCGGCTTAATGTAGTATCACAGGCCGATTTTGAGTTAATTACAATTACGTTTATTGATATGTCGCCAGCTAGGTCTTTTCTAATCGCTTTATTGTGCGTCTTTTGTGCACTTTCTTGCCAAGAGGAGTATGAATTGTTTGAAGGCGGTGAGTTTTATTTGAAGCTCAATCAGCCCGTTACCTTGATCGATGGATCCATCTTAAAGCTAACCTCTGTTGAAGATTCCAGGTGTCCAGAAGAATTGGAATGCATATGGGAGGGAAGGGCCGCAATCACAATCAACTGGAAGCGTGACGAAAATTTTGAGCTACAGTTGAACGATGTAGAGTATCAAGCAGAAATTGTGGAACAATACACACTAAGTTTAATTGAATTAACGCCTTATCCAAACCAACAGAACGGTGATGCCCAGAAAGTGGCAAGAATTAAAATTGAGCTTAATTAGTTATTCCAGCGCATCGATCATTTCTGCGATTTGCTCCCAATTACTTTGATAGGTATCAAGTTTTTTATCGAGTTTATCATACTCCGACTGCTTTTCTTGAAGCTTGTTGAAATCCCCAAAAACATCAGGCTGCGCCATTTCAGCCTCAATTTTTTTCTTTTGAATTTCTAATTTCTCAATCTCATTTTCAGTGGTTTCTAATTGCGTTTGGAGCTTTTTCAACTCTTGCTGATTAGGATCTTTTGGCGGTTTTTGGTTTTGGTTTTGATTCGATTTTGCTTTTTGTGGTTTACTCTCGCTGGTTTGAGGTTTTAAGTCAGCATCTCGCTTTTCAAGCCAATAAACATACTCATCGTAACTGCCTGGATATTCCTTAATTACTTGATCTTCGATATACCAAATCTTATTGGCGATCTGAGAAATAAAGTGACGGTCGTGGGACACGATCAGGAAAGTGCCTTCATATTGCTGCAAGGCTTGAATCAAAATATTGACTGAAAGGAAATCCAAGTGGTTGGTGGGTTCATCCATCATTAAAAAGTTGGCTTCCGAAATCAAGGTTTTGGCCAAAGCAACCCTGGATTTTTCTCCTCCAGAAAGCACCTTTATTTTTTTGAACACATCTTCGTTCGAAAACAAAAAGCAGCCTAGAATTCCCCGTAATTCCATTTCTGATTTGTCACTACCCGCTTGTTGAAGCTCTTGAAGAATTTCATTATTAACATTCAGTGCTTCTAGTTGGTGCTGAGCATAGAAGGTGGTAAAGACATTAAAACCTTCTTTCCTTTCTCCTTGGATGGGTTCGGTGCCAGCAATTACCCGAAGTAAGGTAGACTTCCCTTTTCCGTTGGCACCAATCAGTGCGATTTTATCGCCTCTTTCTATTTGAGCAGTGGTCGACTTTAGAATCTGAAGGTCTCCGTATGCTTTTGAAATGTCGTTCAGCTCAATAATCGACCTGCCAGACTTTTGTTTAAAGCCAAACTTGAAGTTCATCACCATGCTATCATCCACTATGTCTTCAATCAAGTCCAATCGATCGAGTGCTTTAACACGTGATTGCACCTGACGGGCCTTGGTTGCCTTCGACCTAAAACGTTCAATAAATCGTTCAGTTTGTTTAATGTGCTGTTGTTGGTTTTCGAAGGCATTGCGTTGAATCTCTTCTCGCATTTGCTTCTCTTCAACATAGAATGAATAATTACCACTGTACTGCGTCAGCTTTTGGTTGGCCACCTCCACTATTGAAGTCGCTACATTATCGATGAATGATCTATCGTGAGAAACCACCACGACTGCACCTTCATAAGTCTTTAAGTAATTTTCAATCCACTGAATGGAAGGTAAATCCAAGTGGTTGGTAGGTTCATCGAGCATCAGCAAAGAAGGTTTTTCGAGCAGCAGCTTTGCCAGCATTACCCGCATTCTCCATCCACCAGAGAATTGCTTCAAGGGACGCTGCAAATCTTCTGTTCTAAACCCAATTCCTTCTAAAATCGCTTCGGCATCTGATTGCATCGAATAACCCCCTAAGGTTTCGAATTGCTCTTGTGCTTTGGCCAATTGGTCCACCAATTCATCGCGGTAATTGGTCTCCATTTCCTTTAAAATTCTTTCTATGGTATGTTGCAGCTCATTGGCTTGGCCAAAAGCCTGCATGGCCACGGCAAGAATACTTTCTTCAGATTGGTAGGAAAGTAAATCTTGGTTAAGGAAACCAATTGTGCAATCCTTGCTTTTACTGATGTCACCAGAGGTGGGTTGAAATTCACCAACAATCAAACGGAGCAAGGTGGATTTTCCTTTTCCATTTAATCCAATAAGACCTATTTTATCCTTCGGCTTGATGTGGAGAGAAGCATTTTCATAAAGGGCACGTCCTCCGATAAGGTAAGAAAGGTTGTTGATTGCAATCATGCCGCAAAATTAGTGTTTGTTACCCTAATTCAAATCATTGCTTCAGTAATTTAGATTTGCCCATTTGTCAAATCTTTTTTAGCCCTTAGTGGTTAATGTTCTATCTTTCGAATTCTAACAATCGACCAATGAAGAAATTAACTCTGATCGCCACTTTACTATTCCTCAGCATACTTGTAAAGGCCCAAGGAATTGACCTTTCCAAGATTCAACTTCCCGAAGGATTTAAGATTGAAATTTTTGCTCAAGACATCCCAGATGCACGCTCTTTGGCGAGCACTCCTGATGGCAAAACCATATTTGTAGGCAATAGGAGTCGAAAAAATGTATATGCGCTAACAGATACGGATGGCGATATGATTGCCGATAAAACAGATATTATAGCGACTGGTTTGACCATGCCCAATGGCGTTGCTTTCCACAATGGGGATTTGTTCGTGGCCGAGGTAAGCAAGATTCACAGGTTCCCAAATATCATGGATAATCTGGCTTCACCAAAATCAGAAGTGATTTATGAGGACTTCCCAACAGAAAGGCACCATGGATGGAAATTCATTGCTTTTGGCCCTGATGGTAAGTTATATGTACCAGTAGGAGCGCCATGCAATGTTTGCGATAGAGAAGAAGAGATTTTCGCCACCATTACCCGAATGGATCCTGACGGTTCTAATTTGGAGATTTATGCAAGTGGCGTAAGAAACAGCGTAGGTTTCACATGGGATCCAAAAACACAGAAAATGTGGTTTACGGATAATGGCAGAGATAGACTTGGCGATAATATTCCAGCTTGCGAATTGAATTATGCTCCTGAAAAGGGAATGCACTTTGGTTTTCCATACTGGCATCAAGGTGATATTGCCGATCCTGATTTTGGTGATAAGTTTCCTCAAGATAAATTCACAGCACCTAGCTATAAGTTTGAGCCTCATTCTGCACCTCTGGGTTTACGCTTTTATCAAGGAGATATGTTTCCTGCGAAATACAAAAACAATATAATTGTAGCACAGCATGGTTCTTGGGATCGCTCTAAAGATGTTGGACATATTGGCTATCAATTGAGATTTGTGCAGATTGAAGGAGATAAAGTAGTAAGTAGCGAAATATTTGCAACTGGTTGGTTAGACAAAGCTGAAAATAAAGGATGGGGCAAACCTGTTGATATTTTAGAATTGCCTGATGGCTCTATTTTAGTGTCGGATGATGTCGCAGGAGCTATTTATAGGATTTCATACCAAAAGTAATTTCAAATTACAGCAAGGATGTCTGAATTTTTGGAGTTAAAAAACATAGCTAAAACATATGTGAACAATGAAAAGCCAGCCGTACACGGTCTGGCTTTTTCTATGAATGAAGGAGAAATCATCTCTTTCGTAGGCGCCAGTGGTTCGGGTAAATCCACGCTTCTCAAACTTGTTGGCGGCCTCATTGCTCAAGATAAGGGCACAATTACATTCAAAGGAAAAGCGCTCACCAAACCAGAGGATAAGCTCATTGCAGGAGAAGAGGGTATTAAAATGCTCTTCCAAGACCTAAAATTAATGCCCAATCATAGCGTGGCTGAAAATATTAAATACCCTTTGCTCAAGTATAATTCGGCCTACCAAATTGAAAGAACGAATGAGTTATTGGCCCTTTGTGGGCTGATGGAGTACAAAGACCGCTTTCCAAAACAACTTTCTGGAGGTCAGCAGCAGCGATTGGCCTTGGCAAAAACCTTGGCAGAAGACCCCGAATTGCTTTTAATGGACGAACCCTTTAGCAATTTAGACCCTATAGTAAAAAAGAGGTTGGTCAAAGAGGTAGTGCAAATCGTAAAAAGTGAGGGCTTAAGTCTCATTTTAGTAACCCATGACACCGAGGACGCTCTGATGATTTCGGACCGGATTGGGTTTATTGATCAAGGTAAATTATTGCAGTTAGGCACACCCGAAGAGATTTATAATCATCCCCAAAAAGTCATTGTAGCAGAATTTTTTGGTAATATTAATCTCTTCACCAGTCAAGAATTAAAGAGAATATTGGGCAGTAAGCATAGAAGGGAGTTGTCCAAAGGGCAGGTGTATGGAATTCGGACAGAAGATTTTTCTGTTCTACCAATAAAGTCTGGCGTGAAACTAAAGCCTAAAGTCGTTCATAATTATTATGTTGGGTCGGCTTCTATTCTAGAGGTAATCATTGAAGGCAAACGAATCGAAATCAGAGTACCAGCGAATACCAAACCCAGTGACTTGAAGGAAATCTATATAAATCCTAGCTTGATCATGGAATTGGCCTTGTAAAGGCTTTTTAAATACGATCTTTTATTTATAACTTCGTTCTCATTGTTTAACAATGGAGAACCTCAGCCTACCATTACTTTTCGATCTGACATTGTTACCCTTTGTCATAGACTTAACTAAAACCCACAAACTGCTATTATGAAGAGAGTTATTCTTTTTTCAATGTTGATTTTTTGTACAATAAGCATTGTACAAGCTCAAAATCTAAATAAGGCCTATTCTGCAATGGAAGAGGAGGATTGGGAAGTTGCCTTGGGTATTCTTGAGCCAATTATTGATAAGAAGCCCAAGAATTATGAGGCAAAATTTTTGGCGGCAATTTGCCATACCGAAAGGTACCGTTTAGAAAAGGCCATTTCGATGTTTTCGGAAGCCACTCCTTATGCCGAAGAAACACCTTACTTCTGGGTGAAATTCGCAAAAGCCTATCTGCTCAACGAACAAGTTGAAGATGCAGAGAGAACTGTAAGAAGGGCCAGACTTCAAGATCTAGACGACTTTTTAAGACCAGAATATTTATTGATCAGTAATAATATTCAGAACGCCAAAAAGTACTTGCCAAATCCTAAAGACGTAATCATCAAGAATTTAGGTCCTAATATCAATACTGGTGGTAATGAATACAGTCAAGTTGTGACGGGTGATCAGCGAGGTATTTATTTTACCGCCAGAAGGGAAGGAACGGCCAAAGTTGCAGACGATGGTGAAGCTTATGAGCAAGTACTTACCGCTGATATGAACGATATTGATGAATGGGACAAGGACAGTCCGTTGGAAGGCTTTTCAAGTGCTTCGGCTAACGAGGCACCAATTCAACTTTTTAATAATGACAGCACACTGATCACTTTTTATGATGAAGATTTATATATCTCTCAAAGAAAAAAAGATGGGACATGGTCGAAAAGAGAATCGCTTCCTATTAACTCAAAACGATGGGATTCACACGCTTTCATGTACAATAATGGAAATTCAATGATTTATGCTTCCGATATCAATCATGAGACGGAAAATCTTGATTTATATATCATGCACAAGGGCGAGGATGGCAAATGGCAAGATCCTAGACCGATTGAAGAGCTGAACACTCCTTTGAATGATGATGCTCCCTTTGTAGCAGGAGATGGTACCTTCTATTTTTCATCACGGGGACATGATTCTATGGGAGGCTACGATATTTTTAAGACTACTTATGATAGTGCAACCCAAAGATTTAATGCACCAGAAAACATGGGTGCTCCCTTTAATTTGCCTAATGATGATACTTTCTTCACTCTCTATGGCAGGTTTGCTTACTTGTCTTCTAGTAGACCCGATGGATACGGTCAAGTAGATATTTATAGGGTGTTGATGTTCAACGAATCACAAATTCAAGGAAAGTTTTTGGAATGTGATGGTGTGACTCCTGTGGCCAACGCTAAAATTTCAGTAGTTGGAGAAGATTCAGAGATGATGACAACGACTACCGATAAGAATGGTGTTTATAAAATAGTGATGCCCATTGAAAGATCATTCGGTTTAAGAGCAGAAACTGACGGTAAGGTGATATATGAAAAGCAGCATACCATTAGAGTGTTGTTTAGAGATGAATTTGATGTAGATCAAAATTTCTATGTGGGCTGCGATAAAGACGATGCAACGATTTATGTGAAAATGATCAATGGTTGGGATCTTGATCCAACCAACTTGAAGATTGCTCCTCCGTCAATCGAAGGAATTGTGGCTAGAGAAGTTGTAGAAGAGGCGCCAGTAGAAGAGGTTGTCGAAGAAGTAAAAGTTGTTGAAGCGCCACCAGTTGTCGAAGCCCAACCAGTGGTTGAAGAAGAACCCAAAAAGGAGGTAGTAATTTTGCCTACAAAGAGAATTGAGCTACCGAATGTATTCTTTGATTTTGACAGACACACAGTGAAGTCTGAGTTCTTCCAAAGATTGAATGAGGCCGCAGACCTATTAAAAGGCGATCGCAGCATCAGGATAATGGTAGCTGGCCACACCGATGCCTATGGAACCAATCCATACAACGTGGCATTGGGAGTGAGAAGGTATACTGAGGTCTATAATTACTTGATCAGCAAAGGTGTAAATCCTGATCAAATGGAAGTGAAGACCTTCAGCGAAGACACACCGATTTCAACAAATCGCACCCTTTCAGGTCGGGCTTTTAATAGAAGGGTAGAGCTTTCGTTTATCGAAAATTAATTTCTATTTATTCTGTTCCTAAATTATTGAAGGCAGCCATTTGGCTGCCTTTCTTTCTTTTTATTGGGTTTTGTGATGCTTTTCATTTACGTTTCAGAATAATATTCTTCGAAGACGCTCAAAAGATCAAACATAAGTAACCTAAATAAAAGAGGTAAACATCAAATAACCAGACGATCACACTACTAATACGGAATGATCTAGCTACCTTTGCGCTTCATTTAACAAATACTTATTGAATAATTTTAAACAACTAGGACTTTCTCAATCTTTAATTGAAGTCCTTGATCAACTGGGGTTCGATACTCCAACCCCTGTCCAGGAGAAGGCGATTCCAATGCTGTTGCAAAATGACCCAACAGATTTTATTGGTTTAGCTCAAACCGGAACAGGAAAGACAGCTGCTTTTGGTCTTCCATTGATTGATTTAATCGATGATAAAGATCCAACTACTCAAGCCATTGTAATGGCTCCAACACGTGAATTAGGGCAACAAACTGCACAACAAATTGTGAGTTTTGCAAAAAATAATAAAGCCCTTAATATTGAAGTGGTTTATGGCGGTGCGGCCATAATGAACCAAATTAAGGCGCTAAAGAGACCAACGCAAATCATTGTAGCCACTCCAGGCCGATTAATAGATTTAATCAAAAGGAAAGCAGTTAACTTAGACAACGTTAAGTATGTAGTACTTGACGAAGCCGATGAAATGCTCAATATGGGCTTTAAGGAAGATATTGATGAAATCCTTTCCCATACGTTAGAAAGCAGAGTGACTTGGCTTTTTTCGGCTACCATGCCGAATGAAATCCGAAGGATTGTAAGCAAGTACATGAAGAATCCGCTCGAAGTGGCTATTAATGCACAAGAAAAGAGCAACAAGGACATTTCTCATAAGTACGTAATCACCAAAGCATCCAATAAAATCCCAGCTTTGAGGCGTTTTATGGACCTTCAACCCGACATGAGAGGCGTAATGTTTTGTCGTACCAAGATTGAAACACAGCAAATTGCTGATGAACTAGGTCAACTCGGTTATGGTGTTGAAGCGCTTCATGGCGATCTTTCGCAGCAGCAAAGAGATGCGGTGATGAAAAGGTTCAAGACACGTTCAATGCAATTGCTAATTGCTACAGATGTGGCGGCAAGAGGTATTGATGTGAGCGATTTAACACACGTACTACATCATAGTTTTCCAGATCAACTAGAAAACTATACCCACAGAAGTGGTAGAACTGGTCGTGCAGGTAAAAAAGGTGTTTCTTTGATCTTTATCAATCCAAGAGAAACCCGGAAAATCGCAGATTTAGAAAAGAGAATCAAAGTAACTTTTGAAAAGGTAGAAGTACCTACGCTGGAAGAACTGAAATCAAGCAGAATAAATAACTGGGCTAATCTAATTATCAACACAACAGTTGATGCACAGGCGGATTCTATTTTGGCTAAAGTAGCAACGCGTTTTGCTGATTTAAGCAAAGAAGATATTCTAAAGCGTTTAATTACCACTCAGCTTGACCACATTACAGTGCCTGGTTCAGAAGATTCTGATTTAAATGAGACGCAAGGTGGTGGTTCTGAAAGATCAGACAGAAAAGAGAAAGGTGGTTTTAATAGGTATTTCATCAATGTTGGTTCAATCGATGGAATGACTAATGCTGATATGATTCACTTTTTAGCGGACACTTCTGGCATCAACCGCAAGTTCTTTGGCGATCTTTCTTTACAAAAGAACTGCTCGTATTTTGATGTTGATGCTACCCAAGACAAAACACTTGCCGATAGTTTCAAAGGAGTTGAAATTGAAGGCAGGAGCATTAGGGTAAACCGCGATGATGATGGAAGACCAAGAACAAGAAGAACAGACTCGTTTTCAAGCCCTAAATTCAGCACCAAAAGGAGCAGTGGCGGAGATCGTAAACGTCCTGAAAGGGATTTTACAGGCGGAAGACCTAAAAGGAGAAGAAGATAGCCTTAGCGATAAGCAAAGAAGCCAGCCCTTAAGGTTGGCTTTTTTATTTCATCCACAAGAAAAGATTAGTCAAGTTTGCAGCACTTATTCTAAATCTTTTTCGATATTAAATGGTTTACTGAGTTCGACCAGCTTAACATGAATAAACAGATAATTAGAGATTCGAAAGATCGGATTTTTTATGAGGCCGAAATTGATCAAGAGAATGGTTGGGTCTACGTTAATTGGATTGGCAATGTAAGCCTTGATGATGTTAAGCGTGGATCAGAGGCTTTTCTTGACCTATTGGCCATTTCTAAGTCTAAGAAATTGCTCAACGATAATTCCTTGCTAACGAGCAATTTTTTGGAAATCAACGAGTGGATTGAAGAGCAAATCATTCCTAAAGCAGTAGCGCTAGGTTTGCTATACTTTGCGCATATCTTGTCCCCAAAATTCATTACAAATTTCTCAGGCGTTGATCTCGGCCTAAGGGTAAAACCGATAGAATTTCAAGCCTTTAAGTCCCGAGACAAAGCTGAAAAATGGCTTTCAAGCAAATGATGAGCATTCAGTTGGGTAATCTTTCTGTTTTCAGCTTAAATTCCTTTAATTCATCAAAGATTTAAAACAACAAGAATGAGATCACACGAAATTGATTATGTATTGCATGGTGATGACATGCAAATGGTTGAAATAGAATTAGATCCGCAAGAAACGGTCATTGCTGAAGCAGGTGCAATGAATTGGATGGAAGACAGCATTGATTTTCAGGCAAAGATGGGAGATGGTTCCGAGGCCAATGATGGTTTCTTGGGCAAACTTATGTCGGTTGGAAAGAGAGTGCTAACAGGAGAGTCAATTTTTATGACGCATTTCACCAATCATGGCCACACCAAGCGGAGGGTGACTTTTGCAGCTCCATATCCTGGTAAAATCATTCCTATTGATTTACAAGAAATTGGAGGAGAAATCATATGTCAGAAAGATGCATTTTTATGTGCTGCCATGGGAACTAGGGTTTCGATTGCCTTTAGCAAGCGGCTTGGAGCTGGTTTTTTTGGTGGCGAAGGTTTTATTCTTCAAAAATTGCAAGGCGATGGCATGGCCTTTTTGCATGCGGGGGGAACAGTAGTTAGGAAAGAGCTAAGAGGCGAAACTTTGAGAGTAGATACAGGCTGTATCGTTGGTTTTTCTCCAAGCATAGATTACGATATTCAGCGTGCCGGAAATCTAAAATCAATGTTTTTTGGTGGGGAAGGACTCTTTTTAGCCACTTTAAGAGGGACTGGTACTGTTTATCTGCAAAGTTTGCCATTCTCACGTTTGGCAGATAGGATCATCGCACATGCACCAAGAACTGGCGGATCATCTCAGGGTGAAGGCTCCATTTTAGGTGGTTTGGGCAGGTTGATTGATGGAGATAGATAATTATTCAACTCATTTGGATTTTGGAAAAGGTCAAATTACTTAGAGTAATCTGACCTTTTTTCATTAGGTAATGTGGCCAAAAATAGTTGGTGACTTTGTAATGAAATTTGCATTATTTGGATATTGTAGATCTAAAGAGGAAGCGAGCTCTGCTGAGGAGCAACTTGCCAGCAATAGGGTTTGCCAAGTAGAA
>Ga0210039_1001135_pt1 | contig 25758 bp, 16 predicted proteins | sample CryGeyCG2114_250_3_FD_185460 | JGI IMG/M metagenome (GOLD analysis project Ga0210039, IMG submission 185460) | Groundwater microbial communities from aquifer - Crystal Geyser CG17_big_fil_post_rev_8/21/14_2.50 (SPAdes) (version 2) | ecosystem: Environmental > Aquatic > Deep subsurface >...
TGATCGTTGCGATTCCTTCTACCATCTTACCGATCCTCTTCGCTGCCTTCGCCGCCTACGCTTTCTCGTGGATGCACTTTCCGGGGCGGCAGTGGATGTTCGCCCTGCTGGTCGGGTTGCAGGTGGTACCGCTCCAAATGACCCTCATCCCGATCTCCCGCTTGTACGCGCAGTTGGGACTGAACGGCACCTTCTGGGGAGTCTGGCTCTTCCACACGGGTTTCGGCCTGCCCTATGCGATTTATTTAATGCGCAATTTCATCGGCAGCCTGCCGCATGAAGTGTTCGAGTCCGCCTATCTCGATGGAGCCTCCCACTGGACAGCCTTCTCCAAGCTGGCCATTCCTCTTTCGGTTCCCGCCATCGCCTCCCTGGGTATCTTTCAATTTCTGTGGATCTGGAACGACCTGCTTGTGGCGTTGGTCTTCCTCGGCGGGCAGCATCCAGTGCTCACCTATCAAATCGGCAACATGGTCACCTCGCTGGGCAGCGGCTGGCACCTGCTGACCGCAGCGGCTTTCATCTCGATGGCCCTGCCGATGATCGTGTTCTTTGCCTTGCAGCGCTACTTCGTGCGCGGCCTGTTGGCCGGATCGGTAAAGGGATAGGGACACAAATAAGACAATCTGATGAATGATTCACTCTGGTACAAAAATGCCGTTTTCTACGAGGTTTATGTACGTGCCTTTTACGATAGCAATGGGGACGGCCATGGCGACTTAAGGGGCCTGACGCAAAAACTGGATTACCTCCAAGAACTGGGGGTGGACTGTCTATGGCTACTGCCGATTTACCCCTCCCCGCTCAAGGACGACGGTTACGACATCGCCGACTATTACGACATCCATCCAGATTACGGCACGCTCGACGATTTTAAAGTCCTGCTCGAATCCGCCCATGCCCGGAACACCCGCATCATCATGGACCTGGTGCTGAATCACACCTCCGATCAGCATCCCTGGTTCCAGGCGGCGAGAGCCGACCGCAATTCCCCCTATCGTGATTTCTACGTCTGGAGCGACACCGACCAGAAATACCGCGACGCCCGCATCATCTTCCTCGACACCGAAAAATCCAACTGGACCTGGGACTCGCTCGCCGGCCAATACTACTGGCATCGTTTTTACGCCTGCCAGCCCGACCTGAACTACGACAATCCGGCCGTGCGCGCCGAGCTATTCAACATCGTGCGCTTTTGGCTTGACCTGGGCGTTGACGGTTTTCGCGCCGACGCCGTGCCTTATCTCTTCGAGCGCGAGGGCACAAATTGCGAAAACCTTCCCGAAACCCACGCCTATCTCAAAGAACTGCGCCGCTTCATGGACGAAAATTATCCGGGGCGTATCCTGCTCTGTGAGGCCAACCAGTGGCCCGAAGACGTGCGCGCCTACTTTGGCGCTGGGGACGAATTCCACATGGCCTTTCACTTCCCGCTGATGCCGCGCATCTACATGTCAATGCAACGCGCCGATCTTACGCCGATCAAGTGGGTATTGGAGCAAACGCCGGCCATCCCCGACGACTGCCAGTGGTGCACTTTCCTGCGTAACCATGACGAACTCACCCTGGAAATGGTCACGGAAGAAGAACGCCAGTGGCTGTGGCAGGCGTACGCACCCGATCCACGCATGAGGCTGAACCTGGGCATCCGTCGCCGGTTGGCGCCCCTGTTGGATAATGATCGTCGAAAGATCGAACTTGCCTACTCCCTGCTCTTTACCCTGCCTGGTTCTCCGATCATCTACTACGGCGACGAAATCGGCATGGGCGATGACCTCCAACTCCCCGACCGTAATGGTGTACGCACGCCCATGCAATGGGATGACAGCGCCAACGCCGGTTTCTCGACCGCCGGGACACTCTACGCGCCCGTGCTCGGCGATCGCCAATATTGTCCCCAACGCGTCAACGTGGCTGCACAGCGCGCCGATCAGCGGTCACAGTGGCAGGCCATAAAAAAGATGGTTGCCATACGCAAACGATATCCCGCCCTATGCTGCGGCGATTTGACCTGGCTGGATTGCGGCACTTCAACTGTCGCTGCTTACCAGCGCGCCTGTGGCCGCGAGCGGCTGCTCATCATCAATAACCTGAGCGCCATTTCCCAATCCATCGCGTGTCCCTTACCTCCCGATGTTCAAGGCAAAATGAGGGATATGGTGACCAATCAGGCCAACATCGAAACCAATGGGCTATTATCATTGACCCTACAGCCTTATGAGCATCGCTGGTTGCTTTTACCCCACGGATAGAGCAGTAAAAACCCGGTTTCTCATAGAAACCTGGTCTCTCTTCCTACTAATTACCAGGAACAAGATTTTCTACCTAATCGCGATCGCTCATTTGCTCTGATTGGGGTGGTTGGATAGGTCTCGTGTTCCACATTTTGATCGCCTGTTCGTCCGAACCGCTATAGGGACCAACCGCGCCGCAAATCCGGCAGCGGACAGCCGAATACAACAGAACGGGCTGATCGTCGCCGCAAAAAGGACAAGGTTTGAGCTTTCGATGTTCATCCATACGAGGCCATCCTTATTACGCGCAGCGGCGCGGGCTCGGGGCACGATGGCGCCCTTTCCACCGCGCCCCTGTCCCCGCGCCATCCGGCAATATAGCATTTCGTAACGAGCATGCTTGAAGCGAATATTCTTCTTCTATAATTATAGTCATTATCCCCTGAAAGTAAATAGGCAAGCAACTTGCTCGGATAGATGTTTGTAATGGTTGCTTGATGAATTCCCACTATCCCTTTTGGCAGTGTCTTACGGCTTATTCGGGCGGCGAGTCATACGAGGCACGTTGATAGCCAAACTGCTTCTGGATGGGGCATCTGCTAATAGCCTATCCGAAAATCCCCTGGAATGCGGACTTTAGTCCGCAATGCAGGGCAGACTAAAGTCTGCATTCCGTTATTCGGATAGGCTCTAATAACTGAGATAAAATATGGATAATTATGAATACTTTATTTCCTTCTCATTCCCCCAGTGGAGTCGCCTTTGACCCCGCGCATGATGTCTACCGCTACGCGCCGCGCGCGCTGCAAGCCATCTTCGCGCCCAGGAACGTTGCCGTAATCGGCGCGACCGAAAAAGCCGGCAGCGTTGGGCGCACCATCCTGTGGAACCTGATCAGCAGCCCCTTCGGTGGCGCGGTCTTCCCCATCAACCCCAAACACGCCAGCGTACTGGGCATCAAGGCTTACCCAAATATCGCCGCCGTCCCCGACCCCGTGGACCTGGCCGTGATCGTCACGCCCGCGCCCACCGTCCCAGACCTGGTCGGCGAGTGCGTGGAAATGGGCGCGAAAGGCGTCATCATCATTTCGGCCGGCTTCAAGGAAATCGGCCCGCAGGGCGCCGAGCTGGAACGCCAGATCCTGGTGCGCGCCCGCAAAGGCAGGATGCGCATCATCGGCCCCAACTGCCTGGGCGTGATGAACCCGCTCACCGGCCTGAATGCCACCTTTGCCACCGCCATGGCGCGTCCCGGCAACGTGGCCTTCATCAGCCAGTCCGGCGCGCTGTGCACCGCCGTGCTGGACTGGTCTTTCCGCGAGCACGTTGGCTTCTCGGCCTTCGTCTCGATTGGCTCGATGCTGGACGTGGGCTGGGGCGACCTGATCTACTACCTGGCGGACGATCCCCACACGAGCAGCATCGTCATCTACATGGAGACCATCGGCGACGCGCGCGCTTTCATGTCCGCGGCGCGCGAGGTGGCGCTTACCAAGCCGATCATCGTCATCAAGCCCGGACGGACGGAGGGCGCGGCGCGCGCCGCCGCCTCGCATACCGGCTCCCTGACCGGCTCCGACGAGGTGCTGGATGCCGCCTTCCGGCGCTGCGGCGTGCTGCGCGTCAACTCCATCAGTGACGTGTTCTCGGTCGCCGAGGTGCTGGCCAAGCAGCCGCGTCCCCAGGGTCCGCGCCTGACCATCCTGACCAACGCCGGCGGTCCCGGCGTGCTGGCGGCCGACAATCTCATCGCCAGCGGCGGCCAGTTGGCCGAGCTTTCCGCTGAAACCTTGAATGCGCTCAACGGGAGCCTGCCGCCGCAGTGGAGCCACAACAACCCGGTGGATATCCTCGGAGATGCCAGCCCGGAGCGCTACGCCAGGTCGCTGGAGATCACCGCCCAGGATCCTAATAGTGACGGCTTGCTGGTCATCCTGACACCCCAGGCGATGACCGACCCCACTGCCACCGCCGAGGCCCTCAAACCCTATGGCCAGGCTTACAAGAAACCCGTCCTGGCCTCCTGGATGGGCGGCGAGGATGTGGCCGCGGGCGAATCGATCCTCAACCGGGCCGACATCCCGACCTTCCCCTATCCGGATACGGCCGCGCAAGCCTTTGTTTACATGTGGCGGTACACCTACAACCTGCGCACGCTCTACGAGACCCCCAGCCTGCCGGAAGACACGGACGGCAAAGGGCCTGACCGCGAAAAAGCCAAAGGCATCCTGATGGCCGCTCGCCAGAGAGGGCGCACCATCCTGACCGAGGCCGAGTCCAAAGGATTATTGGCCGCCTACGGCATCCCGACCGTTCCCACGCACATCGCCGTCAGCCCGGAGGAAGCCGTCCGGTTGGCGCAGCAGGTCGGGTATCCGGTGGTGCTCAAGCTGCACTCGGAGACGATCACCCACAAGACCGACGTGGGCGGTGTGCAGCTCAATCTCAGTGACGCCGCGGCTGTCAAAGCCGCTTACGAGTCCATCCGCACGTCGGTGACGGAAAAAGCCGGCGCGGAAGGTTTCCTGGGCGTCACCGTCCAGCCGATGATCCGCATGGAAGGCTATGAGCTGATCCTGGGCAGCAGCGTTGACCCGCAGTTCGGGCCGGTGCTGTTGTTCGGCACGGGCGGCCAACTGGTCGAAATCTACAGAGACCGCGCCTTGAGCCTGCCGCCGCTCAACACCACCCTGGCGCGTCGCATGATCGAGCGAACGCGTATTTATCAGGCTTTACAGGGCGTGCGCGGCCGTCCGCCGGTGGATCTGGAGGCTTTGGAAATCCTGCTCGTCCGTTTCAGCCAGTTGATCGTGGAGCAGTGCTGCATCAAGGAATTGGATATCAACCCGCTGATCGCCTCACACGAGGGGCTGCTGGCGCTGGATGCGCGCGTGGTACTGTATGGCGCGGAGATGACCGAAGCCGACATGCCCAAGATCGCCATCCGTCCGTACCCCAGCCAGTACGCCTCCCCCTGGACGATGAAGGACGGGCGGAAAGTGATCATCCGCCCCATCCGCGCCGAGGACGAGCCGCTGGTTGTCCATTTCCACGAGACGCTCTCTGACCGCAGCGTCTACCTGCGCTATCTCTCGCCGATGATGCTCAGCCAGCGCGTGGCGCACGAACGCATGGCGCGCATTTGCCACAACGATTACGACCGTGAAATAGCGCTCGTTGTAGAGGGCGAATCGAAAGACGGTGAACGACCGATCTTGGCGATAGGCCGGATGAGCAAATTACATGGCGAGGACAATGCCGCCCGCGTCACCATGCTGGTCAGCGACCAGTTCCAGGGTCAGGGCATTGGCGGCGAGCTGCTGAAGCGGTTCATCCACATCGGCCGCGTTGAGAAGATCAGTCGTCTGCTGGCGACTATTTCCCCCGAAAATATCGCCATGCAAAAACTGTGTGAGGGGCTTGGCTTCTCCATGCAAACCAATCCGGAGACCGGCATGATCGAGGCGGAACTGCCGCTCAATCCATAGAGCAAGCCAGGAACCCGTTTTCTCTGAGAAAACGGGTTCCTCCATTTCACAGTTGTGCGTGCTTCTTGGCGTGAAGTTCCAGCACGTCCTTTTGCATCTTTTCCAGGTGTGCGCCCCTTAGCGGGAACCAGATCAGGATGATCGCACCCAGGATCATCGCCAGTCCAGGAATCAGGCCGGCCATGATTTTGATCCCCAGGAGGGCGCTTGCCGGCTGATCCAGGTAAGCCTTGCCCATGTTCTGCTGACGAGTCACGAAGTGGGTGGCTTCCAGGATGAACGGCATAAGCGCCAGGGCGATGGACTGTGCCGGCTTGGTAATCAGGGCATTGACGCCGAAGAACGAACCCTCGCGCCGGACGCCCGAACGCAATTCGTCCTCATCGGCCACCTCCGCAAAGAGCACGTTGGTCAGCGTCTGCGGACCGGAGAGGCCAAATCCGGCCAGCGCCAGGCAGACCAGGATCAGCGGGTTCGGCACGACGACAATGAGCATCAGCCCAATCCCGGCGATTACCAGCAGCAACTGCTGCGCCCCGACGACGCCCATCCGCCTGCGGATCAAGCTGGTGACAGGCACGCCAATGATCAGCGGGATGAACACGCAGGCCAGCAGGGTGATGGTGTTGATTTTGAGCACGTAGTCAGCTATGTAAAAGAGCGCGCCCATGATCAGCGACTGCATCAGGATGGACATGAAGTTCGCCGCCACGAGGATCAGGAATGACTTGCTGGTGAAGGTGGTCTTGATCTGTTTACCCAGCGGCAGCGGCTTGTCTACCAGGTGGAATTCCGGCCGCTCCTTGACCACCAGCGTGGTGATGACGATCAACGTCGCGCCGATCACTGCCACCACGATCATGGACATCTGCAGCGGCAGGAAGGAAAGTGATTCGGTGCCCTTCGGACGGAACATGTCGGGGATGATGAAGCCCAAGAGTGTGCCGAGCAACCCAAACAGCGAGGACGAAATCTGCAAGCCGTTCCGTTCAGCGTCCGACTCGCTCACCTCCGGCAGGAGCGCCGAATAGACCAGGCCGATCATAGTGTACGCGGTATCGTACAAAATCATGGATACCAGCATCCACCAGAACAGAGCCTGCTGCCCGGCCAGAGGCGGCGCGAACCAGACCATGATGAAGGTCAGGGCCAGAAAGGGCGCCGTGAAGCGCATGTACGGGATGCGTCGTCCGCTTTTGAAGCGGGTGCTGTCGGTGATGTAGCCGAACAGCGGGTCGTTGATCGCGTTCCAGACCGCGTAGATGGCCGAAGCGGCCGCGATCCATTTTGCCTGCACACCCAGGTAATCCTGGTAGAAGATGGGCAGGAGGGCGGCGAAGATGCCGGAGATCAGTGAGGTGCCTAACGCGGCGATCCCCCAAACGACCTTGTATTTCAGGCTCAACTTGACAGGCCCGGCTGGAGAGACTTTATTGCTTTGTGACATGACTTGCTCCTTTCTTCGAGAGTTATCAACTCACCTTATGTGCTCGATTGCGTCAGGGAGGGATTCTTGCCACAGATTGATACGGATTTTCACGTATTTGGCCTTCCCGCACAGCAGAACCACAAAAATCCGTGTTTATCCGTGAAATCGGTGGCTGATCCTTTTTAATCTTTTGCATACGCTGACCTCTTTCGTGGTTACTACTGACCTGCGGGCTGCAATGTGGCCTTCCTCGCTTGGCGTATCACCAGGCTCAGATCAACTATAGTATTACTCTTGGAAAACTATCACAACCGCGAAGATTCTGAACGCACTGTCATTGCGAGCGGTTTTTGCGAAGCAATCTCATGGCTTGTAGGGAGATTGCTTCGTCGCACCCTTGCCCAGCCCGCAAGGGCAGGGAAGAACGCTCCTCGCAATGACAGCCTATTTGGTTGCGGCTGGAAGCCGCGCTATGTTTATTATATAGGAAATGTCAAAGTTCCGCGCGGTGGAAAACAACAATCTTTTTCGGCGCGAAGGCGGACTTCGTGGTTTAATTCGATGACAATGACCGCTCATTACGAATACCTCCGCGCTGCGCCCAACGACGCCGCGCGGCTGACCGAGATCGCTCTGGCCGCCAAGCGCCATTGGGGCTACCCGCAGAGCTGGATGGCGCGCTGGACGGCAGGCATGACCATCACGCCCGATTTCATCACCCGCAACGAGGTCTACGTCGCGGCGCTCGACGGCGAGGCGGTCGCCTTTTACGGGCTGATCCCTTCCAGGCCAAAGGCGATTTTGGAGCATCTGTGGGTGCTGCCAGCGTTCATGGGGAAGGGCCTTGGCGAAGGACTGTTCGCTCATGCCCTGTCCCGCTGCCGGGAATTGGGCATTGCCAGGCTCGAAATCGAATCCGACCCGCACGCGCTGGGCTTCTACGCGCGCATGGGGGCGCGGCAGGTCGGCGAGCGCCTCTACGAGCTGGACGGCCAGACCCGCGCCCTGCCCATGCTGGAGATCGAGCCGTGATGGGGAAGCATGTTGTAAGAAGTCTGTTGCGAATCGCCGCGCCGCGTTTATAATCAACGTACACCTCTACCCAACTACCCAACTACCCAACTACCCAACTACTCAACTACCAAACTATGATCATCCCAACTGCTGAACCCTTTTTCTTCCCTGGCAAGGGTGCTCGCGCCCGCATCGGCTGCATGGTCATTCATGGATTCACCGGCGCGCCGAAGGAAATGCGCTGGCTGGGCGAGTACCTCAACCAGCAGGGCTATACCGTGCTCGGCATCCGCCTGGCCGGCCACGCCACCAGGCCCGAGGACATGATCCGCTCGCGCTACACCGACTGGCTGCTCTCGGTCGAGGATGGCTACAACCTGCTGCGCACCTGTACGGATCGGATATTCCTGCTCGGCCTCTCGATGGGCGGCATCCTGTCCCTCGTCATGGCGAGCAGGTTACGGGCCTGTCCTGAGGGCGAAGCCCGAAGGATCACGGGCGTGGTCGCCATGTCCACGCCGTATAAATTGCCCGACGACCCGCGCCTGCGCTGGATCAAGCAAATCTCCTGGTTCCTCCGCTACATGCCCAAGGTCAAGGAAGAGCCGGGGTGGGACTGGTTCGACAAAGCGGCGTTCCAGCAGCACGTTTCTTATCCCCAGAATCCGGTGCGCTCGATCTGGGAATTGACCCAGTTGATGGCTGTGATGCAGGCCTCGCTGCCCAAAGTGACCGCGCCGGTGCTGCTCATCCACTCGCGGGATGACGATTATGTTGTCAAGGACAGCATGGCGCAGATTTACGAACACTTGGGCACAGCCGATAAAGAGATGCTGTGGGTCGAGGGCGGCGGGCACGTCATCACCGAGGAGCCGACGCGCGGGCGCGTTTTCGAGGCGGCTGCCAATTTCATTGAGCGGGTCGCCAGCGCTGAATTCAGAGAGAAATCGGCGTGAGCATTGACCTGATCTTCCTGGCAATCTCGCTCTTCACTTGGGGCATCGGCGAAGGGTTGTTTCTGTATTTCCAGCCGCTTTACCTGAAAGAGTTGGGCGCAGACCCGTTGCAAATCGGCCTCATCTTGGGCATCGCTGGGGCGGCGATGGTGCTCGTCTACATCCCATCCGGTTTTATTTCCGATAAGATCGGCCGGCGCCCGTTGTTGCGCGCTGCTTGGTCGTTTGGCATGATTGCCACCTGGCTGATGGCTGGGGCGACAAGCCTGCCACTCTTTGTGGTTGGGATGGTGCTATACAATATGACAGCATTCGTCACCCCGCCATTGAACAGTTATGTGACTGCGGCGCGTGGCAAGTTGTCGGTCGGGCGCGCCCTGACGCTGCTCTCGGCGATGTTCAATCTCGGCGCAGTCGCCGGGCCGTTACTTGGCGGCTGGATCGGTGACACCTTCGGCCTGCGCACCTCGTACTTCCTCTCCGCAATCTTGTTCGTTGTCTCTACAGCACTGGTCTACTTCTTGCGATCCCAACCCATTGACGGCCATGATCCAGAGTCCCCGCTGCCCAGCCTGCTCTCCAACCGGCGGTACCTGTTCTTTTTAGGAATATCCTTCGTGGCAATGTTTGCCATGTTCCTGCCGCAGCCTTTTACTTCGATTTTCCTGCAAGATGTGCACCGCCTTTCTTTTGGCCAGATCGGTCTATTGATTGCCGCTGGCAGTTTGGGCAATGCCCTGCTCAACCTGTTCTTTGGCTATTTCAAGGCTCGCCTCGGTTTTGTCCTCTCCCAACTCTCGGTGATGGCTTTTGCCCTGTTGATCTGGCGCGGAGAGGCGCTGCCCGTCTTTGCGCTGGGTTATATCCTGTTGGGCGGATATCGCGCGGGGAGGACATTGGCCTCTGCCCAAGTTCGTTCTCTGGTCCATCAGGCGCAGATGGGACTGGCGTACGGGCTGACCGAGTCAGTCAATTCCCTGCCATTCGTGCTGGCTCCACCGCTGGCGGGTTATCTCTATTCGCACAACCCGGAAACGATCTATTCCATCAGCCTTGCGGCGTTGGCGATTGCTCTCCTTCTTAGCATGCGCTTTATCCCGCGCGAGACAGTGATCAGTGACTGACTATTACCGACTGGTTACTGAATACTGAACACTGAACACTGAAAACTGGATAACTATGCCTTTAGAAATCGTCCCCCTCACCCTCGGCCCGGTGCTGACCAACGCCTACCTGGTTGCCGACTCCCAAACTGGCGATGCGGCCGTCATTGACCCGGCCTGGGATGGTCAACTCATCCTGGCCGAAGCCAAAAAGCGGGACTGGCGCATCGGCCAGATGTGGTACACCCACGCCCACTTCGACCACATCGGCGGCGCGGCTGATCTCGCCGATTCGCTGAATCCCCCGCCTGTCGTTGCCCTCCACCCGCTCGATCGCGATCTGTGGCAATTGCAGGGCGGCGCGCCGCTCTTTGGCTTCCGCATCCGACCCGGCCCCGCCCCGACGATTGACCTCTTTCACGGCCAGACCCTGCGCCTGGGCAGCTTGACCTTCGAGGTGCGCCACACGCCGGGACATACGCCGGGTCACTGCGCCTTCTACTGCGTCGAAGCCTCCGTCCTCTTCAGCGGCGACCTCATCTTCCAAAACGGCGTCGGTCGCACGGATTTACCCGGCGGGGATTGGGAGTCGCTGGTGGGGAGCATCCGTGAGCAGGTGTTTACGCTGCCGGAGGAGACGAGGATTTTGTCGGGGCATGGGGAGGAGACGAAGGTGGGGGAGGAGAAGAGGTATAACCCGTTTGTGGGAGGATAGCCCTGTAGAATGCGCGATCAACATCGGCGCATGATACAATCAGGCCGTGAAGGAGTGTGGAACATGACTGTAATGCCAATCCCCACAGAAGTCGAGCGCGTTGCGAAGGAATTGAACCTTCCGTTGGATGGTTTGATTCAACGCGGTCTGCAAGCCTTTCTGCGGCAGGAAATTCGTGCCGTTCAGATGGATATTTCCGATTTACAGGATCGTTATGGCGTAGCGTCTGTCTCAGAACTGTGGAAACAGATCGAAAAAGGAGAGGTACACAGCCATCCAGCCTGGGAAGATTCCATCGAGTGGGAACATTTAGAGGCATATCTCGACCGCCTGGGACGGATGTTAGGCGAAGATTTCGACATTTCCCAAGCATTTTCATGATGGCAGTGAAGATAACGTGCTTCCAAGCAGAATTTCCGACGAACCACAGGATGGTTTGAGAGAATTCCTGGCTTTCGTGAGAAAAAGATTGGCGGAGATCAAGAACGCATGATCGTTTGCCGCCAAAGGAGCGTATGAAAATGACTGCTTCCTTGCCTCACCTGACCGAAAAAGATGTAGAAAACTACATCCCCGATCCGTACTTCCAGCGCGGGCGGAATTACTATCACAGCGGGGCCATCTTCGACACCGTTCGCCGCGGCAGCCGGATCGAAGGCTATTGTGAGGGATCGGCATCAGAACCTTATCATGTTGTGGTTACGCTGGACGAGAACGGCATCGTCGGCGACTCATGCACGTGTCCCATGGACGGAGACTGCAAGCACGTCGTCGCGCTGCTCCTGGCCTGGGTCCACAAGCCCGAAGAGTTCTCCGAGCGCCAGCCGGTGGATTCCGCCCTCGCAGACAAGTCCAAAGATGAACTGGTCGCGCTTGTCCAAGCCATGCTCACGCGCGTCCCGGAACTGGAGCGCTTGCTTGATCTGCCCATGCCCAACAAATCCGGGAAGGATGGGCAGCGCCGCACCCGCGTGGATGCCGAAACCTACCGCCGCCAGATCCGCTATGCCATGCGCGACGCCGACGATTGGGAGGCAGTGTTCGACATCGCGCGGGAAATTGGATTGGTGGTGGATATCGGCGACGGTTTTGCCGGGCAGGCTGATTGGGAGAACGCGCAGATCGTCTACCAGGCCGTGCTGGACGAGTCGCTGCCGAGTTATATGGAGACGCAAGATGAAGGCGCGATCGGCAGCGAGATCGGGCGCGCCGTGGATGGATTGGGGGAGTGCCTGGCCGCCCTCGCCGGGGATACCGGGACGCGGCAGGCGATCCTTGCCTCACTCTTCGAAGTGCTAAAATGGGACATTGGCGAGGGTGGATTGGGTATGAGCGATGGCGTGCCGGAGTTACTGCGAGAACACGCCACCGCCGCAGACCGCGCGGAAATCCGCCGATGGATCACTGCCGCCATCAAAAACATAACAGGCGATACATGGAGCCAGAATTACAGCCGCGAAACTTGGGGCCGCCTGCTCCTCTCGTTCGCCGACGAAGAAAATGTGGACGAATTTCTGAAGCAGGCCGGAAAGCAGGGCCTCCACAAGCCGGTGTTCGAGAAACTCATCCAGTTGGGCCGCCTGGACGAGTCCCTGGAAGTTGCCCAAACGCATCTCACCACGAGCGGCTGGGAGCGTCTGCAAGCCGCGCAAGCCCTTTATTCTGCCGGCCGCCAAGACGACGCGCTGGCGTTCGCCAAAGCCGGGCTTCCCGATAAAGACCTGCGGCTGGCCGAATGGGTTGCAGAGGAGTACGCCCGGCGCGGCGACACGGCGGGCGCGCTGGAACTTCAGTTGACGCGCTGGCAAGCCAGGCCGGAGATGAATCTGTACGAGACGCTGGAGCAACTGGCGAAGAAACTCAAGCAATGGGAGCCGCTGCGCCCGCGCCTGCTGGCCGAACTCGAAAAAGGCTCTCACCTCACGCTGTTGGCCGACATCTACTTGCGTGACGAGGAATGGGATGCTGCCTGGGCCGTGGCTGAGAATGTCAGGCCGCCCCAGCCAGCCTGGGGGCGGGAGAATCTGCGTCTGCACGTCGCACAGAAATCCGATAAACAGCGCCCGGAGAAAGCCATCCCTGTCTACCTCGACGCTGCTGAGAAATTGATCGCGCAGCAGGGCCGCAAGAACTACGCCGCGGCGGCTGTCCATTTGCGCCGCGCCCGTGATCTGTTCAGCAACATAAAGAGAAGTGATGAGTGGCAGACAACCATCGCCGACCTGCGCCAGCGTCACCGCAACCTGCCGGCCCTGCAGGATGAGCTGCGGAAGGCCGGGTTGTGAGGCGAGAGCGGACGGACCTGCTTGGCGGGGAGTGGGAGGCGCTGGTGGAGAGTATAAGGATGCAGGTGTTTACGCTGCCAGAGGAGACGAGGATTTTGTCGGGGCATGAGGAGGAGACGAGGGTGGGGGAGGAGAAGCAATCTAACCTGTTTGTGCCGGGATAGACACAAAAATCCCGGCCTGTGAATTTCACGGGCCGGGGAGTAGGCAAGGGCTTGCGCCCAAAGTCAGGTCATAAGCACCTCCTTTTCATCTGAAAGCAGGTTGGTGAGCTCAATGTTAAGATCGAAACCTCCTTTCTTAAATCTTTAGGCTATTCATCAACCTGCAAGGGGCAGCTTGTGGTATTGCTCTCTGCTGATTGCTGCCGGGCTAAGGACGGTTTGCATTCGACGGAGCATGATGGCGCGGCTGAGAAGTTCCTTCTGCTTGGCATTGATGTGCATCTGGGGATAATCCGGCGCGGGGCGGCACATGACCGGAACAGGCCTGATAACCACAGATGACTGAGCAGAGCGGGGCGATGGGGAAAGTTGACTGGGTTTGGCTGAACGAAGATTGGCGAGAACCTTCCCCATTACGAACAGAAACAGACTGGCGCTGCCAGAGAAGCCAAAGGCCAATAGCAACGTATCTCGCACCTGCACCCAATGGTCATAGGCAGCCAGTTTCTTGGGATAAAGTTCCTCAAGGTACTTCAATTCTGCCTCGTAGCGCTTCTGCTCAAGTTCTTGTTGACGATTGATGGACGCGATCTCAGCCTCTGTCTTGGCCTGTTGCAGTTGTTCATCGAGAGCATTCATGACGGATAGATGTGCAGTATCGGCCTTAATTCGTTCCGCTTCGGCCGGGTTTTTCCAGGGATTGATACCGCTGACGACAAGGCCAAATGCCAGGCCAAAGACCAAGAGGATGATGGTAAAACCAATGAGCCAGTTCATGTCAATCTCCTTTCTTTTGATTAGACGATTTGGTTGCTGAATTCATCGTAAGTGTACAACTCATGGATGTCTCTTGCTCTTGCACCTGGCTTATGGATAGATTGCTTTTTTCTCCTCACAGCCTTGAATTCGTCTGTCACGGGTTTTACGTTGACCTTTCAATCGCATTACAAAAGAACTCAGCGCTGACCAGGAAAGATGGTCAGCGCTGAGTGTGTGAGAAGGGAGGAGCAAACTACATTGCATATTTTCTTAACTTTTTAGGATTATGGGCCAGGGAGGGGCCGCAATCCGACTGCGCAAAGATTTTGTGCCGAGTCGCTCCTCGGGGCAGGGTCGGGTAGACAGAAATTTTTCGATAAGCACCTCCTGACTGAAACTTGACACATTGTTTTACTTATTCTGAATGCATTCTATAACAGGAACAGAACGCCCGCTCGTACAGGTTGCTTTGCAAGGGATTGCATGAATCTCACCACAATCTCACAACCAGCGAGTGATTTTGGCGAAAATGTGCTAAAATGAATTGCACAAAAGGTTCAACGGCCCGAATAATAAGGAGTTGCTCTGGAGGGGAGCCAATGGACAATCAGCCAAAATCTGACTTATTGGGGAAAGTTGTTGAATCTCTAGCTAACCGTGTTCCATCTTTCCTCGCGTTTTTTCTTCTGCTGCTTGTAGTACTCGCCCTCGTATATCTTCTGGTGCCAGAAGTATTTAGCAATATAAGTTTTTGGACCGTCTTTGTAATACTCCTGCTATTAGCACTCATTCTCGGAATAATATGGGATGGATGGGAGAGTGTGAGAAAAAAGATGGGAAGAAAAGAAGGAGAGGGGAGTGACTTCAAAAGAGGAAAAATTTTCAATGCCGACAACGTAAAAACAAAGCTAAATACCTTGGCAATCCTTCTTCAAGAAAAGAAATGGGCGGATGCTTCTCGATTCTACATTGATTTCATCAAGCGACCAGAGCCGCACTGGCAGAGTAGCAAAACACATGTACAGAAAATATGGAATAAAAATGCACCCTGGGAATTGAAGATTCTTGCTGAGTTGTGGTTGATTCGACAGAACACTGATGAAATCGGGAACCTTTTTAAGAATTTTGGAGTTGAAAAAGTTATCCAAACTTTCCAATGGGCTTTGAACACGCTAGATGATGATTGGGAACAGAAAGTACGAGAACTTACAAAGCAATTCTATCGTGCCGGATTATTCAGCAGTCCAGAGCCAACGAAGATTGTTAAAAGAGTGATGAGAGAGGATTTACGGGCCATTTTTCGTCCTTACTCTGCAGTCACTTTCCACAAGGAGTCCAAAGCATCAATTCCCGATGACATTCGACGAGGGTTAGACTTCTTGGGACTTCAGGAAAACCCCTTCGGCGCCGAACGAGCTGAGAAGGATACGCGCTTGTTCAAAGCGTACTATCCTCATCTGCCTGCCTTGCAGGATGTGAGAGAAGAGAAGTACCCGGCCATGATTTTCGGCAAAACGGGTTCAGGGAAAACCGCCGCAGCCTTGTGGCTGATTAACCAGGGTATGGAATTAATAGAGCGATCATCCCCATGGTTCCCGGTGTACTGCCCGATAACAACAGAGCCCGATATTTCTGTCATCGCACATGTGGTCGCTGAGGCGCTCTTAGGCTATCTGGCGATCAATACATCTGCGTTCATAAAATTGCGGACTTCAAATTGTCAATCCATTGTTCATCTGTGGATAAATTCCGTAGCCGAAGGGGACGAACTATTTGTACTGCTGCGAGAAGCCGAGATGCCCCTGACCGGCATGGGCGCGGAAATGGAAAAGATCGTCCGTGGACTGATGAAAGGCATTTCCAGAGGTAGTGTTCTCACGGACAACAAATACCTTAGCCTGTTAGACAATTGCAAGCCCTATGGTTTCGAAAGTGTTCGAGTCTTTTTGGACTGGGACTTGAAGACACCTTCCGAAGCCGTCATTCCCCTCGCGGAACTGTCCACGCAACTGGCGAATGTGGGTGTCTTTGTCTCGGCATTTGTGGCGGGTGCGGTACCCGGTAAAATCAGGACGCGGCTGCGAGATGAATACCCCGAGATCCACCGTATTCAGCTCGACTGGAATGAAACACATCTCAAAGAACTCCTGCGAACGTGGTTGACACAATGCGGTTATGATAGCATTGCCTCGTGGTGTGACCCTGTGGCGCGTCGGCTAGACCCCGATGATCGGCTGATCCAGGCAGCAGACAAGACGCCAAGAGGCCTCATCCGCAAAGGAAATGCCTTATTACGCCGTATCGGTGGAAAACAGGCTCCGTTGTTGAAAGAAGATTTGGATAGACTGCTTCCTCCTCAGAGCAAATGAGCGCTTTGCATACCCAACCTCCCGATATCGCATCTAAACAGAACCTCTTCCAGAGCCTGCGTGCCGAAGAGGAGCCCTTACTGGGCACCTGTTTTGTGCCGCCGCGCGGATACGAGTACCTTGCCGGGGATACCTCCGTGGTGGTCCTTGGTGATGTGGGGAGTGGGAAAACCGCGCTCTATAAGATGCTTTGTCTGCATGGCATGGATGAAAGCGGCAAACCAACGCGGTTATTGATCGAATGGCGTCCCCAACCAGAACTCGAAAAAAATAAACAAAACAACCTAAGCGTTGCCCGCCGCTTGACTTTACAAATGTTGGATGCATGTGCCCTGACGCTGGTTGAGCATCTGACAAGATTCTATCCTGATTTTGAACAGGCTCCCCCCTGGGCGCAGACGCGATTGCTCTGGTTCATCCGCTGCAGCCTGCAGGGAGATTTGGTTGCCCGGCTGGAGCCTGTGTTCAGCGGCCACCAATCTCTTGAACCGCTCACTACTAAAATACAAGGTGTATCCCCGGATGCCATATTGTATGAGCCATCCCCAGAACAATTGATTGGCGAATTGCTCACCGGCTTACAAGGAATTGGACTGGCGGGCATATGGATCATGGCTGATGGCTTTGAGGGCTGGGCAGAGACTGAACCCGAAGTCCTGGGATTCAATCTCAAAGCGTTTTTCTCTGCCCTTTCGCTTTTTGAAGACCAGCGATTGAACTTCAAGTTTTTTATACCTGCGCCATTGGAACCAGCGATGATGCGCGCCAGTGGCATCCTGCGCCGACGAGTGACGCCTTACCATCTGCAACGGGAAACTACGGAACTGATGCAAATTGTCGAAAGACGGCTGGCGTTGACCCTTGGACGCGAACAAGTTTCCCTTCGGGATGTATGCGAAGCGCCAAGCCTGCCCGAGTATCTTGAACGGGTTGGGCATAGATCTCCGCGTGAATGGCTGGATCAGATTCAGCCGCTGGTGCAACATTATCTCGAAAGTCACCCAGCAAAGCCCATTGATGAAGATACTTGGAAAAAACTCCGTCGCCAGTACCCCCCTCATTTTTGGATGGATGAGATTGGCTGCAATGTGCGAGTAGGCGGGCGCGAAATTCCCCTGGATGATGTACCCCCAAAAACATACAACATGTTGCATTATCTGTATCAGCACGCCGGAAAAGTGGTCAGTAAAGAGGCGTTATATTTCCTTGCCTATCTGGGGTTGGATCACATTCCCCGCCCAGGCGATGAGAAATATGAGTCACCCAAAGAATATTCAGGTTTAGTTGATACGAGCATTTACCGCCTGCGGCAAGCCATCGAGCCGGATCCTTCAGCCCCGATTATCTTGCAGACAGTCCGAGGATATGGTGTCAGGCTTGTGAGCCGCTGGTGAGAAAAGTGTGAGATAACGTAATGGTAACTGAAAGCGAGAATGTGTTATTGTATTTTTGGCATGGAAAGTAGAGTAAATAATGCTCTGCACTTTTTATTCAGTAACGTTTGATGCCTAACCTACTTTTTGAGAAGGAAGAAGCAATCCAAAGATGGCTCCAGGCGGTTGGCTTGGGCTTTAATCCATTTATCTGCCTGGATGCATCCAGCGACTCGCATCTTTTGACATACTGGGTGGGTCATGATGCCTTTGCCGTCGCGTGGGGTGATTGGCCAACGTTTGTGTTCGCGCCTCCAGGCGGTGGAAAGACTGCATTAAAGTTGCGCGTATCCCAGGCTTGCTGGATGGGACAGGAGACGAACCGACCTTTCCCCGTTTCATATTTGCCGCCCTTCCTGAAATGGGGGCACACATGCCCTACTGTGGATGAGCATCTCATCGCTTTGGTCCAGGCAGGCGCGCTTCACCTTTTGCTGATCTTGTCCCACCGGCCGCATTGGTTTATGCGCCTGGATGATGATGGCCGCCGTATCATCCGGCAAGCGTTGGAGTGGAATCTGCAGGGACCACTCGGCAGTTATCTGGAGCCGTGCTTGGAAGAGGGCAATCTCACCCCCTTGCAGTCACTCTTTCCTCCCGCCATGCTGCCACCCGATCCGCCCCGCTCCGAGGCCCTAATCGAATTCTCTTCAGCATTGTTGCAAACACCTGTGCCTCCCACGAAAGAGCAACCGACGTCCCAGACCCGCTGGCAAACCCTGATCCATGCTTTGCTGGGCATCTTAGGCTTTCCTTCGGTATATTTGCTCCTGGATGGCCTTGACGCAATTGGTGAAACGGCAGAGGACCCAGAAATGGCAATACGCGCCCTCTCGCCTCTGCTATCTCTGGCGCCTGAGTGGGCAGAACAAAGACTCTTTTTCAAGGCATTCATCCCTGTAGAAACGTTACGTATCATCCAACAGGATTATTCGTCTTTCTTCAGCCGTTCTCAATCCCTGACGCTGGACTGGACGCCAGCATTGCTGGCGGAGATTGTCCGCCGGCGCGTCTATGTCGCCTCGCAGGGAAATTTTGGAAGTTTGGGCATGGTGGCATCCCCTTTGTTGAGGGATATTGAAGTGCAAATGGCAAAAGAAGTGTACCCACTGCCCCGCGAAATGCTGGTATTGACGCAGCGCGTGATTGAAGAATGCGCCGGCCACATGGATACAAACTTGTTCATTCAAAAAGAGGATGTGGACTCTGCCTTTCAGTGGTATCGGCAGAACGCCGTCTTGCCACAATTGATGAATCTGGAATTGGGAGGAAGGCCATGACAGCCCAACCATCTGTACCTGCGTTACCTGAATATTCCCCGAAATCTTTCGTCGAACATGCCCGCCAAAAAGAAGTGGAGGATGTGCTGGGCTTGATCGAAGCCATTCGCCAGGATGCCCCGGTCAAAAGCCGTGTAAGGGCTTACGTTGGCGAAAAAGGGACCGGCAAGACTTGGCTCTTGAAGCATATTGCGAACAAGGCGAAAGAGAAAGGCGCTCAAGCGCTGTTTATTGATTTGCAGGATTTCAAAGGGAAAGAACCCATTTTCGCCATCAGCGATATCCTGCGTGAGGTCAATAAGCAACTCACGGGAGAGGAAGCCCTTCTGGGCGTCACACTTGCCGAGATCAATCAACGGGTGATGGAAAACGTCCGAAAGCAAACGAAAAAAAGGGCCATCCTCGTTCTTTTGCTTGATCACGTTTACGATAAATCTGATTGGGGCCTATTGGCTTATCTTGACCAATATCTTTTAGGTTCGATGTCGGCGGAGGCTCGGACGGTGATCGTTTTGGCCGGCCGCGGGCGAAGATACCCTTGGAAAACAGCAGAACTGTTCCAGGCTAAGCCGGCTTTGCTTGAGCCGTTTAGCGAGGAGGACACTCGCGAGCAAATTCGGTTACAGGTTCCAAAGCCTCAGGTATCGCTTGAAAAACCTTATGTCCATACAAATGGCTACCCGATGCAAAACTATTACTTGGCCTTGCTGGGATTTCCGGCCGGGTTAGATGCCAGCGTTCAGGCTATTCTTGAGCAGGTTGAGGAGAACAGGCGAACCAAAGTGCGGGAGTATCTCGAAGCAGTATCGGTGCTTGATACCTTCGATGAAGACAAGATCAAGTGGATGTTGGCCGCATATTATGGCGATGAGGAAATCAAGCAATGGTCCTTTGGCAGGGCGCGGGCAATCCGCGAGGAACTGGTTGGATACGGGTTTGCCAAATGGGACGAATCTGCAAGCGGTTATGTTTTGGATGAATCGGTGCGGATAAGTGTGGGAAACGTGTTCCAATATCGTGAGCCGCAGCGCTGGGAACAACTGCACCGAGCAGGTGTAGCCTTCATCGAGCACTTGAAAGAATCATATCAGTTCCCAGAAGAGGCAGTTGCTGAGGTGATTGGCCGCCCCATTGAGCATCATGTTCGAGAAACGTGGGGCGCGGGACTTCAGATCGAATTTATCAACCGCAAGCGAGAAATGGATTGGATCAAGGATGCCATTCGGGATCACTCGAAATCCTATATTCTGTATATTTCCGGCAAAGGCGGGGTGGGCAAAACGCGCCTGCTGCAAGAACTTGGAAAACAAGTGTCTAAAGAATACCAAGATGTGGTGGTGGCTTCTGATCTGATTGATTTGTTCCACGCCGTCAATCGCACAGACTATGGCATTGCCCACCAGATCGCCCGGGTTTTGGACCCCGATAGAAAGTACTTTGTGAATTTTTACCGAGAACGTGAGAGATATTTAGAGAGTCGGGTCTTTGGAAAACCGGTTGAGCCGGGGGCGATGCTTGAGGCATTGTTGAGCGATTGGCGTGATCTGGCAAAATCCAAACGCATCATTCTGTTCTTGGATACCGCCGAACGCTTTTTCTATCAGGACCCGGCGGCGGTGAAAATGGGATTGGAGAAAACCTATCTTGCGGGTCAGGGGTGGATTATAGAAAAATTCCTTCCTCAAGTCGAAAACGTTGTTGTAATTATTGCAGGGCGTGCCAGCGAAAACGAGGTGAGGCAGGGCCTTCAGATAGAAAAACAGACCAAAGCATTTCGCCACATTCCCTTACAAGGGTTAAGTTTGGAGGATTCGCTCGCTTATTTTGATGTTGTCGCCTGCGCTGCAACCAAGGCGAATAATGTCATACTGGATGGCCGGCTGCAGCAATTGGGAGAAAAGAAGAAAGGGGAAATTTATGGGCAATTGCAACAGGCGGGCAAGGATATCGAAGGCGTTCGGCCTTTATGGCTTTCGTTGGTAATTGACTATCTGGCGTTAACCGGCAAACTTCCCGATTGGGAGAAAATGGCTACCCCCAATGATTTGATTGGAGCAATCTTCCGCTCCGGGCGGCCCGGGACTGAACTCCTGCCCTATATTGGATTGTTACCGAAAGGAGCAAATGTTAAATTGCTTTCCCGGGTGATGCGTGAGGCGACAGGGGATGCACGTTGGGATGAAACCTATGTCCGTATCTATCTCTCTTCAGAAACCCTGCGCCATCTGTTGTTTGTCAAGATCCGCCCCGAAAAGAAACGCGGGGCTGAGGTAGAAGTTCATATCCATTTTCACGACGAGGTCTATGCCTGGATAGATCAGAACATTGAAAGCCTGAAGATAGATGTTCAGAAAGTTTACGGAATTGTCCAGAAGTACTATAAAGCCCAAATTGAGGAAGCCGAAAAGCATGTCAGGGCCTTCTTCCGCGGAGGCAAGATGCCGTTGCCCGATCCCTCGGAGGTCGAAGAAGTCCGCCAGGACCTGCGTCAGCACAAGGTGTATTTCCTGTATTACAAACTGGTAGTAGCACAATCTACGCCGGAGGCTTTCGATCTCTATTACGTCGCAGCCGAAGATGCCCTGGCAGCAGAGGACACACCCCTCGAGAATATGCTAACAGCCGAGATGCAAGCGGTTGTCCATGAACATCCCGATAAATTCAAAGGCAAAATTCACGGCTGTCCATTTGAGGATGTCAACGCCGCTGATGCTGCCATCCGCTGGCTGAAGCGGGGTGTAAGCCGAAAAGGCTATGCGGAAGCGAGCCAGACCGCTGGCAAAATTGCAGATGTCATTCGGAGATATGGGGATGATCTTGCTGCTCAGGAACTAGAGGTTTGGCAAGGTTTACTTCAAATATACGGCGGAGGCAAAGAAGTAGAGGAAGCCAAAAAGCCTTTGCAAGGGGTAATAGACAAACTATCCTCAAAACATCCTTCCCATCGCGGGAAGGCTATTTTAGCGAGGGCGCTAAATAACATGGGCTATCTTGCTCGTGTTGAAGGGCGATTCCAAACCTCCAAGTCGCGTTATGAGGAAGCGCTTGTTCTCTGGCGACAGACAGGGGTCCAGACCCAGGAGGCCTACACTCGTAACAACTTGGCGTTTGTCCTTGCGGAACTAGGTCATTTGGAATCATCCTTGCAGATAGCTGCCGATGCTTTTGAATTACGCTTGACGGGCGGCTGGATCCCCATGGGTTTGAGCCGGACAACCATGGCGCACATTCTGATTCGCGACGGGAGGCTGAAAGACGCGCTTGAACACGCCAGATGGGCGCTTCAGGCATTTCAGGCGGGTGATTATCCCCGGGGGCAGGGCTTGGCATATATCGTGGCGGCCGAGGCAGAGAGACGGCGAACTGAGGAAATCCCAGAAACAGCCGAGATAGAACAAGCGTTGCGTCAAGCGATTCAGTATGCTGAAATGGGAATTGAGATTTTCAAGGATAAAGTGACAGAACCCAGTCGTTTGATTGAAGCCTATATCGAAGTGGGTTGTGATTATCGCGACCTAGCCAAACATCAGCGTGATTTTGCTACAAAAGAGGAGATGCTTGTATCGGCGACTGAAAGTGAGAACCATTTGGATTGGGCAAAGAAGTTGGCACAACAGGAGGGCATTCTCTATCGCCAAATTGACGCCATGGTGAATTGGGCTTGGTTGAAGTATTACGTCAAGCAGGCAGGTGATGCTTTGGAGATTCTGGGCGATGTTGATAAATTACTCGGAGAATATCAACTTAATGAGCAAGGCAAAATCACAAAATTGCCTACGGAAGAAAACTGCATTTCCCCCTGCCTGGCTTTGCTAGGAAAGTCCGAATTGCTGCGCGGGCAAATTGCTTTTCTCAAATTTGAAGAGAGCAAAAAACAAGATGATTTGGTAGATCCTGCCCGACACTATGCACGAGCCTTGCTTTATGACCAATACTTCTCAAAACAACCTTTCCGCGATTTGCGCCGAGCAAAAGGGCGCATGTACGAGCGATTTAAGCAGCTTAACCCAGAAGAACTTCAAATTGTTGTTGATGCAGTTAAGGGGCAGCCGGGTGAAGATATGCTCGTGAATCTCTTGAAAGAATATGCGCTTTACAGGTAAAACCCGTATGGTAGGACATCCACTCCTTCGCCCCCGAATCTTGTATCCAAACCCGTCTCTGGAGGTTTGCGAGGATGATTGCGCCTGCCCGGCTTATCCTGTAGCACGCTTGACCGAATCATTCTCTGAAGCGGCGGTATGGCAAGCCTCCTCATCTTTGCGCCGGGCAGCCCTTCCCGATTTGCATACCCTGGTTTTCAATCCTTCGGGGCCGCAAAGTGTAGCGATTCTCAACTCACCCGCGCATGAAGTACTGGCTGGCTTCCGAACGCCGTTACGGTTGACTCAAGCCACCCAAATTCTCCCCAAATTGCCGCCGCAAACAGTGCTTTCAACTGCCAGAGAATTGGCATTAATCGGCCTGCTGGTCCCTGTCGAAAATCTGCAATCAACAATCCCCGATCAAAAATCAGCCACCCTCACCTCCTGGCTTCACCTCACCGATCGCTGCAACCTGCGCTGTGACTACTGCTACCTGCCCCACGTCCGCGAGGATATGTCTCTTGAAACGGGCATGGCCGCAATTGATGCTACTTTCCGTTCGGCAGTAGCCGACAACTTCAAACAGGTGAAACTGAAGTACGCGGGCGGCGAGCCGTTGCTCCGCTTTCCCCTCGTCGCCGAATTGCATCAATACGCCCAAAGTTTGGCGGAAAAGTACAGCCTTTCCCTCGATGGTGTGGTGTTGAGCAATGGGACACTTTTGACCGAATCTCTGATCTCTACTCTCCAATCTCTCGGCCTGCGCCTGATGATCTCGCTGGACGGGCTGGGCGAGCTTCATGACCGCCACCGCCGTTATGCCAGCGGACGCGGCTCGTCGGCAGATGTGGTCGAATCCATCGAACTGGCCCTGGCGCACGGGCTCATGCCAAACATTTCCATCACCATCAGTCCACGGACAGTTGACGGTTTGCCCGAGGTCATCGCCTGGGTGCTGGAACGTGACTTGCCCTTCAGCTTGAATTTCTATCGTGAGAACGAACTTTCTGCCTCTCATACTGACATGCGGCTGGACGAAGGGGGGATTATCAGCGGAATGCTGGCGGCTTACAAAGTTATCGAAGCCAATCTTCCACGGCACAGTTTGCTGCCTTCTCTCATTGACCGCGCCAATCTGGCCGCGCCGCACTCGCGTACCTGCGGGGTTGGTGAAAACTATCTCGTCTTTGACTCGCGCGGGGGCGTATCCAAGTGCCAGATGAGGATGGCCGAGGCTGTAGCAGATGTGTCCACGCCTGACCCACTGTCAGTGGTTCGTGCTGACCGGTCGGGTGTCCAGAACGTTTCCGTGGAAGAAAAAGAAGGCTGCCGCGACTGTCAGTGGCGTTACTGGTGCGCGGGCGGCTGTCCGCTGGAAACATATCGCGTCACGGGTCGCTATGATGTAAAATCCCTCCACTGCAACATCTACCAGTCCCTCTTCCCCGAAGTACTCCGCTTGGAAGGCCTGCGCCTGCTGAAATACCAGGACGACCCGCAAGTCGTCCAAAAACTCGTCCTGTAGCAGCCAAAACCTCCCGCCAATCCCGCCGGCGGGAGGTTCCATTTTCACACAACATATCATCCGACCACGCGACTATTCGACTATTTGACCAATTGACCATCCGACTATCCCAGCACCCGCGTCAAATTCTCGGGCGTCAATAAACTTGGATCAGCGCTCGCCTCCAGGAATGGGCGCACATCGTCTACAACGTGCTCCCAAGCCACCGTTTGCAGTCGTTCGCGAAGGGCTGCGCGCCAGTTATCCTCGCTCAGCGGCGCGCCGGCCCAGCCGGTCTGCCGCAGGGCGTTGTTGAGCAGAGTCAGGTTTGGCGGGGGCCAGTCCGGATCGCTGAGATACCACAGCAGGTCATAGAGATCGCGGCCTTTGAGGTAGGCGCGCTGCAAAATGGCGTGCAGTTTCCCGGCCAGGAGCGAGGCGCGATCATGGTGCTGAAGTTGCAGCGTGACGTGACGCCGGACGAGGCTGGTGGTCAGCTCCGCGCCGGCTGGCGGATCCGTGTCCACTTCGATCTTGACCGCGATCACTTCGTCGCGGTGGGGCGACAATGCCAACTCGTAGAGCAGGCCAGGAAAGCGAACGAACGCGCTGTGTACGGTCTTTTTGTCGTTCACTTTGAATTCGAGCGTATAGCCCTCGGCTGTCAACTCGTTTTGGATGGTTCGCAGATAAGCGCGAAAATCATAGCGCTCCTTGTCTTTCTCCAGCGCGAAATCCAGGTCTTCTGAATAGCGCGCCGCGGCGAAGAGAAAGCGCAACGCCGTGCCTCCATGAAAGGCAAGCGGGATCATCGCCCCCGCGCGCTGGAGCGCGCCGAGAATTCGGGCTTGTAGATATTCGCGCACTCCATTGCGCGCCTGGGCGGGTGTGGCGCTGGCGCGGAGAATCTCGAAGAGATATTCTTTCATAACGCTTCGTA
>Ga0210039_1001137_pt1 | contig 25688 bp, 27 predicted proteins | sample CryGeyCG2114_250_3_FD_185460 | JGI IMG/M metagenome (GOLD analysis project Ga0210039, IMG submission 185460) | Groundwater microbial communities from aquifer - Crystal Geyser CG17_big_fil_post_rev_8/21/14_2.50 (SPAdes) (version 2) | ecosystem: Environmental > Aquatic > Deep subsurface >...
CGCCACCAATCGAGGCAGACGAATGTGTGATCGAAAGATCGGGTGTGAGTTAAGAGACCGCTACGCTGATTGGTCGGGCGCAGGGGGCGCGCATTGTAACAGCATGGAGGGGATATAGGGAATCAATGCGTAGTAAATGGCTTGCCTAATGTATAATGCGCGCCTTTTGAAAATTACCAGATAGGAAGAACCATGCCTATTTACGCATATACCTGTTCCAGTTGCGGCGTGCAAAAGGACGTGATGCAGAAGATCAGCGACCCGTTGCTGACGACTTGTCCCGAGTGCGGCCGGGAGACTTTTACCAAACAATTGACTGCGGCAGGCTTTCAGCTGAAGGGTAGCGGCTATTACGCTACCGACTTCAAGGATAAACCGAAAGCTGAGTGCGCGCCTTGCGCCAGCGCCGCAAGTTGTCCGGCGGCGAACGGGAACGCATGAAAAAATACCTGATAACCGGTTTGCTGGTTTGGGTGCCGCTGGGTATCACCCTCTGGGTGCTGAATCTGACCATCACTACGATGGATCAGACCTTGCTGTTGCTGCCTGAACATTGGCATCCCGACCGCTGGTTGGGCATCCATATACCCGGCCTGGGCATTATCCTGACTTTTGCGGTAGTGCTGACAACGGGCTTGTTGATACGCAATATTTTCGGTCAGCGGCTGTGGGCGGCTTCTGAAAAAGGCATGTTGCATATTCCCTTTGTTGGCAGCATCTACAAGGGCGTGAAGCAGGTCAGCGACACGCTGTTATCGGGCAGCGGCAATTCGTTCCGCCAGGTTTTACTGGTGCGCTACCCGCACCCGCATGCTTGGTCGCTAGCCTTTCAAACTAACGTGCCCGGCGGCGTGAGTGACTGTTTTGACGAGGAATATGTAGCGGTCTTCATTCCCACGACACCCAGTCCGGTCAACGGTTTTTATTTTTTCGTGCGTCGCGCCGACACCATCGCACTGGATATGACGGTGGATGCTGCCTTGCGCACGATTGTTTCGATGGGCGTGGTAGCAGATGTCGAACACAGTCCCCGTCAACATTACACAGCTAACAACGATTTTTCCTAGAGATTACATTATGCGTACACATTATTGCGGCACACTCAACACCGATCAACTCGACCAGACCGTCACTATTTGCGGCTGGGCGCACCGTCGTCGTGATCATGGCGGGGTGATTTTCATTGATTTGCGCGACCGCGAAGGTCTGGCGCAGGTGGTGTGTAATCCCGATCAGGTGGAAATGTTCAAAATCGCCGAATCGGTGCGCAACGAATTTGTGTTGCGCGTCACCGGCCTCGTGCGCCATCGTCCTGAAGGGGCTTCCAACAGCAATCTGGTGAGCGGTGAAATCGAAATCGTGTGTCAGGAAATCGAGGTGTTGAACGCAGCGCTTACGCCGCCGTTCCAACTAGATGACGAAAATCTCTCCGAGACCGTGCGTCTGACGAATCGCGTGATAGACCTGCGCCGTCCGCAGATGCAAAAAAACATGATGCTGCGCTATAAAGTGGCGATGGCGTTCCGCCGCTTTCTGGACAGTCGCGGCTTTATAGACATTGAAACGCCGATGTTGACCAAGTCCACCCCGGAAGGCGCGCGCGACTATCTGGTGCCGTCGCGCGTGCATCCCGGAGAATTTTTTGCATTGCCGCAATCTCCCCAATTATTCAAGCAGTTACTGATGGTCGCGGGTTTTGACCGCTATTATCAGATCACCAAATGCTTCCGCGACGAAGACTTGCGCGCCGACCGTCAGCCGGAATTCACTCAGGTGGATATCGAGACTTCATTCCTCAACGAGACGCAGATTACCGCCTTGACCGAAGAGCTGATCCGCACCGTGTTCAAGGAAGCGATGGCGGTGGATTTGCCCAACCCCTTCCCGCGCATGACCTATCACGAGGCGATGGCGCGCTTCGGTTCGGACAAGCCGGATTTGCGCGTCACGCTGGAGCTGACCGAAGTCACCGATGCGATGAAGGACGTGGCTTTTAAGGTGTTCGCGGGTGTGGCGAATTCGGCCAATGGCCGCGTGGCCGCGTTGCGCGTGCCGAACGGCGCGGCTTTCACCCGTGGCGAGATTGACGAATACACCAAGTTTGTCGGCATTTACGGCGCGAAGGGCTTGGCTTACATCAAGGTCAACGACATCACGCAACTCAATGAAACCGGGCTGCAATCGCCTATCGTGAAGAACCTCCACGAAGCGGCGCTGAAGACCGTCATCGAGCGCACCGGCGCACAAAACGGCGACATCATTTTCTTCGGCGCGGACAAGGAAAAGGTGGTCAACGATGCGCTGGGCGCATTGCGTTGCAAGATTGGTCACGACAAGGGTTATGTCAACGGCCATGCATGGGAGCCGCTGTGGGTGGTGGATTTCCCGATGTTTGAATACGACGAGGAAGCCAAACGCTGGACGGCCTGCCACCATCCGTTCACGATGCCCAAGGACGAGCATATCGAGTTTCTGGAAACCGATCCGGGGCGCTGTCTGGCCAAGGCTTACGATCTGGCCTTGAACGGTTGGGAACTGGGTGGCGGTTCGGTGCGCATCCACAAGGAGTCCGTGCAGAGCCTGGTATTCCGCGCGCTCAAAATTGACGCAGAAGAAGCGCAGCTCAAATTCGGCTTCCTGTTGGATGCGCTGCAATATGGCGCGCCGCCGCATGGCGGGCTGGCGTTCGGTCTGGACCGCATCGTTACCATGATGACCGGTTCGGAATCCATCCGCGATGTGATCGCCTTCCCCAAGACGCAGCGCGCGCAATGCCTGTTGACGCAAGCGCCGAGCGCGGTGGACGAACGCCAGTTGCGCGATCTGCACATCCGCCTGCGCCAGCAAGTGCAAACCACGGCGGAAATCGCTTAGTCTGATACCTAGAAAAATTTATATTTATTCAATGTAATCATAATGATACGAATAAGTCTGTGGCGTAATTTGCGTATTGTCCGGGCGGTATTGCTGGTTTTGTCGTTATCGGCATTGCAGGCGTGTCAGCCCGGTCATGAGGGTTCGGCAACCTCTGCTGACTTGCCTGCTGCTGTGCAGAACCAGTCAAAGCCGGGGCAGCTCGATCCGGCCAGTGGTCTGCCGGTTATTGCCTTAAATGAATTGCCGCCGGAAGCGCGTGACACGTTGCGCGCCATCAAGCAGGGCGGGCCGTTTGCCTTTGACCGTGATGGTGTGGTATTCGGTAATCGGGAAAGGGTCTTGCCAAACCATCCGCGCGGTTATTATCATGAATACACCGTAACAACCCCGGGGGTGCGTACACGGGGTGCGCGCCGCATCATCACTGGCGCACCGGTCGAGTATTATTACACTGCGGATCATTACCAATCTTTCAAAAGTATTCGGGAGTAGCCATGTCAAAAGATGCCACTGCATTAGCATCTCGTCATTCGGCGTTGAATAATCGGGCGAGCGAAAAATCAGCATCCGTAGCGCAAGGAGTGAACACGGAAAATGCGCTAACTGTGCCAACACTCGCTGTACCCCAACTGAACAATCTGGCGGCTGCCGCTTGCATCCGGTCGGATTATGCTGCGGATGACTTGCGTGATGCGGCGATTGCGGCGGGATACGCGCTGTTCGAGGCTGAGATGAAGGGCATCAAAGGCAAGAAAAATCTGCTCAATGCGTTGGCGCAAGCCGCCCAATATCCAGATGAATTTGGCGAAAACTGGGATGCGCTAGTGGATGTGTTGTGCGATTTTTCGTGGCACCCTGCCCCGGGCTATGTGTTTTTGTTGCGCAATGTCAGTCCCACACTCGGACTATCTGTCAATGACCGGGAAATTGCCCAGGATATCTTCGATGATACGGTGGTGTATTGGCGGCAGCGTAACAAGCCATTCTGGATATTCCTGCTTTAGCTTATGTCAGGAACGAAACAGCCTGTTTCCGTGCTGGTGGTGATTTATACCGCAGAGCTTGAGGTGTTGTTGCTGGAGCGTGCCGACCATCCCGGTTACTGGCAGTCAGTGACCGGCAGCCGCGAAGATGAAGAATCCTTGCGCGATACGGCTATCCGTGAAGTGCGGGAAGAGACGGGGCTGGATGCCAGCCAGTATCAGTTTGACGATTGGCAGCAGCAAAATAGCTATGAAATCTATCCTCGCTGGCGGCATCGTTACCCTGATGGAGTCACGCAAAACACCGAACATGTGTTCGGATTGCAGTTACCCAAACGACAGGCGGTGCGGCTTGCCGAGCGTGAACACTTGAATTATCAGTGGTTATCGTGGCAGGACGCGGCCTGGATGGTTTTTTCGCCAAGCAATCGTGCCGCGATTTTGGCGTTACCCTCCGCTAACTTGAAACTCGCGTAACGAACCGTTCGCTGTTTCCGTCGCTTGTGGCTGTGAAGACTGGAATGCGGGGCGGCATGATGGGGTTTTATTATGGGGCGTGGTGAATTTTCCATGCACGTCAGCTTTAAGTAAATATGAAATTTGACTGTTATCGAAGGTTCTATGTTACTTAATCAAGATATTTTTGAGTTAACTGAAAAGGGCAAGCACGAAGTGTCAGCGGGAATGCAACCCGGGGGTGGGATTGTTGGCGATGCCAGGTTTATTCTGCCCTTGTTCGTCAACGGTTTGACGCTCGGTGAGGTAGTGGAAAAGTTGCCGTCCAGCGTGCGTGCCTGCTGTATGGCGACTGTCAACAACTTACTGACTGGAGGTTACATAGTTGCTCATGCTGAAACGGAATTGTCCTTGCAGCCGCTGACTTGGGTGTCACCCACCCCCTCGGGTGACGAACCTATTTTGACTGTGGTTGAGGAGGACGCAGGCCTGGATTTTACCGGCAGGTTTCCTGGCGTTAATCCGAAAAATCCAGAGCTTGATAAACGGCTACCGCCGGTTGTTGTCAATTCGCTGGACGAGGAAATCGAAAGCCGTTCCGAACAGCGGGCAATCGAGAAAATCAAGCAGTTTGAGCAGGATATGAACAATACCTTCGCGCAAATAACGGAACACGAGATTTTGCTGGCCGAGCAGGAAAAACTGTCCAGGCAGCAGGCGATGGTGGAGAGCGCGCGCTTGAGTCCGATATACGAAAATCTGCGCGAATTGGTTTTCTTTAAGGATTTTAGTGATGCCGAACTGGCCGAAGTTCTCCACGTGGGGGTATGGCGTGAAAGGAAAGAACAGGATTTTTTGCTGCATGAAGGGGATTCTGCAAAATCGTTTTATGTGATGTTGAGAGGCTTTGCCGGGGTAGTCAAGCGTGAAAGACTGATCGGCCTGATACGAAGCGGTGAGAGTTTCAGCGAGTTTTCGTTTCTCCTGGGCGATGAAGAAACGCATCACGCCGACGTGATCGCCAGATCACACGTCGAGTTCATGGAGTTTTCAACCGACAAGCTGGGAAATATTTCGCTGGAGACCCGATTCCAGTTTGCGGCGGCGTTCTCGCGTTGTCAGACCAGGCATCTGGTGTGTGCCGATGAGCAGATTGTCAATTTGCTTACCCATGAAAATTAACACCATAAAAATTTAAGAGAATAGCAATGATGTCTGATCAAGTGCTTTCCATCGCCTACGACCATCCGGGGCATGACTTGGCCTCCGCGAGCATCAAGCCCGTCCGTGAAGTCGCCCCGCAGGACAAGGCTGCACTGATCGCACGCATTAAACGACTGCTGCTTGAACAGGATGCCGTGCTGGTGGCGCATTACTATGTCCATCCCGACTTGCAGGATTTGGCGGAAGCCACCGGCGGCATCGTCTCCGACTCGCTGGATATGGCCAACTTCTGCCACCAGCACAAAGCCAGCACCATCGTCGTGGCGGGGGTGCGCTTCATGGGCGAAACCGCCAAGATTTTGAATCCCGAAAAGCGCGTGCTGATGCCCGATTTGCAGGCGGAATGCTCGCTGGATATGGGCTGCCCGGCGGACGAATTCGCCGCCTTCTGCGATGCGCATCCCGACCGAACCGTCGTCGTTTATGCCAATACCAGTGCGGCGGTCAAGGCGCGTGCCGACTGGATGGTGACCAGCTCCATCGCCTTGCCGGTAGTCAAACATCTGCACGAACAGGGCCGTAAAATCCTCTGGGCGCCGGATCGCCATCTGGGCGGCTATGTGCAGGAACAGACCGGCGCGGATATGTTGCTGTGGCAAGGTTCTTGCGTGGTGCACGACGAATACAAGGCGCGCGAACTCATTGAATTAAAACAACGCTATCCGGGTTGCCGGGTGCTGGTACACCCCGAATCACCGCGCTCGGTCGTGCAACTGGCAGACGTGGTCGGCTCCACCACGCAACTTATAAAATCTGCTCAAGTATATGATTGTAAAGTATTTATTGTCGCAACAGACAACGGCATCCTACATAAGATGCGCGCGCTTTGCCCCGATAAACTGTTCCTCGAAGCGCCCACTGCAGGCAAAGGCGCTAACTGCACCAGTTGCAGTCATTGCCCGTGGATGGCGATGAACAGCCTCGTCAACCTCGCCGAAGTGCTGGAAACCGGCACGAATGAAATATGGGTTGACCCGGCCATCATTCCTCGTGCCGTGCAACCGATTCATCGCATGTTGGATTTCGCCCGGCAAATCAAACTGCCCACCAGCGGCATCGGTAACGCCTGATCAGGCTGGGTAGGATGGGTTGAGCGCAGCGATACCCATCTCCACGCGGGAGCAGACTAAAATTGTGTTAGTGCAAGACTTGACCCAGTGGCTCAGTGGCTTTGTGACTGTGGTTTTGTGACCCCGTGGCTTTCTTTGCCTTTTGCACCGCGCAACAAATTCGGCAATTACTTGTTCAGTGAAACCACTTCCGTATATACTTTGCGTATATCTTATTCGTTATGGGGGGTGGCATGAACTATGCGCGTATTTTTCAATCTGGCAACAGTCAGGCCGTACGCTTGCCCAAGGAATTTCGTTTTGATGTGGCGCAAGTTGAGATTTTTCGGCGCGGCAATGAAATTGTATTACGCGAACGGCCTGCTGATGCGCTCGCGTTGTTTGATGTGTTGAGCAGCCTGCCAGCAGATTTTATGGCACAGGGACGGGACGATGCCCCCCCCCAGGAACGGGAGTATTTCTGATGGGGGTGCGTTATTTACTCGATACCAACATCTGTATCTATATTGCCAAGCATAACCCGCCTGTTGTGAGGGAGCGATTCGCCCGTCATGCGGCATCGGAACTAGCCATGTCGGTCATTACCCTGGGCGAGTTACGTTTTGGTGCCGAGAAGAGCCAATCTCGTGAGCGCTCTCTGGCCGTCATCAATCAGCTTGAAACGATGATGCAGATTGCGTCAATTTCTGAATCGGTGGGTGAACATTACGGGCAAATCCGCGCCACCTTGCAACGCAGCGGACAAGTCATCGGCAATAATGATCTGTGGCTTGCAGCACACGCCCGTGCCGAAGGTTGGATAATCGTGACGAATAATGAGCGCGAGTTTGTCAGGGTGGACGGATTGCAAGTCGAGAACTGGAGTATTTGATAGGCGGTTTCTGGTAAATTAGCAGGGCTCAACACTACGCTCAACTGGATCTGTGCGAAAAGCCGCGCAGCACCGGTGAATTCAAATGTTAACAATAGACTCCTTTTTTTCATCCTCATTCCTTATCGGTTTGAAACCCCGGCCTTTAGGCCGGAACAAGCACCCGCCCTGAAGGGCGGGGTTTAAGGGTGCGTAGGGGAGGAGATGCAAACCCCTCCCCGCCTAAATCCACCCGCCTGAAGGCTGGTGACAAATTGCTACGAGCGATAGTCAATGACCGCTTTGTCTCGATACTCGCTCATCGCGAACGACGGGTTTGTTGAAAATAAAATATCAATATAATCAATATGATGCAAACGCTCACGATTGCTACCTATAACATTCACAAGGGTTTTTCCCACTTTAACCGGCGCGTGGTGTTGCATGAATTGCGCGAGCGCTTGCGGGAGTTGAATGCCGACCTGGTGTTTTTGCAGGAGGTGCAGGGCGAACATAATCGCCATTCGGCGCGTTTTGCCAATTATCCGGATGGCGCGCAGCACGAATTCATCGCCGCAGAAGTCTGGTCGCATTCTGCCTACGGCAAGAATTCGGTGTACGAAGCCGGACACCACGGCAACGCGATTCTCAGCCGTTTCCCCATCACACAGACGCTGAATACCGATATTTCCGCCCACCGTTTCGAGAGTCGCGGGCTGTTGCATTGCCAGATTGATTTGGGCGAACGCGGTTTCGTGCATTGTTTGTGCGCGCATTTCGGCTTGTTCGCCAAGGGGCGGCGCGCGCAAACCCGCGCCTTGATCGAGTATGTGCAAAACGAGATTCCGCCCGATGCGTCCGTGATTATCGCCGGGGATTTCAATGATTGGCGCAATCAGATGAGTGACTCCATCGCCTCTGAATTGAACATGAATGATGTGTTTTACCTGCATGGCGGGAAGGTGGCGCGCAGTTTCCCCGCCCGCTTGCCGCTGTTCCGGCTGGACCGCATCTATGTGCGCGGTTTTTCCGTGCAGCAAAGCAGCGTGCATAGCGGCGGTGTCTGGCAGCGTCTGTCCGACCATGCTGCGCTTTCCGCACGCCTGAAGCCATATGGCTCCCCTGAAACACGATGACTGAGCCCCAGCAGCTTGCCGGAAACCAGCTCACGCTGTTGCAGAACGGCGCAGAGTATTTTCCGCTGCTGTGTGCGGATATTGATGCGGCGCAGCGCACGGTGCTGCTTGAAACCTACATCTTCGCGGCGGATAACACCGGGCGGATGGTCCGCATCGCTTTGCAGCGTGCGGCAGGGCGCGGGGTGAAGGTGCGCGTATTGCTGGATGGTTTCGGTTCGGCAGAGCTGCCGCAATCATGGGTGGATGAGATGGTCGCGGCGGGGATTGTGGTGCAATGGTTCAGGCGCGCCATCTCCCCGTTTACCTGGCAGCGCAGCCGGGTGCGCCGTCTGCGCCGTCTGCATCGCAAGCTGGTGGCGGTGGATGGCGAGATCGCCTATATCGGGGGCATCAATATCATTGATGATATTCCGCATGGGGGCAATATTGCAGCCCCCCGGCTGGACTATGCGGTGCGGGTGCAAGGCGATATTGCGCATCAGGTTCATGAGGAAATGCGCTACTTGTGGGCGACGGTTAAATGGGCGACGTTGCGCAAACGCCTGAACCGAATGCGGGTGTTGCTGCGTCACAGGCACGAGAACGCCGAGGGTGTGCCGCTGCAATTGCTGTTGCGCGACAATCTGCGCCACCGCAGTGACATCGAGCGCGCCTACCTTCAGGCGATTGCCGAAGCGCACAGCGAAATCATCATCGCCAATGCCTACTTTCTGCCGGGGTGGGCATTCCGTCAGGCGTTGAAGGCCGCCGCCGCGCGCGGGGTGCGCGTGGTGCTGCTGTTGCAGGGCAGGGTAGAACATCGTTTGCAGCATTACGCGATGCTCGCACTTTTCGGCCAGTTGCTGAGGGATGGCATCGAACTGTACCAATATCAGCACAGCTTTCTCCATGCCAAGGTCGGGGTGGTGGATGGTGCGTGGGCGACGGTGGGTTCGTCCAACCTTGACCCATTTAGCCTGTTACTGGCACGCGAGGCGAATCTGGTGGTACGCGATGCAAAGTTTGCCGGAATGTTGCGCGACAGCCTGTTGCAGGCCATCCAGTCCGGCGGGCTGCGTATCGGTCACACCAGCTTGAATCCCCTCTCCCAGCTATTGGCGCGGCTCAGCTACGGAGTCATCCGCCTGTTGATCAGTCTGCTGGTGCGCCAGCGGCACTAGGAGACAATGACCGTCCACCGGGCGTTTGATGGAGCCGAAAACCGGCAAAACAAAATCGGCAAAACTAAATTTACCGCACGCTGAATAGGGTGATATTATCGCGCACAAAAAAATGTCGCTTAGATGACAATAATCCGTTCAGGGAGAGAAGGTGGCTTATTTTTTTGGTGTAATCAAGCAAATTTCATTGGGGAGGTTGCTGCTGTTGTTGTCGGTCATTGCGATGGTGTTGGCTTTTTTGCTGATCTTCGGGTTGTCCGGCATGATGCGCGACCATGCTATTCACGATCTGGCGCGCGAAGATGCGCGGCAAACTTCGCAACTGGTGTTTCAGAGCCTGTATTCGGCGATGCGTAAGGGGTGGAACAAGCAGGAAATCAACGAATCCATAGCACGGTTGAATGACAGTTTCCCTGAGCTGAAGATCAAGGTGTATCGCGGCAGTATCGTCGCCGGGCAATTTGGCGAGATGCCCAATGAACACGCCGTCATCGCGCAGGACAGCGAGCTACGCCGCGCGCTGGAGACGGGTAGCGATGCCTTGCTGTTCCCAAACCAGGAATCCATCCGCTATCTTTATCCGGTACAGGCCCGTGCAGAGTGTCTGGTCTGCCATACCCAATCCCACCTGGGCGCAGTGCATGGCGTGATAGACATTACTTATCCGATCAGCAATCTCAAGGTTTCCTTCAGTGCCGTACTCAACAATTTGCTGGGCTACACCATGCTCATCATTGGGCTGGTGTTTCTGGGGCTGTATCTCAAGCTGCGCTATCTGCTGGTATTGCCCATCGCCAATCTGGTCAACGTGATGCGCGAGATCACGGCGGACATGGATCTCACCCGCCGCGTCAATTACAAGATACCCTTGCTGGAATTGCAGCATCTGGTGGATTATTTCAACGGGCTGTTGAAAACCGTGCACGAGTACAACGCCCAGCTTGAGGAGTTGTCCACACACGATCCGTTGACCGGGCTTTACAACCGGCGCAAGTTCGAAGATTTCCTGCGCTACGAGATTATCCGTTCGGTGCGCCACAAGCGCAGTTTTTCGTTGATCATGGTGGATTTGGACAACTTCAAATACATCAATGATACCTTCGGGCATCCGATAGGCGATCTGGTGTTGAAGGAGCTGACAGCGTTGCTGGCTGACGGGTTGCGCCGTGGCGATGTGCTGACCCGTCTGGGTGGGGACGAGTTCGCCATCATGCTGCCGGAAACCGAGGCGGCGAATGGCCTTCAGGTGGCGCATAAATTGCACCAGTCGCTCACCAACAAGGAATTTGAGTTGCCGGTGGGCAAAATTCGCTGCACCGCCAGCTTCAGTCTGGTGAGTTACCCGGAAGACGGCAAGACCGAGGCGGAACTCTATACCGCGATGGACGTGGTGCTGTACAAGGCCAAGACGCGCGGCAAGAATCAGGTGATGACCGCCGAGAGTGAGGAAGACCGCAGCATGATGACGGTATTCAAACAGGGCGACATCCTGCGTGCAGCCCTGCGCGAAGACCGTATTGAGGCCTTTTTACAGCCCATCACGCGCCTGGCGGACGGTACGGTACAAGCCTTTGAGGCGCTGGTGCGCATCCGCGATGGCGAGGTCATCATCCCGGCGGGAGACTTCGTGGAAGTGGCCGAGCAACTGGGCATGGCGCAGGAAATGGATAGGGCCGTGTTCCGTAAAGGGCTGGCGCACTATGCCAAAATCAATCCGAAATACCCGGACGCGTGCTTCTTTTTCAACCTGTTCCCGCGCAGTTTCAATGATCTGAACTGGGTGCGCGGCATACCGGAAATGGTGCGCGGGGCGGGTGTACCCTGTGATCGCATCGTGCTGGAAATCACCGAACGCGAGGCATTGCCGAACATGAGCCAGGTGCGCGCGGTGATTGAGGAACTGCGCGGGACGGGCATCCGGGTCGCGCTGGACGATTTTGGCAGCGGCTTTTCCTCCTTCATTTACCTGAAATATTTACCCGTGGATTTCGTCAAGATCGAAGGCAGCTTCGTGCAGCAAATCGTCAACGATCCGAAGGACCGCATCATGGTCGAACACATCAACAGCATGGCGCATCAGTTTGGTCTGATAACCGTCGCCGAATTTGTCGAAGACGAGGCCACAGCGAAGATGCTGGTCGAGATGGGGGTGGATTACGCGCAGGGCTACTACTTCGGTCGTCCCGCCTTGCCGGAATAATTCGGTTAGAAATCCCCGGCTATGCCGGATACCCCAAAAGTTCGGTTATGCTCCCGATTGTTCTTCGCAACTGCTCCATACCCCCTTTGAAGAAGGGGGAGGCTGGGGGGTTGCAGCCGCTTTCAGGTAGGTCACGGTTTTGTCGAGATATTTTTACTTGAGCTTGTAATAGCGTTTTTCCAGCGTTTTTCCCTCGATTACGTCAAAGCGGTTGTCCATCGCGTTATTCAGTTTGGCCAGGCGTTCATCCGGGTGAGGGTGGGTTTTGAACAACAGGGCAACGCGGTCGTCACCGGGTGCCGTGTGACCGATTTCCTGCAATACGCCGGGTAAGCCGAAAGCATCGTATCCGGCGCGCGCCGCCAGCACCACGCCGATACGGTCGGCTTCAAATTCCGCGCCCTTGTCCAGCGAACGGGAGACGATTTCAGCCCCGTTGCCGATCAGACTGGCGATTTTTTCATTGTCGCCGCCCACCTGTTTGCCGAGCAATTTACCGCCCAAGTCTACCATTCTGCTTTGCTGCAATATCTTCAGGTGATGCTTCTTGATGACGTGGCCGATTTCGTGCGCCAGCACACCCGCCAGTTCTGCCTCATTGGTCAGTTTTCTGTATAGCCCGAGCGTGACGAAGATGTAGCCGCCGGGCGCGGCGAAGGCGTTGATGTCGTTTGATTGGATCACGCCGAAATGCCAGGCGAGATCGGGACGTTCGCTCTGGTTGGCGACCCAGCGGCCGACGTTGTTGACGTATTTTTGCAATTTTTTATCGTTTACCAGCGGGGCCGCGCCCAGCAGGTTGCCTGCAATCTGTCGGCCTATGGCGACTTCCTCTGCTTCGGAGTAGCCGCCAAGAGACGAGGCTGCGCCGGGTTTTTGCAATTCGCGCGCGGCATTTCTGAGTTCTTGTCCCAAATCGAAAGCGTGCGCCGCAGACAGGAAAGTGGTTAACACCATGCAAGCCAACCCCTTGATTATTTTGTTATTCATCGTGCTGCTCCGCTAGATTCCGGCAGGTAATCCATTTTGATGGCCTTCAGTTTTGCATTGCTGGCGAACTTCTGCGCCGCTGTCCGGCTGGTGAGATAGGATTCTGTCAGGCTTATTTGTTGTTCATCGAAATGGGCGGCCTTGAGTTCTTCTTCGTTCAGACCGCGTATGCCGGTAGTCGAGACGACTTTGCCTGTTCCTGCTCGGCCGGAAGCCAAGCCCGCCAAGGTGGCGGCGCTACTGCCAGATGAAGATTGATTGCCCCGGCGGACGCTCAACATGCGTACCCAGCCGTTGCCCTGTGCTGTCTTAACCTGATACCAGCCACCCTGCCGCTTAAGGATTTTGACTGTGCTGCCAGCGGGAAGTGTGGCGATGCCCTTTGCATCCGAGAAAGGTGCCGATCGCAATGTGTCGGACTTGATGGCTGCGCCGCTTTCACCCGCCTGTGCGACAGCGGATGAAAGCAGCAGTGTGATAATAACCCATTGATTAAATTTCATATTTACTCCAGTTTTTTCACTTTTGATTTTTTGCTTTATGCCACGCCAGCAGAGTTTCAGCAAATAAGTTGCGCCAGCTTTCTCGCGCTTGCTCACCCCCTGCAACCCGTCCCTCAAAGATAAAGCTGGACACATCATTATCCGCAGTTGCGTTGTATTGATGCAACAACGACACGGCCGCGTGTTCCAGTAGCTGCGTGTCGCGGGTGATGGACAGTCGGTTTGCCTCGTCGTCAAGATCGCACAGCCAGGAAATGGTCAGGGTGTCTTCGAACAAATCCCACAACCCTTGCTGGTCTCCCTTGAGGATTTCCACGCTCTTGTGGGTGCTGCCGATTTTTGCCAGCTTCGAGCGAATTTTTTCGCGTACGCTATCATTCAACATCCCGGTATGATTTCCCAGATGAATCAACATTAACACCCCGTGCAGTTCGCCGCTGCGTATTTGCGCTTCGCGCACGGTGTTCTGTTTCAGTTCGCGGCTGGTGGCGTAGTCATACAGTCTGGCGAGGGTGAAATAAGCGAGACCCAGCGTGACCGGCCCGGTCAGGTTGATGTAGGTGTTGGTGAAGTTGATGCTGGCATAGGAAATGCCGAGCAGGATGAATTGCGAGGCACCAAACAGCCGGTCTATTCTGTCGCGCCCCGTGTTGCGGTAAAAGCCCCAGGCGGTCGCCCAAATCACGGCCAGCGTCAGCAGCAAATAAATGAAACGCGCATCCGGGAAGCGCAGGAAGTCGCCGTGTTTGAAGTTGTCTATCGCGGTGGCCAAGATTTCCACGCCCGGATGGGTGCGGGAAAGCGGGGTGGGCTTGATGTCGAACAGGCTGGGTGCGGTCGAGCCGATGATGACGATCTTGCCGGTGAATTCGTCCGCAGCGCGTGACTTGTGCTGGCTGGAGAAGTCCTTGAATACATCGCTGAAGCTGGCTGATGGGTAGGTAAAAGGTGGACCGCGCCAGTTCAGCAGCACGCTTTCTTCTTGCGGTTGGGTGTAGCCCAGTTGTTGTGCGATGCGCAGCGGTAACGAAGGAATCTTCCAGCCGTAGTCGTTGCGGTAAACCGGATATTGCCGGACGATGCCGTCGGTATCGGGGTAGATGTTGTGTAAGCCCATCCGGCCGCCTTCCAGCACGGACTGAAAGTGTGGCAGCACCATCGCCACGGTGGCATCCGGGCTGGCAGCCGCGCCCAGCGGCGTGACCCCGGGTATCATTCCCGGCTTGATCTGGCTCAGGCCATCGTCAGCCGGATCGAGCCGCAGCATGGGGAAAAAGGTGTTGTCAGTGCCGGCGATAACTTCATTGAAATAGGCATCGCTGTCTGGGTTGTAGACATCCGCATCGCTGAACAAAATGTCGAATACCACCGCCTTGGGATGCTGCGCCTCGATGCCTTCGACGAATTCCCCCAGCACCTGACGCGGCCATGGCCAGCGGCCATATTCCTTGGCCATTGCCGCCAGGCTGGCCTCGTTGATGTCCACGATGACGATGTCCTTGTCGGCTTTTGGCACGACCAGGCGGTATCTCACCATCATGTCGAACGCGCCCTGCTTCATGTTGGCGGTGAGATGCAGAAAAGTGGTATCAGCGATCATCAGCACGCTGAATAGTCCTGCCAGATAGAGGTAGAAACTGGTCTTCCACTTGCGTGCCAGCAGGCTGGAAAATTCGTTCGTCCATCGTCTCAGGTGGTAGGAAAAAGTGGCGAGGGGATTCATGGCTAAGGGTGAAAAAATGATGTCGTATTATGCCTGACAAGCTGACACGCCGGACTTGTCTGTCATGACATCCGGTAAATTTCCGGCTTGATTCCGCTCAGGCGCTATAATCGGTGTTCATTATTTTCCTTCCATACCATGCATTCTCATTCGCACTCCTCTTCCGAACAGGCTACTCGCGGCGATTTGAAGGCACTGCGTTCGCTGATTCCCTATCTGATGGAATTCAAGGGCAGGGTGATACTGGCGATGACGCTGCTGATCTTCGCCAAGCTCGCCAATGTCACCGTGCCGCTGGTACTCAAGCAGATCATAGATGCCCTGGACAAGAGCCACGCGGTACTGGTGATTCCGGTATTTCTGATCCTGGGCTACGGCGCACTACGTTTGTTTAGCACCTTGTTTGGCGAATTGCGCGATGCGGTATTTGCCAAAGTGACGCAACGCGCGATCCGCCGCGTCGCTTTGCAGGTGTTCGAGCATTTGCACAGTCTCAGCCTGCGTTTTCATCTCGACAAGCAAACCGGCGGGGTGTCACGCGACATCGAGCGCGGTACGCGCGGCATCGGCTTTTTGCTGAATTTCATGCTGTTCAACATCCTGCCAACGCTGCTCGAGATTGGTCTGGTGGCGGCGATTTTGCTCAATAAATACAACGCGTGGTTCGCCGGAATTACGTTTGTTACACTGGTCTGTTACATCGCTTTTACGCTTTACGTCACCGAGTGGCGCATGGGGGTGCGTCGCTTCATGAACGAACTGGATTCCAGAGCAAATAGCCGCGCTATAGACAGCTTGCTGAACTACGAAACGGTCAAGTATTTCGGCAATGAGCGGTATGAGGCGGAACGTTACGACCAGAACATGGCGCAATGGGAGACGGCTGCCATCAGTAATCAGACTTCGTTGGCTTTGCTCAATTCCGGGCAAAGCATCATCATTGCCTTTGGGGTCACGGCGTTGATGTGGCTGGCGGCTGACGAGGTTGTTAAAGGCACGATGACCCTGGGCGATTTGGTGCTGGTAAACGTGTTCATGTTGCAGTTGTACATGCCGCTGCATTTTCTGGGCTTTGTCTATCGCGAGATACGTCATGCGCTGGCGGATATGGAAAAGATGTTCAGCCTGATGCACGAGCAGCGTGAAGTGGCCGATGCGCCGGGCGCGCAAGCCCTGATTGAGGGGCAGGCTGACGTGCGTTTCGAGCAAGTTAATTTTGGCTATAACGCAGACCGACAGATTCTGTTCGAGGTGAGTTTCGTGATTCCCGCCGGGCACACGCTGGCGGTGGTCGGTTCCAGCGGGGCGGGCAAGTCCACCCTGTCGCGTTTGCTGTACCGTTTTTATGATGTGCATGACGGCAGTATTTCTATCAACGGTCAGGATATTCGCAGCGTGACACAAACGACGCTGCGCGCCGCCATCGGTATCGTGCCGCAGGACACGGTGCTGTTTAACGACACGGTTTATTACAATATTGCCTATGGCCGACCTGAAGCCAGCCGCGAAGCGGTTATCGCGGCAGCACAAGCTGCGCATATCCATGATTTTATTGAATCTTTGCCGCAAGGTTACGATACGCGAGTAGGCGAACGCGGACTGAAATTATCCGGTGGCGAGAAGCAGCGCGTGGCAATCGCGCGGGCGATATTAAAAAATCCGGCAATTCTTATTTTTGACGAAGCGACCTCGGCGCTGGACTCGAAATCGGAACAGGCAATCCAGGCAGAGCTGCGCGCTATCGCACAGAATCGGACTACCTTAATCATCGCGCATCGCTTGTCTACCGTGGTGGATGCCGACCAGATTCTGGTAATGGATAAAGGTCAAATTATCGAGCGGGGTACGCATCGTGAATTGCTCGAATGTAACGGTAGCTATGCGCAGATGTGGGAACTTCAGAAAAGAGAAGAGATAGCGCGCCCTAGTTATTGATTTATTGGCTATTGATTTCTTTCTCTATTGATTTATTTGGCTTTTAGGGTATCCTTTTGGCTCGTTGGGGGTAATCGGGAGAGGAACATGAAAAAACTATTGCTGATATGTGTGTTGTCCAGTTTTGCTTTTACTGCGCAAGCGGGCGAACGACATCACAAGCGTATTGCCGTTCATTTCCACAAGCATCACCAACAGGTAGCGCAAGTCCATTCGCGCCGTGTTGCGGCTTCCTCGCACAAGGGGCTTAGCAATGTATCGTTTCAATCTGCTTCCGGCCCCCAGCTGCTTTCGTCTATCGCCTTGATTTATGACGAAAATTCGCAGCGCCCTTTGTATACCAAAAATCCTGATGCAGTTGCCCCCATCGCGTCCATCACCAAGCTGATGACGGCGATGGTGGTGCTGGATGCCAAACCGGATATGGATGAAGAGATTAGCGTGGACGTGGCCGATCTTGATAGTTTGAAAGGTACGCACTCCCGCCTGAGCATCGGTACGACTTTTACGCGTAGCGAGATGCTCAAGCTGGCGTTGATGTCTTCGGAGAATCGAGCCGCAGCGGCATTGGCGCGCAATTATCCCGGCGGCACCCGGGCGGCAGTTGCGGCAATGAATGCCAAGGCGCGCCAATTGGGGATGACAGAGACCATTTTTCGTGACCCTACCGGTTTGACTAGCGAAAATGTTTCGACCGCACGCGATCTGGTCAAAATGGTGGGAGCCGCGCGTAATTACGCGTTGATTCATCAATACACCACGACCGCCACGCATTCGGTGGAGGGGATGCGCGGACGCGAATTGCGTTATAACAATACCAATCCGCTGGTGAAAAACGCTTCCTGGGACATCGGCGTGAGCAAAACTGGCTTTATCAATGAGGCGGGGCGCTGTCTGGTCATGCAGGCAAAAATTCTGGAACGCCCCGTTATCATCGTGTTGCTGGATTCGGTTGGAAAGCGTACCCGTATTGGCGATGCCAATCGTGTTAAGCAGTGGATAGAAGCCGCCAATCCAATGGAATCACGCCGTTTTTAATTTCTATCGGAAGTCCGTTCATGGGCGAGTCACTGTTACTGATTACACTCTTTACTGTCGTCATTCTCGCTATACGCAGGGGTAAGCCCGTGATACTGGATAATCCGGTCATCATCGAGCGCCCCGGCCACTATCACATCACCCTCGCGCCACAACTCAATCAGGCGCAAACTTTCGTTGAAGCGATCGCCAGACAATGGGGTATCTCTGCCCGTCAGGCGGTTGATCTGCCTGCACAATATTATGAAGTCCGCGATCCCCGGGTTTCTTCCAGGGACACCGATTTTTATTTGCTGGCCGTCGCTTTGCGTGGCGGCATGTTGTATCTACAGGCGATTAACCCTCTGCCATTGGTGTGCGATGCCGATAGCCACTTCAAGACTGTGCATGATTTTTCTGAAAAAGTCCTGGTGTTACATCCGCTTCCGCCACTCGCGGGTGGTTACGACGAGTCGTTGCTGAATGGCGCGGTAGAAGCGGCCGCCAGCCAATTAAACATCATTGTGAAAATTTTGCAGGCAGTGACTTGAGCGCGTGTCACGCGTGAGGCGATGTGCTTATCTTAAAAAAAGATTGAAAGAGATTTCGTGGCGAAAAAACTAGGTAATTTGAAAGTGCTGGTGGTAGAAGACAGCAAGGTTGCCATCAAGGCCATCACGGGTTATCTCGAAGAAATTGGTGTGCATCCGCTCATCGCGGAAAATGGCAATGACGCAGTTGCTATGTACCACAGCCAGCGTCCCGACATTGTGCTGCTCGACATCATTCTGCCGGATACCTCTGGCTATGAAATAGCCAAAAAAATTCGTCACCTGCAAGGTAAGGAAGACTGGACTGCGATCATCTTTTTGAGTGTCATGGCCAGGGACGAAGATCTGGCGCACGGCATCGAAGTCGGCGGGGATGACTACCTCATGAAGCCGGTCGGCAGTGTGGTGCTACAGGCCAAAATTCGGGCGATGTATCGTCTGGTGCAGATGCAGCGCGCGCTGGTCAAACTGACTGGACAGTTGAATGAGGCTAATCAGGCGTTGCAAAGGCTCTCGATGACAGACGGGCTGACGGGTATCGCCAATCGCCGCATGTTCGATGAATCGCTGGGGCGGGAGTGGCGGCGCTGTTTGCGGCTCAAGAAACCCATTTCCATCGTCATGCTCGATGTGGATAATTTCAAGAAATACAATGATCGGTATGGGCACCAGGCGGGTGACGATTGTCTCAAGGAAATTGCCGACCAGCTGTCCCGTTCAGCGCCGCGCCCTGCTGACTTGGTGGCGCGCTATGGTGGCGAAGAGTTTGTCATGATACTGGGTGACACCGATGAGGATGGTGCTTCCTGGGTGGCTAACCGGATATGCCAGCATGTCGCCGCACTAAAAATCCCACATGAAGATTCTGAACATGTCTATGTGACGGTAAGTTGCGGTGTTTGCAGTGTTTATCCCGATCGTGAAATGTCGGCTGAGACATTGCTCAAAACGGCTGACAATGCGCTATACCACGCCAAGGCAGAGGGTCGCAACCGGGTAGGAATTTTGACTTACGGGCAAGTGTAGCGGCACGATTTATCGCGCCATTTTGCTGATGTAGACATCAATTGGCGTTTGTGTCCTGGCGAATTAACTCGCGACGGTTGGTTTGCAACAAGGCTCGATTGTGATTCACCCCAACTTGCTGTGCAGGTTTGGCTTCATCGCAATCTTGTCTGGCTCAAAGCAGGACAAGGTTGTCTCGATGGATGATTTCCGTATCGCCGCCGTAACCTAGCAGGGAGACGATTTCGTGGCTGGCATGACCTATGATGCGGCGTGATTCATCGGCGCTGTAGTTCACCAGTCCGCGCGCGATGTCATCGCCCCGTTCGTTCACGCAAGCCACCACCGCCCCGCGCTGGAATTCCCCGAATACCTGTTTAACGCCTATCGGTAACAGGCTCTTGCCGTCATGGCGCAAGGCCTTGATTGCGCCGTCGTCCAGTACCAGCTTGCCCGTTACTTGCAGATGTCCTGCCAGCCACTGTTTGCGTGATGCGAGGCTCAGGGCGGGCGCGCTCAGCAGTGTGCCGATGCTGGCCCCATCGAACAGACGCAGCAGGACATCGGGTTCGTGGCCTGAGGCGATGACGGTATGTGCGCCACTGTGCGCCGCGCGTTTCGCCGCGAGAATCTTGGTGAGCATCCCGCCACGACCGATGGCGCTACCCGCTCCCCCCGCCATGTCTTCCAGTTGGGCATCACCGGCTTGTGCGGAGCAAACCAGCGTGGCCGTCGGGTCGCGGCGTGGGTCGGCGGTGAATAGTCCATCCTGATCGGTGAGGATGACCAACGCGTCAGCATCTACCAGATTGGTGACCAGCGCGCCCAGTGTGTCGTTGTCGCCAAATTTGATTTCATCAGTCACGACAGTGTCGTTCTCGTTGATGATGGGGATGACGCGCAGGGTGAGCAGGGTGGTCAGGGTCGCGCGTGCATTCAGGTAGCGATCGCGTTCCGCCAGATCGCTATGCGTCAGCAAAATCTGTGCGGCATGTAGGCCATGTTTGCGGAAGCAGGACTCATAGGCTTGCACCAGCCCCATTTGACCCACAGCGGCGGCAGCTTGCAGTTCATGGATGGCGCTGGGGCGAGTGCGCCAGCCCAGGCGTTTCATGCCTTCGGCGATCGCGCCGGAGGAGACCAGCAGCACTTCATGGCCGCTGGCGTTGAGCGCGGCAATCTGGCGCGCCCAATTATCCAGCGCACCGAGATCCAGTCCCGCGCCCTGATTGGTTACCAGGCTGCTGCCCACTTTGACGACGATGCGTTTGCACCGGGTCAATATGCCTGGGGTCAATACGGTTTGCATCGTTGCTTCCGACATCGCGCTATCCTCAATCCTGTTTCTAAAGCGTGCTTGCGTCCGTTTCCTGTGCGCTTTCGATGGCCGCCTGCTGTTCCTGTGCGTTCATTTCCACGATGTGTTCCATGATCGCATAAGTCAGCTCCTTGCAGCCTTCGCCGCTAATTGCGGAAATCACGAAATAGCGGTCATAGTCGGAAAATTCCTTGAGGAATTCGGCAACGGTAGATTCACGATCTTCCAGCAAGTCTGCCTTGTTTAGCAGCAGCCAGCGGGGTTTTTCATACAGTGCTTGATCGTATTTCTTTAACTCGTTAAGAATGGCTCGCGCTTCGGCGACCGGACTGATGCCTTCATAGAGTGGCGCGATGTCCACCAGATGCAGCAGTAAACGGGTGCGTGCCAGGTGACGCAGGAACTGGTGACCCAACCCCGCACCTTCGGCAGCGCCTTCGATGAGTCCAGGTATGTCGGCGATGACGAAACTCTTCTCGTGCGAGACGCGTACCACGCCCAGATTCGGGTGCAGCGTGGTGAACGGATAATCCGCTACTTTGGGGCGAGCCGCCGACACGGAACGGATAAAAGTGGATTTTCCGGCGTTTGGCATCCCGAGTAAGCCTACGTCGGCAAGTACTTTCAGTTCCAGTTGCAATTCGCGTGTTTCGCCTTCCGTGCCGGGCGTGCATTGTCGTGGTGCGCGGTTAGTGCTTGATTTAAAATGGATATTTCCAAGTCCGCCTTTGCCGCCTTCAGCCAGCAAGGTTTGCTCACCGTCGTGGGTGAGATCGGCAATCACTTCGCCGCTATTGATGTCGGTGATGACCGTACCGACCGGCATATGCAGGATGACATCGTCTGCGCCCTTGCCGTAGCAATCCGAGCCGCGCCCGGATTCCCCGTTGCGGGCTTTGTAGCTGCGCACAAAACGAAAGTCCACCAGCGTATTGATGTTGCGGTCTGCCAGTGCATACACGCTGCCGCCGCGTCCGCCATCGCCGCCGTCAGGGCCGCCCTTGTCTATATATTTTTCACGGCGAAAGCTGGCGATGCCATTGCCACCCTTGCCGGCGAACACTTCAATTTTCGATTCGTCAATAAACTTCATCTGCTTTAACCGGGCTGACCGGAACCGTTAATTCGTTACAAATAAAAAAGCCCTACCTCGCGATAGGGCTGATTTGTTCCAGGCTGAACAGCTTACGCTGCAACGATGGATACTGTTCTACGGCGCAGCGCGCCTTTGATGCTAAATACCACTCGGCCAGTCACTTTGGCAAATAGCGTGTGATCCTTGCCCATGCCGACGTTTTCGCCGCGATGGAATTCGGTGCCACGTTGACGAATGATGATGCTACCTGCACTGATCAATTCGCCGCCGTATCTTTTTACGCCTAGTCGTTTTGAGTGCGAGTCACGTCCGTTACTGGTACTGCCGCCGCCTTTTTTTGATGCCATGTTATCTGCTCCTTACGAATTACGCGGAAATACCGTCAATGCGGATTTCTGTATAGTTTTGACGATGCCCCATATTCTTCTGGTAGTGCTTACGACGACGCATCTTGAAGATGGTCACTTTGATGCCACGACCATGAGAAAGTATGGTTGCATTGACTGTTGCGCCCAACAACATGGGGCGGCCAACGGACAGCTTTTCGCCGTCTGAGACCATCAATACTTTATCAAGAACGATGGCAGAGCCAACGTCGCCGGGAATGATTTCAACTTTAAGTGTTTCACCGGTAACAACACGATACTGTTTACCACCGGTTTTAATGACTGCGTACATAACAACCTCGATTTGATTGCGGTTTTGCGAAAGCGCGGATTATACAGAAAAATCCGGCTACGTCAAAAACCTTTTGTTAATAAATTGTGTATTGATGTTCTGGCAAGCCTGCCGGACTAGCGACGCATGGAGTCGAAGAACTCGGCGTTGTTTTTGGTCGCCTTGATTTTATCCAGCAGGAATTCCATCGCTTCCAGTTCGTCCATCGGGTAAAGCAGTTTGCGCAGCAGCCAGATTCTTTGCAGGATGTCGGGCTTAATCAACAGCTCTTCCTTGCGCGTACCCGAACGGTTGACGTTGATGGCAGGATAAATGCGCTTTTCGGCCATGCGGCGATCCAGATGGATTTCCATATTGCCCGTACCCTTGAATTCCTCGTAGATCACATCGTCCATGCGTGATCCGGTATCCACCAGCGCGGTGGCGATGATAGTCAGGCTGCCGCCTTCTTCGATGTTGCGCGCCGCGCCGAAGAAACGCTTGGGACGATGCAGGGCATTGGCATCCACGCCGCCGGTCAATACCTTGCCGGAGGAAGGAATGACGGTGTTATAGGCGCGTGCCAGACGGGTAATCGAATCGAGCAGAATCACGACATCCTTCTTGTGTTCCACCAGGCGCTTGGCTTTTTCCAGCACCATTTCGGCGACCTGAACATGGCGGCTGGCGGGTTCGTCGAACGTTGAAGCCACCACTTCGCCGCGCACCGTGCGCATCATTTCGGTCACTTCTTCAGGGCGTTCGTCTATCAGCAGCACGATCAGTACGGCATCGGGGTTGTTGGCGGAGATGGAATGCGCGATATGTTGCAACATCACCGTCTTGCCTGATTTTGGCGAGGCAACCAGCAGCCCGCGTTGGCCTTTGCCGATAGGCGCAACGATATCAATGATGCGGCCAGTGATGTTCTCTTCGGAGCGAATGTCGCGTTCCAGTATCAGTGGGCGGGTGGGGAACAGCGGGGTCAGGTTTTCAAACAGAATCTTGTTCTTGGTGTTCTCGGGCGGTTCGCCGTTAACATTGTCTACCTTGACCAATGCGACATAACGCTCTCCATCCTTGGGTGTGCGAATTTCACCCTCGATGGAATCGCCGGTATGCAGATTGAAGCGGCGTATCTGACTGGGGCTGACATAAATATCGTCGGGGCCTGCCAGGTAAGAGGTGTCGGGTGAGCGCAGGAAACCGAAGCCGTCCGGCAAAATTTCAAGCGTGCCATCGCCGAAAATGCTTTCGCCTTTTTTGGCATGGCTTTTTAGGAGCGCGAACATTAAATCCTGTTTGCGCATGCGGTTGGCGTTCTCGATTTTTTCGGTCGCAGCCATTTCGACGAGTTCGGTGATGCTCTTGGTTTTTATGTCAGATAAATGCATGTCTATGCGTGAAGCATGATTGAGAAAAGATAGGGGAAGGGGTGAAGCGAAGGTGGAAAATCCACCCGCATGGCCAGGGGGTAGTCGCTGAGAGGCGGTCTTTCAAGGCTAGACGGGCGAATCAGGAAGGCGATGCGGGTGCGACAGTAAACGTTTTAGATGTGGCTGTCAATAAAAGCGGTCAATTGAGACTTGGACAAGGCACCCACTTTAGTCGCCTCGATGTTGCCATTCTTGAACAGCATCAGCGTAGGAATGCCGCGTACGCCAAATTTTTGCGGGGTTTGCTGGTTTTCGTCCACATTCACCTTGGCTACTACCAGGCGACCGGCATACTCTTTCGATACTTCGTCGAGGATAGGTGCAATCATGCGGCAGGGGCCGCACCATTCAGCCCAGTAATCTACCAGTACCGGCAAGGCAGCCTGAGTAACTTCCGCATCAAAAGTGGCATCGGTGACGTAATGTATATGTTCGCTCATGGTTGAATAATCTCGTTTTGAATTAGGGGTGTGGCAAGCTGCAAGGCTGTGAGAGTCCTTGTTAAGATGACCGTGACGCGCATCCTATCTAAAAAACGTTGCGCTGTGAAGGGGGCGCGGCGCGACATATATGGCGGAAAGTCTCTGGATGCTTATATTTTACGGCGTGGCAGCCACGCTATTCACTTGCGCGCAGATTACAAATCGGGTCGCACAGGTTGCAGGCAATTGATCGTATCGGCGAAGCCCGCCCCGTACCGCGAGGCGGGGGCTGTAATCAATGCGCCGGATTCCGGCTTTTGCGAGCAGCCACTTTGTGGCTTGCCTGCCAAACCCTTCGCGCCGAGAAACCTGCGACTTCCGCCAAGGGTATGCCAAACACTGTTAAAATGCCGTCACTTTTGCCCACTGGAGTGTTGTGATGACGTACGTTGTTTCGGAAAATTGTATCAAGTGTAAGTTCACTGACTGTGTGGATGTCTGTCCAGTAGATTGCTTTCGTGCCGGGCCGAACTTTTTGGTGATTGATCCCGACGAGTGCATAGATTGCACCTTGTGCGTGGCGGAATGTCCGGCTGAAGCCATTTTTGCCGAAGAGGATTTGCCCGAAGATCAACAGCATTTTGTCGCGCTGAATGCCGAATTGTCCAAGCTGTGGCCGGTCATCGTGGACAAGCAGGAACCGCCTCTTGATGCCGAAGAATGGAAGGGCGTGAAGGATAAGCTGCACTTGCTCGAAAGATAAATTTCATCGTGTCGCTTCTCTCCTTGCAGCTGGGGAGAGGCTGATTTATTTGATTTTGTCGTTTTCGAAAAATAGAAAATGCTTTTTAATCAAGGCACTGGATTCCGCCCTTCGCCGGAATGACGAACTAGGAGTCTGTCCGGTGTGTCGGGATCAATGCTATTTCGCCAGTTCGCGCTTTTAGGAAGTTCCTTGAATTCTGCTTTTTACGATCAGGTCGCGCGGGAAATCCTGTCCTGCCACGCGCAGGAATTGCCGGATTTGCGTGCGGCGAGGGTGTTGTTGCCCAACTATCACGCCGCCCAGCCGCTGG
>Ga0210039_1001148_pt1 | contig 25560 bp, 19 predicted proteins | sample CryGeyCG2114_250_3_FD_185460 | JGI IMG/M metagenome (GOLD analysis project Ga0210039, IMG submission 185460) | Groundwater microbial communities from aquifer - Crystal Geyser CG17_big_fil_post_rev_8/21/14_2.50 (SPAdes) (version 2) | ecosystem: Environmental > Aquatic > Deep subsurface >...
ACGGCTTGTTGCAAGAGGTAAATCCAAGTGTGCCTGTTTTTATCGGAGCTGAGGCTGCACGATTGCTTGATGCCGCTTTGCCGTTTACCAGCTTCGGAATATCTTCCGGTCGATTTGGAACCTACCGACATCGGGAACCGTTTCGTGTCGGGGCATTTCTGATCACCCCCTTCCTTGTCGATCATTCAGCCTTCGATGCTTATGCCCTTCTGATCGAAGCAAACGGTAGCCGCATTGTGTACTCAGGCGACTTCAGAATGCACGGTCGGAAAGCAAATGTGACGAAGCACTGGCTAAATTCCGCCGCGATAAAGAAACCAGACTTGCTGATTATCGAGGGGACAAGCCTTGGGCGTGATGAAGGACGCTCAGTTACCGAGGAAGCATTGGAGGCTACCATTGCGGATCGGTTGGGGAATGCTCCCGGTCTTGTTCTGGCTGCGTTCTCACCACAGAATATTGATCGCCTTGTGTCCTTCTACAAGGCAGCGCGGACATGTGGCCGACAGTTGGTGATCGACCCTTATGCGGCAGCTCTGCTCAAGGCCATCAACCGCTCATCTTTACCCAAGCCTGACAAAACACATCTCGGGATTTTTTTGCCCGCGTCGATGCGGCGCAGCCTTGATAAAAAGGGCGAGTTAAAGATAGTCGATGAGCTATATCCGTATCGTATCTATCCAGAAAAGATTGCGGAAAACCCGGGCAATTATGTTCTCCTGTTTCGCGGGTCGATGATTCAGGATGTTGAGCGCATGGGAGCAATCGGTAACGCAAGGCTTTTCTATTCACAATGGCCTGGATACCTGAATCAACCAACCGACCGTCTCCGTGGCTGGTGCGAATCGAAAGGCATCGAGATCGAGATGCATCACACGTCAGGCCATGCTGATCCGTCGGACCTGATGGAGGCAATCTCGACAATTGAGCCACGTCAGATTTTGCCGATTCATACTGTGGCTCCTGAAAAGATTCGCTCGGCATTTTCTGATGTGATCCACGCTGAAGATGGGCATTGGATCGATTGCCTCGGTTCTTTATGAATTTCGCCTGTTGATTTGCGACGAGGACACAGAAGCGCAATTGTTGGCTTTTCGTGATTATTCCCGTGCATATGTCTGGTGACGATTCCATATCTGCCGTTGGCCCAGCTGGATGCCACCGGCAGCAATGGCCGATACCAGGACCAAACTAAGGAATCTCTGATTAAGTCCTGAACCATTTTGTTTCACATTGTCAGAGACGAAGGTTGAACAAACGGAATAGAACGATGAAACAAATGACACTCTCCACAGGCGGCTTTGACAGATACGGCAAGACGACGCGACGCGCGGCGTTTCTGGCCGAGATGGATCGGGTGGTGCCATGGAAGCAACTGTGTGCGCTGATCGAACCGTTCTATCCCAAAGCCGGAAACGGACGCCCGCCCGTTGGTCTTGAGCGCATGTTGCGTATCTACTTCCTCCAGAACTGGTTCAACCTCTCCGACCCTGCGGTGGAAGAAGCCCTCTACGACTCCCTGTCCATGCGCGAATTCGTGGGCGTTGATCTGGGGCGGGAAGGCGCTCCGGATGAAACCACGGTGTGCAAGTTCCGCCATCTGCTGGAAGAGCATGAACTGGGTAAGCGCCTGTTCGAAGAAGTCGGTCGCCATCTGCAAACCCAGGGAATGAAGGTATCGACCGGCACCATCGTTGACGCGACGATCATCAATGCCCCGTCCTCGACCAAGAATCAGGGCAAGGCGCGTGACCCAGAGATGCATCAAACCAAGAAGGGCAACCAGTGGTACTTTGGCATGAAGGCGCACATTGGCGTGGACAGCAAGACCAAACTGATCCATTCGATTGTTGCGACACCCGCCAACGAACACGACAAACATGCACTCCCGCAATTGCTGCACGGCAACGAGCGAAGGGTATATGGCGACTCGGCCTACTCCAGCCAAAAAGAGCTGATTGCCCAAGCCGCACCGAAGGCGCGTGACTTCACCAACCAGAAGGGGTTCCGCAACCGGGGACTGACTGAACGTGAATGTGAGAAGAACAGCAGGAAGTCGAGTGTGCGTGCCAAGGTTGAGCATGCCTTCCTGATCATCAAGCGCATCTTTGGCTTTGCCAAGGTCAGCTATCGCGGCATGGAGAAGAACGGCAATCGCCTGTTTGTTGTTGCGGCACTGGCGAATCTGTTCATGGCGCGACACCATCTGTTGCGACTTCAGCAGGGAAGGTGCGTCTGATGAACGGGGAATCGACCGGAATGGTCGGCGAAATGACCCTTGCCAGGGTAATTTCCGGCCAATTCGAAGATCCACAGCTGAATGTGCGCGCGGTGCTCTCATTTGCTGTTACTTGTTCAGACCTTCCCTAAGCAAGTAGGTTCAATTCAAAACGCAATGAGGGTTTCAGTACTGGATGAGCGATGGGTTCCATAGGATACGCCCCTCCAATCTCTTATCAATAAATGCACAGGGATTTTTATCAACCACACAAAACCATCTTCTTGTCGTCTCACACATTTGTGAGGGACGGCAAGAGGTAGGGTGACTCCTCTTCATTCGGCAGAAGCCGAGGCACTTGCTCGCCAATACTTTATAACAACATGAATAATATATAAAAAAGATGATTTCACTGTTGACTATAAGCGTTTAAATGTAGAGAATCGAAACATCACCCTACCCCTTGTCTTCGAAACCAACGAAGAAAGGGTGTTTCATGAGTCAGCAATTCAACAAGAGCCTCCTGCTGGAGGCAGCTTCGATGACAGAGCAACTTCGTTTGCTTAATCTTCAGCAAACAAAGAATAAGGTTGGCCTCGGCAAAACTCTTATATATCGTTTGATTTCTGATGGAGAGTTTCCGGCACCTGTTCCGTTGACCCAAACTGGTAGCAGGGTTGGTTGGCTTCAGTCTGAAGTAGACGAATATATCTTGAGGTGTGTCGCCACTCGGAATAGGAGGGCGGCATAATGACTAAGCAAGATAAGCTATCCGCCGCACGTGAGAAGCTTCTGTCATCGGGCAAATCACCGGTGCAGATTGGTAAAGAGTCGAAGTTGACAGTTCTGCATTGGGTTTATCTGTGGGGTTTTATTACTGCATCGATTGTTTTACTGCTACTTAAAAGGACTAGCGGTGGGTATTTGGAAAAACTGGTCAAGCAAGGGCTTCTCGTAGCCACGAGGTCCGGGCTAAATTCGCCAAAGTATATTTACACTTTGTCAGTCGTGGGCCTCCAGATTGCGGAGAAATTTGCAAGCTATTCTGTCCCCTACCCAGAGATTAATCCTCGCTACATAAATTTCAACACAATCACTCATTGCACAGTTGCCCAACGCGAAACTATTCTTGCCTTGCAAGATGGGTATGCAGAAGGGTTTGAAACTGAAAAAGTACTTACTCAAAAGGGGGGGCAGCGAGGTGTTAAGCAAGTTGATGTGAAATGGATGCATTGGGAGGGATACATTTGGGGGGTGGAAGTTGAATTGAATGGGAAGTGGGGGCGCGTGCTTGACGAGTTTATTTTAAAAATTATCAACGCGCTAACACCAGATAAGAGTAATCAATCTGCCTACGATTTGATTATCGTGGTTTCTGATAGCCCGCCGTTATTAAAGCGCTACCAGGAGGCGATGAAGCCTGGGGTTTTACTGTGCAAATGGAAAAAAAATGCACGGGGGCATTGGGATGTAGTCGAAAAGGTGGTGGTTCCAGATTGGCTCATTAATCGAGTGAAATTTGAATTGATAGATTGAACAAAGTTTGAATCATAGGTTCACGAGGCCACATAGTTTCTATGTGGCCTTTTTCATAAATATATAGGCCATTTTGAATGTCGAAAGAAGCGCTTGTCTGTGATAGTCTCGGACAGTTAATGAAGGCTATGAATGGTGGGTAGTTTGAAACAAGAAATATCACTAAATCAACTTGAATCTCACCTCTGGGAGTCCGCCAACATTCTGCGCGGCCCAGTCGATGCTGCCGACTTCAAGACTTACATTTTCCCGCTACTGTTCTTCAAGCGCATTTGCGATGTGTGGGATGAAGAGTATGAAGAGATCGTCGCCGACACCGGCGATGCCGAGCTCGCCCTATTTCCTGAATCACACCGCTTTCAAATTCCAGAAGGTTGTCACTGGAATGATGTGCGTGCTGTGGCCACAAATGTAGGTAACGCACTTCAGCGTGCCATGCGCGAAATCGAGAAGTCCAATCCGGACACCTTGTATGGCGTTTTCGGTGATGCGCAGTGGACGAACAAAGATCGCCTCTCTGACGCCCTTCTCAAAGATTTAATTGAGCACTTTTCGCGACTGTCCTTCGGTAATCACAACATCGCCTCCGACATGCTGGGCGATTCTTACGAATACCTGATCAAGAAATTTGCAGACGCCACCAACAAAAAAGCTGGAGAGTTCTACACCCCGCGCAGCGTTGTGCGCCTGATGATCGAGATGCTCAACCCCAAAGAGGGCGAAACCATCTACGACCCCGCCTGCGGTACTGGCGGTATGTTGCTCGCTGCTGTGCAGCATGTGAAAGATCAACACGGTGATGTGAAGCGTCTGTGGGGCAAGCTCTTTGGGCAAGAGAAAAACCTCACCACCTCATCCATCGCCCGCATGAACTTGTTCCTGCATGGCATCGAAGACTTTCAGATCGTGCGCGGTGACACACTGCGCAATCCAGCCTTCTTCGATGGTGACCACCTCGCCAACTTTGACTGCGTCATCGCAAATCCACCGTTCTCACTTGAGAAATGGGGCGAGGAGCAATGGGTCAACGATCCGTTCGGACGCAACTTTGCGGGTTTGCCACCATCCAGCTCAGGCGACTTCGCATGGGTGCAGCACATGGTCAAGTCGATGGCCGATGTTAAAGGCCGCATGGCCGTAGTGCTGCCGCAGGGTGCACTATTCCGCAAAGGTGCGGAGGGTGCTATTCGCCAGAAATTGCTTGAGATGGATTTGGTCGAAGCTGTCATCGGGCTTGCACCCAATCTGTTTTACGGCACCGGCCTCGCCGCGTGCATCTTGGTGCTGCGCAAGAAAAAGCCTGCCGCTAAGCGCAAGAAGGTCTTGATTGCCGACGCGTCCCGACTGTTCCGCCGTGGACGTGCTCAGAACTACCTAGAGCCAGAACACGCGCTTGAAATTCAACAATGGTTTGAGAAATACGAAGATGTGCAAGATGCCGTGCGCATCGTCAGCCTGAACGACATTATGGTCGAGGACTGGACGCTGAATATCTCTCGTTATGTGTTGCCACCACTACAGGAAGACATTCCTCCGTTGCCAGAAGCAATCGCTGCTTTCAAGGATGCGCTCACTCGTTGCCGCGAAGCTGAAGACCGTCTAACCAAAGTCATGACTGAGGGAGGTTGGTTGAAATGAGCGCACGCATTACCCAACAAGAACTCGAATCCTATCTCTGGGGCGCTGCTGTTCTGCTGCGCGGCTTGATCGATGCTGGTGACTATAAGCAGTTTATCTTCCCGCTGCTGTTTTTCAAGCGCATCTCAGATATTTGGGGCGAGGAATATCAGGCTGCCCTAGCAAATTCTGATGGCGATCTCTCATACGCTGAGTTTGCCGAGAACCATCGCTTCCAAATTCCCGAGGGCGCGCAATGGAGTGATGTGCGGCAAACACCTAAGAATGTTGGCATGGCAATTCAGAATGCTCTGCGCCAATTGGAATCAGCTAATCCTGATCTACTTGCGGGCATCTTTGGCGATGCACCGTGGACTAACCGCGAGCGCCTCCCGGACGAAACGCTCAAGAATTTGATCGAGCATTTCTCGACACAAACACTGTCAGTGGCGAACGTGCCCGAGGACGAACTCGGTAACGCCTACGAATTCCTCATCAAGAAGTTTGCTGACGACTCTGGCCATACCGCCGCCGAGTTTTACACCAATCGCACTGTCGTTCACCTGATGACGCAATTGCTTGCGCCGCAAGTGGGGGAGTCAATTTACGATCCTACCTGTGGCACAGGCGGCATGCTTATCTCTGCGCTGGCAGAGGTTAAGCGCAGTGGCGGCGAATATCGCACGCTCAAACTCTACGGGCAGGAACGCAACCTCATTACTTCCGGTATCGCGCGGATGAACCTCTTCCTTCATGGTGTTGAGGATTTCGAGATCATCCGTGGCGATACACTCGCAGAGCCAAAGCACATCGAGAACGACAGTCTGCGCAAGTTCGATGTGATCTTGGCTAACCCGCCCTACTCAATCAAACAATGGGATCGCGCCGCGTGGGAGAAAGATAAATGGGGGCGCAACTTTCTTGGCACTCCGCCACAGGGGCGTGCGGACTACGCCTTTCAGCAGCACATCCTAGCAAGCCTTAGCGACAAGGGGCGCTGCGCTGTCCTGTGGCCACATGGCGTATTGTTCCGCAACGAAGAGCAAACCATGCGCGCAAAGATGCTCGAGCTTGATTGGGTTGAGGCGGTAATTGGACTCGGGCCGAACCTGTTCTATAACTCTCCAATGGAATCTTGCATCGTTGTTTGTAATCGACGCAAATCCAAAGCTCGCAAAGGCAAGGTGTTGTTCATCGATGCATTAAATGAGGTGACGCGGGAGCGTGCGCAAAGTTTCCTCAAGCCAGAACAACAGCAGCGCATCTTGAAAACTTTCAGCAGCTTTGTTGCCGAGGATGGATTCTCCGCAGTAGCGACCTTGGATCAAATTCTCGCCAACGGATCGAATTTGTCGATTCCAATGTATGTGAAGCGACAGACCGCAAACACAACGAGCAATGGCGCCGATGAACCTGCCTCCCTTAAGCAGGCTTGGGAAGTGTGGCAATCCGATGGCCGGGCTTTTTGGCTGGAGTTGGATGCCCTAGTGGAAACGCTGGATGGCCTAGTTAAGAATGAGGATTTGGTATGAAGCTCAAAACGATTCGACTATCGAACTTCCAGTCCTTTGGGGAGGTGCCAACTGAACTCACGCTCGAGGACGTCACCTACCTTATAGGTCCAAATGGCGCAGGAAAGACGGCATCGCTGCAAGCGCTTTGTCGGTTGTTTGCTTTCGATCCGTCACTGCGTCGTATCCAACGCTCGGATTTCCATGTTCCATTCGATGAGGAGAATGCGCCGGAAGAGCGCCAGCTATGGATAGAAGCTGACTTTGTCTTTCCGGAGTTGGCAGGAGACGAGGACAACAGCACTGTAGCCCCTCATTTTGGACACATGCGCCTAGATGAACCGGACGGTATTCCCCGCGTGCGCTTTCGCCTTAGCGCAACCATGGGCGTGGACGGCGATATCGAAGAAACCTTTGTGTATGTGCTGGACCTGAACCCAGATGGTTCGCCACTCAGTACCGCGCAAGTACCGCGAGCCGAACGCAACCACATTCATGTTCACTACTTGCCGGCAAGGCGCGATCCTGCAGAGCACATCGCCTATGGCGCGAATGCGCTTCTTGGACGCATGCTTCGCGCGGTGCATTGGGACAATGAACGCGACACGATCAAGGGACTTACTGATCAGATTAGTAACAGCCTGGCGGACAACCCGTCGGTCGATGCGCTCAGTGAGAGCCTAAAAACGACATGGGGCTCACTACACAAAGGCAGCTTCTTTGCCGATCCCAAGATCACTTTCGTGGCCTCCGAGATCGAGTCTTTGTTACGGCACATGTCGGTTTCATTCTCGCCGGGGCACGATGAGCATAACGTGGATTTTTCTCGGCTGAGCGACGGTCAGAAATCGATGCTCTATCTTTCCCTTGTGCTGTCGTCACAGTCAATTGGCCGTGCAGTCCTTGCTGGTGAAGACGAGTCCTTTGATCCGGATAAGTTGCGGCCGCCTGTTTTCACATTGGTTGCTGTCGAAGAACCAGAGAACAGTCTTTCCCCTCATTACCTTGGAAGGATTGTCAATGTGCTGAATGGCATGGCAAGTAACGAGGATGCTCAAGCCCTCATCGCAACGCATGCGCCGTCCATGCTGCGGCGTGTTGATCCTGAGCGCATTCGCTATCTTCGCCTCACAGAGGTACGGCAATCATGCATTACGTGCATCCAGTTGCCCGAGGAAACTGATGAAGCTCATAAGTTCGTGCGCGAGGCTGTCCAAGCATTCCCAGAAGTCTACTTTTCGAGACTCGTTATCTTAGGTGAAGGGGATAGCGAAGAAATCGTGCTGCCACGCCTTCTTCGGGCCAAAGGCGCACCTGTCGATGAGTCAGTAGTCACAATAGCGCCACTGGGGGGGCGGCACGTCAACCATTTCTGGCGCCTTCTTGCAGCGCTGAAAATTCCATATCTAACACTGCTTGATCTTGATGTTGCTAGGCATCAAGCAGGATGGGGCAGGATCAAGTACGTCAATGATCAGTTGATCGAACATCAGCCGGACAAGAAGCTTCCGGAAGATCACAAAATTCCCAAGTGGGATTCGACCGAGCATAAGGTGCGTGATTACATAAATTACCTTGATGCTCTTGAAGAGCGGGATGTCTACTTCACCTACCCGATGGATCTCGATTTTGCGTTACTGCTTGCCTATCCGGATGCCTATAGCGTCGAGGAAGAAGTGCCAGATGAGCCAACCATTAAAGCTGTTTTAGGCAAGAGTCACCATGATTCATCCCAATACAGCGCGGACGAACGGAAACTGTTTGGCACCTATCACCAACGCTTCAAGCTTGGCAGTAAGCCAGCCGCACACATTGATGCGCTGGCTCAACTGAGCGACGAGCAATTGCTTGTGAACATGCCGGAATCGCTTGGCAAGCTGGCGGATGCCGTTATCGCCAAACTCGCGGAGCTACCCGAGTGATTTCAGTCGATAATTGGCAACCTGCGGACGGGCTGATACTAGAACCCAGCGCACTGCGAGCAGCGAAGGAGCATGAACGCTGTCTTGCGCTGACCGCAGGGCCAGGAGCGGGTAAAACCGAGATGCTTGCGCAGCGTGCAGATTTTCTGTTGCGTACCGGCACATGTCGCTATCCCAAGCGGATTCTTGCAATCTCGTTCAAGGTTGATGCCAGCAAGAATTTGAAAGAGCGTGTTCAGCGCCGTTGCGGGAAAGACCTTGCTTCACGTTTCGATAGCTATACCTTCCACGCCTTTGCCAAACGTATCATCGATCGATTCCGGCCGATGTTAACGGGCGCTGATGCACTGGATATCGGCTACAAAATCGGTGATAAAAAAGTCACTCGCGAGCAAGTTCAGTTCAGCGATCTGGCTCCCTTGGCAACTCAGATTCTCAAGCAGTCAGCGATGGCTAGAAACGCAATCCGTCAGACGTATAGCGACGTTTTCTTGGATGAGTTTCAGGACTGCACCGGTCCGCAGTATGAGCTAGTGAAGGCCGCCTTCCAGGGCACGAACATTCGGCTCACAGCGGTTGGCGACACCAAGCAGAAAATCATGGGCTGGGCTGGTGCGCTCGACGGCATCTTTGAAACCTTCGCGACGGATTTTTCTGCGGTGTCGCTTAACATGTATCGCAACTTCCGATCGAAACCACGCTTACTTCGCATGCAGAACGAAATCATCCGCATACTTGATCCAGAATCCGTAATGCCCGATGAGCAGGTTGCGGGCGAGGAAGGCGAGGTTTACGTCTGGGGCTTTGAGGATAGCCAGAAAGAGGCAGAATACTTGGCGGATTTGATTGAGGGCTGGGTAGAAACCGAACAGCTGCCACCTTCGGAAATTGCTGTCCTCGTCTCCAAACAGTTGGATATGTACGCCGACCATCTCATGGCCGCTTTGAAGGAACGAGGCATTCCCTTCCGCAATGAGCAGCAAATGCAGGACATCACGGTTGAACCTGCCGCGCGCTTGATAGTGGATTATTTGTCCTGTCTATATGGCCAGCGCGAGCCTAAAGCCTGGGTTCGTCTGATGAACCAGTTGATTCCCTTCGCTGATGAAGAGAACCAGTTCAATGCTCGGAAAGATATTGATCGGTTGATTAAGAAACATAGAAAAGAGGCTGCCATCGCCGAATTAATTGATGAGCCGTTTTCGGGATGGTGGGAATACGTCCGAGTCTTCTTGAAGCAAATTAGCATCGAGACCCTCGTCGCGTTATCTCCGGACTATGAAACTTATGACCGGCTCAAAGAAGTTGTCCGGGACACCAAAACGCGCATTGAGGAATTGCTTAAACTCGAACCTGACTTGCCCAAGGCTCTTCAACGCTTTGCGGATGATCAAGCCGTACGCATTCTGACCTTCCACAAGAGCAAAGGTCTGGAGTTCGATTCGGTCATCATCATGGCCATCGAAAACGAGATTTTCTTTGGCAACCAGGATGAAAATCGCTGTGCATACTTTGTCGGTGTATCACGTGCCAAGCGGCGCCTTGTCCTAACGCACGCAGAACTAAGAGAGCGATCAGCAAGCGCGAATAACTGGCGAGTTAATCGAACGCCCCAAGCCGAATATTTAGCCTATGCCGCACCATTTGTGACTCAATAAGCATGAAAATAGAATCTCTTAAACCCAACTGGCGCCGAGTGAAGTTTGGCGATGTGGTGCGACTCTCGAAAGCTCGCAGCCAAGATCCGTTGACCGATGGCTTTGAACGCTATGTCGGCCTAGAGCATCTGGAGCCCGGTGATCTGCGCATTCGCAGTTGGGGTAATGTGGCGGATGGGGTGACTTTCACCAGTGTGTTCAAACCGGGACAGGTACTGTTCGGCAAGCGCCGTGCTTATCAACGCAAGGTGGCGGTGGCTGATTTTTCCGGCGTGTGTTCGGGCGACATATATGTGTTTGAGTGCATAGACTCGAACACGCTTTTGCCAGAACTGCTGCCATTTATTTGCCAGACCGATGCTTTTTTCAATCATGCGGTGGGCACCTCGGCGGGTAGTCTAAGTCCGCGCACCAATTGGACGAGCCTTGCGAATTTTGAGTTTGTACTTCCCCCGATGCAAGAGCAACAGCGGATTTTCTCTGTATTGGATCAAGTTAATGACCAAGTTGAGCGTTACAACGAACTGTTAGGTACGACAGCTCAGTTGATAGCTTCGCTGGGTCAAGCAGAGTTTGTGGATAGTGATGTGCCAGTAGTTTCACTAGGTCAAGTCTGTGGGCAAGGGGGTATTCAGATTGGGCCTTTCGGTGCTCAGCTGCATTCATACGATTACACAACTGAAGGTGTTCCTGTGGTAATGCCGACTGACATGACCGATGGCAAGATCGCTCTAGATAGGATTGCGCGCGTATCAGAAGAAAAAGCTAGCGCTCTACAACAACATCGGATTTTGGCTGGAGACATTTTGTTACCAAGGCGAGGTGAATTAGACCGACGAGCCTGGGTAAGTGATTTGGAAGAAGGGTGGCTCTGCGGAACTGGGTCAATCCGCATTCGCACGCCTAATCACATCAACTCCAAAGGCGTTTTCTATGCGCTTTCAACACCCAAAACAGTGAATTGGTTGAAGGCAAACGCGGTAGGTACAACCATGCCAAACCTTAACTCGAAGATAGTTGCGACGATACCCATCAAGCTGCCATCGCCGCAACGTCTTGATGTTGTAGTTTCTGCGCTAGACGAATTGGCAGAAACTTTTAGGAGCGTCGAGGCAAGACGCGCGAAGACACTAAACATAAAGTGGCAAGTACTAGCGACCTGCTTTGGAGTCTGATTATGTTTAACGAAGCTAACACTGTCGAAGCCTACCTTCACGACTTGCTCTCAGGCCCGGTTAAACCCGTTGCCACTTATGTTGCCCAGCAAACCGAAGCTACTTACGGCCGTGCCCACAAAGGCCTCGGCTGGCGCCGTGTCGCGAGTGCGGATATTCCGCGCCAATCGCAAGAAGTGTTGGTTGAGTTGTGGGTGCGCGAGGCGCTGATTCGCCTCAATCCGGAAATTGCTGCCCAGCCAGATCGTGCCGATGAAGTGCTCTACAAGTTGCGCGCCATTATCCTTTCGGTGCGTTCTGATGGTGTGATTCGCGCCAACGAAGAAATGACTGCATGGTTACGTGGTGAGCGTTCTATGCCCTTTGGTCATAACAACGAGCATGTGTCCGTGCACCTGATCGATTTCGATAATCTCGACCAGAACCAGTACGTTGTAACTCAGCAGTTCACCTATCGTGCCGGCAGCGCCGAGCGACGTGCCGACCTGATGTTGCTTGTCAATGGATTGCCGCTGGTGTTGATCGAGGCCAAGACGCCAACGCGGGCAGCAGTGAGCTGGGTGGATGGTGCGGTGCAAGTACATGACGACTACGAGAAATTCGTGCCGGAGCTATTTGTCTGCAATGTGTTCTCGGTGGCTACCGAGGGCAAAGAATATCACTACGGCTCTATCGGTTTGCCGATCAAAGATTGGGGGCCGTGGAATCTTGATGAGGAAGCGGGCGATGCGAAACACCATCCGCTGAAGACGCTTCAACTCGCCGCCGAGAGCATGCTGCGGCCGCATGTGGTGTTGGACATTCTTTCCAACTTCACGCTGTTCGCCACCGACAAGAAGAAACGCCGCATCAAGATCATCTGCCGCTACCAGCAGTACGAAGGGGCAAACAAGATCGTCGAGCGCGTGTTGGCTGGATATCCGAAGAAGGGCTTGATCTGGCACTTTCAAGGTTCGGGCAAATCGCTGCTGATGGTGTTTGCGGCGCAGAAGCTGCGCATGCATCCCCGATTGAAAAATCCGACGGTGCTGATCATCGTGGATCGCATTGATCTCGATAGTCAGATCACCGGCACATTCACCGGGGCCGATATTCCCAATCTGGAAAAGGCCGATACACGCGATAAGCTGAAATCTTTGCTATCGCAGGACGTGCGCAAGATCATCATCACGACCATCTTCAAATTTGGTGAGGCAGATGGTGCGCTGAATGACCGCAGCAACATCATTGCGCTGGTGGATGAGGCACACCGCACCCAAGAAGGCGATCTCGGTCGCAAGATGCGCGATGCATTACCAAATGCATTCCTCTTCGGTTTGACCGGTACGCCGATCAATCGTTTTGATCGGAACACTTTCTATGCTTTCGGCGCAGAGGAGGATGACAAGGGCTACATGAGTCGTTACGGCTTTGAAGAGTCTATCCGCGACGGGGCGACGTTGAAGCTGCACTTTGAGCCGCGCCTAGTGGATTTGCATATCGACAAGGTCGCCATCGACGCGGCCTTCAAGGAAATGACGGGCGGACTCTCCGATCTGGATAAGGACAACCTCGCAAAGACTGCTGCGAAGATGGCGGTGCTGGTCAAAACACCGGAGCGAATTCGCAAGGTCTGCGAGGACATCGTTCAGCACTTCCAGAGCAAGGTTGAGCCGAATGGCTTCAAGGGGCAGATCGTTACCTTTGATCGAGAATCCTGCCTGCTATACAAGACCGAACTCGACAAGCTGCTACCACCCGAGACCAGCGATGTCGTGATGACGGTGAATGCGAACGAGCCGCAATACAAACCATTCTCTCGTGGCAGGGATGAAGAAGAGCGATTGCTTGACCGCTTCCGCGATCCTAACGATCCGCTGAAACTGTTGATCGTTACATCCAAGCTGCTGACCGGATTCGACGCGCCCATCTTGCAGGCGATGTATCTGGATAAGCCCCTACGCGACCATACGTTGCTGCAAGCTATCTGCCGTGTGAACCGCACTTATTCCGAACAGAAGACCCACGGATTGATCGTGGACTACCTCGGCATCTTTGACGATGTGGCTAAGGCGCTTGAGTTCGACGAGAAGGGCATCACGGCAGTTGTCTCGAACATAGAAGAACTTAAGACTCGACTGCCGGAAGCGATGCAGAAATGTCTGGCCTTCTTTGCCGGAGTGGATCGTACAGCGGAAGGATACGAGGGGCTGATCGCTGCCCAGCAATGTTTGCCGAACAATACGATGCGCGACAACTTCGCTGCTGAGTACAGCTTGCTTGGCAAGTTGTGGGAAGCGATTTCACCCGATCAGATACTTGGCCAGTACGTGAAGGACTACCGATGGCTGTCGCAGGTGTACCAGTCTGTGCAGCCATCCAGCGGTCACGGTAAGTTGATATGGCACTCCCTCGGTGCAAAGACCATCGAACTCATTCACGAGAACGTGCATGTTGATGCAGTGCGCGATGATCTAGATACGTTGGTGCTGGATGCCGACTTGCTGGAAGCCGTGCTCTCCAATCCTGATCCGAAGAAGGCCAAAGAGATCGAAATCAAAGTTGCGCGGCGACTGCGCAAGCACCTCGGCAATCCAAAGTTCAAGGCACTCTCTGAGCGCCTCGATGCGTTACGTGATCGTTTCGAGTCTGGTGTGTTGAACAGCGTCGAATTTCTCAAACAGTTGCTCCAGATTGCCAAAGAAGTATTGCAAGCAGAGAAAGAGATTCCCCCAGAAGAGGATGAGGATCGCGGCAAAGCTGCACTGACCGACCTCTTCAATGAGGTGAAAACTGCCGAAACCCCCATCATGGTTGAACGTGTCGTGGCGGATATCGACGAAATCGTTCGCCTAGTTCGATTCCCAGGTTGGCAGGACACGCTGGCGGGTGAGCGCGAAATCAAGAAGGCGCTGCGCAAGGCATTGTTCAAATACAAGCTGCATGCCGAGGAGGAGTTGTTTGAGAAGGCGTATAGCTACATCAGGCAGTACTACTAGGTAGCTAACCTAAGTCATGCGATTCCTGCTTGATACAAATATTTTGATCCCGTTGGAAGACTCGCGCCTTCCATTGAGACCGAGTCTCGCCAATTTTGTGAGGTTGGCGAGGGAACATGGGCATCAGCTTGTTTATCATCCGGCATCAAAGGATGACATAAATCGAGATAGTAACGCTGAGCGTAAGTCTCAAACGCTTGTGAGGCTTACGCAATACACGTGCCTCGAATCAGTCCCTGATTGTCCGTGGAATACGCCAGAAACAAGTCCTAATGATGCCGCAGATAATTCAATCCTCTTTGCTCTCGAGTGTGAAGCCGCGCATTTCTTGGTTACTGAAGATAAGGAAATTCACAGCAAAGCTAGGAGTCGTGGATTAGGGGAGCGTGTATACGCGATTCAAACGGCAGAAGACTTGTTGCGTCGGTTGTATGAAACCACGCCAGTCCAATTGCCGAATATTGATGATGTACCTCTACATTCGCTTACGCCTGAATTGCATGACAGCTTTTTTGATAGCTTGAGGCAGGATTACACCTTTGATGAATGGTTTCGTAGAAAAGCCAGGGAGCAACGTAAGGCTTGGGTGTATAGGGATGAAGAAAATAAGTTGGGCGCGCTATGTATATATGCCAGCCAGCAAAATGAGAGGATTAGTGATGAGGGACTTGTTTTGGCAGGCGCTTCATTGAAGTTGTGTACATTTAAGGTGGATCAGGGGTGTCGTGGGCGGAAGATCGGAGAGCTGTTTTTGAAGGCGGCTTTTCGATATGCAACAGACAACCACTTGGAACATATATTCATTCACGGTAGTTCTGAAAAGCAGAGCATTTTATTCGAGTTGCTGAGTGATTTCGGATTTGAAGAAGCTGGATCCTATGGGGCGGATACTGTGTTCCTAAAGAAGCATCCGGTGTCCCCTCCTGGCGAGGCATCTGATGCCTTTGAATATTTCAGAAAGTATTACCCGCATTATCGGGGTGACGATAGTGTAAAAAAATTCATCGTACCGATTCGTCCGGAATATCATCGAGTCTTGTTTTCTGATTATCACTCTCAAGTTGACTCTTTGGCTTTGTTTAATTCGACGCACACGGCAAGTAATGCGATTAAGCAAGCTTACTTGTGCCATGCACAGTTAAAGCAAATGGATCCTGGTGACATCGTTCTTTTTTATCGATTGAAGGATGAATGCGCTATTACAAGTCTTGGGATCGTGGAGCGATATGAAGTACTCAATGACGTGAATCAAATTATTTCTAAAGTCCGGCGACGGACAGTGTTTAACATGGAGCAAATCACTGAGATGGCAAGGCAGCCAACTAAAGTGATGTTGTTTCGTTTGGTAAAACACTTTAGACATCCGCCATCATTCGAGTGGCTTAAACAAAATAGGGTCGTTAATGGCAGTATCCAATCAATCCAAAAAGTCGAACATGATGCATTCCAGCGACTTATTTCCGAAGCCTCCTAGAATTGCCTTAATTTCTATTCGCCCATGCTTTGTCGAAAAGATATTGTCGGGAGAAAAGCGTTTGGAATTTCGGAGGAGCTGGGCCGCAGAGCCTGTAGATAAGTTGGTAATTTATTCATCTTCGCCGACGCAAAGAATTGTTGCGGCAGTGGACGTGGTCGGAGTTACAGAAGGATCACCTACAGCATTATGGGAATTGGCTAAAGAAAAAGGCGGCGGTGTTACTCGTCAGCTTATTTACGAATATTTCTCAGGGAAGAAGACCGGTTTCGCTATTGAACTTACAGATGTACATGAGTTTGAGAGTCCTGTTGATCCGAAGAAGGTGTTCAAGAATTTTATAGCGCCACAATCGTTTCGCTATATTGATGGAAAGGATTTCAGTAGAATTCTTCATCAGTCCTGGAATATGCGCATATGAAGGTAATATTTGTGGCGGGTATCCATGCGGTTGGAAAATCTTCCGTATGTAAGTCAGTTTCTGATGAATTGGGTATTCCTCATTTCACAGCCAGCCAAATTATACGAGAAGAAAAATCATCGGCTGTTGCTGAAGGTTCTAAGCTGGTCGCTGACGTAGCTGACAATCAGCGGATATTAATTCGAGGTGTATCGAGGCTTCTTGAACAGGGTCGTTTTTTGCTTGATGGACATTTCACTATGCGGCGCGAGCTCGATGGTGGAATTGAACCAATTCATGCAGATGTATTTCGCGATCTTCGTGTTGGTAGGGTCGTGATATTTGTCGATGATCCCGAGGCGATTGCAAGAAGAATGCATGAGCGTGATGGAGTATTACATCCAGTCGAATCGTTTCGATCACACCAAGATGCCGAGATTTTCCATGCAACGCATGTTGCGAAAACTCTTGGTATACCAATATCGATACTTCAAGCTTTTGACGTTTCTGGACTGATTGGGATGCTGAACGATAGTACTCGCTGAGTTGTTTCTGTTAGCTAGATGTTTTTACAGGCCCTGGTAATTGACCTTCTCACCGTGCATCGGATGTGATGGCCTTTTAGATACACATTCGTCGAAGCATGTATCAGAAAGACAATCTGAAATCACAATCAGACTGCGGACACGATGAGACTGTGTCCTGCGCTCAAAAAATCGCACCATACAGCCTCCCTTCGGTCGGTCGCCTAGGGGCGCCTTCGCTGTATTGACGCGGCTGTACGCCGTGTCTGCGCTTTTTTGCTTGCCTTTCAGAGCTGTCGCTCTTCCAGCGTCGGCTTGCGCCTCCTCGGGGCCGCCGCGCAAAGCACGGCTACCCCCTCTGCGGGCTGCGTTTCGCGACGTCTCCGACGTTGCTCAACTTGTGCCTGCTGCCGCAGGCATCGCGCTAGTGCGCGACTCCTCACTTTGTGAGGACATCGCCTTGCGGCGATGCTGCACAGGGGGTAGCCGTGCTTTGCGCGGCGGCGGGGCTACGCCCCCCAACACCGGCACGCGCGCTTGGGCGCACTCGCCGACGCGTTCGCGTCTGCGTCCAATGTTGGCCCCCCCCCCAGCCATTCAATCCCCTGCTGGGGCAGGAGATTGAATGGGCTCTACGCTGAACGCGCTCCGCCCGCCTGCGGCGGCTCCCGCATGTATTGTTGTTTTTTTATATGGGAATTGCGGACTCATCTGTAGTGATGATTCTATAATTCATACTGCGAAATTAGACATTCGACATGCAATATCCACGATATGAAATTCAACTGACATTTTCCGGAAGGTATTCGAGCAAGTCCCGCAATTTTCATAGCAAGATGATGTGCAAAATTCTCTTCCATACTATTTGCTTTTCAATGAGTAAAGATAACTAGGCTACTGAAGCAGGTTGTTGAGATATTCAAGGGAAGGCAGTTCCTCGGCCTAAGCTGATACCTAAAGTTCTGACTCAAACGTCCGCCACCCAACTCAAAGCCGACCATTAGGCAAGCACGGCGAGACTCCCAAGCCGACAATTAGTGCACCATACAACCGGCACGGACTTTACCTATGCTGAGGGACTTTGAGCCGTTTGACTACGGCTCAAAAGACTATCGATTGCGGTTGCCATTGTTCCCAAGGTGTCGATGATGCCATCCATGACGAAATCGAGTGCCCGGCCATAGCCTGCGTTAACGTTCGCTGTGTCAAAACCAAGGCGCTGCAGGGTCGCCAGACACTGCTCTATTGTCTCGTGCGCATCGGCAATTCTGAGATCGTTGTTCAGGAACAAGGGAGCCATGGCTTCATTGCGAACGTTCCAGCCCTCGGGCTCTATTCCTGAGGCAAAGGCATCGCTTGCCTCCTGATGAGCATTCAACCTTTCGATGACGTTCAGAAGTGCCTGCAGCAACTTGAGGCTTCCGAGATCCTTGATAGCCCCCCTAGGGCAACCGGCACGCTCCAACAATGATTTTAGGTAGCCGTTTGGAACGCGTTGCCACACCTCGTGCAAGCTCTTGCAGCGGGCCAGAAACATCTGTTGTGTCATGTCCAAAGGCGCAACTTGGGCCAGCCTACTGAGTACCGGATAGGCCAACCAACCATTGCCTGCCACCTCTGCTCGATCAAAGCCGGTCAGTTCTGCTGCCGATTTGTTCTGCCCCACAGTTGCACCGAGTGCGGAAAGGCTGTCGCCCAATCGCAGAAGTACATCGAGCAGCCGCTGCACCTTGGCAGCCACATGCTCTTCATTCAGGTCCACATGCGCCAATTCGGCCGGATCAACCGCGAATGATCGGGCATGCACAATCTCGCGATCTGGCTTCGGCTTGTACAACTCACGCATCGGCACTTGGATCAGATTTCTTCCGACCCGCCGACATTCAGTGAAACTCCACTGCCCTCGGTATGACGGACTACAGTACCACTGCCCCCCAGCATGAACTGGCGTCGAGTCGTAGAAAGTGCTCTGTTCGTACTTCTGGAGAAACCGATCGTCGAGATAGACCGGATCATGTCCCATCAGGGCATTCGCACGCGCGTGGGTCATGGGCTGAGTGTCACCGGGCCACAGAATGCCCTCAGCAGTCTGCTCTGGACAGAGTTCTGGCATCACCGCCTCGACCGAAGCCCAGAGTTGGAGCAAAAGCCCCCCCTTGTGCTCGCGAATGTCTAGTTCATACCAGGCAACCCCCTCGGCAGGCTTGAGGTCCACATGAGACTTTCCTCCCATTATCGCGCGGACTTCCGGGACATCTGGTAGTTGGGCTGAGTAGTAGAAGACTCGCACACCTCGGGCGCCACGTAACCAAAGGTAGCGACGGAGGTACTCATTCGACATGCGCCAACTGACGGTTCTCTTCAAGTTCCAATGGTAGTCGCTCGACACCTCGCCCTCGGCCACTCCGAACTCAGGAAGTCCCAAGTCATCGTAGACCAGACGTTGCTGATCGTTGCCGACGCAGCGGGGAGTCAGTCCAAGGCTCATCCAGACCTTCTCGGCCAGATTGAAGGTGTAGAACGAGCCATCACCCCACGCCGCGACTATGTAGTCATGACCGGATATCGATGGGGAAAAATCAGCCGAACAGCCGCGATTGTCGCCGACAGGAACTGAGTGTTCAACTACGCCATCGCCTGCCTCAGATAGAACTTCGATGGGCTCATCATCCAGCCCGGGAACCACGGCCATCAGCAAATGCATATGTTCGGCTTGATCTCCATGTGGATCGGATTCCTGCATGGAGGCCACTTCCACAAATTGGTTTGACGACAAGCCAACGGGCGCCAGCAAGGCACGCAGTCTTGGCGGCATGACATGAACCGGGATGGGGAATGTCGTCAGATAGTCAAATGACATGATTCTTCTCGTAGGGTTGAGGGAAACAGGACATCTAAGCTTCCTCACTCGCGGCGTTATCTTTCATACTACCCACTCTATCGCAATTGTGTTTCGGTCCAAGCGCCATCACCTCAGGGTCATGCTCCTTCACTTCGGAAGCTGTCTTTACACTCAACTTCCGCTTCAGAATCGCGAGTTCTGGAAGAAACTGCGGAGCCCCTCCCGATAAGATCGCAGGAAGAAGAAGATAAGCGCGTGACCGGCCATAGATACTGAGGAACTGACTCAGATTGACATCGGACTCCGCGTGCATTGTTTGCATTCGCGATGCCATCATGACGGTCTTGCCTCTTGTGCTCTCGTCTTCTGGAGGAAGACGAGAGGTAATCAGGACACGGTAGTGGGCTGGGTGATCAACGGAAATGCCGCGCACTATCGCCACGTATATCTCGTCCTGCCTGTCGACTTGACCTACGCGTTCGCGCCAACGCGCGAAGATCTTCTTGGCAGCATCTTCATTCGTAAACATGAGAGCGACCGCCGGCGGATAGGATGGCCCCCAATGAGCAAAGGCCGTCCCAGTCCATCCGGCTCGGTTCCAAAGATGCACGTCGATGACCGAGCGAACACCGAGGTCACGATGATCGTTCGGCGGGGATGGAACGTTTCGGCTGTCTGTAGCAGAATGACTTTTTTCATCCTCTGCGGAATCCAGCGCACGTCGGCTGATGACGGGGCGCAACGGTTCAAGAGTGAACGCCGATGTCGCCATCTGTGTCCAATCGCCGAGTCTCGACAGGCTTTGCTTGAAAATTCGCTGACGGCTGTTTCCGACAATCACAACCATCCCAATCCGGTCGAGCACTGCCTCATTCTTAAAAAGATGTTCGACCGTCTGTTGCAGATCCTTCACAAAGCACGTGGCGGCAAAGATCTCAGTAGCCAAGCCAATCAGCATCTTCTGGACATCATCCTGCTGACCGTATGTGGCGGGAATCAAGCCAGCAGGCCAGCGAACAGCGGCAGTCATCTCGTCGGCATTGATCGTGAAGTCGGGAGCTAGAACCTCTGCCCTTTCTTGGATCGTAATGGTGAAGTTCTCGGTATGTGCCGCTACGCCGAGATCAATCGCCGTCGCAAAAAGCGCTTCGATTGAGCCGATCACCACCTCGGAGGCAAGGATTGAGACCTCAGAACATTGGTGATGAACGGCTACCCGAACACCTTGTACTCTTGATACAAAGCACTGCGGTGCCGCCTCGTTAAAGATGACAAGACCATGCAGAGTACTGGATGCTGGCTGGCTAGCCAGCAAGGTGAACAGATCGGCTACGCACTCTGGCGATTCTTCTTCCGGTATTGATCCCTCCTCACGGAGCATCCCCTCATGGCCGAGTGCATAAAGCAGCGAGTTACGGCTCTGCGGCAAGCCGAGCAGCCCAAGAACATCTGGAAGTTTGACAACTTCTTGAAGTTCTGCTGATGTGAAATTTAGAATCTGACTTCCAAGGATGAGATCGAACTCCGTGAGGCGCTCATCGACGCGCTCTTTGGAGGCGTCGTCGAGCGGAAGTCCTGCCGCACAACCTCGAACAAGCCGAATGGCTTCCAGGGCGTCTGGCAGATGTCCGAGTTCGACAGCTATCCAGGCAAGCATCATGACCGTGGGCACAATTGAGGCCGGTAGATCACTGTCATCTTCAGCCTCGACGAACATCGAAGCTATTGTAAAAATACAACTTGCGCGTGCGGCCCATAGCAGCCCGGCACTACGATAGGCAAGCGTGAGAAGTTGCAGCGCTTCGATCAGTGAGTTTGCATACTCCTTCTTGGTGAGTTGTCGCGCGGCCTTGCCCAGCAACCTGATCATTTCAAAGTTGTCTTCAAAATCGAGCTGCTGAGCGCGCTTAAGGAGCACGAGCGCCCCCTGAGCTTCGCCGGTCCGCTCCGACACAAACGTCACCACGTCGTCGACGAGCTGGGTATAGCTGGGATCCTTTCCCGCGATGTTGCCAAACACCTCAATCATCTGGGTCAAGCGCTCGGCAGCAAATTCGCCAAGCCCCTTCGCCTGCTTGACCACCTCGGAAAACTGCGGCCAGAGCAAGTTGAGCTGTTGAGAGTCTTTCTTGAGCGCCGCTTGATTGACTTCGATAACAAGCAGCGAGGTTCGAGCTTCCAGAGCATTGTTTGGACGCTCACCGTCCGCCACCATAGACTTCAGTCTGTCGCTCAATCGAGCGATTCGCTCCTCCAGCTTGGACTCATCGGCAGTCAGATGCTGATGGACAACCGAGTTGAACAGCAGTTGAGCCAGATTACACAGAAGCTCAAGATTCTTGGCGTGTTCCGTGTCGATAACGAGCTTCTCGAATACGTCGTAGCTGTCGTTCAAATGTGCGACATCGTCAAACCACCAGAAGGCAGTCCAGATCCATTCGTAGTTTGCTTCGAACTTCTGACGGGAAGTGCCATCTCGCTCGGCAAGGCGAACTGCGCGTGCAAACCGCCCATCCGTTTCGGTTCGCGGACGCTCCAAATTGCGCGAAAGCTTGGCGGCAACCAGAGCTTCCGTCACGCGCTGCATTTCTATCCCGGCAAATGCATCCGGGTTGCCGATCCCTTTCTCGATATCTTCGAGTTGCTGGATTCGAGAATAGTCCGACGGCCCCAGTCGGCGCGAGTCGGCAATCTCTTGCCCAACCCCGAGGTAGTTAAACGCAAGGTCCATGCGATCACCGCCGACAACCTGCTCAACGATCCAACTTCGGTCGAGAATAGTGACGGTCACGCCATATTTCTTGGTGAGCTCGTCCTCGACCCGGGCGCGATCCTTCGCACGGGCGAACTGCGCTGTAACGCAATAGATTTTCTGATAGTCGCGTTGCGTCTCCACGATGCCTGCAACGTCGTTGCGTGCTTTCTCTGCCCACGTTTTCTTTGCGCTGAAGGCGAATGCCCAGCGCTCCTTGCCGGCATTCGGTTCTCCCACATAGGAGAGAGTTGCGATCTCGTCAGCAACCTGAATAGTTTCGGTATCGGCTTTACTGTCCCCGCCCCCTTCCGGCCCGGTGGCTGGTTTCAGGTTTGGGCAAATTGTGCGCTCGCACAGCTTGCGGCAAAAGATCTCGAAGTCGTGAGTCTGGTTACGTGCAGTGATGGTGTCGAGGCAGTACTCAAGCGTCGTTGCGTCAAGCAGGTATGTCGTGCAATCGCTGGTATCTGAGTAGAGTTCCGGGCGCAGACGGCGCATGAACTCCGATGGTGCCAATTTTTCTTCAGACATCCGTGCTCCTCACGAACTCAAATCAACCTGATCATACTAACAACACTTCAGGAACGCCATCTCTCGCATATGTGGATAGGCCACACATCAGCCGAAGAAAAGTTTGTCTGTTCGCATGTGCATAATAGTGCGGGCAGGTGAAAATGTCTTCTACTGGCCACAAGCTGTAGGGGTGCTCCGCTGCTTGCAGAGCGCCCCATTGAAAGCACGCCCCATTGAAAGCATTGTTATGCGCGGCCACACGCTTTACATAGACCGCTTCCCAATTTCTCAAGTAAGGATAGGAGAATTTCAATGTCACCTTTGGATACCACGAGGCGCTGTTTGACCTTGTATGTGGAATCACCAGATTTCTCGATATAGCGCTGATCGATAATTCCGTCGTTGTGCGCAAGGATGTGACGTTTCTGATACAGAACCTTGAGGCTACTTAACTCTTGTGCTGTCAGCCAGGATTCAAAGCCCTTACCCACTGCCGTGCGCCAGAGCTCACTTCCTTCCTCTATCCTCTGAAAAACATTGAAAGGCGCCTTCCCAAATGTCTCATATAGCCCTTCACAGTACTTTTGGAACGCGGTGACTCCGTCGGATAGACAAGTTTCCCGTAAGGACCGAGAAGTTAATTCCGCTTCATCTTTTCCCACTGCATCGGCGAGTGCCAGCTGTACGATTTCCTCGCTGTAATGCTTTGCCCTAATTTTTCTCAAGGAATCTTGATACGTACGAACCACTGAGTTGGCTCCACATGCTGGGCAAAAGTAGGCGCTACCGATCACTGCAAAGCGAGCCAAGCAGTTGTCACACCGTATTTCCAACTGCATTACTTCGGCTGCCTTTGCTGGCAGAGAGTACGTTCGTTGCATACCACCCTTTACCTCCATAGACATGGAAATAAAGCCGTTGCGAGATTGCCTGCGATTAAACTTCTGAGCGCTGGACCGAAGTGCATTGTTGATTTCGCCCTTTACGACAGTCAGTGCTTCCGACTTGGAATGTTCCGCTTGCTCGATTGTGAACCACTGATCGGCAGGTGCCTCATGTCGGCACATTGGGCACCAAACAGCTTCATCCCCAAATAGGTTAGACCAGTCTTCCTCGTTCACCTTGAAAAGGAACTCGCATTGCTTTGAGGGGCACTGCTTATCGATGTAGCCCCTTTCGTCAGTTTGAATTGGAATCGCGATTGACCGACCATTCAATCCCTGAAGTTGCTTGATGAGATCCTCAAACATTGCCGTTCACCTGTTTAGCTCATAATGTTCAAAGCGAGGGGCTGTGCGCATATTCGCAGTCACTCTCGACAGCCCTCTTAGGTTTCATTTTTCTTGCGGGCGCTCATGCAAACCTGATGTAGTGAACTGGTTTGATGACTTGCCAAGCGAGTAGAGAAGCAACAGAAAAACTGTAACCACAAAAAAGACCACAAGCTTGTATGAATCTAGGGGCAAGCCGCATGAAATAGGCAGTAGCGACCTTGCGAAGAGAAGAAGCCAAACGACCACAACGAAAACACTCAGAACTTGGTTGAGCTTGCTAACGGAGAACTGGGCTGGGGAAGTAAGAGGATTCCCGGCTGAATTATCCGCAGTAACTGCGACTACCTTGTATAACGGGCCAAGAGTCATGTCTTCTAGGAGATCAACATGCCGTTCCCAATTGCTCTGCCAAAACTTGCTACCTCGATTTACCAAATACCAAGCGAAGGAAAATACAAGGCCAAGTGCTGAGAAGAGAATAGAAAGCCAAGGGTCGGGGGCGGTTGCCTTGTAAGTTAAGGCATACCCCGCAAATGCAGCTGCGATGAAGGCCCAGAAGTAGGTTCCCCGCTTCCAATACAACTCGATCTCAAACTTCCTGATGTCCAGTGCGTAGGCTAGCGCTCGACCAGCTCGTGTGTCAGCCTCCTTCGGTTCGTCCTTGGAACGCGGTGGCTGGGGTTCAGCAAATCGTGCTTTGTATTCATCAGTATTCAAGTTGAGCCTCCTAATCGTAGCTTATGAAACCAGCAGTATTTGACGAACCCATAGGTCCGCAATATTTACATCGTGAGCGCGCGAAGACTATCTGGAACCAATTGATTAATCTATCGACTTCATAAGCATTGATGCCAATTTATGCATAATAGTACAGGCAGCAGAAGTTTGTATAAGGCTGCGGATAGTCCTGAGGCGGGCATTCCTGAGCGCGTAGTTAGATGAACCTATCTGAGACGGACTTCGGCCAAAGGCCGGCAATACGAATTCTTTATAATGGCTTACTTGAATTCAAAATGGTTTCTTTTATGGTTCATCTGACATTTGCGTGGGTAAAAGCTAATCTACCATCTCTGTTCTGGATGGGAGACGAGCGATGGAAAGCAAAGAACTGTATCGGCACTTGCTGGGGATCAACGAACCGTGGACGGTAAATCGTGTTGATC
>Ga0210039_1001150_pt1 | contig 25542 bp, 30 predicted proteins | sample CryGeyCG2114_250_3_FD_185460 | JGI IMG/M metagenome (GOLD analysis project Ga0210039, IMG submission 185460) | Groundwater microbial communities from aquifer - Crystal Geyser CG17_big_fil_post_rev_8/21/14_2.50 (SPAdes) (version 2) | ecosystem: Environmental > Aquatic > Deep subsurface >...
AGGTGCGCTCTAGTCGCCTTCGCGGACGCAATTAAGACTGCCGAGCGTGAATGACCGCTTTCCACCCAAACCCAGTCATTTCGAGCCTCCCGTGGGAGACTGAAGAGCAGTCGTTCGTTAGAGTTCGCTGTCGCTGAGCACGGCTGCGCGCAGCTCGGCGATGCCCATGCCCTTCTCGCTCGAGGTGACATGCAGAACCGGGAAGGCGGCGGGACGCTTCGCCAGCGCCTGCGCGGTCGCTTCCGCGACCTTGTCGAGCTCGCTAGCCTTCAGCTTGTCGGCCTTGGTCAGGACCACGCGGTAGCCGACCGCAGCCTCGTCGAGCATGTCCATCATCTCGGCGTCGTGCCTGGTGATCCCGCGACGGGCATCGACCAGCACCAGTGCGCGATTGAGCACCGGCCGCCCGCGCAGGTAGGAGCGGACCAGCTTCTTCCATTTCTCCACCACCTTGGGCGGGGCCTTGGCAAAGCCGTAGCCGGGCATGTCGACCAGCCGCAGCTGGGTCGGGTTGCCGATCTCGAACAGGTTCAGTTCCTGCGTGCGCCCCGGCGTGACCGAGGTGCGTGCGATCGCCTTCCTGCCCGTGAGCGCGTTGATCAGCGAGCTCTTGCCCACGTTCGATCGGCCCGCGAAGGCGATCTCCGGGAAGTCCGGTTCGGGCAGGAACTTGAGCTGCGGGGCTGAGAGCAGGAAATCGACACGACCGGAAAACAGTTTCCGCGCACGTTCGATGAGCTCGGGATCGGGCTCCACCTACTGACCCTTCGCCTCGGCCAGCTTGCGCCGCTTCTCTTCCTTCTCCTTCAGCGCCTGTTCGCGCAGCTGCGGGTTCTTGGAATAGAGATATTTCTGCTGCGCCAGCGTCAGGATGTTGTTGGTCACCCAGTAGAGCAGCAGGCCCGCGGCGAACGGTGCCATCACGAACATCAGCACCCACGGCATGATCTTGAAGATCTGTTCCTGCACCGGATCGGCAATCGGGTTCATGCGGAACTGCAGGAACATCGTCAGGCCGAGCAGGATCGCGAGCGGGCCGATCGCCAGCAGCGCCGGCGGCGTGAACGGCAGCAGGCCGAACAGGTTGAGGATATGCGCCGGATCGGGCGCCGAGAGATCCTCGATCCACAGCACGAACGGCTTGTGGCGCATTTCGACCGACAGCATCAGCACCTTGTAGAGCGCGAAGAAGATCGGGATCTGGATGAAGATCGGCAGGCAGCCGGAGAGCGGGTTGACCTTCTCCTTCTTGTAGAGGGCCATGACCTCCTGCTGCATCTTCTGCTTGTCGTCCTTGTAGCGCTCCTGGATCGCCTTCATTTTCGGCTGGATCGCGCGCATCGCCGCCATGCTGGCGAACTGCTTCTGCGCGATCGGGAACAGGAAGAAGCGGATGATGACGGTCAGCAGGATGATCGCCACGCCGAAATTGCCCGACAGCGATTCGAGTTGCTTGAGCAGCCACAGGAACGGGCGCTCGAACCATTCGAACCAGCCCCAGTCGATCGCATGGCCGAAATTGACGATCCCGCCGTCTTCATAGGCGTCGAGGACGTCGTTTTCCTTGGCGCCGGCAAACAGCTGGGTGCTGCGGGTCAGGGTCTCGCCTGCGGCGACCGCGGTCGGCTGGTAGACGAGATCGGCGCGGAAGATCGAATTGCCGAGCGAACGGAAATCGGCCTCGGCCTCGGCCCCGGCTTGCGGGACGAGCGAGGAGAGCCAGTAATGGTCGGTGAAGCCGATCCAGTCGACATCGCCATTGCCGCTGCTCCGGCCTTCCTCGACGAGATCGTCATAGCCGATATCGAAATTCACCGCGTCGTCGAACGCGCCGATCGGACCCGAATGGATGATCCAGGTGCCTTCGTCGGCAAAGCGATCGGTGCGGTTCACGACCCCGAACGGCTGCGCGACGATCCGTTCGCCGCCGCGATTGGCGACCGACTGGGTCGCGGTGATCATGTAATTGTCGTCGATCGCGAAGCGGATCGCGTAACCGGTGCCGTCGGGCGCCGTCCATTGCAGCGTGACCGGCGTGTCGGGGGTGAGCGTCGCATCGTCGGCGACCTTCCACACGGTGTCGCGATCTGGGAACTGCGCGCCCGAACCGACCCAGCCGAACTGCGCGAAATACTGGGCTTCGGTGCCGGCCGGCGCAAACAGGCGTACCGGCTCTTCGGCGCCGCCTTCGAGCGTTGCGAGATGGCGCGTGAGCACGAGATCGTCGACCAGCGCACCGCGCAGGTTGATCGACCCCGCAAGGCCCGGCGCATCGATCGGCACGCGACCGGCGCTGGCGAGCTCGCTGTCGAGATCGCGGACCGGCTGCGTCGCTTCGATCGGCGCGCCCTGTCCGCTGGCGGCGGGGGCCTGGGCCGAGGTTTCGCTGCCCGGCGCCGGGCCGGTACCGGTCGGCGCGGCGGCCGCCTGCGGTCCGTCCACGGCCTCGACCACTTCGGCCGACTTCTCGGGCTGCGGGTAGAAGGTGTTCATCGCCGTGTCCCAGCCGATCAGCACCAGCGCCGACAGGATGATCGCGATGATCAGATTGCGGTTGTCGTTCACGAGAGGTCCCGTCTCAATTCTTCAAATCGTGCATGATATGGGAAGGCGCAAGGTGTTTTAAACCTGTGACACACCGGATCAGGGAACCGGATCGTGTCCATGCCCGCCCCATGGATGGCAGCGGCATATCCGCTTTGTCGCAAGCCAGCCACCCCTAATCGCCCCGTGCCGCTCGAGCGCCTCGATCGCATAGGCCGAGCAGGACGGGGTGTAGCGGCAGGTCGGAGGCAGAATTCGCGAGGGGCCGAGTTGCCACCCGCGCGCGAGGAGGATCAGCAGGCGTTTCACTTGCTGCCCTTGCGATAGGGCTTGCGGGGTCCGCGCCGGCTCGCCCGCCCCGCGCGCGCCTGCGCCAGCGCCGTGGCAAGTTCTTCGCGCATCTCGGCGAAGTCCCGCTCGATCCCGCCGTCGCGCCCGATCAGCACGTGATCATGGCCGTCGAGCCCGTGTTCGGGGATCAGTTCGTGCGCCAGCGCACGCAACCGGCGCTTCATCCGGTTGCGGACCACGGCGTTGCCGACCTTCTTGGTCACGGTCACGCCGAATCGCTTCGATTCGAGATCGTTTTTCTGCGTCAGCAACACGAAACCGGGCCGCGCAACGCGCAGCCCCCGGTTGGCCCGGAGAAAGTCCGGGCGGTTCCTGATAGTGGAGAGTGGAGCGCGCGCCATCGGCGCCCCGTAACAGCTTACGCGCTCAGCTTCTTGCGACCGCGACGACGGCGGTTGGCGAGGACCTTGCGGCCACCCGGGGTCGCCTTGCGGGCGAAGAAACCGTGGCGGCGGGCGCGCACGAGATTGCTGGGCTGGAAAGTGCGTTTCATCGTATCGAACCTAGGTTTGTGCCGGACCCTGTCGGGTGGCCGGAAATTGAAAGGGCCGCCTCACGGGCGACCCGATATCGAGCGCGCGCCTAGAAAAAACCCGCGCTCAAGTCAAGCCAAAGCGACCGTGACCTCAGCCGGTCTGCTCGATCGGCACATAGCGCGCCAGCTCTCGGGTATCCAGCCACAGCGCGTCGTAATGCGGGACCGAATTGGTCATCGCGTAAAACCGCTCCGCCTCGCCCTCGCCGAGCCCCATTTCGACGTAGAAGTCGATATAGGCGCGGTTGACCGGGTCGTTGGCGGCGAAATCGCTCGCCTCGCGGCCATAGATGTCCATCCAGCTGTGCACGGCGAATTCGGCGTCGCGATGCGCGATCCGGCGCGCGCCCGCAAGGAACAGTTCGACCGCGCCCGAACGGACCGAACCGTGCGCGGGCACGTAGGTCACGATGGCGTGATCGCGCAGCATCCGCGCGAGGCGGAAGTTCGCATTGTCGTCGACCGTGCCCGGGGCCTCGACCATTTCGAGCATGCCGATACCGGGGTGGTCGCGCAGCAGCTGGGCGAACTGTGCGGGGCTGCGGCCGTCGATCAGGCCGAGCAATGCGACCTTGCCCTCGCCGAGCACGCGGAACGGGCCGTAATCGAGGGTCGCTACCTTCTGCGTGGCACGCGGGACCATCGGCACGCGGTTCCAGATCGTCACCGCACGCTGGGCGGTTTCGTATTCGACCGGGGTTTCGTAGGCGATCGTTGGCGCGGCGGCGACGGCCTGCGACGACGGCTGTTCGAGCAGCGCGACCGAGCTGTCGGCGAACAGCACGTCTTCGTAGGCGATCGTCTGCGCGGCGGCGGGGCTTGCGACCAGGGCCAGCGCGGCGAGGAAAAGTTTTGCGACCTTTTGCATGTTGATCTCATGCAGGGGCGCGACTTGCCAGCACGCTTAGGCACAGAGTCACCCAGGCTGGTTAATCGAATCTTGCAGGCACGGCGCCTGCGGCGGCGCGCGAACCGGATCATGCGCGAATTCTGAAGTTTTTCAGTCCTCGACAGATGCGGTTCGCTCCGCCAGACCTGTCGCGGCAGGGTTAACAGGGGGCGGATGGCATGGTCGCACTGGTATCGACCGTCGCATTTCTCGGGCTCGAAGCGCGCGCGGTCGAGGTGCAGTGCCAGATCGCGCCCGGCATGCCGCGATTCGGCGTGGTCGGCCTGCCCGACAAGGCGGTGGGAGAATCGCGCGACCGGGTACAGGCGGCGCTTTCCGCGCTGGGCCTCGCGCTCCCACCCAAGCGGATCACGATCAACCTCTCGCCGGCCGACCTGCCCAAGGAAGGATCGCATTACGACCTGCCGATCGCGCTGGCGCTGCTCGCCGCGATGGGCGTCACCGATGCCGAGCAGCTGGCCGATTACGTCGCGGTGGGAGAGCTTTCGCTCGACGGACGCATCGCGCCGTCGCCCGGCGTGCTGCTCGCGGCGATGCATGCGGCGGGCGCGGAAAAGGGATTGATCTGCCCGGCCGCGCAAGGTCCGGAAGCGCGCTGGGCGAGCGGAGTGGCGGTGCTCGCCGCGCCCGATCTCACCGCATTGCTCAACCATTTGAAGGGCACGCAGGTACTCTCCCCGCCCGAACCGGGCGAGGCGGCCGAGCCCAGGCACGGACCCGACCTGAAGCAGGTCAAGGGTCAGGAAACCGCCAAGCGCGCGCTCGAGATCGCCGCGGCAGGCGGACACAACCTGCTGATGAACGGGCCACCGGGCGCGGGCAAATCGCTGCTTGCATCGTGCCTGCCGGGCATCCTTCCCCCGCTGACGCCCGAGGAAGCGCTCGAGACCTCGATGGTCGCTTCGGTCGCGGGCACGCTGGAGGGCGGCGCGATCAGCCGCACCCGGCCGTTCCGCGCGCCCCACCATTCGGCCAGCATGGCGGCGCTGACTGGTGGCGGATTAAGGGTGAAGCCGGGCGAGGTCAGCCTCGCGCACCTCGGCGTACTGTTCCTCGACGAACTGCCCGAATTCCAGCGCGCCGTGCTCGATTCGCTGCGCCAGCCGCTGGAAGCGGGCAAGGTCGACGTCGCGCGCGCCAATGCCCACGTCACCTATCCCGCGCGCGTGCAACTGGTCGCGGCGATGAACCCGTGCCGCTGCGGCCATCTCGGCGACCCCGCCCTCGCCTGCAGCCGCGCCCCGCGCTGCGCCGCCGACTACCAGGCCAAGATCTCCGGCCCGCTGCTCGACCGGATCGACATGCATGTCGAGGTCGACCCGGTCAGCGCCAGCGATCTTGCTCTACCCCCGGCCGCCGAGGGCAGCGCCGAAGTCGCGTCGCGCGTCGCCCAGGCCCGCGCCCGCCAGTCGAGCCGCGACACCGAGGCGCGCACCAACGCCGAACTCGAAGGCGACGACCTCGACCGCTACGCCACGCCCGACGAACCGGGCCGCAAGCTGCTGATGCAAGCTGCCGAGGCGATGCGCCTCACCGCGCGCGGCTACACCCGCATCCTGCGCGTGTCGCGGACGGTCGCGGACCTCGCGGGGGCGGAACAGGTGGGGCGAATCCACGTTGCAGAGGCATTGAGTTACAGGCGGCAACCGCCGCGTGCATAGACACGGCACAGGCCGAGGAGGCCGTACGATGCTCACCTGGTTTCGCGATCGCTATCTCGACCTGCTCGGGTCGATCTACATCTACAACGAGCATCGCGGGTATACGGCGATCGACCGGGTGCTCGAGGCGGTGCGCGCGCGCTACCCGGACGATGCCGAATTCATCGCAAAGGTCGAGCGGCACCGTGCGGACGAGCGCAAGCATTACGTGATGTTCAAGCGCTGGTTCGAGTTGCGCGGCACCCGACCGCTCGCGGTCGACCGGATGTTCGGCCATATCGACCGCTTCGTCGAGATCATGTTCGGACGCACGATCGACGGGCTCGACACCAAGGAAGTGATCGCGCGCGACGAATTGTTCGAGCGGCTGTGTCGCGTGATCTCTCTGACCGAACAGCGCGGCTACAAGCAGGTCGAAATCCTGCTCGCCAACCGCTTCGTGAAGAGCGACCCGCAGCTGGTGAGGATCTTCGAAATCATCAAGCAGGACGAACCCGGCCACTGGGCGCCCTATGACGGCTGGCTCGAGCAGCACGCGAGGCGCGAACCGAGATGGTGGGAGCGCGCCGTGGACGGTTTCATCCATTCCGAACTGCTGTTCCTCAAGCTGCCGCTGCTGTTTCTCAATCCCTTCATGAAGCGTCGCACGAGCTGGCGCGACGAGGGCGAGGTCGATCCCGACCGCTATTCGCGCAAGCTGGGGGCGCATCCCGCCTGACCCGCACCGCCGTGCCATCGCCGCCGCCCGCCGACGCGCCGCTCCATCGCCGGCTGTTCACCCGCCGCGTGGGCGGCATGCTGGTGCGCAACACCGTGGTCAGCACCGGGGTGTTCCTTATCGGGCTCGGGGTCCTGTTCGTGCTGGTCGAATATTACGGGGTCGACGAGGTGATCGCCTCGGGCATCGGTTTCGTGATCTCCAATTCGATCCATTACCTGTTCGGTCGCTGGTGGGTGTTCGCCGGAACCGAGCGCGAGCTGGGCAAGGGCTATGCGCTGTTCCTGCTGAACAGCGGCGTCGGGCTGGCGCTCACCATGGGGCTGATGTGGGTTTTCCTGCAGTTCACCCCGATCAACTACCTGATCGCGCGGGTGCTGGTCTCGGTGGTGGCGGGGCTGGCAATGTTCGTGCTGAACGCGGTGTGGAACTTCCGCCGGGTGTGAGGGGGCGCCCGCTCGCTTGACCGTCTGCACGAACCGCGATTAGCCTCCCTCCGGGACGCGCAAGGAGGGGGGGAAGCCATGCCGTACAAGAAAGCCTATCTGTGGGTCACGCTGGTGGTCCTGCTGACCATTCCGGCCTTCTGGCGCGGATATTTCGGGCAATTCACCGATGCGCCGTGGGAGATGCATTTCCACGCTGCGACTGCGACCGGATGGATGATCCTGCTCGCCACCCAGGCCTGGGCCGCACACCGCAAGGACCGATTGGCGCTGCACCGCACGCTGGGCCGCGCGAGCCTGTTTTATTTTCCGCTTTTCATGGCCAGCGCGATGGTGATCGTGTGGTCGATGGCGAAGGCGACCGCGTTCGGCGACAGCATCATCTACGAGGCGCATGGCGAAGGCCTCGGCGCGTACGACCTGCTGAGCGTGCTCGCGGTCGCGTGGTTCTTCCACGAGGCGCTGAAGGAGCGGCACAACGTCCACGTCCATGCGCGTTTCATGATCGGGACGCTGTTCATGCTGCTCGGGCCGGTCCTCGCGCGGCTATTCGCCATCCCGCTCTTCATCACCCTGGGTGGGAGCTACGAACCGCCCGTGGTGTTCTACGCGGCACTGGTCGTTGCGCAGTTCGTCATCGCCGGCATTGCCGTGTGGCTCTGGCGCGCCGCGCCGGTGAAAGGCCGTCGCCCGATGGCGATTGTCGCGCTGCTCGTGGCCGCGCAACTGGTGCTGTTCTCGGTGGCGCGCCTTTCGGATGCATGGCGCGAGCTGTTCATGGCGATCGGGGCGACGAGCCCGGCGATCTGGATGGCGCTCGGATGCGTCATCGGTGCGCTGGTCGCATGGCGCGGATGGCAGGCAGGCAAACGCCGACCGCACAAGGATACCGCCCCCGGAGCCGTCCCCGCGGAATGAGCGACTGACAGCCTATTCGGCTGCGACCGCATCCTCGCTCGACTGACGCCAGTCCTTGACCGGTTCGTCGCGTGCGCCGGGATTGCAGCACTTGCCGACCTTGGCGCGGCTGCCGTCCTCGCGCTGGCCGAGCTTGTCGCGCGGAACCAGCCAGAGATCCTCGTGCGTCAGCGTGCGCCCGTCATGCGCGAGGATCGAGACCGGGCCCAGCGGCAGCCGGTCGCGCTCGTCGACCAGCACCGGATCCTCGGTGAATTCGGCACCGTATTTCTGTCCCCATTGACGCAGCGCGATCATCGCCGGCAGCAGGTCGAAGCCCTTCTGGGTCAGCCGGTATTCGATCTTGCGGCGATCCTCCGGACACGGTTCACGGCGGAGGATTTCGTGCTCGACCAGCTTGGCCAGACGGTTGGAAAGGATGTTCCGCGCGATGCCGAGCTCGCTCAGGAATTCCTCGAAATGGTGGAGCCCGTTGAAGCTGGCGCGCAGGATCATGAAGCTCCAGCGTTCGCCCATTACTTCCAGCGCTTGCGGCAGCCCGCATTCGGTCAGCTCGCGCAGCGGTTCGCGTAAATCGCCCATATCGTCCTTTCCCGGTGCGCTCATAGCGCAAAGGCGCAGTGCCACAAAATCGAAACAAAGTTTTTAGTTGCAACTTAAAACTTAAGGCAGTAGGTATCGATTCGCAACTGAAAAACGGTTGCCCGCAATAACGATACGAAACCAGCCCGAAGGACCCCTCCGATGAAACTCACCAGCACTCTCTCGCTCGCTACGCTCGCGATCGCCGGCACGTTGTCCAGCTTCGCCGCGACCACCGCCCCGGCCAATGCCGTCAACAACCACTATTACCGTGCCCAGCTCGCCAGCCCGGTCGAAACCGCCCGTTCCGAAATCCAGAAGGGCGTGCTGTGGGATTGCGAAGGCGACACCTGCGTCGCACCGAACAAGGGCCGCAGCCGCGACGTGATCGTGTGTCAGCGCCTGGCGAGCGAATTCGGCGAAGTCACCGCCTTCCGTGCCGCCAACAACGTGTTCGACGCCGACGAACTGGCGAAGTGCAACGACTGAGCAACCGGCTCTCCCCCGAGGAGCCTCCTCCCGGCTCCTCTCCCCGTGCCCCCGCGCTCCCCCGCGCGGGGGCTTTTTCATGCGGCGAGGAAACCGCGCGCGACCAGCTGGCCGCGGAAGGTCTCTGCGTCGGAGAAGACTTCCGCATCCCAGCCGGCGGTGCGTGCCGCTTCGACATTGCGGACCGTGTCGTCGACAAAGAACAGCTCGCCCGCCGCGCGCCCGTAGCGCTTTTGCGCGAGCGCGTAGATCGCGGGGTCGGGCTTGGCGAGCTTGACCTTGCCCGAAACGACCACCTCGCGGAAATGGCGGGTCCAGCGATATTCGGCGGCGAAATCGTCCCAGAAGCTGTCGGCGAAATTGGTCAGCGCGAAGATGGGCACGTCCGCCGCCACCAGTTCCTCGAGCAAGGCGACCATCCCCTCGACCTCGCCCGGGATCGAATCGAGGAAGCGCGTCGCATAGGCATCGATCAGCGGGCCGAATTCGGGATACTGCGCCTTGCGCTCGGCCACCATCAGCTCGAGCGGTCGGCCCGCGTCATGCTGGAAATGCCATTCGGGCGAGACGACGTTCTCGACGAACCAGGCGCGCTGACCGTCATCCGCGATCAACTCGCGGTAGAGATGCGCGAGGTCCCAATGAACCATGACGCGCCCGATATCGAAGACGACTGCCTCAACCAAAACAAAAAACCCCCGCCTGGGCGGGGGTTTCCGTAATCCAAATCAACCCGGGCTCAGCCCTGGCGCGCCTTGAAGCGACGGTTGGTCTTGTTGATCACGTAGGTGCGACCGCGGCGACGGATGACGCGGCAATCGCGGTGACGGTTCTTCAGCGACTTGAGGCTGTTGCGAATCTTCATGGTGCGTATCCCGGAAATGAAACAGGCACCGGAGATGGTCTCCGATGCCGGAAAATCACGGCGCGGTTAGTGCGCACGGACGAGCTTGTCAACGATTCAGTCTGTCCGCATTCGCTCCCATTCGAGGGCATGGCGCACGATCGTATCGAGATCGTCATTCCGCGGCTCCCACGGCAGGGTCGAACGAATCCGCGAAGGATCCGAGACCAGTTCGCCCGGATCGCCCGCGCGACGGGCTTCGGTCCGCCGCGCGATTTCGGCACCCGCCACGCGCTCGACCGCGTCGAGCACCTCGCTGACCGAGAACCCGCGCCCGTAGCCGCAATTCATCGTCAGCGAGGCTTCCGGTTCGGCGATCAGCCGTTCGAGCAGCAGCACATGCGCCGCGACGAGATCGGACACGTGGATATAGTCGCGCACGCCGGTGCCGTCGGGCGTTTCGTAATCGGTCCCGAAGATCGCGACGCCGTCGCGCCGCCCGGTCGCCGCTTCGCAGGCGACCTTGATCAAATGCGTCGCCCCGGCGGTCGACTGGCCTGCCCGTCCCTGCGGATCGGCCCCGGCAACATTGAAATAGCGCAACACACCGTAGTTGATATCATGCGCCGCCGCGGTGTCGGCCAGCATCTGCTCGGTCATCAGCTTCGACCGGCCGTAGGGATTGATCGGCGCGGCCGGGGTCTCCTCGTCCACGGGTGAATGGTCGGGCGCGCCATAGACCGCCGCAGTCGAGCTGAAGATGAAATGCCCGATGCCATGCGCCACGGCGGCAGCGATCAGCGCACGGCTCTTGGCGGTGTTGTTGCCGTAATATCTGAGCGGATCGGCAACCGATTCGGGGACCACGATCGAGCCGGCGAAATGCATGATCGCGCCGATTTCCTGCTCGGCGAAGATCCGCGCAAGCAGTTCGCCATCGGCGATATCGCCCTCGTAGAACGGGACGTCCTCCGCCACGGCGGCGCGGAACCCGGTCGAAAGGTCGTCCACTACCGCGACCGGCCAGCCGGCATCGCGCAACGCCAGCACGGCATGGCTTCCGATGTAGCCGGCCCCGCCCGTCACCAGCACCGGCGTGCGGAGGTGCCCGGGGCAATCGGGAAACTTTCTGTCCATCATTCGCTTCTAACAGGCCGTCGCGCCTTCGGGGAGCCACCCGCGCTTCCTTTCCTCGATTCGATCGCGGGCGTACGGATCGCCACGACTTTCAAGGAGTCGACCCCATGTTCGCCACGTTCCGTCGTCCCGCCCTCATTGCGCTTTCGGCGCTCGCCCTCTCCGCCTGCGCCACGGCGCCCTATGCTGGGCCGACTGAGGTGACGCGTTTCTCCGCGCCCGACCTCGCCGAGGCGCCGCGCGGCCGGATCGAAGTGGTCGTCGCCCCCGGCGAGGAGACGAGCGGTCTCGCCATGCAGCCCTATCTCGACGCGGTGACGCGCGAGCTCGCCGCGCTCGGTTACGCCCCGGTTTCCGGCGGCGGCACGCAAGTCGCCGAAGTGCGTGCCGGGCGCGGCGAATTGCTCGCCGATGGATCGCGCCGCTCGCCGGTCAGCGTCGGGGTCGGCGGATCGACCGGGACCTACGGCTCGGGCGTCGGCGTCGGCATCGGGATCAATCTGGGCGGCGGCGAGCGCCGCACCGTCGACACCAGCATGGCGGTCATGATCCGCGATATGGACACGCGCGAAGTGCTGTGGGAAGGCCGGGCCAGCTTTGCCGCGACCGAAAACGCGGACGAATTCGAGGTCGCCAACGCGGCCGACAAACTTGCCAGCGCCCTGTTCGCCGGATTTCCCGGCAATTCGGGCGAAACGATAGAGGTAGAATGACCCACAATATCGCGATCGACACCGCCTTCGATGCGGGCAATATCGAAGTCAAAGCCGTGGACGGGGCGAGCGCGCGCCTCGCCATCCGCAAGGACAACCAGTCCGAATTCAAGCAGTGGTACTATTTCCGCGTGTCGGGCGCGGCGGGCCGCGAACTCGAACTCAAGATCGAGGATCTCAAGGATTCGGCCTATCCGGGCGGCTGGCCCGACTACGATTCGGTCGTTTCCGAGGATCGCGAATATTGGGGCCGTGCCGACAGCGAATACGATGCCGACAGCGGCACGCTCACGATCCGCTATACGCCCGAATCGAACATCGCCTGGTTCGCCTATTTCGCGCCCTATTCGATGGAGCGCCATTTCGACCTCGTCTCCGAAGCCGCGCTGATGGACGGGGTCTCGCACCGCGTTCTCGGCCACACGCTCGACGGGCGCCCGATCGACTGTCTCGAAATGGGCGAAGGCGACAAGCATGTGTGGCTCTATGCCCGCCAGCATCCGGGCGAAACGCAGGCCGAATGGTGGATGGAAGGCGCGCTCGACGTGCTCACCGACATGGGCGATCCGGTCGCGCGCACGCTGCGCGAGAAGTGCACGCTCCACGTCGTGCCCAATATGAACCCGGACGGCAGCTTCCGCGGCCATCTGCGCACCAATGCCTGCGGCGCGAATTTGAACCGCGAATGGGAAAACCCGACCGCCGAACGCTCGCCCGAAGTGCTCGCCCTGCGCAATGCGATGGACGAGACCGGCGTGTTCTTCGCGATGGACGTGCATGGCGACGAGGCGATCCCCGCCGCCTTCCTCGCCGGCTATGAAGGCATCCCGGGCCTGACCGAGGAACATTATGCCGGCTTCACCCGATACGAGCAGATCCTCGACCGCCGTTCGGTGCTGTTCCAGACCGAAAAGGGCTACGACAAGTCGAAGCCCGGCGAAGCCAACCTCTCGATGAGCACGACCCAAGTCGCGCACCGCTTCAAGGCGACCGCGATGACGCTCGAGATGCCCTACAAGGACAATTTCAAGAGCCCCGACCCCGAACAGGGCTGGTCGCCCGAGAACTGCGAAGCGCTCGCCCGCGACTGCCTCGGTGCGCTGGTGGAGTGGCTCGAAGCCTCGAACGCCTGATCGCGCGGGTCAGGCCGCGAGCAGTTTTTGCGACACCTCTTCGGGGGTGCCGGTGACCAGCAGGGGCTGTCCGCCAATGATGCCGACATTGGTCTGGCCGTTTTCGGCCACCCGCAGCCATGCGACATTGGAAGCGACGACAAGGTAGTTGCCGCCGCGCGAGGCCAGTTCGACGAATTTCATGTGTTGGGACTCCGGTGCGCCGAGCGCGCCGGAGTCTGATAACGCGCAGACCTTAACAGCTTGCCCGCAGCCTCAGTCCAAACTTGCCGGGCCGAAGGCATCGGGCAGCAGCGCGCTCAGCGTGGTGCGACGCATGTCGTCGGGGCCGACGCAGAGGATTTCGGGATCGGTCCCGCCGAGCGCGGCGAGTTCGTTGAGCACCTGGCGGCAACGGCCGCACGGCGTAATCGGCTCGGCGCCCGGTCCGGTGACCGCGACCGCCTCGAGCCCGCCGCGTACGCCCGCATCCATTGCCTTCGCCACCGCAACGGTCTCCGCGCACAGCGCGAGCCCGTAGCTGGCATTCTCGATATTGGTGCCGGTCACCACCGTGCCGTCGGCAAAGCGCAGCGCCGCGCCGACCGGGAAGACCGAATAGGGCGAATAGGATTGCTTGGCCGCATCGCGCGCGGCGGCGATCAGGTCTTCGTCGGTCATCTTGCTACTCCCGCGCCACCACCCAGCGCACCGTGCCTTCGCCGCCTTCGTAGGCGCGATAGGGATTGGCGGTCCAGAGCGTCCACGGGCGCCCGCCGTAATCGGGTTGGTAATATGTCCGCGACAACCACAGGTCGCGTTCGAGCCGCGTCGCGATCCCGAATTGGTCCTGCGCCTCGTGGGACAGCTTGAGGATGGCGGGTTTGCCCGCGTGCGTTTCGATCTGGTTGAGCAGCGTGGTCAGCTCGCTTTCGACCGCGGCATCGGAGAGGGTCTGCGGACAGGACTCCTGCCCTCGGTCGAACTCGACCACCGGGGGGAGCAATTCGCTATCGCGCGGCACGATGGTGGCGAAATTGCCCGCCTGGGGGTCGGCCGGCTGGCACGGATCGAAGCGATGCACAGCGCCCACTGCCAGCCCCGCCTCGCGCGCGCCGGCCAGGTGCCGGGCGAAGGTCGAATCCTTGGCGAAGGCGCCGTCGCTGGCATCGAGATAGGCGAAGCTCGCGCCGTTGGCGGCGAGCGCGCGCCAGTTCGCCGCGCCTTCCTCGAGCCCCCATTCGACGCCCTGCACCGGGAATTGCGCGCGCGGCGGGGTCCATTGGCGCAGCTGCCACCAAGCCACGCCGCCCGCGACCAGCGCGACCAGCAAGAGCGCGCCCAACACGCGCGAGACCAGGTTTCGAGATTTCCGTGCCAATGTGCGCCCGCCTGTCCTTCAGCTCTTAATATGCAGGACGCAGATCAGTGTGAAGAGCCGCCGCGCGGTTGCGAAGTCGGTTTCCACCTTTCCATCGAGCCGCTCGAGCAGCAGCTCGGCGGCATTGTTGTGCACCCCGCGCCGCGCCATGTCGATCGTCTCGATCTCCTTCGGGGTCGCCTTGCGGATCGCCTGGTAATAGCTGTCGCAGATGGCGAAATAATCGCGGATCGGACGGCGGAAGCGGGCGAGCCCCAGCACCAGCGTTTCAAGCTCCGCGTCATCCACGTCGGCGATCAGCAGCACCAGCCGCCCGTCGCGCACCGAAAGCGAGAGGTGGTACGGCCCGTCGGCCCCCTTCTCCGCCGCGCGCACCGGCCGGAAGCTATTGTCCTCGATCAGGTCGAAGATCGCGATCCGCCGCTCCTGCTCGATATCGGCATTGCGCCACAGGATGGTCGCCTCGTCGAGTTCGATCTTGGCAATGCGGTGATCGGGCATCGGGTTAGCCTTCGCAGATGCAACACCCGTTGTCATTCCCGCGCACGCAGGAACTCCGGGGTAATTTTGCACCACATCGTCCTGGATCCCCGCTTTCGCCGGGATGACGAAAAGTTATGACCGACATCCACAGCACCCAATTGGATCGCGCCACTTGAAGCCCCTCTCCCCCTCCCGCACTATGTCGCTCATGGCCGACCAAGATCTCATCATCCGCGACGACAAACATGCCGCGCAGGCGTTGCCCTCCAATATCGAAGCGGAGGCCGCGTTCCTCGGGGCGGTGCTGTTCGACAACCGCGTGCTCGAAGAGCTGCCGGTCGCGCTCCAGCCGCAGCATTTCTTCGAATCAATCCATCAGAAAATCTTCGAGCGGATCCTCCAGCTGATCGATCGCAACGCGACCGCCAGCCCGGTGTCGCTCAAGCCCTATTTCGAAGGCGACGAGGCGCTCGCCGACCTCGGCGGTACGAGCTACCTGATGCAGTTGTCTGGCACCGGGCTCGGCACGCTCGCGGCGCGCGAGCTATCGCAGCAGATCTACGATCTCGCGCTGCTGCGCGAACTGGTGGTTGTCGGGCGCGATCTCGTCACCGGGGCGATGGATACGAGCGAGGACATCTCGCCCGAAAAGCAGATCGAAAATGCCGAGGCCCAGCTCTATCGGGTCGCCGAGGGCAGCGCGACCAACGAGAGCGCCAAGAGCTTCGGCGCGGCGAGCATGGAATCGCTGCGCCAGATCCAGAAGGCGCTCAATTCGGGCGGCAAGGTCTCTGGCAAGACCACCGGCTTCGTCTCGATCAACTCGCAGACCGGCGGTCTGCACGATTCGGACCTCATCATCGTCGCCGGGCGCCCGGGCATGGGCAAGTCGGCGATCGCGACCAACATCGCCTTCAACGCCGCCGAGCGGCTGCGCACCGATCGCGAAGCCGGCATCGACGACAGCGAATCGATCGGCGCGGGCGTCGCCCTGTTCAGCCTCGAAATGAGCGCCGACCAGCTCGCGACGCGTATCCTCGCCGAACAATCGGGCATCAGCTCCTCGGCGCTGCGCATGGGCAAGCTGTCGAAGGAAGATTTCGCGCAGCTGGCCCATGCCAGCCAGCGCCTGTCCGAGCTGCCGCTCTATATCGACGATACGCCCGCGCTCACCATCGCCGGACTGCGCGCCCGCGCGCGGCGCCTGAAGCGGCGCCACAATATCGGGCTGGTGATCATCGATTACCTCCAGCTGCTCCAGGGCACCGGGCGCGCCAACGACAATCGCGTGAACGAGATTTCCGAAATCAGTCGCGGCTTGAAGACGCTCGCCAAGGAACTCGAGGTTCCGGTGATCGCGCTGTCGCAGCTCTCCCGTGCGGTCGAGCAACGCGACGACAAGCGGCCGATGCTGTCCGACCTGCGCGAATCGGGCTCGATCGAACAGGACGCCGACATGGTGTGGTTCATCTATCGCGAGGACTATTACGTCGCCTCGCGCGAACCCAAGCGCCCGGTCGAGGGGGACGACGTCGCGGTCCACGAAACCCACGCCCAGTGGATGCAGGAGATGGAGCGGGTCTACGGCCTGTCCGAACTGATCGTCGCCAAGCAGCGCCACGGCTCGACCGGCAAGGTCCGCCTGCGCTTCGAACACAAGATCACCAAGTTCTCCGACCTCGCCGACGAGGATTACGGCTCGCCGGAATATTAAAGCCCCAAGTTCAGTTTCCGGCTGACCGTGTAATCGACCACCGCGACCAGGAACCAGCTGAGGTTCCACTTGATCCGCGTCCACAACCCGCTGCGCTGCCGGTGCAGCGCGGGCGTGATTTCGGTCGAGGCGGGGATATGGGCATCGACGAATTGCCGCATCCGGTCGGCCAGCCCCCTGTCCTCGATCCGCAGCATCAGTTCGAGGTTCACATAGAGGCTGCGCATGTCGAAATTGGCGCTGCCGAGATAGACCGCGTCGTCGAGCACGATCAGCTTCATGTGCAGCTTGCAGGGCTCGAATTCGAAGATCTTTGCGCCCCGCTTGAGGAGGTCGTGATAGAGCGAGCGCGAGGCGCCGATCGTCGCGCCATTGTCCGATTTCGCGGCCATGATCAGCCTCGTTTCACCCTTACGAGCGATATTGCCGATCCGCTGCAACAGCCGCCTGGGTGGCGAGAAATAGGCCATGATCATGTCGAGGCGCGCGCCTTCGATCAGGTCCTCGCCGACGCAACGGGCCCAGCTCGACAGGCCCTTTGTCGGCCCGCCGATCAGCCATTGCACCGGGCCGTCACCCGGGTCCCATTCGCGCAGCAGCTTGCGGATCGCGCGCCACTGGTGCCGGTCGCTCTCGGTCCACCGCTCGAGCTGGTCGAACCAGTCGCACAGCCGGTCCACCCCGTCGCCCTCGATCACGATACCCAGGTCGTGCCAGCCATCCTCGCACGGTGTCTCGAAATACCCGTCCTCTATATTGAACCCGCCGAACATGGCCTCCTGGCCGTCGGCGATCGCCATCTTCTGATGGTTTCGGATCAGGTAGCGTTGTGACCAGGTCGCAGAAAAGCAGCTGTACTTGCCGCCCGCGGCGACGAATTCATCGAAGAATTTCTCGTCGGCACTGGCCCCGAAACTGTCGATCAGGAGGCTGACCGCCACGCCGCGCCGCGCGGCTTGGGTCAGTGCATCGCGGACCTTGGTCGAAGCGGCGTCCTCGGCAAAGATGTAGAAACACAGCTTGAGCGATTCGCGCGCGCTCTCGATCAGTGCGATCAGCGCCTCCAACCGGTCGCGACCGTCGGGATAGAAGGTGAGCGTCTGTCCTTGCGCCTCGACCGTGAAGGGCGCCGGATCGTGATAGGACTGTTCCTGCTCGCAGGGCGCATCGGCCATGCGCCCCGCTTCGCACCCCTTGCGCCCACGTGCAATGCTTGACTTTTTCCCGGTTCGCCCCTAGCTCGCCACCCTTCCCGACAGCCATGTCGCTTACACGAATTTACGGAGTGCCCGATGGCGCGCGTTACCGTCGAAGATTGCGTCGACAAGATCCCGAACCGTTTCGACCTCGTCCTGCTCGCCGCGCAGCGTGCGCGCGAGATCTCGGGCGGCGCCGAACTCACGCTCGAGCGCGATCGTGACAAGAACCCGGTCGTCGCCCTGCGCGAGATCGCCGAGCAGAACGTCAAGCCAAAGGACCTCAAGGAGGCCGTGGTGCAGAGCCTGCAGCGCGTGATCGAGGAAGAGGACGACGATATCGACGAAATCGGTTCGCTCAGCCAGTCGGCCGAAGCGCTGCGCATCTCGGCCTCGCAGCCGGCACGCCCGACTTCGATCGGATCCGATTACGACGGCTGATCGCAGCCAACCCGATGATCAAAAAGGGCCGCCCGGCGAGGCGGCCCTTTTCGTATTCGCCGTCGGCGCTATCATGCACCCGAACTGAGCAGGGATCGGGACCGGGGCATGAGTGAGATCGGCGAAGCGTTAGGGACGGTCGCGGAGGGCGGCCTCTATTCGCGCGCGGTCGAGAAAACGGACGGCGAGGGTCCGGTCGGAGCAGGGGGGCTGGTGAAAGGTCATTTTGCCGAACAGACTTGCCTCAATTGCGGGACCTCGCTGCACGGGACGCATTGCCACAATTGCGGACAGAAGGCGCATCTTCACCGTACGATCCGCGCCTTCATGCACGACCTGCTGCACGGCGCGCTGCATTTCGAAGGCAAGATGTGGTCGACGCTGCCCAAGCTGGTACTCAAGCCGGGCGAGTTGACCCGTCGCTATGTCGCGGGCGAACGGGCTAAGTTCGTCTCGCCGATGGCGCTGTTCCTGTTCTCGGTCTTCCTGATTTTCGCGATCTTCCAGGCGGTGGGGCTGACCGCGCCCACCCTGCCCGACACACCTTCGCGCGATCAGATCAAGACGGCGATCGCTGCCGAGATCAAGGATCAGGAAGATCGCATCGAAACGCTCGACGAACGTCTGGCTGATGAAAACCTCGAACAGTCGGTGCGGGAGCGGTTGAATCGGCGCCGACAAGAAGCCGTCGGCGACCTCGAGACCGCGAGAGCCGCGGCAGCCACGCCCTTCGTCCAGGGCGCGAGCGACGGAACCCAGGCCGAGGCGGACGGGACCGCAACCCCTGACGGCGAGAGCGATACGCGCGTCATCGCGTCGGATTCTTCGGGCGATCGCCGGATGACCATGAACCTCACCGGGATCGATTGGATAGACAACGGCATCGTCAAGAAATGGGAGCAGAACCCGAGCCTGATGCTCTACAAGTTGCAGGCCAACAGCTACAAGTTCAGCTGGCTGCTGATCCCGCTTTCGGTGCCGTTCGTGTGGCTGCTGTTTGCCTGGAAACGCAATTTCCGCGCCTACGATCACGCGATCTTCGTGACCTATTCGCTATCCTTCATGTCGCTGCTGTTCATCTCGCTCAGCATCATGGGAATCCTGAACGCACACACTGCCGTGATCGCCACCGCGGCGGCGATCATCCCGCCGGTCCACATGTACAAGCAATTGCGCGGCGCCTACGGCCTGTCGCGCTTTTCTGCGCTCTGGCGCCTCGTCGTGCTGCAGGTTTTCATCCTGATCGTGCTGGTGCTGTTCCTCCAGCTGCTGCTGGTGATCGGCGCTTTCTGACGGTCAGTCGACCGCCGGGGCTTTCCCGAGCTCGTCGGCCGGATCGTCCCCGTCGCGCAATTTGCCTTCGAGCGCGGCCGCGCCTTCGCTGACCTCGCGCGCAGCATCGGCGGCAACGTCCTCGAGCACTTCGCCTGCCGCGTCGGCGTTCTTGGCGGCATCGTCCGCGGCGTATTCAGCGGTTTTCTCTGCGTTCTGCTGCGTTTCCTGCGAACAGGCGGCGAGCGGCAGCGCCAGCGCGAGAAGCGCGGTCGGAATCAGGTTTCGCATGGTCGTTCTCCCTCTGTAACGAGGGATCAACGCGTCACGCGCCTTGCGGTGCCGGGCCTTCGCCGCCGAACTTCCGACCCGCCTTGGGCACGGCGCTGCCATGCACGGGACGGACGACATTCGGGCCCTTGGGCTCGTCGGGACGGTCGATCTTGCCGTTTTCGAGCAGCTCGTCGATCTCGTCGCCGGTCAGAGTTTCGTATTCGAGCATAGCCTGGGCGAGCAGGTGGAGCTTGTCTTCCTGCGTCTTGAGGACTTCGGTCGCGCGCTTGTGCGCCCCGTCGACCAGCGCGCGGATTTCGGCGTCGATCAGTTTGTTGGTCTCGCCCGAGCCCATCGTGCGCGCGGACTGGCCCATGCCGAGATAGCCTTCCTGCTGCTCCTCGTACTGGAGCGGACCCAGCTTGTCCGACATGCCCCATTTGGTGACCATGTTGCGCGCCAGCTTGGTGGCGTACTGGATGTCGGAGGAGGCGCCCGAGCTGACCTTGTCGTGGCCGAAGATGATCTCCTCCGCCACGCGGCCGCCCATCGCGACCGCGAGATCGGCATGCATCTTGTCGCGGTGGTAGGAATAATTGTCGCGTTCGGGCAGGCGCATCACCATGCCCAGCGCGCGGCCGCGCGGGATGATCGTCGCCTTGTGGATCGGGTCGGATGCCGGCTCGTTCAGTGAAACCAGCGCGTGGCCAGCCTCGTGATAGGCGGTCATCTTCTTCTCGTCATCGGTCATGACCATCGAGCGGCGCTCGCTGCCCATCATTACCTTGTCCTTGGCGTCCTCGAATTCCTGCATCGCGACAAGGCGCTTGTTGCGCCGCGCAGCGAGCAGTGCCGCCTCGTTGACGAGATTGGCGAGGTCCGCGCCCGAAAAGCCCGGCGTGCCGCGGGCGATGGTGCGCGAGTTGACGTCGGGTGCCAGCGGCACCTTCTTCATGTGCACTTCGAGGATCTTCTCGCGGCCCTCGATATCGGGCACCGGGACCACGACCTGACGGTCGAAGCGGCCCGGGCGCAGCAATGCGGGGTCGAGCACGTCGGGCCGGTTGGTCGCGGCGATGATGATGATGCCTTCGTTCGCCTCGAAACCGTCCATTTCGACCAGGAGCTGGTTCAATGTCTGCTCGCGTTCGTCGTTCGAATTGCCGAGGCCGTGGCCACGGCTGCGGCCGACCGCATCGATTTCGTCGATGAACACGATGCACGGCGCGTTCTTCTTGGCCTGTTCGAACATGTCGCGCACGCGGCTCGCACCGACGCCGACGAACATCTCGACGAAATCGGAGCCCGAAATGGTGAAGAAGGGTACGCCCGCCTCGCCCGCGATCGCGCGTGCAAGGAGGGTCTTACCCGTACCGGGTGAGCCGACCAGCAGCGCACCCTTGGGAATCTGCCCGCCGAGCTTGGAGAAGCGCTGCGGATCCTTGAGGAATTCGACGATTTCCTCGAGTTCCTCGCGCGCCTCGTCGATCCCGGCGACGTCCTCGAACGTCACCTTGCCCGACTTCTCGGTCAGCATCTTGGCCTTCGACTTGCCGAAGCCCATCGCGCCGCCCGCGCCGCCGCCCTTTTGCATCTGGCGCAAGGCGAAAAAGGCGAGGCCGAGGATCAGGATGAAGGGCAGCGCCTGGATCAGCACGTAAAACAGCAGGTTGGGCTCTTCGTCGGGCGCGCCCGAAAAGGCGACGCCGTTCGCTTCGAGCAGCTGCGGCAGCGAGGTATCTCCCGCCACCGGCACGGTCGTGAAGGTCGTCTTGTCGGCATACTGGCCGACGATCTTGTCTTCGGAAATGCGCACTTCGGACACGCGCCCCTCGGCCACCTGCTGGCGGAACTCCGAATAGGCGATCGCATCGCCCCCGCCGTCCTGCGGCGAGAACATTGAGACGACCAGCAGCAGGACCATGAATATCCCGCCCCATACCATCAGGCTCTTAATCCAGGGGTTGGGACCGCCCTCTTCGGGTTCGTTGGGGGCGTTGTTCTGATCGCTCATCGCAGGGGCATCCTTTCACGCACGTATGTAGGCGCACGCGGGTGAATGACAAGTTGCCGGGACGGGCGCGATCAGCGGCAATTCCGATCGACGGCATAGGCTCGGCAGAACACCTCGACCGCGCCGTCGATCCGGCGCCGGTCTTCGGCTCGAGTCGGTTCCGCGCCGAATCGCCGCTCTAGGTCGCCCATCCCCTTGCACATCGAGACGAATTGTTCGGTCGCGAGCGGGATATCGTCGATCGCGACCTCGCCAGCGTCGTGCATTGCCTCGAGGAATTCGGCGAAGGCCATTTTCATGCGATAGGGCCCGGCCGCGAGGAACGCCTTGCCGATCCCCGGTTCACGCTCGGTTTCGGCGGAAATTCGCCTGTCGAACTGGATCATCTCGGGGCGCGAAAGGAATGCCGTCATCGCTTCGCCGATTTCGGTCAGCCGCTCGCGCAGCGTTCCCTCGACGAATTCGGGGACCTCGAAGCTACGCCGCATCTTGCCGCATTCGGCCACGACCGCGGCGGTGAAGAGCTCCCGCTTGCCACCGAACTGGTTGTAGATCGTGACCTTCGAGACGCCCGCTTCGGCGGCGATCGCCTCGATGCTCGAAGCGGCATAGCCGTGGTCGAAGAATGCCCGCGCGGCCGCATTCACGATTGCGACGCGTTTCTCCTCGTCCACCGGGCGACCGGTCCGCTTTCTCGTCTTGCTCAAATCGATCCTTGACATATTGAACGGGTCCGTTCACCTGAACGCAATCGTTCAATTGAACGCAGCCGTTCAGGTGAACGCTGTCGTTCACTTATGGACGCAGCGGGTCGCAACCGCAAGAGGCGCGTCGTCACGGCGCGGGACCGGAGCAGGACACGCAATGATCTGGATCGCCATCCGGATGCTGACCGGCGACAGGCAGAAGTTCTACGGACTGCTGTTCGGAATCGCCTTTTCGACCCTGCTGATCACCCAGCAGCTGACGATCTTCGTCAACCTGCTCGAGCGCGGCGCGAGTGGGGTCTACAACGTATCGAGCGCCGATGTCTGGGTGATGGATCCGGTTAGCCGCACCACCGATGTCGCCTATGCCATGCCCTCGACCGCGCTCGACAAGGTGCGCGGTGTCTCGGGGGTCGAATGGGCGGTACCGCATATCCGCGCGACCGCAGCGGTGCGGACCAAGGACGGCGACCTCGAAGGCGTGGCGATCATCGGGGTCGACGACGCGACGCTGATCGGACTGCCAAAGCGCATGATCGAAGGCTCACCCGATGTCCTCTCGCAACCCGACAGCGTGATCATCGACGATGTCGGCATGACGCGGATGTTTCCCGACCAGTCGCCGATCGGCGAGCGGCTCGAATTGAACGACCAGCGCGCGGTAATCCGCGGGATCGCCGATGCGATTCCCAGCTTCACCAGCACCGTCGTGCTCTACACCAAGTATTCGCAGGCGCTGAACTACGTGCCCGGCACGCGCAATCGACTATCCTTCGTGCTCGTTGGCAAGGCCGACGATGTGAGCGCACAGCAACTGGTCGACCGGATCGAGGCGCAGACGGGCCTGCGCGCCCGCACGCGCGAGCAATTCGCCGGCGACGGGGTCGATTTCATCATCGAGAACACCGGAATTCCCCTGAATTTCGGGATCACCGTGCTGCTCGGCTTCATCGTCGGCGTGGCGATCGTCGGGCTGACCTTCAGCCTGTTCATTCGCGACAATATCAAGCAGTTCGGGGCGCTCAAGGCGATCGGCGTGTCCAATGGCCGGATCGCCCGGATGGTGGCGGCGCAGGCGGGCATGGTCGGGATGGTCGGCTACGGCCTCGGCGTGCTCGGCACGGTCGGCTTCATCCACGCCTTCTCCGGCGACCCGACCTTCAAGGGCTTCTACATCCCGTGGCAGATCCCGCTCATTTCGCTGGTAGCGATCGTGCTGATCATCGCGCTGACCGGCTGGCTGAGCTTGCGCACCGTGCTCAAGACCGAGCCCGCGGCGGTGTTCCGGTGAGCGCGGCGTCGATCAGCAAGGCGATTTCGGTGCGCGATATCGCGCGCGATTTCACCGCGGGCCAGCAGACCATCCGGGTGCTGCACGATATCGATATCGACGTACATTCGGGCGAGCTGACCTACATCGTCGGCGAAAGCGGATCGGGCAAGACGACGCTGATCAGCATCATGTGCGGGATCCTCTACCCGACCGAAGGCACGGTCCGGGTATTCGATACCGATATCTACCACCTGTCCGATACCGAACTGGTCGAATTCCGGCTCAAGAATATCGGCTTCATCTTCCAGCAGTACAACCTGATCCCGGCGATCGACGCGGCCAGCAACGCCGCCGTCCCGCTGATTGCGCAGGGGATGGACCGGCACGAGGCGCGCGAACGTGCGGTCGCGATGATGGACAAGCTCAACATCGCCGACCAGGCCGACAAGCTGCCCAACCAGCTTTCGGGCGGGCAGCAGCAGCGTGTCGCGATCGCCCGCGCGCTTGTGCACGAGCCGCGTCTCGTGGTCTGCGACGAGCCGACCGCCGCGCTCGACGCCAGGTCCGGCCGCCGCGTGATGGACCTGTTGCGCGAAGTCGCGGTGGACGAGGATCGCGCCTGCATCATCGTCACCCACGACAACCGCGTGTTCGACCTCGCCGACCGCATCCTCGTGCTCGAGGACGGCCGCGTCACCCATGACGGCACCGAGATGCCCGAAGACCACTAAACGGACTGAGACCATGGCCCTGCTACCGAAAAACCTGAGCTTCTCGCGCCAGATCCTGCCGCTGGTGGCGCTCGCGGGGCTAGTCCTCGCGGTGATCTACATCGCCACCGGCCTGCCCGATCGCGAGCTCTCCGAACCGACCGAAGAACCGCCGCGTGCGCCCCAGGAACTCGCCAATGCCGCCCGGGTGGCGGGCGCGGGCGTGGTCGAACCCTCGAGCGAGGTGATCGATATCGGCACCGCTATTGCCGGGCTGGTGACGATGGTGCGTGTGCAGCCGGGCGATTACGTCACCAAGGGCCAGCCGCTGTTCCAGGTCGACGACCGCGCGGTGCGCGCGCGCGTCCGCGAGGCCGAAGCGCAGATCGGCGAGGCGCGTGCCGCGATCGCCGAAGCGCAGAGCGCCGCCGCAACCGCCGCGCGCCAACTAGATCTTTACCGCAACGTCTCCGATCCCGCCGCCGTCAGCCGCGCCGAGGTGATCCGCGCCGAGGGCGAGGCGAGCGCGGCACAGAACCGGCTCAATGCCGCCCGCGCCCGGCTCCAGAGCGCGCAGGCGATGCGATCGAGCGCCACCACCGAGCTTGGCCGGCTGGTCGTGCGCGCGCCGATCTCGGGCGAGATCCTCGCGGTCGACATCCGCCCCGGCGAATATGTCTCGACCATGGGCGGCAATGCGAGTTTCATCCGCATGGGCGAAACCCGGCCACTCCATGTCCGGATCGATATCGACGAATCCGAAGCGGCGCGCATCGCGCCGGGAGAGCCCGCAACCGTGAGCCCACGCGGTGCTTCGGACCGCCAGGTCAAGGCCAGCTTCGTGCGCGCCGAGCCGCAGGTGGTGCCCAAGCGCTCGCTCACCAACAGTGCCGCCGAGCGGGTCGACGTCCGCGTGCTGCAGGTCATTTACGCTCTCCCGTCGGCGGCCTCGTCGAACGAGGCGCTGTTCCGCGTCGGCCAACAGGTCGATTCCTATATCCCCGCACGCCGCAACGGCGCGACGACGGACATCGTCAAACCCGAAGCGGACGAGACCGAATGATCCGCCGCGCCGCCCTTCCCCTCGCCTCGGCATTGGCGCTGTCGACCTGCGTCGC
>Ga0210039_1001159_pt1 | contig 25341 bp, 27 predicted proteins | sample CryGeyCG2114_250_3_FD_185460 | JGI IMG/M metagenome (GOLD analysis project Ga0210039, IMG submission 185460) | Groundwater microbial communities from aquifer - Crystal Geyser CG17_big_fil_post_rev_8/21/14_2.50 (SPAdes) (version 2) | ecosystem: Environmental > Aquatic > Deep subsurface >...
GGATGTTTGGTTCATCTGAACAATGCCTTTTCGAACGTTCGCGTCAATCACAATGCTAAGACACAATCCTAACGGAATTCGTCAACCGTCGGCGTGTATGGCTTTCGGATTACCAAGCGTCACTAGCGCCCGTTTCAAGCCATCCAGCAGTTCATCTGCCGACGCGCCACCGGCACGAATCAGGCGAACGAGGCCATGCGCACGGCAGGATTGTTCGACTCGCACCGAGGAGACGACGAACACGGCGCGGCGCCAGTGGTCGAAATACTCTGGCGGGATCGCCCCGGCCAGACTCTCGACAATCTGCACGCTGCTGATCAACAACACCAGTGGCGTCGCCGATGCAAGCAGGCTGAACAAACGCGGATCGGGTGCAATAGCACGACGGCGGTAAAGATGCATACGTTGAACGTGCGCGCCGCGGCGCTCCAGTTCAGCCGCGATCTTCATGCGTCCACCCGGTGCACCAAGAATTGCGACTTTGCATCCTTCGATCGATTCCAGTTCCGGCAACTTCAGCACAGCTTCGCTGGTGCCATCACCGGATGGGCAGGAAACAGCCAGACCGGCCGCGCGCAATGGCGCTGCCGTGCCGGCGCCCGGGGCGATCAGAGTGACAGGACGGAGTATCTCGAAAGGGCGCGCCCCCACAACGAAACGCGCCGTGACCGGACTGGTCACGATGACGATGTCAAAGTCAGTCAACGACTCCAGGACCTGGTGCCGATCCGGGCACGGTTCGATCACGCACACCGGCGAGTGAAGGCTTCTCAGACCGAGCGCCTCGACGCCTTTGATCAGCGCGGTATGATCCGGTGCCGGACGTGTCACCACCGCCCATACGGCTGTCTCTGAAGTACCTGCATGGCTCATCACAAGTCCCCCGCGCTACCGGGTTCGGGCAGAAACCTGCCTACTCCGAACATTCAATATCCTGCGCGATCATGACGTGGACTCATCAAATGCCCGAGCCAAACAAAAGGGCCCGCCGATTCGGCGGGCCCTTGAATAGATTCCGGGTGTCTGATGCAATCAACCAACGTGCAGGGGGCTTGCGTGTTGGCGTTGGCAGTAGGGGGACGCACGTCAATCAACTGCATCGTGGTCGACACCCGGAAAGCGAACTGGTCTTGAAGTCTCCGCACTACCTTGAGCCAGAGTGTTACACAAACGAGGCGTTGCTGTCCAGTATTTTTTGGTGTTTTTTTTGATGCCGTTCGATTCTATTTCAGTTTTGTGACACGTTTAACGCATTGATCCACTCTGCACCACCTTGTCGCAACAGATCATCGGCACACTCCGCGCCGAGACGCTCGGCCCGGCCCGCGGCGCCCTTGCGCTCGGCCTTGATCAGCCCGCCTTCGCCATCCCCAAGGCAGGCGCGCAGATGCAATTCGCCGCCGCCGTCGCCAATCCGCTGCGCATGCACTGCAAGCGGCATTCTGCAGTCTCCGCCCAGCACCCGCACCACTGCACGTTCCGCTTTGGCCTGCACCGCGCTGGCAGGACTGTTGATCCGGGCCAGTAACCCGGCGACGCTGTCGTCCGCATCGCGCTGCTGAACTGCGATGATGCCCTGGCCCGGTGCCGGCACCCAGTCCAGGGGGTCGAGCGCAAAAGCCCGGGGCGGTGTGATCCCGAGACGCTCGAGACCGGCGGCAGCCAGCAAGGTCGCGTCGACCCGCCCCTCGGCTACGGCTCGAAGCCGGGTTTCGACATTGCCGCGAAGTGCAACGATTTCCAGATCCCGGCGAACCGCACGCAGCTGGCTGATCCGACGCAGGCTGGAACTGCCGACCTGACTTCCCGGCGCAAGCTCCTCGATGGTCTCGCCATCGCGGGTGATCCAGAGATCGCGCGGGTCGGCACGATCCAGGTACGCGCCGAGTGTCAGGCCATCCGGCTGCTCGGCCGGCATGTCCTTGAGCGAGTGCACCGCGATATCGGCGGCGCCGTCCAGCAACGCCTTTTCGAGTTCCTTGAGAAACAATCCCTTGCCGCCAATTTCAGCCAGCGAACGATCCAGTACCTCGTCGCCACGCGTGCTCATCGGCAGCAGTTCCACTTCGAGACCAGGACAGGCTCGGCGCAGCAGATCGGCGCAGTGTTCCGATTGCCACAGCGCAAGGCGACTCTTGCGGGTCGCGATCACGATTCGTTGCATTGCATCTTTCCCATTCGAAATTTGAGTCGCGACCGCTGCGCGGCCCTGTCTTCAGGAACCCGGCCAGAGTCAGCCTTGCAGCAATTCGCGCACCGCCACGCGATTGCGACGCGAGACCTCCGGTTCGATTTTCACGCCATCAATGCGCACCCGCTCGACACCGTTTGCATCTGCATACAGCTCGCGCAAATGGCGGCGGCTGACCAGAGCATTGCGGTGGACCCGCAGGAAATCAATCGAATGATTCTGCTGCATGGTCTTCAGCGGCTCGGCCACCACGGCCATGCAATGAAGTGAATGAACCAGGGTGCATTTGTCCTCGGCAGTGAAGGCGCGAACCTCGTCCAGCGGGATCCTTACCCTGCGCTCCCCGATTTGCCCGGCGATCCAGCCGGATGCCTGCTCGCGACCTGACCGGGCCCGCGCCAGCGCTCGCAGCAAGCGTTCGCGGCGCACCGGTTTGACCAGGTAGTCGACTGCTGCCAGGCCGAAAGCATCGACTGCATAGTGTTCATGTGCAGTAACGAAGATCACGCCTGGTGCAGGTTCAAGTCGCGCCAGATCGGCGGCAATCTGGCGTCCGTCCCGACCCGGCATTTCCACATCCAGCAGGATCAGCTCAGGCCGGATTTGCCAGCATCGCTCGACAACGCGTTCCGGACGCGACTCGCAGGCCACTACCTCGACCCCATCGAATTCTGAAAGCAGTGTGTTCAGGCGTTCGATGGCCGGCGGTTCGTCATCGACCACCATGACGCGAAGGCGGGACGGATCAGTCATCGGAAGATGCAACAAGACGATCCGCCAGCCAGCGATCGAAAGCTGCAAGTTCCTCGGGACAGACTGCATGCTGCATCGGCCATTCGCTCCATTCCACCGTGACCCCGGCCGCACTCAGGCGCTCGACGGAGTTGCGCCCCAGCGCCAGGGGCACGACGGGGTCGAATTGCCCGTGAGCCATGAATACGGGGGTCCGGCACCCGGCCGGGGTCAGCCAGCTTTCCAGTGCATCGCCCTGCAGCAAATAACACGACAGCGCCAGCACACCACCCAGCGCCTGCTCACGGGCCAGCGCACAACGCAAGGCGATCGCACCACCCTGGGAAAACCCGGCCAGCACGATCGAATGCGGTGTGACGCCGCGCTCGAGCTCTCTCGATATCAGTGTCTCGATCGCGGTAATCGATGCGGCAATTCCGGCATGGTCCTGGTCGCGCGCAATCTCGAAGCCAGAGATGTCATACCAGGCCCGCATCTTCATGCCGCCGTTGATCGTGACCGGGCGGACCGGCGCATGCGGAAACACGAAGCGAATCGCCGTCGATCGGGCCGATTGGAGCTGCGGTACAATCGGCGCGAAATCGTGGCCATCCGCACCAAGACCATGCAGCCAGATGACGACATGATCGGGCGCTGGCCCGGTTTCAGTCACGACACAGTCGAGCAGTTCGCGCGTGGATTCACTCATGCACGCAATTCTACTGACACCGGCGCAATCATGGTCACGTTTCTCCTGCCGAAAATCCCGCGACCAGCGATTCGATCGAGGTTCGCATCGCGACCGGCAGCTGGATGCATCGCCGCGCCGACGCACCGATTTCAGACTCCAAGCGAGGCCATTTCATGAGCTTTCCGAGTTGTATTCGAACTATGCTGCTGCTCAGCCTGGCTGTTCTGACCGGCTGTGGCCTGAAGGGCGACCTTTACCTGCCCGATCCATCGACGGAGGATGCTTCGGAGATGACGCTCCCGGATGACCAGGAGAGCACAGAATGAATACCACCAAGCTGGATCGAACGCCTGAACCCGAGCTGATGGACCAGCCTACCCAGGTCGAAGCCTATGCGGCGGCGGATTTCACCAGTTCCAACCAGTGGTTCGTCGACGACCTGGTCGAGCGTTTCAGGCCGCGCCCGGCATGCGGTCGGCTGATCGACCTGGGCTGTGGCCCGGCCGATATCTGCATCCGGCTGGCGCGCGCCCTGCCCGAATGGAAAATCCACGGCCTCGACGCCGGGCCCAACATGCTGCGCTCGGCGCGCGCCGCCATCGCAATGGCGGGACTTGATCAAAGGATCGAGCTGCACCTGGCCCAGCTGCCTGAAACCGACCTTGAACCGCAGAGCTTTGCCTGCGTTACGTCGAACAGTCTGCTGCACCACCTGCCCGAACCGATGGTGCTGTGGCGCGCGGTGCGCAAACTGGCCGCACCCGGCGCGTGGGTCCAGGTCATGGACCTCGACCGACCGGACAGCGCCGAGGCGGTCGATCAACTGGTTCAGGACGGCGCCGGCAGCGAGCCGGAAGTGCTGCGCAGGGATTTCCGCAACAGTCTTCATGCAGCCTGGCGGGTCGAGGAAGTTCGCGAGCAACTCCATCGCGCCGGGCTGGACCTGGGCTGCCGCCGGGTTTCGGACCGTCACTGGCTGGTCAGCGGTCAGCTGGACTGAGTCCGGCCGTGATCAAGTTTGCCAAGCTCGAAGCCCTCGGCAACGACTTCATCCTGGTTGACGGCCGCAGCGACGCTATGCTGCCCGATCCCCGAACTCTCGCGCCGCTCGCCGATCGACGGCGCGGCATCGGCTTCGACCAGGCGCTGTTGCTCTGCAGCGCAGTTCACGATTCCGATTCCGATTCCAATTCCGACCTGATCGTTCGCATCTTCAATTCCGATGGATCGGAAGCCGAGCAGTGCGGCAACGGCATGCGGGCGATCGCTGCCTGGTTTGACGCTCGTGGCGAACTTGGTGCCGGCCTGCGCCTCGAAACCCTGGCCGGCACAGTGTCCATTTCAGCTGCAAGTGCAGGCATGTATGCAGCGGAGCTGCCCGGGGCGCGGCCGCCGGAGGCGCAGCTGGCTGGACTCGAACTGCCAGAAATCGACGCCCCGGGGTGCCTGGCCGGACTGGCATCGATCGGCAATCCACACCTGGTCATCCATTGGCCACACCCGCCCACTGCCGCGGACCTGGCGGTCGTGGCAGCACGCATCGGGGCCGATCCGCAATGGTGCAATCGGGTCAATGTCGGCCTGGCCTCAAGCAGCGATGGGGGCAGTCGTATCGTGCTCCGGGTCCACGAGCGCGGCGCGGGACCAACACCCGCCTGCGGCAGTGGTGCGTGCGCGGCGGCACTGCTGCTGGGCCGTGCGGGCGCGCCCGTGCAGGTCGAGCAACCCGGTGGCAAGCTTGTGATAGATTGGCTACCAGATCACAGCCGCGTCCGCACGTTCGGCCCGGCCCGCCTGGTTTTTCACGGATCAACCGCATGAACGATTCACGTCCAGACGCCGACGCCATCCGAGCGTGGCTGCGCGAACACCCCGACTTTCTGCTCGAGGAGCCCGAGCTGCTGGCCGAACTGGTGGTTCCGCATCCTGCTGGGACGACCTCGCTGATCGAGCGCCAGGTCGAGCTGCTGCGCCAGGAAAATCGTAGCCTGAACCGCAAACTCGACCATCTGACCGGCATGGCTGGCCAGAACGAACAATTGATGCAGCGCCTGCATCGACTGTCCCTCAGCCTCGTGACCAGCGCCTCGATGATCGAACTGTCCGAACGGCTGCAGCAGGCATTGGGTCAGGATTTCCAGGCCGATGCCGTACGCCTGCTGCTCGATCCCTCCGTGCTGAAGGGAACCGTAGTGAGCGGATTGGCGACACTGCCCGATCCCCGACCCGAATGGCTGGAGGCGCTGAGCCGGGCAGGCCAACCCCTTTGTGGACGGCTGACCCGGGCCAAGCGCGCTGCGCTGTTCGGTGACGATGCCGACCGGATCGCCTCGGCTGCTCTGGTACCTGTCGGCAGTCTCGGCGTTCTGGCGATCGGCGCGGAATCGGACGAGCGCTTTCAGCCCGATATGGGTACGCTGTTTCTGTCGCTGCTTGGCGACGCGCTTTCGTTCCGGCTCACGCCAGCCGATCCAGGCCGGCGCGAAAAACGAGCGCAGGCCTGAGGCCGATGTCTGGAGCGCCGATCACGGTCGCGCCGGACCCGATCGGCTCCTCAATTCTTCGCTTCGTCGATGCCTCAACCCAGTCTGCTCGGCTGGCACCGGCGTCGATCAGCGCCTATCAACGTGACCTCGAGCGCTTCGCGAAATGGTGCCGGGAGCAGAACCTGAAACATGCAAGTCAGCTGGACGCCCTGCACCTTCGCAGCTACACCGCCGGGCTGGCCCGCGCCGGAATGGATCCGCGTTCCATCCAGCGCCACCTGTCGGCACTACGACGCTGGTTTCGCTATCTACTCGATGACGGCATCATTCGGTCGAACCCGGCCGATGGCATGAAAGCGCCGCGGGTGCGGCGCAAGTTACCGCGCACCCTGGACCCGGACCAGGTTCGTCAATTGCTCGAGATTCCCGGAGAAAAACCGCTCGACCTGCGCGATCGCGCACTGCTCGAGTTGTGCTATTCCTCGGGACTGCGGGTCAGCGAGCTGGCAGCCGCCTGCTGGCATCGGCTCGATTCCGCCGAGCGCCTGATCCGAGTCATCGGCAAGGGTGACAAGGAGCGGATCGTGCCGGTCGGTCGCCACGCACTGACCGCGCTGGCCCGCTGGCGTGATTTCGCCCGTGACTTGCCGCAATCGGATCGAGACTGGATCTTCACCACCCTGAAGGGCAAACCAATCGGTGTGCGCTCGATTCAGAAGCGGATCGCGCAGCGCGCCATCAGTCAGGGGCTCGACTGCCACGTCCATCCGCACCAGCTGCGCCATTCCTTTGCTTCTCACATCCTTGAATCGTCGGGCGACCTGCGTGCCGTCCAGGAATTGCTCGGGCACGCCAACCTGTCGACGACGCAGATCTACACTCACCTCGACTTCCAGCATCTGGCGGAGGTTTACGATCGCACCCACCCGCGTGCACGCAAGCAGGTCGGCGGCCGAGATCGGTCGCAAGCTCTCGGATCAGACTGATCATCCGTCCGATTCGATTCGCTCCATCAGTTCCTCGTAGACCTCGCGCGCCCGGGTCTCGAAGAACGCCGGAACCTGGACCCGCACGGCGCTGAAGCCGGTCTCCGCACCGAGCAGCGAGGCGAAACCTTCCGACCCCAGGTGGACCGGGATCTCCTCCGATTCAAACTTGATCCGGACCAACTGGGCCAGGGTCATGTCATGCAGCTTCGCGATCGTGATCAATGCCATCTCGTTACAGTAGCGCACCCGGGTGAATATCGCCAGGGATCGGGGCGCCCGGTTTTCGACCCGGGTTGCTATGATTCGGCCCTGTTCAGCCTGGAGTTCTGATCGTGAGCGAATCTTCATCACCATCTACCATCCTGCTCGGCAAGGGTAATCGACAGGTCTATCTCGATCCCCGCTATGCCAACCGTCACGGACTGGTTGCGGGCGCGACCGGAACCGGCAAGACCGTGACCCTGATGCTGCTGGCCGAAGGCTTCTCGCGGATCGGTGTGCCGGTGTTCATGGCTGATGTCAAGGGCGACATCGCGGGTCTGGCCGCAGCAGGCAAACCGCATCCGAAGATCGACGAACGCATCAGCCACATCGGTATCGAGGGCTACCTGCAGCAACCCAACCCGGTGGTGCTGTGGGATCTGTGGGGCCGCGACGGCCACCCGGTCCGAACGACTGTGACCGAAATCGGCCCGGTACTGCTGGCGCGCATGCTGGAGCTCAATGATACCCAGGAAGGCGTGCTGCAGGTCGTGTTTCGCGTCGCCGACGAGGACGGGCTGCTGCTGCTCGATCTGAAAGACCTGCGCGCCCTGCTCAACCATGTCGCCGAAAATCGCACCGAGTTCAGCGCCCGCTACGGCCTGGTCAACACCGCCAGCATCGGCGCGATCCAGCGCCGCCTGCTGCAGATCGAAGCAGACGGCGGCGCGCAGTTCTTTGGCGAGCCGGCGCTGGACCTTGCCGACCTCATGCGCCAGGACCTGTCCGGCCGCGGCATCATCAACATCCTGTCGGCCGACCAGTTGATCCTTAAACCTCGGCTCTACTCCAGCTTCCTGCTCTGGCTGCTGTCGGAGCTGTTCGAGCAGCTACCCGAGGTCGGCGACCAGGATCGGCCAAGGCTCGCATTCTTCTTCGATGAAGCGCATCTGCTGTTCAACGATTGTCCGCCGGCGCTGCGCCAGCGGGTCGAGCAAGTGGTCCGCCTGATTCGCTCCAAGGGCGTGGGCATTTACTTCTGCTCGCAGAATCCGGATGACATTCCGAACGATATCCTCGGCCAACTCGGCAACCGGGTGCAACACGCCTTGCGTGCGTTCACCCCGCGCGACCAGAAAGCAATTCGCGCTGCAGCCGAGACCTTCGTGCCCAATCCCGATCTCGATGTCGTCGCGACCATCACGACCCTCGGCGTTGGGGAGGCGCTGGTGTCGACACTTGGAGACAAGGGCATTCCGCCGCCAGTCGAACGCACGCTGATCGCGCCGCCGGGTTGCAGGCTTGGCGTGCTCACGCCGAATGAACGCACTGCCGTGATCAACCGAAGTCCGGTGTCCGGCAAGTACGATCAGATGCTGGACCGGGAATCGGCATTCGAGATGCTGGCGCGCCAGGCCGAGATCGCGGCGGATGCGGCCGAGCGCGATCGCCTCGATGCTGAACGGCGCAAGCAGGCCGAGGTGGAGCAACGCAAACAGACCCGACCCAGTAGCGGTTCACGCCGTCAGGGAGCCGGCGAGGCGTTTTTCAAGTCGGCGGTGCGCAGCCTCGGTTCGGGACTCGGCCGCGAGTTGTTGCGTGGCGTGCTTGGCAGCCTCAGCGGAAAGCGACGCTGAGAGACACTGGCATCAAGTGAAAAGCCCCCGAGTCGGGGGCTTTTCACTCGCGGCCTGAAGTACTGGGTTTCAAGCGTCGAAATGGCCGCGCAGCTTCTTCATTGCCGCGGCCTCGAGCTGACGAATCCGCTCGGCTGAAACACCATACTTGTTGGCCAGATCCTGTAATGTCAGTTTCGGTTCCAGCAACCAGCGCGCCTGGATGATGTCGCGCGAGCGATCATCCAGCTCGCCAATTCCGTCGATCAGCATACCATGGTAGTGCTCTTCGAGATCCTCGGCCTCGCTAGCCACATCAGGCGAGTCGGCGTGGCTTTCAAGAAACGCGGCCGGGGCCAGGTAAGGCGTATCATCGTCATCGCTGGTCAGGTCGAAGCCTACGTCCTGTCCGGACAGCCGCGACTCCATTTCCATCACCACCTCGGGCTTGACGTTGAGGTCTCTGGCAACAGCATTGACTTCACTCTGGTTCAACCAGCCCAGACGCTTCTTCGACCTGCGCAGGTTGAAGAACAGCTTGCGTTGCGCCTTGGTGGTTGCAACCTTGACAATGCGCCAGTTGCGCAGCACGAATTCGTGGATTTCGGCGCGAATCCAGTGCACCGCAAACGACACCAGACGCACACCCTGCTCGGGGTCGAAACGCTTGACAGCCTTCATCAGGCCGATGTTGCCCTCCTGGACCAGGTCGCCGAGTGCCAGCCCGTAACCGGAATAGCCGCGGGCGACATGAACAACGAAGCGCAGATGCGACATCACCAGCAGACGTGCAGCATCCAGATCGTCACGATCATGAAAGCGCCGCGCAAGGTTCTGCTCCTCTTCAAGACTCAGCACCGGAATCCGGTTGACTTCCTGAATATAGGCATCAAGCGAGCCGGTACCGGCCGGGGCCAGCAGGTGGCTGGGCACGAGATGCTTGGACATTCGAAGCTCCTGTTTTTTCATAGGTATAGTATATCAAATTCGCCGGATGCATACAAATCAGTAGCGAATCGGTCCTGTATTGTTGATTGTTCATTTTGGAGAGTCGGATGGGGGAAAAGTTCCTCAGCTGCGCCGCTCAGGGATGGATCCTGGCAAGGGCACGCGACACGGCGAGCCAGGCGCCAACCACCCCCAGCGCCGCGCTCGCCCCCAGCAGCGGCAGCAACAGGTCGATGGCCGGCCCAGCCAGTCCGACATCTGCGCTGTAGCTGGCTGCAAGCCGCGACACCGGACCCTGCATCGCCAACACTCCGGCCTGAACCAGCAGCCAGGCCAGCACCGCACCGGCCAGACCCATCCACAGACCCGCGTAGAGAAACGGCCGTCGGATGTAGCCTGCGGTCGCGCCGACCAGCGCCATGACTTCGATTTCCTCGTGCCGGCGCTCAACCTCGGTACGGATGGTGTTGGAAATGACAAACAACAGGCTGAGACCGAACAGCACGGCCAGCACGCGAACCAGCGATCGAAACACGTCCAGAATCGACTCGAGGCGCCGGATCCAGTCAAGATCGATGACCACCAGGTCGACCTCTGGCAATTGGCGCAGCACATCACTCAGCGCCCCCAGATCCCGGCCCGCCCCGGGAATGACCTGCAGCAGCCACGGTAACGGCACATCGCCGACCTCGAGCGCATCCAGCCCGGTCGCCCCGGCCAGTTCGCGCAGGCCCTGTTCCGGCGAAATCGGATCGGCTGCCACGATATCCGGACGACCCGACAGCGATGAGGCCAGGCGGCGCGCCTGGACGGCGTCGATCTCGGGACCCAGGAACACGCTGATCGAATCCAGTCGGTCGAGCTCGGCGTGCACATGGTCGAAGTTGACCAGCGTGGTGTGCAAGCCCAGCGGCAGGCTGAGCGCAATGGCCAGCACGGTGATCGTCATCATGCTGGACGCCGGCTCGCGCACCAGACTGCCGACCGAAGACAGCAGACTGTAGCCATGCCGACGCAGCCAGGCTCGAAAATCGGCGCGGATCATCGGGTCGGTTCCGTGATTTGCTGTGCCCCGGGCGGTCCATCAGCCACCATCTGACCGGCACGCAGGGCAAGGGTTCTTCGCCCGAGGCGATGGACCAGGTCCAGGTCGTGCGTGGCAATCAGCACGGTGGTGCCAAGCTCGTTGAGGGTGCAGAACAGCTGCATCAGCTCGGCCGACAGCTCGGGATCGAGATTGCCAGTCGGCTCGTCGGCCAGCAGCAGTGCCGGCTTGGCGACCATCGCCCGGGCGATGCCAACGCGCTGTTGCTCGCCGCCGGACAGGGTCGGAATCGGCATGGCCTCCTTGTCCAGCAGGCCGACCAGGTCGAGTACGGCACGCACGCGCCTGCGGATTTCGCTCCAGGGCAGCCCGGCAATCAGCAGCGGCAGAGCGACATTGTCGAGCACCTTGCGATCGGTCAGCAGCTTGTGATCCTGGAAGATCACGCCGACCCGACGCCGCAGCCGGGGAATCTGAGCCCGGGACAATCGCACGATGTTGCGACCATCGAACACCACCTGGCCGCGACTGGGGCGTTCGAGCAATGCGATCAGACGCAGCAGCGTGCTCTTGCCAGCACCGGAGTGCCCGGTAAGAAAGGCCATCTCGCCCCGCGCCAGCTCGAAGTTCACATCTGAAAGCGCCTGTACACCGCCCGGATAGCGCTTAGCGACATGCTCGAAAACGATCATCGCTGAACTGGCATCTGTCGTCATACAGGATCCAGATTACGCAATTGACTCAGCCAAGCAACTGGCTCAGGTTCATGATCGGCAGCAGGATTGCGAGCACGATGTAGAGCACGACCAGGCCAACCAGCAGGATCAGCAGCGGCTGCAGCACCGCCAGCAAGACCTGGCCGGCATCGGCCAGATCCGCCTCCTGCAAGGCCGCAGCATGCTCGAGCATGTCGCCGAGCTCACCGGCATGCTCACCACCGCGGATCAGGCGCAGCGTCAGCGAAGGCAACCACTCCAGCGGCTCCAGTGCAGCACTGATCGAGGCGCCCTCGCGAACCCGGTCGGCGGCCGCCATCAGGTCGGCACGAACCTTGCGGTTGGAGCTGACCTCGGCTGCGGCCCGCAGCGCATCGACCGCCGGCACGGCACTCGATACGAGAATCGCGAGTGTGCGCGAGAACAGCGCCGATGCGCGCGAGCGCAGCAAGCGCCCGATCAGCGGCAAGCCGAGCAAACGCCGGTCAATCCGCGCGCGCAGGGATTCAGTGCGCAATGCCGCGGCCAGCGCCGCGGCCAGTAGCGTCAGAGCCAGCAGCAACCACCCACCCTGCTCACTGAGCAGGCGTGAAAGCTCCAGCAGGCTGCGCGTGATCCACGGCAGTTGCTGGCGTGCGTGCTCGAACACGCCAACCACGCGCGGCACAACGAAGGCCAGCAAGCCCCACACCACGACCAGCGAAATCAACGCCAGCAGCAGCGGGTAGACCAGTGCCACTATCAGGCCACGTGCCAGGGCCAGCTGCTGCTCGGCATGATCGGCCAGACGGTGCATCACCTGATCGAGCTGACCGGCCTGCTCGCCGGCCGCCACCGATCGCTGGTACATCAGCGGGAACAGGCCGGGGTGTTCGACCATTGCATCGGACAGCGCATGGCCCTCCAGCACCCGGGCGCGAATTGTGGCCAGCGCGCGGCCAGCGCGGCGCGCACCGGCCGGGTCCGCGGACAGTGCCAGCACCTCGTCCAGCGGCAGACCGGCATTGAGCAGGGCTGCCATCTGCCGCAGAATCAGGGCGCGCTCCCGACCATAGCGGGCGCTACCGCGGCCGGATCTCGAGGCCACAGGATCAACCGATAGCGGCAACAGACCCCGCTCACGCAGCTGGGCCCTGGCCTGCCGCGCGGTGTCGGCCTGAACCAGGCCGCGCACCTCGCGCTCCTGGTCGAGGGCGCGATATTCATATGCTGCCATCAACACCCTCCTGGGCATCGGGCCTGATCGACGAGAATAAATCCAGCAGCTCATCTGCCGGGCGCTTGTCGGCACCATGCTTGCGCTCCGCCAGTCGCACCGTGGCCCTGGCGAGCGCAAAAAAACACTCCTGCTGCGTCATGGGCAGATTCCGTGCAGCCGCAGCAAGCCGTCCGACTGCTCGCCTGTCGCCGCGCTCGATTGGACCGGTCAGAGCCTCGGTCGGACCGAACTGCTGGATGTTTTCAAGCGCCGTGCGCTGCAGCGTGAACAGCAGCAATGATGCCAATTCGGAATCGATACCGCCCGCTTCGGCCAGATCCAGCGCCAGCGCATCGATTACGGCCAGGAAATTGCTCGCCGCAATGGTCGCGGCGTGGTAGAGCCTCTTGTCGGCCGGCGCGAAGCGATGGGTCCGCGCAGCGATCGCCGCAAATGCCGGCAGCAGATGATCAAGCGCATCCTTGTCACCCTCGCCCAGCACATGGCTGCCGGCAAATCGCTGGAGCATCGTCGTCGGCTCGGCGAATGGACAAACCGGATGCACCGCCGCGACCCGCCCGGCGAGTGGTCGCAGCAGCTCCGAGGACTCCGCGCCGGAAAGGTGAAAAGCCAGCATCGGTTGCGCCTCGAGCTGCCCGGAAATTTTCTCGGCCATCGGCCCGATCGCGCCCTCGGGCAGAGCCAGCATCAGCCAGTCGCCGGGCGCGACCGGTCTCGGGCGCGAAACGGCATGTCCGGCTCCGATAAAAGCGACCGCAGCGGCAGCGCTGGCCTGGCTGCGATTCAATACCCAGCCGATCTCGAGGGTACCGGCCTCGTGCCAAAGCCGGGCAAGCACGCGCCCGACACGGCCGCAGCCGATGATGTGCAGCGTCACCGCCATCGGTCGTCGCTCCCGGATTCGGCATCCGCTCCGGCCTGCGGTGGTTTGAACTCGTCGAAGCCGGGAGCACGCCACGGCTCATCCCGTGCCGGGTCGAACGGTGCCTCGTCCTCCCAGTCGTAGCGCTTCATCGGCGGTTGATCCCAGTGCCGGAACAGCCATGCCAGCAACACTCCGATCACAAACCCGCTGACGTGCAGTTCCCAACTCATGTTCGGACCCAGTGGCAGCACCCCCCAGAGCATCGAACCGTAAAGAAACCAGACCAGCAGCGCAGCACCGATCGAACGAAAATCGCGCCGAATGACGCCAGAAACGAAGACAAACGCAAGAAGACCGTAGATCAGTCCACTGGCACCGATATGAATGCTGGACCGGGCGAATATCCATGCGAGCAGGCTGGTACCGAAATAAAGCGCCGGCATGACGCGCAACGAAGCGTTGGGATAGAGGAACAGCAGAATCGTTCCGCCGATCAGCAGCGGCAAGGTATTGGAGCCGATATGCGCCAGGTTGTAGTGCAACAGCGGCGTAGTGAGCAGACCCAGCAGGCCGAAGCTCTCACGCGGCCGCAAGCCGTATTGGATCAGCCCGAGTTCGAGGAACTGATCGAACAGAAACACCGACCACATCACCAGCACAAAGCCAAGCACCAGTCGAAACGCGAGCAGAAAATTCGAACCGGCACGACGAGACGCTGTGTAAGCCGGATCCGGCAGTCGCAACTGCATCAGAACTTGCCCGAGCCATTGTCGGTATTTGCCTCGAGAGTCCGTGCAATCTGTTCCCGGGTGCGCTGACACAGGCTCTGGGTCACATGATCCACCGCTCCCGCTTGCGGCTCGATCGGAGCGCCGATGATCAATCGGGCTCGCCCCGGACGGATCCGGATCGAACCGGGCTGCAGGATTGCTCGGGTGCCAACCACCGTCATCGGCAGGATCGCCATGCCGCGATCTGCGGCGACCCGGAACGCACCCTTGCGAAACGGCATCAGCTCACCGCTGCGGCTGCGCGTTCCCTCGGCGAAGAACAATACCCCGGCGCCATCCGGCAATTCGCCGACGGCGCGGTTGATCGCCAGCCGGGCTTGTTCCGGATTGCCGCGATCAATGAAGATGTGGCCAATCGCACGACAGCCCTGGGCAACAAACGGGATCGATCCGATTTCGGCCTTCATTACCCAGCGCAGGTCGAGGCCGCAATAGCCGTAGATCAGCAGGATGTCGTACTGGCTGAGATGATTGGCGACCACAACATAGCTTCGCCCGGGCTCGACGTGCTCGAACCCTTCAATCTCAACCTGCATCGGCGTCAGCCAGGCAATGATCCGAGCCCAGCGCGGCGCAACCTGGAGGTTGGCGACGCTGGGGAAACCCGCCAGGCTCACCAGCACTGAAATCAGGGCCGCAATCACCGTAACCACAACCGCTGCGGGAACCAGTACGAGCCACTGCCACAACGGGTACAGCATCAACCCGTACTGACCGAGCCGATCGCGGCCCGTCGGTCGATCGCTATCGATCAGTTCGCTTTCTTCCATGGGAAGATTCTAGCAGCCTGTCGGACTTGAAGAATCGAAGCGATTGTCGGCGGGTCGAGGGCAGATTTTGCCGATTTTGCAGGGCAATCGTCGATCTATTGCCCAAAAAAGCGGCGGAATATGGACCGGCCAGGCAGATTTGCCGCCGCTTTCCTTCGAGTCCGCCTGGCTGCCAGTGCACTGTCTGGTAGTAATTTATGCTGTGAGAGCCCCGCAAATGACCCGCAACAAGGCGCGATCCGCAGGGCACAGTTGCACTGTGTTCAGGGTTTGGAGAGCCGTTGCGGGTGATTTGCGGGGCTCCCTTCGGGCGAACTGCGAAGCGACCATCTGCGGCGTTGCGCTCTCTTGGAAGGGAATCACCCTTCCGGTGAAAGCGCGCCTTGCCGCTGACCTCCTGGCGACTCGCTCATTTCAGCAATGAATACCAGACAATATCACGAGTGTCCCCCGCCACTCATTCTGTACCTTTAGGGGTGGCGCAGCCAGACGCGCAGCCTACGCCATGCGTCCGGATCCAGCTCGTCCCGGAACAAAATGCAGCGACGGACTCGTCCGGACCCCAGGTCAAGCTTCAGTCCAAGCGCAGGGCCAGACATGAATTCCGACTGAAGCCTGCCACGGTCGCCATCGAGGCCGAGCGTGCGGTCCGGATGGAATGAAATTCTGCCAACGGCAGGACGGCGCTGCCGCATCCAGAACGAAATCGAAACAGACAGGATCATGAACGAGGCCAGCGCAGCCGGCACGGGGTCAAGGCCGCTCAGCTCGATTGCAAGCAGAGCCAGTCCCGCAATCCCCAGGCCTAGAGCGGGTCGCAGCCTGCCGCGGGTCAGTCGGACTTCATTCGTGAACGCTGTCACGCAACCGCACTACCAGGGCGACGAGCGCAGCGTCAGCGGGGGCTTTCTGTCCAGTCACCCAGGCCCACAGGCGGTCATCCTCGGTTTCGAGCAGGGTCTCGAAGGCCGCTCGCTGTTCGGGCCCGGCTTCCAGCCAGTCCCGCTCCAGCCAGTTCACCAGCAGCACGTCCAGCTCGCGCATGCCCCGGCGACAGCGCCAGCGCAGGCGCGCGCGCTCGGCATTCTGCCGCTCCACCGACATCGAGTGTTGCTCAGAGACCGCGACGCTCAAGCATCATCTTCTTGATCTCGGCGATCGCCTTGGCCGGGTTCAGGCCCTTGGGGCAGGTCTGGGTACAGCTCATGATCGTGTGACAGCGATACAGCTTGAACGGATCCTCGAGGTCGTCGAGTCGCTCACCGGTATGCTCGTCACGCGAATCAGCCAGCCAGCGATAAGCCTGCAACAGGACTGCCGGGCCAAGGTAGCGATCGCCATTCCACCAGTAGCTCGGACAAGCGGTTGAACAACAGGCACAAAGAATGCATTCATACAGACCGTCAAGCCGCTCCCGATCCTCGGGCGACTGCAGCCGCTCCTTGTCGGTCGGCGCTGGACTCTGGGTGCGAATCCATGGCTGGATCGAGGCGTACTGGGCGTAGAAATGCGTAAGGTCCGGGACCAGGTCCTTGATTACCGGCATATGCGGTAGGGGATAGATCTTCACATCCCCGTTGATCTCGTCGATGCCCTTGGTACAGGCCAGCGTATTGGTGCCGTCGATGTTGAATGCACATGAACCGCAAATGCCTTCACGGCAGGACCGGCGGAAGGTCAGCGTGGGATCGATTTCATCCTTGATCTTGATCAGGGCATGCAGCACCATCGGGCCGCAGGCGGCGAGATCAACCTCGTAACTGTCCACCCGCGGATTGTCACCGCTGTCGGGATCGTAGCGATACACCCGGAAGGTCTTGATCCGCCCCGCTCCTTTCGGCGCCGGGAAGTGCTTGCCCTTGCTGATCCGGGAATTTTGTGGAAGTCTGAATTCTGCCATGGTTCGACCTTGATTGAAGCTGGGTTGCAGTCGCGCTCAGTAGACGCGCTTCTTCGGCGGTACCACCTCGACATCGTCGGTCAAGGTGTGCATGTGCACTGGCCGATAATCGATCGAGACTCGACCCTGACCATCGAGCCAGGTCAGGGTGTGTTTCATCCAGTTGGCATCATCACGCTCCGAGTAATCCTCGCGCGCATGCGCGCCACGACTCTCCTTGCGGTTTTCCGCGGCCACCATCGCGGTTACGGCATTGCCCAGCAGATTCCTGAGCTCAAGGGTTTCGACCAGATCCGAATTCCACACCATCGAACGATCTGTAACCCCGACATCCGGATACATTTCAAATACTTCCAAGATTTTCTTCACGCCGGCCTGCAGTGTCTGCTCGGTTCGGAATACCGCAGCATGATTCTGCATCACACGCTGCATTCGATCTCGAATCGATGCCGTGGAGTGCTCACCGCTGGCGTGACGCAGGCGATCGAATTCACCGACCAGACCATCGACCGCATCCGGTGCCAGCGTCGGATGCGACTGGTTCGGCTTGATCGTCGCACCGCAGCGCTGGGCGACTGCGCGACCGAACACGACGATATCGAGCAGCGAGTTCGAACCGAGACGGTTGGCGCCATGCACCGAAACACAGGCTGCCTCGCCGATGGCATACAGGCCCGGCACGACGGCGTCGGGATCACCATCCTTGAGAGTCACGACTTCGCCGTGGTAGTTGGTCGGGATACCACCCATGTTGTAATGCACCGTCGGCAGCACCGGAATCGGCTCGCGGGTCACATCGACCCCGGCAAAGATCTTGGCGGTCTCGGCAATCCCCGGCAGACGCTTGTGGATGATTTCCGGCCCGAGGTGCTGCAGGTTGAGGTGAATGTGGTCCTTGTCCTTGCCAACCCCGCGACCTTCCTGAATCTCGATTGTCATCGACCTTGAGACCACGTCTCGGGAAGCCAGATCCTTGGCGTTCGGCGCGTAGCGCTCCATGAAGCGCTCGCCCTCGGAGTTGGTCAGGAATCCGCCCTCGCCGCGCACCCCCTCGGTGATCAGCATTCCCGCCCCATAAACCCCGGTCGGATGGAACTGAATGAACTCCATGTCCTGCAGTGCCAGGCCCGCGCGCAGCACCATGCCGTTGCCATCCCCGGTGCAGGTGTGGGCCGAAGTACAGGAAAAGAACGTCCGACCGTAGCCACCGGTCGCCAGGATCACACCATGGGCACGGAACACGTGCAGCACCCCAGTGGCAAGATCCCACGCCAGCACGCCGCGGCACACGCCTTCATCCATGATCAGATCGATGGCGAAGAATTCGATGAAGAATTGGGCATCGTGCTTCAACGATTGCTGATACAGGGTGTGCAGAATTGCATGGCCGGTGCGGTCGGCGGCAGCGCAGGTGCGCTGAGCCGGCGGACCTTCACCGTACCGGGTGGTCATGCCGCCGAACGGGCGTTGGTAAATTTTGCCATCGTCGGTGCGCGAGAACGGCACGCCAAAGTGTTCCAGTTCGATCGCTGCCGGGATTGCTTCTCGGCACATGTACTCGATCGCGTCCTGGTCGCCGAGCCAGTCGGACCCCTTGATGGTGTCGTACATGTGCCAGCGCCAATCGTCCTCGCCCATGTTGCCCAACGCGGCGCTCATGCCGCCCTGCGCCGCCACCGTATGTGAGCGGGTCGGGAACACCTTGGTGATGCAGGCCGTCTTCAGCCCGGTGGCTGCCAATCCCATGGTAGCGCGCAGTCCAGCGCCGCCGGCGCCCACCACGACTACGTCGTACTCATGCGTTTCGATGCGATAACTCTGCGACATTCAAATTCCAGATCAGAGAAACAGGAACACCCGGACCACTCGACAGGCCCGGACCGTCATTCATCAGCGCTTGTTCATGAACTCTTCGTTGCGACATGTCTCCAGATCCCGTGGCGGATGAGTTTCGCGACCCGGCGAAAATCAGCAGGCGCAGAATCTGGTGGCGTTGCAGCAACTGGCGTCATGGAACAAGCGAGGTTTACGGCACTTCAGGCGCTCAAGGCCACCTTCAGAATCGACAGGATGCCGACCACGGTTCCGACCAGCGCAGCGGCAGCGACCAGCACCTGCAGCGCGACTTCAAGCGCCCGGTGATGGACATAATCCTCGATCACGACCTGCATGCCGAGTCGTGCGTGATAGAAACTTGCGGCAACCAGCAACACGGCCATGGCGGCGTTCCAGGGCGCCGCCAGCCAGGCGCTGGCGGAGGCATGATCGGCCCCGGCCAGAACCGACAAGCCCCACACCAGCCAGACCGTCAGCGGTACCAGCAGGATTGCGCTGAATCGTTGCGCCCACCAGTGCTCGACGCCACTGCCGGCAGAACCGTGATTGCGGGCCAGTGCCATCGGATTTCTTAACGTCTTCATGCCAGGCCTCCCCAAACGATCGCAGTCAGCACCAGCGCCAGGACGGCCATCAGCCAGCCGCTTGCGCGCGCCGATTTCAGGTCCAACAGCATTCCCGTATCCCACAGCAGGTGACGGATGCCGTTGAGCAAGTGATAGAACAGTGCCAGGGTCCAGCCGACCAGCGCGATCAGCACGGCAGGATGCGAAAACAGCGCGAGGGTCGATTCGAAAGCTGCATCGCCGCGCGCCAGCGCTGCCAGCCAGACCACCATCAGAATGGTGCCGAAGCTCAGGGCCACACCCGAAGCACGGTGCAGGATCGAAAGCACCGAGGTCCACTGGGGTCGATAAATCTGCAGATGCGGCGAAAGCGGTCGTTGATTGCTGTTCATGCGCAATTTCAATTCCTGCTGGCTGGGGCCCGTCACTTCGCGGGCCGTATTTTCAAAAGTCGATGCAGCGACCGTTCTTTTCCCAGTCACCGTAGCGGGTCGGCTCTGGACCCTTGCGCCCTCCGGACTCGCGAGGACGACTTTCACCCGCCTGCTCCGACCGGACAGACTCATGCTCACGATCCACTCTGACCGCTGGCTCAGCGGCAGTTTGATCTTTGCTTTCGATATGATTCATTATGCCATTTTAACTTCCCGGCGTGAGCAGATGTCAAAAATCCAGGACTCTTGCGGTCAATCCATCCTCGATCCCTGTGCCCTCCACCTGACCGGACCCGACGCGTTCGGCTTTCTTCAAGCTCAGCTGACGCTCGACCTTCGCACGCTGAAGCCGCAGATGCTTCAGGCGACTGCGTGGTGCAATGCCAACGGACGGGTGGCCATCGTGCTGCTGGTCGCAGTCAGCCAGGATGGCTACCTGATCGTCGTTCCGCGCGGCCTGGCCGAGCAGACCCTGCGCCGCATCCTTCTTTTCAGGATTGGCTACAACATTGACGTACAGAACCTCGCCATCGAGTACTGCCAGCCGACCGTCGAAAACGCGCTGCCATTGACCCATTCACCGCAGCGCGCACTGCGGATCGCGCCCGCAGAGCTTGTCAACAAGAGCCTGGCGGCTCCGGTCGGGTCGCTGCTGGACGACATTCGTCACGGCCTGCCGTGGATCGTCGCAGCCACCAGCGACCGCTTCCTGCCGCAGATGCTCGGTCTCGACCAGCTCGGCGGCCTCAGCTACAGGAAGGGCTGCTATCCCGGCCAGGAGGTTATCGCGAGAGTGCATTTCCGCGGTCGGGTCACCCGCACCCTGCGTCGCTTCCACTGCCAGGCGGTGTCGGCGCTGCCACCCGGGCTGGAATTCGGTAACGAGAACGATCGCGCCATGGTGCTTTATTCAGCGGCAGCAGGCCCAGAGCAAGTCTTCGGTCTGGCCGTGGTCCCGGCCGGCCTCGATGCAGGCGCATTGCCGCGGCTCGATGCGGCGGACTTCGGATGGCTTGACAATCAGCCTGCTGCACTGTATCAGGAACAATAATTGCATTTTCTGATCTCACGCTTGATGAGGCAAAGCTCGATCGGTTCGTCGCGGCCCGAAGGCTGTAACTGTCAGCCGACCAGTCACAGCCTTTGCAACGCGTGCCATGCGCTGAATATCTGGTGCCTGGAGGGATCCCCGGTTCTCGGACCGAGGTGTAGGTAAACATCAAGAAATGGGGTAGACGTCGATGTCTGGATGCATGAACCACGGCCGCGCAGTAGTGTTCCGCGCCATCACCAGTCTGTTTATTTGCAGCATCTTTCCGGTTCTCGTCACAGCACAGGAGGATGCCGAGGCCAGCGACAGCATTCCGGTTCAGTCGCTGACCGGCACCATCGGAATGCTGGTCCACCCGGACTACCCGCCGGACCAGGCACGCCTGGTCTACGAACCACTGGTCGAGTACCTCAATGAAGTTGCCGGCCTCGACATCGAACTGGTCGTGGAACGTAACTTCCATCGCTACTGGCTCGAAGCGCGCCGCAACAATGCTCCGGCTCTGATCCTCGAGGACGCACACATCACGGCCTGGCGAATGCGCGAGTTCGGCTACCAGCCGCTGGTAACCACTCTGGAGCCAATGACTTACTCGCTACTGAGCAGCGCGGTACTGGCCGATGATGACCTGCAGGACTTCGTCGGACGAAGGATTTCGACCCTGCCCTCGCCCAGCCTCGGCTACCTTGCGCTGGCGCGCTGGTTCCCGAACCCGCTGCAGCAGCCACAGATGCTGTCGACCGCCACTTCATGGCTGGACGCGGTCGAGATGGTGTTTTCGGCCGAAGCGGATGCCGTGGTCGCGCCGGCCAATCTGGCTGCACGCTACCCCAACCTGTACCCGGTGGCGACCTCGCCGGAACTTCCTGGCCTGACGCTGTCGGCCTCGCCCGCAGTGCCGGATGACATCCGCCAGCGCCTGATCGAAGCCTTGACGTCACTGCACGACAACCCGGACCATCACGCTGCGCTGTTCGAGCTCGATATCAATCGTTTCGTCGAGGCGGACCCGGCCGACTATGCGGGCCTGGAGGAGTGGTTGGGCAGCATCTTCCGGATGTAGCGGCGAGGTCAATCGCTGCTGGCCGGGAACAGCCCCGGCGGGCTCAGCCCGCTTTCTTGCGCGCGACGATATAGGCGATCCAACCTGCGTCCGCGTCGCCCTGCTCGGACGCGGTGTAGATTCCGTCGCCCTCGCCCGTTTCCTCATCGGTGCCCTCCCAGTAAACGGCAGCACTGGCAAAGCCAGCCTCGAGCAGCAATTCGCGGATCTCGGGCAACACCCAAAGCCGCCAGCGGTACTCGAAGGCGTTTTTCAGTTCCGAGCCGTCCTGAAACTCGAAATGAATCCGGCAGGTCATATGCTGATTGATCGGATTGAATTCTGCCTGGTCCCAGACATAAGTGAAATCGTCGTACTCGGTACGCTCTTCCAGCTCCTGGTGCGCCTCATAGCCGCCGAAGGCATCGAGAAACAAGACACCATCCGGCTTCAAGCCACGTAGCGCGCTTTCGAAATACTGCCTCAGTGTCGTACGCGTGGTGAACAGGTAATAGCTGAAGTTCATCGCCAATACCGCGTCGACCGGCGCGGTTGTGGTGCTACGGACATCGCCCTGCACCAGCTCGATCCGCTCGCGAGCGTCATCCGCCAGCCCTTCGACGTGATGAATCCGCCCCCATTCGAGCACCTCGGAATCGAGGTCGACACCGATTGCATGGTGATTGCGGCCGGAAGCGACCCAGTGGCAGGCGGTATGCGCGGTGCCGCAGAAATCTTCACGCAGGCTCAGCAGATGCCGGCCGTTGATCTCGAAAAATGTCTCGGAGACAAACTCCAGTTCGGACTCAGGGTCCTGCACACTGGACTCGTAGAGCACGTGTCGATCGGCCTGAGTAGCCATGGAAGAGGTCCTGGATTTCGGTTTTGCCATCAATAATTCCTGGTCAGATCGTGGTCACCGGTGTGAGGCCCGCGGCATGCAGCGATTTTTACAGATCCATGGACCTGCTTCGTCGGTTCACTTCCTCGAACCATCCGCTCGCGGTGGCCGCCGGAGCGCAGAACCCCGGAATGTACATGGCGGTACATGAGGAGTTCGAGCACCGCCGGACGCCGCATCGACCGTTCCCGACACTTCCTCCGGCCTTGAGCCGGGAGTGCGTGAGCGCGTCGCTCGCGGTGGCCGCCGGAGCGCAGAACCCCGGAATGTACATCGCGGTACATGAGGAGTTCGAGCACCGCCGGACGCCGCATCGACCGTTCCCGCCATTTCCTCCGGCCTTGAACCGGGAGTGCGTGAGCGCGTCGCTCGCGGTGGCCGCCGGGGCGCAGAACCCCGGAATGTACATGGCGGTACATGAGGAGTTCGAGCACCGCCGGACGCCGCGAGCGGCGTGCTCACGCGCTCCCGGCCCGGATCGCCGGCCACGCGGACCGCAGATAAATCACCATCGACCAGATCGTCAGCACCGCTGCAATCACCAGCAGCACGCGGCCGATCATCAGCACCGGCAGGCCCAACAGCGGCTCGCCATACAGCAGGAAACCAATCGCAATCATCTGTGCGGCAGTCTTGAACTTGCCGATGCTGGAAACCTTGACCCGGGCACGCTGGCCGAGCTCTGCCATCCACTCGCGCAGAGCCGAAATCGTGATCTCCCGGCCAAGAATCACCGCGGCGGAAATCGCCATCAGGATTTCAGGATGGCGCTGTACGATCAGGATCAGCGCCGCGGCCACGATCAATTTGTCGGCGACCGGATCAAGGAACGCGCCGAATGGACTGGTCAAAGCGTAGCGGCGCGCAATCCAGCCATCGGCCCAGTCGGTCAGCCCGGCGGTGATGAAAATACCGACGGTCAGCGCATTCGACCAGGTCTGCGGCAGATAAAAAGCGACCACCAGCACCGGAATCAACAGGATTCGTATCAGGGTCAGGACTGTGGGAAAGGTGATCGACACCGGCGGGAGGCCCCGGAAAATTCGGTGTAATGGTAAACGCTTTAGCGATGCATCTCGCGGTAGATCGCCTCGGCGAGTTGACGGTTGATACCATCAACCCGCTCGAGTTCCTCGATTCCGGCTGAACGCACGCCCTTCAGTCCACCGAAATGGGCCAACAGCTTGTGCCGCCGTTTCGGGCCGATGCCGGCAATGGCCTCAAGCGGCGATTCCACCACTCGCTTTGCCCGACGCTTGCGGTGCCCACGCACGGCGAAGCGATGCGCCTCGTCGCGGATCCGCTGCGCCAGCAGCGATGCCGGATGATTCGGTCCCGGCACTGCCTCGCGATGATCCAGCACCCAGGTCTCGTGGCCGGCGCGACGTGCCGGGCCCTTGGCAATACCGACCACCGGCAGCCGGTCCAGACCGAGACCGGCCAACACCTGGCGCGCCCGGTCCGATTGGCCGCGACCGCCGTCGATCAGGACCAGATCCGGCAGCGAGTCCGGATCGTCCTCGAGCACGCGCCGGTAGCGTCGCGCCAGCGCCTGCTCCATCGCTGCGTAATCATCGCCGGGCGTGATGCCGTCGATATTGAACAATCGGTACGACTTGCGCTGCATCGACCGACCCTGGAACACCACGCAGGATGCCACGGTCTCGGTACCGCCGATGTGGCTGATATCGAAACATTCGATCCGCTCCACCGGCCCCGGGAGTCGCAGCAGTTGCTCGATGGCGGTCAGTTCGCGCCCGACCTGATCGCGTTCCTGCTGCCGGCGGCGCAAGCTGTCGCGGGCATTGCTTGCCGCCATGTCGCGCCACTGGCGGCGCGCCGAGCGCACCTCGGTGGCGAGCCTGAATGCCCTGCACCGACGATCGCCCAGAGCCTGCTCCAGCAGTTCAACCTCGACCGGGGCCGGCCACGCGATGACCTCGGCCGGAGGCCGACGCTCGGCATAGTACTGCCCGAGAAAAGCGGCCATCAACTCGGCATCACTCATATCGGGATCGATATTGCCCGGAAAATAGCTGCGTGCGCCGACGTTGCGCCCACCGCGAAACTCGACCACCTGGACCGCGGCTGTGGTGCCCTCGCGCGCCAGCGCAAGCACGTCCAGATCATCGGCTGCGTCGGTGACGAACTGACCCGACTGAACGCTGCGCACCGCCTGAATCCGGTCCCGGTACAGCGCTGCAGCCTCGAAATCCAGCGCCGCGCTGGCATGCGCCATGCGTTCGGCAAGATGCTCGACCACAACTTCGCTCTCACCCTTCAGAAAGGCGCGCGCGGCATCGAGATCGCGCGCATAGGCGTCGCGATCGATCAGGCCGACGCAGGGTCCG
>Ga0210039_1001174_pt1 | contig 25141 bp, 22 predicted proteins | sample CryGeyCG2114_250_3_FD_185460 | JGI IMG/M metagenome (GOLD analysis project Ga0210039, IMG submission 185460) | Groundwater microbial communities from aquifer - Crystal Geyser CG17_big_fil_post_rev_8/21/14_2.50 (SPAdes) (version 2) | ecosystem: Environmental > Aquatic > Deep subsurface >...
AGCGCAGCGCCGACATCTTCCTCGGCGTACCGTTCAATATCGCCAGCTATGCGTTGCTGACCATGATGATGGCGCAGGTGTGCGGGCTGAAGGCGGGCGACTTCGTGCACACCTTCGGCGACGCACATCTTCTTACGGAACCAAGTTTAGTACCAACCTACCACTAAATATAGACAGACGAGCATCCCCAACTTGGTTTTTTATGTAAAAGTACCAATCAAGTATTTGCATATTGCCAATATTAAGATCCGCTTCAACCCGGAGTTGTCTTCGTAGACCTCCACCCTATATGAAGCCTTTCAACTCAGGCTGCTCAGCAACATCTAACCTCAGTCCGAAAACTGACATCCGCCAGTTCCAGATTTTATGGAGGGGAGAGGCCAAGTGTGTATTAGTCAAACCGTGACGCACAGATACTTGTTCATGCAAGTGAAATCGAGACGCGCTTTGACAAATAGTAGATCACCCCTCTCGCTGCAGAGGCACAGTTGGATCAATAGTCAAATCAGTGATCCACTATAAGGGGCGTCACGCTTTGACTAATAGTAGATTAACTTTTCCGATTCAAAGCGTCACAGTTGGACTAATAGTCAAATCAGAAATGTCACATAACGGTGAGGCGTCACGGTTTGACTAATATTTAGATCACCCTTTTCACTTGTAAAATAATTAGCCTGGCAGATAGAGGCCGATACTCGGCCATACTGACGGTCAACGCATTGAATATTGGGTATTCGTGATATTTGGTTGATGCCCGCGAAATCACCATCCGGGATACAGCGCGTAAAGTCGCGCCCAATCGGCCAAGGCACCTTGGTCTCGCAGAATTTCAACGCCTTCTGCCGCATGCCACTTCTTTGGCACACGCACCATCCAATAGGGGTCGTCGCCTGATCTATATAGTTGAAGTACCGTCGTTACAAATAACTGCCTAACCGTGGCTAATTTTTTATAGTCGGATCTCCATTTCGCCAACGCGCCGGGGATTTCCGGGCGCTCGAGATTACTCCAGTCGAAACCTCGTGGACGCATAAAGTAGTGATCCCCATTGCCTCCATATGGCACAGCTATGCGCTCAAAGAACTGCTCAAGGCTGTATCGCTCAATAATTTCCCATAAATGAGTTCCGAAGGGCTGTGGATTACCCCAAAACGGCGGCACAACATCTGCGCCACAAACGGCTGCGAATGCGCAAGCCTCCCTTTCGTCCATTGCCGGGCGTTTCTGAATCAAGTCAATGAATGAATACTTTGGAAAGCGACCGCGCGCGAAAATTGGTGAGACTATCGCATAGCCTGTCAAGGCAATGGGTCTTTGGGTATGGTGAACGTAACAGGATTCGGCTTGCATGAAATCAATGATCTCGACCTGGCTAGCGCCGATTGCGAGTCCAAGTTGATCCAATAATTCAGAAACTTCTTTTGTCGGAATATTCATAGGCCGTCATTTAGAATGATTGAACATCGGACAATGCCTGTCAGATGAACTCCGAGTTGCCACACATAAAGTTGCAGTCGACAGGTCTCACTATGCGACAAAGTCCATCACGAGCAACGACTTCCACATTTGCGGATGATGTTCGGAATCCTTCGCCGGCAGAGACGCCCTCTATGTCTAACAACAGACGATCACCAGTTCCACAAACTTTTGAGCAGTCTGAATTCAAGTCAGCGCCTAGATTTCCAACCCGTTTAACTGAGTCTTTTGGCACTTTGTGCAAGTCCATCGAACAGCCGTTAGGGTCTGACCATCTGGCTGCCAGTCATGATCACAAATTCGATCGTTACTACGCCCCCCGGCAGCCTTGCGTTTCTCTACCTTGTTCATCCAAATGAACATCAGGCCGAGGCCGATGAATACTCCAACAGCAATAAGGACTGGGAAAAAACGAAAGAGCTGATCCATGTATGAAGTCATGCATCACCAATCAAAAAAGGAGAGGGCTCAATTCCACTCCATTCAAGTGCCTTGCGCAACAAGTACGTATTAGTCAAAGCGTGACGCCCTGTTGTAGTCGCGACTTGATCTAACTGGTATTGTCCGTTGATCGGCCTATCCGGTCATGGCTCTTAACGAATTCGTCGCCGCAAACCGGACATTGGCGAACTCACACAATCGACCCATTCCGGTCAGTCGAGATTTCAAAAAGCAGACCTTCAGCGATTGAATTCAGCGGGAGCCGAAGGCGATCCGCTGGAACGAGTTGCTAGCCCATTGCCAACAACTTTGAAGTCAGTGACATAGATGCCCACAAAGTTCTCTATTCCGTGGAGCTTGAGGGTATGGTCTGATTGATTTGTAATTTATGCCGTAAATAGTGCATGCGCGGTTTGTTGTGTATATTCGCAACGCCCCCCAACTCAGTTGCACATATTTACTAAGCAAAATGTGATTTTATGAGCCCAGCAACAGCTAACCCAAGCACACTCTTAGGTGCACGCGCATCTACAGCAGGCGATGTATTTCATGAGCTTTGGGCATTGCGCAAAGCGCTTGAGCTCGTCATTCCAAAAACAAACCTGAAAGCGGTAACCATTGAAGGTATTTCAGTTCCGCCGGGCAGCCCCCATATCTATGACGGCGTCGACTGTGGGTTGTTCTACGGCGGCCTGTCGCTCGAAAGCGCTTGTCGCGTCGAATTTGTGCAGCTCAAATATTCAACCGCCCACCCTAACACTGCTTGGACGGTGGCAAGGCTGACGGCAAACAGTGCCCAAAGAAGCAACAACTCCGTCATTCGCAAATTGGCGACGGATTTTGCGAAAGCTCAGGGAAAAATGTCAACCGGCGCAACGCTGATTGTCAAGCTGACTAGCAATCAACCACTGGCGTCCGAAGTCGGCGATGTAATCGCTAAAATTCGTGCAGGTGACCGTAGCGATCCAAACGCCGTCAAACTTGCCGAGGCGTCAGGACTATCAGGTACTCAGCTTTTGGCATTTCTGGACGCGCTCGATCTTACCGATATGGGCTCTACATCGCGTTCTGCCTTGCAAGACACAATTACAAAGGAACTCTCCCAAATGTCGGGCGACAAGGCCGATACTTTGGTTTTGCAGATGCAATCACGCATCCGATTGCTTATGCTTCCAGAAGCGGCGCGAGATATCATAACCAGCAGCACAGTCTACAGTTGGTTTGGCATCAGCACTCAATCGGCGCTGTTTCCGGCTTCCGCCGACTTGCAGCCAATGGTCGATGTCATTCAGCGCGCCCCAGCAAAGGAGGTGCGCGATGCGCTGCTTGTCGGCGACCAATTGGTCTGTCTTTACGGATTGGGTGGGTGCGGCAAGACCACGACGATGCGACAGATACAGTCGCTTCTACCAGCGGGATCGGTCAGCATCCTATTCGATTGCTATGGAGCTGGCCGCTACAGCCATTCAAACGATAGGCGTCACCTTCCAGAAAACGCCTTTCTACAAATTATCAATGATCTTGCCATGTCGCAAGGCATACCATTTCTGCTTGCCAAACAATCCAGCCAGTTGGCGAATATTCGCGTATTTATCGAACGTCTGAAGCAATCGGCCGAACTCCTCGCAAAGGTATCTGCAGACGGCCTGCTCACTATCCTGATTGATGCGGCGGATAACTCAGTCTCCGCCGCCGAGCGCGATCCGACTGCTTCGGCATGTTTCGTTAGAGAAATCGCCAATGCCGACTTGAGCGAGTTGCCATCCAATGTGCGCATCGTCATGAGCTCGCGCACTGGCCGTAAAGACCGCCTCTGGCTACCCCCAAAAACAAAATATATTGAATGCCCGCCTTTTACACCCGTAGAAACCCAAGCCTATGTAGACGCACGATTGCCAGGGATGACCTCCGAGTGGCTGGCTCAATTTTGTGCGCTTTCGAATGGGATAGCCCGCGTTCAGGCCTATGCCTTCACGAAAGGTGGCACGTCTTCAGTAGATGTTTTGGATGCATTGCGACCTAGCGGAAAAGGCCTCGACACAGTGCTACAAGAACTTTTTCATGATGCCGCAAGTAAAGGAGGGCAAGACTTTTACGAACGCTGCGTTGCTGCTATGGACACACTTCCTGGTCCTATACCCCTGACTCACTTGGCAGCAATTTGTGGCGCCAGCGAGGATGTTGTACGTGACTTCATTTCCGACGTATGGCCGACGCTTCGAATCGAGGAAAACGATACTGTCACGATTGCTGATGAAGATGTTGAGGACTTTCTTAAGGCTGAAGGTCACTCACGACATGCTCAGACGCTCACCGAAGCCTGCATGTATTGTCAACCGATCTATCGAACGGACACCTACGCGGCCACCCACTACTGTGATCTACTGGTTGATGCGGGCGACGCTGCCAAAATCCTGCCGCTGATCCAGAAAGATGTCGTACCTGCGGGCATTTCGGACCCTATAGTGCGGCGGGAGGTTCAGCTACGCCGGATCCGCTTGGCACTTGCCGCATGTCGTATGGCAAACAACGCGGTCGATATCCTCAAGGTGATTCTGCTAAGCGCTGAGGCCGCGAAAGATGAAGCAGTGCTGAAGGAGCTATTGGAGCGAGAGGCGAAGTTGTCGGTCCGCTTTGCCGGCAGCTCCTTGTTGCGATTGGTTCTCGCGGATCGCGATACCTACCCAAAACAGGGGTCAATCCTAGTTCATGATGCACTGCGCGCGGCTTTGGCTGGCGACAAAATTACCGCTACCGAACGTATCCGCCTGTATGAACTTTGGATGAATCGCCGAAGAGAGGTGGAAAGTGATCATGAATGGGGCCAGTCACAAGAGGATTTCGTTGCATTCGCTCAAACTATTGTGCTCATCAAGGGAGCTAAGTACTTCGTCGAGCGTATTCAAGACTGGCGACCGGCGTCGTTTCGTTTGCGTGTCGCGCTAGACCTAGTTCCCCATCTCATTGCCTGTGGCCACTACAACCTCGTTAAAGAGGCCTACGCTGCCCGGTTGGTATCAGTGAAGTGGAACTTACTTCTCTCTGTGCCATTAGCTCTATCAGGCTATACCATTCAGAAGGAAAGGCTGGAAGAAGAACTTGTGGCGCTAAGAAAGCGCATCGTTCCCGATCTTCGTAGTATCCATAGCAGCGAAACGTGGCAAACTCAGTATCTGGAAGTCATCGTAACTGCGTGCGAAATAGGTTATGCCATTGGGGTGGATCGTGCCGTCCTGCAGCGAGCACTGGCGTTGATACTGGATTATCGTGCCTCCCCCTCGAGCTCCATCCATTACTCCGATGTACCAATGATCGACATCGCGCTTCGCGCGTGGTTGCTCCAGCGCGAACTAAAGCCAAAGACTGCGGAAGCGACAGAAAAGGAAGCCGCAGATCTGGAACAAGTCAAAAAAGTGGCAACGCCAGGTGGCACTCCCTCCAAGCATACCGGAAGTGCACAATTTTTGGTTTTTGCCAGCAATAACAACGCACCACCTGAAAAGAATAAGCCAGGCAGGAAGAAGATGCCAACTCGCATCCAGCACAACGATGGTGACGAACGACTGAAGCGAGCGGTGGAAGGCATCTTCCATATCTACGCAGCGCGTATCGCCGTTCTCGCCCAGGCCGCCATAGCGCCAATTAAAGAAAGGCCCGCCACCGATCTCGCGCTCCCAATCGATTCCTATTCATTTGACCGTGATTATTACGGCGATGACTTCCGCACCAAGGCGGCGCGAAGCGTGGCACGCCTGATGCATCTGAACGGCCTATCCACCGAATACCTATTCGAATGTACCACGCATACCTTGCGCACCCGAAATGAGGGGCCTTTGGCAAGGAGGTCGTTGCCTATTTGGGAGGACTTCTTGGTAAGGCCCGAGGTGCATCAAAAGATACTGGATGAGATTATGTCTCGTTTAGGGGCAATCAAGGGCGCGCGCATTAGTGCGCGAGATAAAGCCAACACGCTCTTAGACTTTAGCAAGCTCGTACTAAATTTCAGTCCAAGAGACGCTCAGGCGTTGTTTGAAGATGCGGTCGTAATTACCCAAGATATCGACCGCGAGGCAATGATCCAAATTGAATTTGTTTCTGGCCTTACCGCCCACCATGATAATTTTTCGCCTACGCTCGGAAAAGAGCTTGCAGTCGCGCATGCGGCTTACGTCACCGATGTCGCGATTCGTCTCGACGGTGAAGAACATTTCCCGTGGAAGAAGGCGATATATTCGATCTATGACCTGTCCCCAGAAGTGGCGTTTGCTGTTTCGTCACAATGGCAGGACGAAGGACTTGCCGATCTTGACGATAGCTTGGCACCGCTTCTTCGCCGAATGGTAAAGGATAGCAAGAATCCAATTCTGGCCAGCGCGCTCTTCGGTTTGCTTAAGTATGTACCTGTGCGTGGTTTCTTGTCTCTTATTGAAAACGTGAGCGTGACCCCCGAACCGTTACGTAAGGATGCATTTGAATTACTGAGTAAGAAATTATTGATGGACGTGTTTTCAAGTCAACGGGATAGACTCATCGAAGATTTAGCTGAACACTTGCCGAGAAATTTTATACCGGGAAACATGACGATTCGCCTTAAAGCGGAAGCGGAACTAATTAAAGAAGCTGGCGCGAATATACCCAATATAAAAGCCGAGACCGAAATGCCAGTGAACTTCCCTGTCGATGCCGATTTCTCAACTGGGGCGGGCATTCGAGCAGCTGTTGATGATGCTAAGGCCGAAGAAAGAAAGCAGGGCCGCTATACATCGCTCGACACGATTTTCCAGGCCGCCAGAAAGAAGATCACCGCCCCTGCTCAGCGACTCATGTTCCTAGAGGTTGTCAGCGACTTCAGTAGCGACGGACTAGATGCTGACAATCGCATTCTCGCTATGTTGGATACGTTAGAGGACTGGAAGAGTCCGGCGATAGATCGCTGGAAAGAGCAGCAGTTACCCTCCATCGTTAGAATAAATCTTTGGGGTTTTACGCGGTGGATCCGAGAGAGCAATGTCAAATTAACTAAGCTGATTCATGCATCAGGTTTACAGGGCCAAGCTCTGATCGATGTGGTTGCTGGGGGTATTGAAGAGCGAAGTGGTGATTACAGTAGCCACTCCCTATTTGGGCTTTGCGAGACCATAGCTCCAAGCCTTACGAAAGAGGATGCGAACGAGCTTACTAAATGGTACGTCGCCCGTTTGGGTGAAAAAGTGCCTAGGGATGTTGTTGATCGGTTCTCCCTAGCAGAAATGCCCGATGATTTAGAGCAGGCCATCGGCCGTTTCCTTTTTGCCCAATTTAGCGACATTGATCTTCGCGTACGCTGGCGGGCTGCTCATTGTTTACGTGCACTTACGGGATTGCAAGGTGGATGGGCACTCAAGAGCGTGCTGGAGGTATACAACCAAAAGGCCGATAACGCTTTTCGCCTGAGGGAAGCCCCCTTTTACTGGTTGGGTGCTCGCCTATTTACCGTGATGACTATAGCGCGCATTGCCCTTGATCAGCCAGAAGCCGTTGCGCCATTGGCACCGGTGTTGTTCGCTATCGCTACTGACGACGAACTGCCGCACTATCTGATTCGAGGCTATGCCAAGGAAACTCTAGAGAAGCTTCTAGCAAACGCTCCCACCCTTCTTACCGCCAGCGAGAAACAAGTCCTTGCCGACATTAATCGCCCTAAAGTCAAATCGAAACCGAGTAAGAAAGGTAAATATCATCGGGAGTTGGAGCGACGTTCCGAACGAAAGGGGGCACGCTTCCGGTTCAATAGCATGGATACAATCCCCTATTGGTACTCCCCCCTGTATCGCCATTTCGCCCAGATGACACCAGGGAAGTTCTTTGCAACCCTCGAGCGCTGGCTGATAGATGTTTGGAAGGCCGATCCAGAGTCCAATTGGTGGGATAAGGAGCCGCGCCGCAAGCGTTACGACCGCGATTCTATGGCCTCTTATCACGGTCACGGAAGCCTGCCAAAGATCGAGCGGTATGGCACCTATCTGGAATGGCACGCAATGTTCTGTGGTCTTGGCGAGTGGCTTGAAACGGAACCCTTGCTTGTACCAGAACATCATTCCGATTCTATCGATTATTGGAGTCGACGCTGGAAACCGACCGAAGCTCCCACATGGTTGGCTGATCGTCGCGGGCATCGACCACTTGATAAAGAATTTATCACCGACAAAGGGGGGGACGATAAACACTGGATCCGTCGTGTGCCGAAACACCGTTTTCAGGCAGCGATATGTGGCGGAAAGGATGCGACGCTGGATATGCTAACGGTTCACGGGGATTGGGCCGTTTCAGGGAAGAATAGGCAAATCGATATCAATGTCAGTACTGCGCTAGTCGAACCGGCCTCAGCGCGCGCATTGATGCGTACACTAAGCGGTAATGAAAAGCGCTTCTGGTTGCCTACTGAACATGAAGAATTTGATGACGAAAATTCATATGACATGCCGCCATTTCGGCTATATGGTTGGCTGTCATTGGCTAGCAGCGATACTGAGTACGACCAAGATGATCCTCTGCGAGCCGAAGTCAGCGAATTGAAGATAAAACCGGCAACCACCCTGATATCCAAGTACAAACTTACGGAAAAAGGCTTGCCGGTATCAGTATGGGAGCAAGGCTCGACCCATGAGTGGTTCCGCTATGAGACTTGGTCGGACTGGAAAGACACTGATGATGATCGCCGTGGGCACCCTCGCCCAGTTGGCTCCAACGGCTATCGCTTGCTCGTTCACAAAGATGCATTGCTTACCATTATGAATAGTGAGAATCTTGATTTAATTGCCGATATTGAGATTGAGCGTAGATTGGAGAGTGAATATGGGGAATCAAGCCAGTGGGACGACAAAACAAAGCGTAGAAAGACCCGCAAAATCCTCGTCTTTCGCCAAAACGGCGATATCGAAGACGAAACCGGACGTATTGGGACTTGGCATTGAAATCGTGAAACAGCTTGGCGAAATGGCCGAGCACGATCTTCTGGCATCATGGATGGCGGATTACCTGGGCGAGAAGCTTACCGAAATCGAGGGAGCGAGCGGCAAGCAACGCGAAGACTTGGAAAAGGAATGCGTCGAACTCATTCTCAGACTATGGGATCGTCGGCACCACCTTCCCAATGGTGCACGACCGCTGGAATCGTTTGAACCCATTTTTCTCGCGCTGAAGGAGCTATCACAGGATGAGCCGCGGTTTTCATTTCTTCGCAACTTGCCACCAGTCGATAGAGATTCTGAAGTGGCTAAAATAATGCAAGGCGTTTTAGCTATCGATCGATCTGCGAGCACGCTCATCCGATATTTCCTTATTGAAGCTGTCGAAAAGATACCCAAGAGCGATAGGCGTTGGACGAATATTCGGACAGCAATCAAACCGCCCGCATGGGATATCGACATCGTGCGCTTTTTGGTCGATGACTCAGAGGCTATGTCGGACAAGTTGGAGAAATTGAGGGGGGAAGAGCGCAAAATAGTGAAAAACATGTTGGAGAGCCTTGATGATTTTGAGAGAGCGACGGCAACCTTGCGAGTATTTCTTGAAGATAAGATTAAAGCAGCCGAATGAATAAGGCCTTCGTCTGTTGCCTACGCATCATGTAATCTCAACGCATCGGTGTGTAACGACGCTAGCGGCCCCTCATGACATGCGACATTCGACCCGTTGCGGGCATCGCAACTTTCAGAAACCGGACATTCAACGTGGAGCTAACCGGCGACCGGAAGCAAGCGAAGCTTGCTGGAGGGCGTCCGTGTTGAGCACAATGTTAGGTGCGTTCTTCGATAACATGGGTGGTATCGCCTTCTAAATACACCGCGAAGCACACAATTTTCCCCCTGACTTGAATGGGTACCAAATCACTGTGTGTCCTAGCCGAGGCAATATTAATAAAGATACCAATAGGGTACTGCAATACATCCAGCATAGCCGAGAGGCTACTAAAATCTTCCATTGCCTCTGCAGGTGACGCATTAAGCTTTAACTCAATGACGGCAAAGTTTCCTTCCGTGCGTGCCTTGTGAAGCTCGGGGTTGAATGGCTCGTGGACAATGATATCCGGGCGAATATTTAACCCATGAACCATCAGCCTCTTTTGATACTCCTGCTCGACAATAACGTCATTTAGAAGTGGAACCCGATGGCGCAGTTGAGCTAGTAGCTCACCTTGAAAGCCACGTTCGGTTTCAAAGAAACGCGGAGCTGATACTGCGGCAAGAGATTCGCGAATGCCTAAGATCACAGATTCCATGCCAAGCACCTAACAGTTATTAGATGGACCCACCGGTCCGCATTATTAAAAATAGTGAGGCGCGCATTCTTTTCATAACCAATTGACTCATTAGAACCCCACTGTTTTGCTGTCCGCATAAGCATAATAGTACGGGCGGACGCGAATATCTCCTACTGGCACACAGCGGAACTTGGCAACGTGCTGCAGGCGCCTGCAACGCAAGGTTAGGCCACATCGCGAAGTAGGAACGCTTGCGCGGCCTCAATCAATTCCTTCATGTTGGCGTAAGACATCTGACCGTGACGAAGAGGTTTATCGTTCATAGAGAGATCAATCGTTACCCCTGACCAAGTCACTGGAAGCAGGGCCTTTTCGGCGGGGTTGAAGTTGAACTTGAGGTCGTGGGCAAAGCAGTTTCGAAGGATGCGCCAGAATGGAAACCAAGGCTGCGCCTTCAGTTTGTCCATCTGACCTGTGGCTTGGCAGTAGCTCTTTGTCATCGGCAGCAAGTCGGTCAGCGCGGATCGGTAGGCCAACGTATACAGATCATCGCAAGCAATTTTCATCGTAGCGTCGTCATGAACAAGCCGAGACACATTCGGAAATATGCGCACTTGGTCCGGCATAGCGTCGTGGATCTGGTCGAACACTCGCGGGATGTCCGGATAGCTCCACAAGACCAACGTAGCGTAGGTGAGTTCGATCCGATTCAGTGCGGTTCGGTACTGGCCGAGCAGTTCAGAGTCGGGATTCATGTGGTCCAGCGACCGGAGGGAGCGAACTTGAGCGAAGGGTTAGAAATGGCCATGAAAATGCTCAAGCTATTAAGGCGTATTGGTGATTTTGAAAATTGCCGCGCTAATCAGGATGAAGCCGAGTATGTCAAACAGGGAGCCCAAAAGATTTGCATTTCTTGGGTGCCCGCTAATGATGCCACCGCCACCCATATAAACATTGGGGGGAACAATTTTCGTTTGGAGAGGATGGTTTATCCATTCACCGAGACCGATGAACAAAATTCCGAGACTCATAATGATCGCATGTGCATTTGCGATGCCCTTCAATTCAAAGGTCATTGCCGCAATTACCCCGGCAGCACCAAGAACTACGAGCACATGATACCAGTGTTCGATCTTCAACCCGGTCAGCGATTTATCCATATTTCTAACGAAGCTGTAGAAAACGTTTATTCATAGCCGGCTATCGTGCCGTGAACCAAACCAAATATCAAGGTCGAATGACCGCTTTGGAGCAAGCATATTCTCGAAGGACTGCCATTGGCACATTGCAGTAGTTCAAGTGGCGAAATTGACTTCGCTAAAGCTGCCGTACGCGAAGGGCCGTTCCGGCCGAGGAACAGTCGCTGCCCATCAGATTTAGCGCCCTTTTTTTCCCTGTTGCGCAAACTACATAACTTCGAAAGTTGCGTTAAATATCTTAAAACGAGAAGTGACATTTCTCCGCGCCTTTTTATTCTCAGGAATTCTTTTGCGCGCGTAGAATCCCGTTTGACTATCGCCTAATAGTATTGAAGGAGATCAATGGACAACCGCAAAAGTATCCGAGTTGCAGAAATCACAGCCGAAGCAGAGAGGATATTTGGCAGTCCCGAAAAGGCCAAGAGGTGGATGGAACAAACGAATATTGTCGTTGGTAAAGCGCCAATTTCAATGCTGGACACTGAGCATGGAGCAGGTGAAGTCAGAAAAATTCTTGCATCTATAGCTAGCGGCGGTGTCGTGTAATTAATCCGCCCCCCTCGATATCGATACCACTATGGCCGAATCAGCGACCTGGCGGTTTCTCGGCCAAGCAGTCCACTCATAGTGCGATGCAATTTGACTGTTTGGCTGACCAGAGCGGACACCGCTTCCTCTTTTGAAAATGCGGCCATTCTTACGATGGTTCATGGAGTTATGTGAAGTTATGCCTTTGAGTATAAGTTTGTATAAGTTTTTTCCAGGCACATTTTGCTGACCTTCAAGGAAGCTATTGAGAAAGTCTGCTATCGGCAGCCCGGTCGTAGCACTACCCCAATACCGGCTGTAACGCCCTTTCAGTTGCATCTACGAGGTTACGCAAGAAACGAATCGCCTTTTCAAGGTCATCTTTTGTAACCGGATGAGCTTGTGGTGGTCCCGGCTCGATCGTGCGAGATCGGTGGACAACGTCCCCTCGCAGTTTCAGATATTGATTTAGACGATCACGAACTGTCTTCGAATCAAAGTTGTTCCAAATCCATTTATCCGTCAAATCCACGTTGGCATAGTCACGAATCAATTGGATGGTTTTATCTGCATTCGGGTTGTGAAGGCGCTTTATCTCATCAGCAAGTTTTGTCTCAACGAACGATGCTATTGATGAGTCTGCCAAGCTGCTAAGTCTGGTTTTCGTCACCTCTGTTACTAAATCCTCGACATAGGTCTCCCATGCTGTCATAGCCATAATGAGTCCAGCGCGTTTTAAGACTTCTGTTTCAGGGGGGGGTGGTTTCGAATTTAGCTTGTTGAAATGAGCAAGAAGATTCTCGGCGTCCAAAATGGACTGATCAAAAACTATACTGGCATTGGAAGGCATGGGTTGTAGGAAGGTAAGAATGGGATTTTGTGATGCTATCAGAATAGCCCCCCCTGATGACTGCTTGGTGTCGGAAGCTGAAGTGAATCCCTGTAGGTCGTGATAACTGCAAAGGCCGAAGAATAACCAGGACGAATCCTCGGCCAAAGCGGAAGTTTACGGGAGGGGCGTGCTACTTCCGCTAGGTACCGCATAGAAGACTTTCGTGCCTGCCCGTACTATTATGCACATGCGGACAGGCGATGCAGTGACGGTTCTAATGAATCTAACGAGCAATAGGGTCAGCTTCGCAATATTGTTTGTGGGTTGAAATTGCAAAGTGCATCAGAGTTAATTGCGAAGCTGACCCGTTTAATTGTACGGACCGGTGTGTCTATCTAATAACTGTTAGAGCTTTCACTCATGAAGATCTTCTGTCACCAATGCGGGAAGTACACAAATCACAACATCATCGCCGAAGAGAAGATTGGCGCCGATCTCGACTACGAAGATCCTTGGACCGAAGTACACCGCTTTGCTCGCTGTGCTGGCTGCGATACCTACACATATGCAATTGAGAGTTGGTCCCCAGAAGACTGGAACCCACATACCGGCGAAATGGACAGCACGTGGAAGACCTACCCTCACGGCCAAGGCGAGCGCCAGCCAATTGAGCAAATTCACGAATTTCCAGCCAAGGTTCGCGCCGTTTACAGGGAGGTCATCGGTGCCATGAATGCCAAGCTACCTGTCTTGGCTGGCGTCGGCCTCAGAACCTTGATTGAAGCCATTTGCCGCGATCAAGGAATTCAGGGTAGGACCCTTGATGCCCTGATCGTCGGACTTGCAACAAATGGCATTCTGTCAAATGCGCAAGCTGATATCTTGCATACGCACCGATTTCTAGGCAATGCCGCCGCGCACGAAGTAATACCGGCACAACCCAGAGAACTCGTCGCCGCTCTCGAAATCGCTGAAAATGTGCTTCGCACGATCTATGTTCTACCTAATCTTTCAGAACAAGTTCAGACTGGCCGAAAGTCCTAACTCTTTCAGTATTTTCGCTTCACAATTCAATCCCCAAAAAAGAAAATTCCCCTCTGTCGGGGAGGCAGAATTTGGTCTTTTGCTTTCACTTGCAAGCCAGATCGACGATGAGCACCGTCATCGCCGATGACCTCAATAATCTTTTCTTCAATAAGTTTCTCAATGGCTTCGCGGTATATTGTTGCTGAGGCCGGGGAAGTATTGCATGTCTTGGCGAATAACTCGCCGAAGCTTACGCCTTCGTCGTGCGAATAAATTAGCCTGGGGATTTGGCGCATCAAGGCAGAAATGCTGGCTTCCTTAGCAATATTATCAAACTCAAAACCCAATCTTGGCTGTCGCTTGAAATCGTTGTCATGATCAGGGTCATAGCCAACCATTTGGAACATATTGAGTCCAGCGCCACCATAATGAATGAAGTAGTTATGGTTGCACCAATGCACTTCGGTCATTACATCGCGTGCTCGGTGGTGTTGCGACATGTGAATCAACCAATAATCGCCATGCCCTTTCTTGTTTCGAATAAAGAAGGGCGTAAAGTATTCAGCACCACACTGGTTTACCAACTCTTTATACAAGGCACTCTGGATAAAGTAACGCCAATCCCGGTCTGAACTCTTGATTTCTTCAAGACTTTTTCCTTGCCACGGCTGAGCTATGCCAATCTCGCCTAACAAGTCATTGGTAAGTTTTTTATCGCTCGCAAAATTAAGCAACGAATCTACACCAAAGGTCAGGATGACTTCTGCACTAGGCAAGTTCGAAAATATTTTTTGTATGATCGGGGTGGGTACATCCTTGTACCCGTATTGGTCGAGCACAAAAATGGAACGTCCATTACGTGGACTTTTGTGCTTAATGAACTCGATAATTTTGTCAGCTTCATCTTGGAATTTCGCACACTTCAATTGGATTGTGTTGCCCAATGCGGCGGCATAACCTTCCTCTCGCAGGACCTTATCCAGATGCATATGAGCATTCCTGTCAGCCTCGACAAAGAAATAGCTGACATCCAGCCTGATTGGCTTGCGCCGATCTCTGTTAATCAGGTATTCAGCTTCTTTTGTCGCTTCAAGGAAAATAAAAGGTGAGCCTTTTACCAGCTCTTGGGTGTCATTGTGGTAATACACCCCTCCACCAGCAAAACCATCAACCAAAGTAAGTCGCAAAATATCCTGATTGGGGGAGCTAACCAATGTTCGGAAATATGCCGCCAAATAGCTTTGCAAGATACGGTGCTTCGCAATGCTGTGCTGTTGTATAACGTCGGGGCCATCGCTCCAATCGTAGTGTCTTATGGACATTTAATGCCCTTATAGAAGGGCCGCGAGTTCCGGCATTTGATCCCAAACACGTCCGCGTAATTTTCTCCCATTTGCTTTTTTCGCTCTCTTTTTGCCATCAGCACCCCAGCCCCCCCACTGCTTGAAAAAGAAAGCAACATCTTGTCGTTCACATTGAGACTGTATAGATTCGACCCATTCTGGCTTCATAGGTCGAGCCTTCGGACCAGATTCGCCGCCAACAATTACCCAATGAATGCCTTTTAAATCAAATTTGCCGAGTGATTCCAGAAGTGGCTCAATCGACAGGAATCGCACCTGCGCATTTACAGAACGCAAATGCTCAATTCGCGGTAACCCAAATTTCTGATCTTCTACTGACACCCCAAGCCATGCATTGGCTGGGACGGGGCGAGTGGCAAAATATTTCGCCATGCGTGCGGCGCGTTTTGTCAATATCTGGTAGGTGTGCTGTGGTGTTTGTTCGATGGTTTTGAATATCCGGTCAATATACTCAAATGGCACCTTCTCATGAAACACGTCAGACATCGAATTGACGAAATAAACCGTCGGTTTTTTCCTCGTCATGGGAGCATCGAGACGGTTAGGCAGAAGTGTCAGCTTGAAGCCATTGTCGTAGCCATGAGCGCCCATAGCTTGGAGCCGTTTTGACATCGCCTCGGCGTAACAATGTTTGCATCCTGGCGAGACCTTGGTACACCCTACAGTTGGATTCCAAGTCTGCTCTGTCCATTCAATCTTGCTATTAGTTGCCATAGGTCATTGTCCCAATAAATAGTCCGCGATTTTAATTGCCGTGGATGCGCCTTTGGGATTTCCGGCAGCAAAGCAGAGCAAGTACATCGGGTTGTTGCGAGAGTTGTACAGGGCTTTGGTGTTAGGTGCCACACCGGGGAATATGGTCTTCAGTCGTTTGACCAGAAATCGTCCAATCTGATCAAAGGTGGCGTCCTTTACCAGTTTCTGTTCTTCGCCGAACAAATCAGATTGCAGCGACTGTGTATAGAACTCGGTTTTCCATTCATCCGTCCCAAATATTTTTGTCAGCTTGTCTGCAAAAGCTTTGGGGGGCGTAGCGTCTCGCGTAAGCAACCTGTTTGCACCAGTACCTAAAGGGAATAGGAACCACAGATCAACAGCTTTTGTGTCAGCGATTTGCTTAAGCAGGTCCCACTCAATATCCATTCCATAGGGGTCAAGAAAGATTACGGCCCGCTCTTTTTGCCAGTTCCGGCTCTTGCAGATCTCTCGAATTGCCTGGGGCCCATCCTTCTGCTGGATATGGCATCGAGCTTCCAGTTCCGGAAAGTCTCGTATGATCATAGTTTGAAGCTGCTCTACGTGATCGCGCTTCTTATCCACAAATACATATTCATCAAAAGGTGAGGCCAGTTCCAGCGCAATCCGTGCACTACCTTTCAAATAGGCTTCGACCTCGGGTAGATCGTCTGGCCCGAAAAGCTGCCTATCTTCGAGATTGACTTCCGGTGCTTTGCGCTCGCCCGTTCCGGCGAACGCATCGACGTAAATCGTTTTGAAGAATCTGGCTTTTTCGTTTTGCGTGAATATCAGGCGGTACTGAGTGAGATAGTTCTTGAGTGCTTCAAGCTTCTTCTCAGTCCAACGCCCACCAAATTCGTGATCAACCATAGCACCCCTCGGTCTATCCGTATTTGCGGTAACAGCCAACCACTCGCCCAAAAATCTCCAAGCTATCCTTGGCGCGAATTGGTGGGTAATCCTTATTGCCTGGACGCAAGTAAAAACCTTTCTTATCATGCTCCAGGTATTTCACCGTGTACTCGTTATCCACGATTGCCACGACAATGTCACCAGGCTTGGTTGGCGCGCTCTTCTCTACAATGACTGTATCGCCTGGCAATACCCCAGCATCGATCATTGAGTCACCTCTGATGGTAAGCATCACCGTTCGCGATGGGTTCCGAATCAAATGCTCATCAACCAACACTACCTGACTGTCTAAATCATTGGCAGCCTGGGGCGCACCTGCGCGCACGTTATCTGCAATCTCACGCTCAAAGAATCGCTTGCCAGGCCGCAATCGACGATCAGGTGCTTGATCTAATACGCCAGCCGCCTTCATCCGATTAACCATCGCCGCAACAGTCGAGGTGGATTTTAACCCTACGAGTTTGGCCACCGAAGCAAAGGATGGTAATACTCGATGCTGGGTGTAGTAATCCCGTAACTTGCCAAGGTATTCGCTGTCACGATTTTCCATGGTCGCATCATAATAGAATGATTATTCTATTTCAACTATTTTATAGAATGTTCATTCTATCTGCATGCAATAATCAAGACTGTTGCACCGATAAGGGGCAGCATCACTTATCTTTCCATGATGCGAAGCCGATAGGGCGCAGGTCGGCATCGCAATAAACTCGAGCAGTCCGATAAGGGGCGGAAGCGGAAGTGATACCACCTGATTCAAAGTGGCCGTTAAGGCCGAGTTGCCGATCTGGCTGGTCCTCGGCCATAGCGGTCGTCCGGTTGTTCCTGACTAGCAGGCCGCTTCCGACCCGTTGCGGTCACTGAGAAACCGTGGTCTGCCCCCCCTATTGTTCCCATGCAGGCAAGACTAGACCGCACAAACCAGGAAATGAACTTTCATCCGTATTGACATTTCTTTACCTTTTCGGTAAACTTCCATCCAACAATAAGAAGAACACGTTTGGGAGGACTTTTTTGTAATGACTTTTACCAAGGAGGGATCATGGTGAACCTTACAGAATTTGGCGTTGCCGTTAGAAAAGCAAGGCTAGATGCAAAGGTTAGTTTAAGCAGCATGGCAGGTGAATTGGGAGTTACATCAGCATTTTTAAGCAGCATCGAAGTCGGGCGAAAAAAAATATCTGAAGATTGGGTGGCAAAGATTGAAACTTTCTTTAAGCATAAAAGAATTGATGTTCCAGACCTTCGCGAGCTTGCCGATGTTTCGAATCGCTCAATTTCACTAGAAGGAATGACACCGCAACAAGCCATTCTTCTTGCGGGTTTTGCTAGGGCAAGTTTTTCAAAGCAGCAATTGGAGAAGTTTTCTAAATTACTTGGAGAAACAAAGGGGAATTAATTATGTTCGGGCCGAGTTCGGGAATGGGGTATCGAGTCCCCCCACGTAGGATTGCAGACATTCGCGCGCATGCTTTGGCAGTTCGCGAAGCTTTAATTGCACCTAACGCTCCATTTTTCAGGATGGAGCCTTTTATTGAGGGGCTGCTCGAATACGGAATCACTTACGATGTCGTGGATGACAACGAACTTCCGTTCGGCGTCGAAGCATGCTGCATTCCCGAACGTTTGCTAATGACTTTCTCGAATAGCACTTATGAGAAAGCCTGCAAAGACGACCCGCGTGCGCGCTTTACCGTCATACATGAACTTGGCCACATATTGATGGCCCACACAAGACCTCACAATCGAGATAGCGGCCGTGAAATTGCGGCTTACGAAGATAGTGAATGGCAGGCGAATCAGTTTGCGGCAGAATTCCTGATGCCACTGACGCATATGAATATGAACGGATATAAAACTACCGAGGAGTTAATTCTTAACTATCAGGTATCGTCACCCGCAGCAGAAAGGCGCATTACTCAGCTCAATAAACGCAATGAGCTACCGCGTAATGGATAAATTGAAAGTTAACGTTTGTGAAAGGAGGTCGAAATGAATACGTACAAATAAAAACGGGCAAACTTACCTAAGTGAGCTTGCCCGTAGTGAACGTACCCAGAGGGCACATTCGGTTTGGCGACTTGAATTCTCCTCTGCACAGTTCCCTCCTGTCAAGCTCCGAAACACTTTTACTGCTTTTTCCTCGATTTCGAGGAGGGCGTACTTTTGGAGAAATAACATGACACATGAAACTCAAGAAAATCATCAACATTCGTATTCAATCATCGTCAACGGCCGTTCTCGTGAGACCCACGAGCACAAGCTGACCTACATTCAGGTTATTCAGCTGGCTTATCCCGGCGAGCTACCTTCCGAGCGCGTGGTTTTTACTGTCACATATTCAAACCCGCACGGTAAGGATGGCTCAATGGTCGATGGCGATGTTGTTGTTATTAAAAATGGGGAGATATTCAATGTCCGCAAAACTGATCAGTCGTAGTCCCGACTTAAAAAGGCTTGTGGATGAAGGCTATGAAGTTGAAATTGTTGAAAGCTTTCTAGTCCTTCATTCCATCCCTTATGTCGATTCGGCAGGTAAAGTAGCTTTAGGCGACCTTGCGACGGATCTCACCCTGAATAATGACCAGACCCAACGTCCTCGCGATCATCAAGTCTGGTTTGCAGGTGAATTCCCGTGCAAACGTGATGGGTCGCCTATTTCAGCGCTTCGCCACTCCACAGCCACGCAAAATCTGTGTAAAGGACTCCAAGTCCACCATCGATTTTCATGTAAACCTCCGGAGGGTTATCCGGACTATTACTCGAAAATGACCAGATACGTGGAGATAATCTCGAACGAGGCAAGGGCTGCAGATCCTGCTGGCAAGGCGACTGCAAAAACCTTCAAGCCCATAGCTGCACAGCCGGAAGATTCTGTCTTTGCCTATTCCGACTCAGCATCTAGCCGGGCAGGTATTGCCAGCTTGTCTGAGAAGCTCGCTATGGCTAAGATCGCAATCATCGGCCTAGGAGGTACTGGAGCTTACGTTTGCGACCTTGTTGCTAAGACTCACACCAAAGAGATTCATCTTTTTGATGGCGATGAGTTCTTGCAACACAACGCATTCCGCGCCCCGGGTGCAGCGTCTCTTAGCTCGCTAAGCAGCAAGCCCTCAAAAGTAGATTACTACGCCTCCATCTACAGTCAGATGCGCCGCGGAATTATTCCTCACTCATATTTCGTTGACGATACGAATATCAGTGAGCTGGCGGGCTTTAACTTTGTATTCCTGTGCGTTGATAAACCTTCTGTGCGCAAATTAGTTTCAGATTTTTTGCATACTCAAGGTATTCCGTTTATTGATGTAGGGATGGAGTTAGAGCTGATAGAGGAACAAAACAGCTTGATTGGCACTTGCCGTGTAACTTTAAGCACCCCAGCCAAGTCTGATCATTTCTCACGCCGAGTGTCTTTTTGTGAGAGCAACGCTGATGACTTATACCGAACCAACATCCAAGTAGCAGACCTGAATTCACTGAATGCCACGATGGCCGTAATCAAGTGGAAAAAATTCTGTGGTTTTTACCAGGACTGCTATGAGGAGCATCAGTCCTCTTATGACATTAATACTCACCAACTTAGCCGCGACGAGGTTGCAGAGGGAATCCTTGCATGAAAACCAACTCCGTCGCCTATCAATTTGTTGAGTTCATACCAGAGCGCATTGAGAGTGGAGTTCTTTATATCTCCCAGCGCTATGGCACAGCGATGCATAAGTGTTGCTGTGGATGCGGCGAGGAAGTTGTAACGCCGCTGAACCCAACAGACTGGTCGTTCCAAATTGAAGGTGGTTTAGTAACTCTTTACCCATCAATTGGGAATTGGAGTTTTGCTTGCAGATCGCATTATTGGATTCGGAAGGGGGAGGTCATCTGGGCGAGTCAAATGTCTACACAGCAAGTACAACATGGCCGTGCAATTGATCACTCAGTGAAGCAGGCCTATTTTGAAAAGTTGAATAGCCTGAAATCTCATCCAGCAAAGCCCACCCCTCCGACATACGGGAAAATGCAACATGGGTTCATCCAAAGTATGTGGGCAAATTTCAAACGTTGGCTCAACTTCTGATTAACCCCCTCCATCTGGCTTTACGTCCAGATGGGGGGCGTTAGTTTCTCGCGAAATTTATCGGGTCAGCTTCGCAATTAATTTGTACTGACGCCAACGACCGCTTTGGGCTTGGAAACGGCCTTAGTTTCCGAAGCATTCCGATGACCACACCGATTATCGGACAGTGTCTGTCAGACCAAGTTGCGAGTGACACATATTAACTCTGAAGTTGCCCCCCATAAATCGGCGAAGGGACTCTGGGATAAGCCCGGTAAACGTGGTTAAACAACAGCTCGGTCAGCCCCTTGATCTCGTTCTCTTCGTAGCTTTCCTCCGGCAGGCCGGTTTTGTCGTCGTAAAGGTAATCATAGATGCGCTGCCGCACCGCATCACGGGTACTCTCTTTTTCGCGCCAGTTGTCGATGTTGAGCTTCTCTTTTTTCAAGGTATCGAGCAGATCAACCGCCACCTTTTTGATGCGGTCGATCTCTTTTCGGGATAGCGTGGGTTTTTTCAGCATATCGAAAAACACCAGTGTCTCGTCGCTTAGATTTTCACTCATGGCGCGCGACTCTTCTTCTGTCAGCGCGTTATGGAACTTGAGCAGCGCCTCGAAGGTTCGTTCGATGGTGACGCGGTCTTTTTCGCTGTTATAGCCGTCCACGATTTCTTCAAAGTGCTTCTGGAAATCTGTGCGCAGAGGGTTTTGCTGCATCAGCTTGGCCAGACGCGCCGCCAACGCATCGCGCAGGTTGATCACCGTGGTCTTTTTGTTGGGGATGCGGGTGAACTCCTGGCGCAGGCGCTCGAAGTCGATCTGGCTGATGTCGTAAACCTTGCTTTCACCCACCGCTGATCTTGTCACTACGACAGAGTCATCTACCAGTTTGTGCAGTTCCATCATGATTTGGCTGATGTCTGCGCTCTCCCTGTCCTTCTGCAAGGCCTTGTAGATGATGTTGATCACATCGCGGTCGATGCGGTAGTCGTTGATCTGCGGGCGGATGTTGATGCAGGCCTTGAACTTCTTGAACGCTTCCCGCGCCATCACCTCGAACTGTTTTCGGGTCTGGTCGTTTTCATTGATCGCTTCTTTGGCTTGCATGATGGCGGCATTGCGACCAAAGCCCTCAGTCCCGGTAATTGTGCTTGTTGCAAAACCGCGATCAGATAAAAAGGTTTTCACCATCATGATCGCCTCGGCCAGCTCGGCCAGCAGCTCTTCTTTTGGGCGGGTCGGGTCTTGCGGGTTATCGCCCCCCTTGCGTCCATCGTCTCCCACCCCGGCAAAATCGGCCAGCGCCTTACGCAGGTTTTTCAGAATGCCGCAGTAGTCAACGATCAGACCATTATTCTTGCCCTCTGCCACGCGGTTGGCGCGGGCGATCGCCTGCATCAGGGTGTGGGCCTTGAGCGGTTTGTCCAGATACAAGGTCGAAAGAGTCGGCACATCAAAGCCGGTGAGCCACATGGCACAGACGATAGCGACACGGAAGGGGTGATCCTCTTTCTTGAAGGCTTCTTCGAGATCGATACGCTTGCCGTCTTCGCCCTTGAAGCCATCCTTCAACAGTTTGCGGTGCGGCGTGATGTCCAGATTCCATCTCTCGAACCTCGCCACCTCACCCTGCTCTTCACTCACCACCACTGCGATTTTAGTCTCATCCATCCAACGCACCTGGCGCTCGCGGAAAATCATCTCCTGCTCGTCCACACGCTCCGTGCGCAGGCGCTTGTCCAGTTGCAGCTGTTTCTCGCGCCACTTCACCATAATCAGGTCATGCATGCGCACGCAGGTGAGCTTGTCGATACAGACCATCATCGCCTTGCCGCTCTCCCATCCCGTCACATAATGCTCGACAAAATCGGCGGCGATCTGCTCCAGGCGGCTGGTGGCGGTGATGATGTGGTAATCGCGTTTCAGCTCTCGTTCCAGCCGCTGCTGCACATCCACATCTTGAATATCAAACTCTTCGATCTTTTCGGCTATCTTCTCGTTCAGCCCCTTGGGGTCGGCCACCGAATACTCTTCACCCTCATAGCTGAATTTCAGCTTCTCACCACGGGCATCGTAGTACAAAGGCACGGTGGCCTTGTCCTCTACCGCCCGCTGGAAATCGTAGGTGGAGACGTATTCCCCGAACACCTTGCGAGTGATCTCATCATCTTTCAGCAAGGGGGTGCCGGTAAAGCCCATGTAGCTGGCATTGGGCAGGGCATTGCGCAGGTTGAGCGATAGCGTGCCGTACTGGGTGCGGTGAGCCTCATCGGTGATGACAATGATGTCATCACGTTGCGAGCCTTTCATATCCTGGTCGTTAAACTTCTGGATCAGCGAAAAGACGAAGGCTTTGTGCTGGCCCAGCAGCTCATCCAGATGTTTGCCGCTGGCTGCGCGGCAAGGATCGCGATCGTTATCCACCAGCCCGACCCCGGCAAAGGTTTTGTAGATTTGCGTATCCAGATCTTCTCGGTCGGTGAGCACCAGAAAAGTGAAGTTGCCGCCCAGCTTGCGATGCACCTTCTTCGCGAAGAAGGCGATGGAGTAGGATTTGCCCGAACCTTGGGTATGCCAGAAAACTCCCAGCTTGCCAGCCAAGTCTTCACGATTCTTCACCGCCTCAATAGCGCGGTTCACACCGAGGTACTGGTGATTTCGGGCGATGATCTTGATCAGCCTGCCGCTGGAATCATCGAAGATCGTGTAGTTCTCGAACAAATCGAGCAGATTAGCCTTGCTACACACCCCCTTGAGCAGCGTCTCCATATCCACCACACCCGGTTCATCCTCCTCCAGCCGCTTCCAGTCGTTGAAGTGCTCGTATCGAGACGAGAGCGAACCGAGCTTGGCCTCCACACCGTTTCCGATAATGACAAAGGCGTTGTGATGAAACAAGTGAGGCACTGTGTCCTTATAGTCGCAGAAGTTCTGCTCGTAAGCGGCCTTCACATCCTTGTGCAGGTTTTTCACCTCCATGAACAGCAGAGGGATGCCATTCACAAAACCCACCAGATCGGCGCGGCGGCGGTAGATGTCGCCCTTCACCCAGAGCTCGCGCACGATTAAAAAGTAGTTGTTGTCAGGGGTGTCAAAATCGAAGATGCGCAGCGTTTTGCGCTGGCGCTCACCCTTGTCGTCGCGGTAGTTCGCTAGCACACCGCTCTTGTAGAGCTTGTCCTTCTCCTGATTGATGGCCAGCAGCGACTGCGCCAGATTCACATCCATGATCTGTCGCATGGCGTCGCGATAAGCCTCGACTGGCAGGCCGGGGTTCAATCGCATCAGCGCCTCACCCAGATAACGGCTCAGCACCAGTTCCTTCTCACTCTCACGCCCGAGCGTACCCTCCTTGCCGAGCTTCTCATCCATGGCATAGACGGAATCATCCCAGTGCAAATTGCGGAGCAGATAGTCCGCAGTCGTTTGCTGCACCAGGGTATCTTCCGTCATGGTGTTCATACAGCCAGTTCTCCAGTCATCAAGCGAGGGAGGAGGATGTCGCGGGCTTGAGCGAGCCGCTTGTTCTCTTGCGCTAGAACTTTAATTTGAGAAAACAGACTATTTGCCACTTCGTCAAATTGCTGCATCAGGAATCGAGGTGGAACAGCAACCACAAACTTATCGAAACAAGAAACCTGCACACGTTGCCGCCCCGAAGATCCGATCATGCTTTTTATCGCCTTTTCTCGAAGAGGATACGAACGAGAAAGGCAGTATGTAAACGCTGGGCTCACGTCTATACCTCGAAGAACAATAAATTCTGTTGAGCCACAAGCTACTTCACCTTCTTCAAGAAAATATGCAAAACCTGTCTTCCCGTTTTCTAAGCTTGGTGTAATTCTTGCCAATAGAACGTCATTTTTTTGAAATTTCACAGTGGTGTGTTCTGATCTAATTTCAAAATCCTCTTCATTCGCTGTCATCCCACGCTCTGACAGCGACGACATTGGAACGTATTTTATTTCCTTACCCTTATCGGCAAACGTTCTAGGATTGACCTCTATCGCTTCGGATAAATACTTTCTCTCCCATCCATCCGGCACCCCGTCGATGATTTTGACATGCGCATGACCGGGGAAGCGCAGTTGCACAAACCACTCTTTGTACAGTAGATGGGCAGACTCTTCCAACAACAGAATGCGGCGGCGGTTGTTTTCAATAAAGTCATCGTAGGCGGTAAGAATAGAAGCAACTTCATTCTGAATTCACTAGTGTCCGGTTAAAAACGACCCCGTGCCTCTGGAATCCATATTTTATGCCGCATGCGGCGGTTTTGAGGGTGTCTCCGACTTGAACGGAGCCCCCGGCTTCGGGCAGTCTCGCAGCTTTGC
>Ga0210039_1001175_pt1 | contig 25136 bp, 24 predicted proteins | sample CryGeyCG2114_250_3_FD_185460 | JGI IMG/M metagenome (GOLD analysis project Ga0210039, IMG submission 185460) | Groundwater microbial communities from aquifer - Crystal Geyser CG17_big_fil_post_rev_8/21/14_2.50 (SPAdes) (version 2) | ecosystem: Environmental > Aquatic > Deep subsurface >...
GGCGCTCGGCGGCAGAGCGGCGCGATATCCTGCGCTGGCTGTTTTGGGACAATCACAAGCTTTCGACCCAGATCGGCACCACCCGGGCCCTGATCAACTTCACACCCGACGACAAGCGCCCGGCGGGGGTCGTGCCATTTCTGCAAGGGCGACTGAAGGCGGCCTACACCGTGCTGGAAGGCCACCTCGCGGCCAACCGCTGGCTGGTGGGCGATCAGGTCACGATCGCCGATCTGTCGTGCTGCGGCTACCTTTTCTACCCCGAACCCTTTGGCTTCGTCCGTGCCGACTGGCCCCATATCGACGCCTGGCTGGGCCGCATCGCGGACCTGCCGGGCTGGAAGGCCCCCTATGATCTGATGCCCGGCAACCCGTCTGACCGCACTTGAGGAGAACCCCATGACCGACGCTTTCATCTACGATGCCATTCGCAGCCCACGTGGCAAGGGCCGCCCCGACGGGGCGCTGCACGAGGTCACCGCCGTGGCGCTGTCGGCCAAGATCCTGAACGCGGTCAAGGCGCGCAACGGGCTTTCGGGCCACGCGGTCGAAGATGTGATCTGGGGCAATGTCACCCCGATCGGCGAGCAGGGGGCGTGCCTTGCGCGCTCGGCGGTGCTGGCGTCCGAGCTTGATGAATCGATCCCCGGCCTGTCGATCAACCGCTTCTGCGCCAGCGCGATCGAGGCGGTCAACCTTGCCGCCAATCAGGTGCGCGGCGGCGCAGGCGACGGCTACATCGCCGGCGGGGTCGAGATGATGAGCCGGGTGCCGATGGGCAGCGATGGTGCCGCGATCGCCGCCGACCCGAGCCTGGCGATGAAGACCTATTTCGTCCCCCAAGGCATTTCGGCTGACATCATCGCCACCGAGTTCGGCTTTTCACGTGCCGATGTCGATGCGCTGGCGGTGGAAAGCCAGCGCCGGGCGGCACAGGCCTGGGCGGAAGGGCGGTTTGCCCGCTCGGTGATCCCGGTCACCGACCAGAACGGGCTGACGATCCTCGATCACGACGAATACATGCGCCCCAATACTGATATGGCGACCTTGGCCGGACTGAAACCCGCCTTCAAGGACATGGGCGAGGTGATGCCCGGCTTTGATCGGGTCGCGCTGATGAAATACCCGCATCTGGAGCGGATCAACCACGTCCACCACGCCGGCAACTCCAGCGGGATCGTCGATGCCGCCGCCGCGATGCTGATCGGCAATACCGATTTCGGCCAGCGTTTTGGCCTTACGCCGCGGGCGCGCATCCGGGCGACCGCCAAGATCGGCACCGACCCCACCATCATGCTGACCGGCCCGGTACCGGTGACCGAAAAGATCCTGCGCGAGGCCGGGATGAAGGTCGGCGACATCGACCTCTTCGAGGTCAACGAAGCCTTCGCCGCCGTGGTGCTGCGCTTTCAACAGGCCTTCGGCATCGACCCGGCACGGGTCAACGTCAACGGCGGCGCGATCGCCATGGGCCACCCGCTGGGGGCAACCGGCGCGATCATCATCGGCACTTTGCTCGACGAGCTCGAGCGCACCGGCCAATCGACCGGCCTGGCGACGCTGTGCATCGCGTCGGGCATGGGGGTCGCGACCATCATCGAGAGGGTGTGAGGGGCGATGTCGCGCAGCCTGATCTTGGCGGCGAACCAGCCCCCCACCCTCTCCCTCCCCACAAGGGGGAGGGAAGCACCCGGCTCGGGCCGCAGCACCTCCCCTCCCCTCGCGGGAGGGGTTGGGGGAGGGGGGAAGCCGTGCGAAAGGCCAGGTCAGCAGAAAGCGTTGATTGCAAACGCCGCCCCCAATCGCACGGATCGGGGGCAATCTCGCCGAAGGAACATGAGAATGCCTGTAATCGACCTCGCAACGGTTCCGCTCAAGACCGGAAGCATTTACCCCGAACCCTACGCCAGCCAGATGGCGGGGCGCAGCAGTTTGCGGCTGGGCGACGCCGGGGGCCTGACGCAGTTCGGGGCGAACCTCGTGATCCTCGCCCCCGGTGCCAAATCCAGCCTGCGCCATTGGCACCGCAACGAAGACGAGTTCGTGATGGTGACGCAAGGCGAATGCGTGCTGGTGCAGGACGCGGGCGAAACCGTGATGCACCCCGGCGATTGCGCCGCCTTTCCGGCGGGCAACCCGGACGGCCACCATTTCCTCAACCGCACCCAGGCCGAGGCGCGGTTTCTGGTGGTCGGCAATCGGGCCGCGCGCGAGGTGGCCACCTATTCCGATGTCGATCTGGTGGTGACGTTAGAGGCGGGCAAGGCCAGCTTCACCCGCAAGGATGGCGCGCCCTTTCTGCCGGAGCCGCGCTGATGCTCATGATCGTCCTGCCCCCCCGCGTGCGTGCTGCGGCCACGGAGGTGCCCGACCCGGTGCGCCCCCACCCTCTCCCTCCCCACAAGGGGGAGGGAAGCGAGCCGTGCCAGCCGCGTGTCTCCCCTCCCCTCGTGGGAGGGGCCGGGGAAGGGGGTGCCGGGCCGAGGCTGCCGCCCGTCCGGTTGGTCCCTGCCTTGAGAGTCCCAATGCCACCGATACCATCCCTTACCCCGACCACGATCTGATCACCCACAAGGACGGCCCGGCCCGGCGCACGACGCGCGGTGATGGCTCGCCCGTTCACAGGAGGCAAGAATGACCGATTTCACTTACGTCAAAGGCAGCGACGGCGTGGCCACCATCACCTGGGATGTGCCCGGCAAGTCGATGAACGTGATGAGCCTTGCGGGCTTTGCCGAGCTTGACGCCCATATTGACACGGCGCTGGCCGACCCGACCGTGAAAGGGGTGATCATCACCTCGGGCAAGGCCGATTTCGCGGGCGGGATGGATCTCAACGTGATCGCCCGGATGAAAGAGGAAGGCGGGGCGCAGGCGGCAAAGGCGGTGTTCGACGGGGTAATGGCGATGCACGTCATCCTGCGCAAGATCGAGCGCGCCGGGATGGACCCCAAGACCCTGAAAGGCGGCAAGCCGATCGTCGCGGCGCTGCCGGGCACCGGGCTTGGCATCGGGCTTGAGTTGCCGCTGGCGTGCCATCGGATTTTCGTCGCCGACAACCCCAAGGCCAGAATCGGTCTGCCCGAGATCATGGTCGGCATCTTTCCCGGCGGCGGCGGCACCACCCGCCTGGTGCGCAAGTTGGGCGCGATGGCGGCGGCCCCGTTCCTGCTGGAAGGCAAGCTTTCCGACCCCAAGGCCGCCAAGGCTGCCGGGATCATCGACGAGGTGGTGCCAAGCGCCGACCTGCTGACCCGCGCCCGCGCATGGGTGCTGGCCGCGAGTGACGCCGATCTGGTGAAACCGTGGGATGCCAAGGGCTACAAGATGCCCGGCGGCACCCCCTACCATCCGGCGGGATTCATGACCTTCGTGGGCGCAAGCGCGATGGTGTTGGGCCAGACCATGGGGGTTTACCCTGCGGCCAAGGCGCTGCTGTCGGCGGTCTATGAGGGCGCGATGGTGCCGTTCGATACCGCGCTGAAGATCGAGGCGCGCTGGTTCACATCGGTGATGATGAACCCGTCGTCGGGCGCGATGATCCGCAGCCTGTTCATCAACAAGGGGGCGCTGGAAAAAGGGGCCAACCGCCCGGACGCCCCCGATCAGACCGTGAAGAAGCTTGGCGTGATCGGTGCCGGCATGATGGGGGCGGGAATCGCCTATGTCGCGGCCAACGCAGGGCTGGCGGTGGTGCTGGTCGATGCGACGCAAGAGGCCGCCGACCGTGGCAAGGCCCATTCCGAAGGCATCCTCGACAAGGGCATCGCGCGGCGCAAGGTGACGGTGGACAAGAAGGCCGAAGTGCTGGCGCGCATCACCGCCACCACCGATTACGCGGCGCTGGCAGGCTGCGATCTGATCGTCGAGGCGGTGTTTGAAGACCCGAAAGTGAAAGCTGCGGTCACCGCCAAGGTCGAGGCCGCGGTCGGGGCCGACTGCATCTTTGCCACCAACACCTCGACCTTGCCGATCACCGATCTGGCGCGCGCCAGCACCCACCCCGATCAGTTCATCGGCATCCATTTCTTCAGCCCGGTGGACAAGATGGCGCTGGTCGAGATCATCCGCGGCAAGGCCACCGGCGCGCGTGCCGTGGCCAAGGCGCTCGATTTCGTGCGCCAGATCCGCAAGACCCCGATCGTGGTCAACGACGCGCGCTTCTTCTACGCCAACCGCTGCATCATCCCCTACCTCAACGAGGGCGCGCGGCTGCTGGCCGAAGGGGTGGAACCGGCGCTGATCGAGAATGCCGCCAAACTGGTCGGCATGCCGCTTGGCCCGCTGCAACTGGTGGACGAGACCTCGATCGACCTCGGGGTGAAAATCGCCAAGGCCACCAAGGCCGCGATGGGGGCCGATTATCCCGATGACACCTCGGACGCGGTGCTGTTCTGGATGGCCGATCAGGGCCGCCTGGGGCGCAAGAATGGCGCGGGCTTTTACGCCTACGATGCGCAGGGCAAGCGCACCGGCTTGTGGGAGGGGCTGGAAGCGCACTTTCCCCATGCCAGCCCGCAGCCAGACCTGACCGAGGTCCAGCACCGGTTGCTGTTCGCGCAGGTGCTGGAAGCGGTGCGCGCGCTGGAGGACGGGGTGCTGACCGACATCCGCGAAGGCGACGTGGGGGCCATTCTGGGCTGGGGCTTTGCGCCGTGGTCGGGGGGGCCGTTCTCGTGGCTCGACATGATCGGGGCGGCGCGCGCGGTCGAGATCTGCGACGGCCTGACCGTCACCCATGGCCCGCGCTTCACCGCGCCCGCGCTGCTGCGCGACATGGCCAGCAAGGGCGAGCAGTTCTACACCCGCTTCGCCGCAACCCCCAAGGCCGCCTGAACCGGGCCGATGACTTGCGGTCGGCTGATCGCAAGTCATCGACGCGGCAAGGCTGCGGCTTTTGACCTAGCGCGAATCAAGCGCATCATTCAGCGCCAGCACCCATAGCAGCAGCGGGATCGCCACGATCCCGCCGATCGGACCCCACAGCCACAGGCCGAACACCAGCGCCAGAAAGATCAGCAGCGGGTTGACCTCAAGGTGCTTGCCGACCAGAGCCGGGGTCAGGACCTGCCCCTCGATCGTGTTCAGCACGATGAAGGCCGCCACCGGTGCAAGGGTCATTGCGCCGTCAAAGGCGGCAACCCCGGCAAACAGCAGCAGCAGCATCAGCATCGCCGGGCCGACATAGACGAGGTAGTTCAACACCCCCGCCAGCACACCCCACAGGGCGGCACCGGGCAGGCCCATGATCTGAAATGTCACCCCGGTTGCCAGGCCAAGGGCCACATTGATCAGGGTGATGGCAAGGAAATAGCGCGCCACCAGGTGCTCGGCGCTGCGCAGTCTGGCGGCGGTTTCAGCGGTTTCGGTCGGGCCCGAAAGGTGCCGCGCGGCCCACTGGTAGATTGCGGTCCGGCTGTGCAGGAAGAAAAACAGCGCCCCGGCAAAGATCAATATCTGCCCGACCACGGCGGGGGCGAACAGCAGGGCGTTGCCGACCGAAGGCAAGCCCAGATCCAGCCCGGTGTCCGGTGGCGCGGGGCTGATCGCCGCCGACATGTCGCTGGTCGCACGGCTGAGGCGGGCCAGCAGCGCGCGGGCCGATGCGATCACCCCGGCCATATCGGCCCAGACCTTCGGGGCCTGATCTACCAGCCCCGCCACCACCGGCTGGAATGCCAGCAGGGTTGCGGCCAGCAGCAGCAGGGTGGCGAAGACGCTGGTCAGCGCGCCGATCACCGGAGCAAACCCGATCCGCTCCCAGAAATCGGAAAGCGGCGACAGCACCACCCCCACCACCAGAGCGAGGGCGACCGGGGCGGCAATGCTTTGCAGGTTGTCGAGGGCGGCAAACGCCGCCACCACGCCCAGCACGATCATGGCAATCTGCGCGCTGCGCGCAACCCGGTCCATCAGCTTGTCCTGATCTGGCCTAGCGCAGGCCGCAGAACGACAGAATGGCTCCGATCACGACAAACAGGCCAATGAGGTAGATGATCATGTTCATGGCAGGATTCCTTGCCCCGGCGCGGGGGGCGCATGGGGTGCTGCCTACATGGCGCTTGCACGCGCATCATGCACTAACCCCGGTCAGTGAACCCCGATCAGGCGGCGCGCTCACACCCCCCAGGTGCGCTCGATCAGCTTGAGCCAGTTCTGGTGGCACAGCTTGGCCATCAGCGCCTCGCCATAGCCATGCGCGCGCAAGGCGGCCTGAAGCGCGGGCAGGCCGGTCACGTCGCCGATGCCTTCGGGCAACGTGGCCCCGTCGAAATCCGACCCAAACCCGACGTGATCCTCGCCCAGAAACGACAGCAGGTGGTCAAGGTGGCGCAACACCGGATCAAGGCTCATCTTCGGTGACTTGCGGCCATCGGGGCGCAGAAAGACGGTGGCGAAGTTCAGCCCCACCATGCCGTTCGATTCGCGGATCATCGCCAGTTGCCGGTTGGTCAGATTGCGGGTGGATGGGGTCACGTCGTGGGCATTCGAGTGGGTGGCGACCAGCGGCGCATCGGTCAGCCGCGCTACATCGTCAAAGCCCTTCTCATTAAGGTGCGAGAGATCAATCATGATCTTCAGCTCATTGCAGGCATGCACCAGCGCGCGCCCCGCGTCGGTCAGGCCCGGCCCGGTATCGGGATCCCCCGGAAAGCGGAACGGCACGCCGTGGCCGAAGATGGTGGGGCGGCTCCAGACCGGGCCAAGCGAGCGCAGACCCATGGCGTGAAAACTGTGCAGCGCGTCAAGATCAGGGTCGATCGCCTCGGCCCCCTCCATGTGCATGATGCCCGCGATGGTGCCGCTGGCGATGCAGGCGCGCAGGTCCGCCGTGCTGCGGCAGACCTTGAACGCGCCCTGGCTGGCGCGTTCCATCCACAAGAGATGCCCCGCCATCGCCAGCGCCACCGGCTGCGCCGCCTGGTGCCCGATCAGCTCGGGCAGCGGCAGATCATAGGGCGGCGCGTCCATCATCGCCTCGAAACCGGCGTCGTCATGGGCGATCGGCGACGGGATGTAGATCGCGAAAAAGCCACCGGCAAAGCCCGCCGCCTGCATCCGCGGCAGATCGAGGTGGCCCTTGCCTTCGCCGGTCAGCCAGATCTTCTCACGCGCGCCTGGGTTCTTGAACAGGCGCAGCAGCAGGTCGTTGTGGCCGTCGAACACGGGGGTGGCTTTGGGCATTTTTGGGCACCTCAGGTTGAAGGGGCAGGGCGGTAGCCCTCGGAAGCGGTCAGAAGGTCTCGGGTATAGCTCTGGCTGGCCTCACGCGCCTGCAACTGCGCCCGGGTCAGGGGTTCGACCGCCAGCCCGTTCTGCATCACCAGCAGGCGCTCGCACATGTGGGCCACCACTGCAAGGTCGTGGCTGACCAGCACATAGGTCAGGCCACGCTCGGCGCGCAGCCCGTCCAGCAGGTTCAGCACCTCGGCCTGGATCGAGGCATCAAGCGCCGAAGTCGGCTCGTCAAGCAGCAGCACCCGCGGCTCGAGGATCAGGGCGCGGGCGATCGCCACGCGCTGGCGCTGGCCCCCCGACAACTGGTGCGGATAGCGGAAGCGGAAACTTGCCCCCAGGCCCACGTCATCAAGCGCGCGGCTGATCCGGGTCTCGCGGTCGGCAAAGCGGTGAATCGCCAGCGGCTCGGCAAGCACCCGGTCCACCGTGTGGCGCGGGTGCAGCGAGGCGTAGGGATCTTGAAAGATCATCTGCACCCGGCGGTAGAACGCGGCGGGGCGGGGTGATTTCAGGGCGGCGCCGTCAAGGCGCAGGGTGCCGCCGGTGATCGGGGCCAGGCCGCAGATCGCGCGCAGCACGGTCGATTTGCCCGAGCCGCTTTCGCCCACGATGCCGAAGCTTTCGCCCTCGTTGACGGCGAACGACACCCCGCGCACCGCTTGCACCCGGTCGGACCCATGGCCGAAGGTCACTTCGAGTTGCGCTATTTCCAGCAGGGCCATCAGCGCGCCCATGCTTCATCGCGGCGCAAAGTGGGCAGCGGGCGCTGGTCGCCCTCGACCCTCGGCAGGCAGCGGTAAAGCCCCTGGGTGTAGGGGTGCTGCGCGTGGGCCAGATCCGACGCCCTGACCTCTTCCACCATCCGCCCGGCATACATCACCAGCACCCGGTCGCAAAAGCTGCTGACCAGGCGCAGATCGTGGCTGATGAAGATCAGACCCATGCCGCGCTCGGCGACCAGCCGATCGAGGATGCGCAGCACCTCGATCTGCACCGTGACATCCAGCGCCGAGGTGGGCTCGTCGGCGATCAGCAGGTCGGGCTCGGTGATCAGCATCATCGCGATCATCGCGCGCTGACCCATGCCGCCCGACAGCTCGTGCGGGTAGGCGTCGAACACCCGCGCGGCATCGCGGATCTGCACCGCCTCCAGCATCGCCATGGCACGGTTGCGGGCATCATGACGGCTGGCGGTGCGGCGCGCGGCCTCGACCAGTTGCCGCCCGATGGTCATCACCGGGTTGAGGCTGAACTTGGGGTCCTGCATCACCATCGACATGCGCACCCCGCGCAAGGATCGCCACAGCGCCGGGGTGGCGGCGCGCAGATCAATGCCGTCGAACGACAGGCGCCGCGCCGTGGCCCGCCCCGGCGGCGGGGTCAGCCCCAGCAACGCGCGCCCGGTCTGGGTCTTGCCCGAGCCGCTTTCGCCGACAATCCCCAGCCGTTCGCGCCCGAGGGTGAAACTGACCCCGCGCACCACTTCAACCGGACCCTGGCGCGAAGGATAGGTGATGCGCAGGTCTTCGACCTCGAGCAGGTTGGTCACGGGCGGGCGCCTCCGGCGGGAGTATTTGAGCAAAGAAGATGCGCGCGGGGCCGGGTCATGGGCGCGCCTTGGGGTCAAGCACGTCGCGCAGACCGTCGCCCAGCAGGTTGAACCCCAGCGAGACCGCGAAGATCGCGATGCCGGGCATGGTGGCGACCCACCAGAAGTCGATCAGAAAGCGCCGCCCGCCCGCGATCATCGCGCCCCATTCGGGTTGCGGCGGCTGCGCCCCGAGGCCGAGAAAACCAAGGCCGGCGGCCGTGAGGATGATCCCGGCCATGTCGAGCGTGACCCGCACGATCACCGAACTCAGGCACAGCGGCACGACATGACCCCAGATGATGCGGGTGGATGAGGCACCTTGCAGGCGGATCGCCGCGATATGGTCGGCGTCGCGGATTGTCAGGGTTTCGGCCCGGGCGAGGCGCGCATAGGGCGGCCACGAGGTGATGGCGATGGCGATGATCGCGTTCTCGATCCCCGGCCCGAGCGCCGCCACGAAAGCCAGCGCCAGGATCAGGCGCGGGAAGGCCAGAAAGATGTCGGTCACCCGCATCAGCACGGTATCGACCCAGCCGCCGAAATAGCCCGCCGTGGTGCCCACCAGCAACCCGACCGGGGTGGCAATCACCGCCACCAGCGCCACCACCATCAGGGTCAGGCGGGCGCCGAACAGGATGCGGCTGAAAATGTCGCGCGCCTGATCGTCGGTGCCCATCAGATGCGCCGCCGATGGTGGCAGCAGCCGCTCGAGCCGCAGATCGCCACCGAGAACCGGATCATAGGGGGCCAGCACGTCCGCCAGGGCCGCGATCAGGATCAGCAGGGTCACGATCCCCAGCCCGACCATCGCCAGCCGGTTGGCGGTCAGGGCCAGCCAGATGCGGAAGGCTTGCCCCAGCCGCGCCTGCCCGCGCGAGGCCGGTTGCTCGGTCAGCAGCCACTCGCGCAGCGCGGCCCTGGTCATCCGCGCCTCCTGACCCGGGGGTCAAGCAGGGTGTAGAGCAGGTCGGAGAGCAGGTTCAGCCCGACGAACACCACCCCGATCACCAGGGTGCCGCCCAGCACCGCGCTCATGTCCGAGGCTTGCAGCGAATTGGTCAGATACTGGCCAAGGCCGGGCCAGGCAAACACCGTTTCGGTCAGCACCGAGCCTTCCAGCAGCCCGGCATAGCTGAGCGCCACCACCGTCACCAGCGGCACGGCGGCATTGCGCAGCGCATGCACCCAGATGATGCGCCATTCCGCCACCCCCTTGACGCGCGCCGTGATGATGTATTCCTGCGCCAGTTCGGCCAGCATGAAGCTGCGCGTCATCCGGCTGATGTAGGCCATCGAAAAGAAGCCGAGCAGCGCGCTTGGCAGGATGATGTGCGAGAAAGCATTGCCAAAGGCCGCCCATTGGCCCTGTGCCGCGCTGTCGATCAGCAAGAGGCCGGTGACGCGTGTCACCGAATATTCATAGCTGATGTCGATCCGGCCCGGCCCTGCCACCCAGCCGAACTTGGCGTAGAATACCAAGAGGCCAAGCAGCCCCAGCCAGAAGATCGGCGCCGAATAACCCACCAGCGCCAGCACCCGCACCACCTGATCGGCCAGGCGGCCCTGCCGCACGGCGGCCCAGATGCCGGCAGGCACCCCCACCACGGTGCCAAGGATGATCGAGACGGTGGCAAGTTCCAGCGTCGCCGGAAAGACCCGCGCGATATCCGCGATGATCGGCTTCTTGGTCAGCACCGACTGGCCAAGATCGCCGGCCATGACATTTTTCAGATAGATCCAGAATTGCTGATACAGTGGCTTGTCAAGGCCGAGTTCCAGAAACACCCGGTCATAGGTCGATTTCGAGGCGCGGTCGCCCACCACCGCCAGCACCGGATCGACCGGCACCACCCGCCCGATCAGGAACGTCACCAGCAACAGGCCAAGAAGGGTGACCGCGATGGTCGCGACCAGCTTCAGCGCCTTGGCGAGCCAAGGGGGAAGGGCACCGCGGTGCCCCTCCGGTTCATTGGTGGCACTCACTCCTTGCTCGCGGCCTTGAACGAGTTGTCGTTGAATGACGGCCCGATCACCCAGCCATGCACGTTGGCGCGCCGGGCGCTGACCTCGATCTGCTGGAACATGATCACGAAGGGCGAGACTTCCTGGCCTTGTGCTTGCAGGGTCTGGTAGATTTCAGCCCGTTTGGCGGCGTCGCGTTCCAGCACGGCAGCGTCGGTCATCGCGCTCATCTCGGGAATGTCCCAGGCGTTGCGCCAGGCCAGCGGCTTGGCTTTGGCTTCATCCGAGTTGTCGGGGTTGCGCGCGAAGGTATCGGCGTTGCTGTTGGGGTCCTGATAATCCGGGCCCCAGACCCCGATGTAGATATCATGGGTGCGGGCGCGGTATTTGGTCAGGGTCTGCTGGCCATCGCCGGGGATCAGTTCGATCTTGATGCCCGCCAGCGCCATGGTCTGCTGGATCGCGGTCGCCATGTCGGTGACATCGCCGGTGTTGCGGGTATCCATGGTCACGCTGAAGCCGTCGGGCAGCCCGGCCTCGGCCAGCAGGGCCTTGGCCTTTTCGACGTCAAGCGCGAACGGGTTGCTGTCAAGCGCACCAAGAAAACCTTCGGGCTCGAAAGTCTGGTGGACCTTGGCCTTGCCGCGCATGATGGTGTCGGCAATGGCGGCGTAATCAACCAGATATTTCATCGCCTGGCGGACCTGCGGCTTGGCCAGGAATTCGTTCTTCTGGTTCAGGCCAAGGTAGTAGATCGTGCCTTTGACGCCGCTTTCCACCACGATGTCGGGGTTGGTCGAAAGGGCGGCGATGTCTTCGGCCCCAAGATTGCGGGCAATGTCGATGTCGCCCTGCTCCAGCAGCAGACGCTGGGTCGTCGCTTCCGGGATGTGGCGGTAGATTTCACGCGCGATCCCGGGCTTGTCGCCCACAAAATTGTCGTTGCGCTCCATCACCACCGATTCGTTGGCGCGCCACTCGCGAATCGAAAACGGACCCGAGCCGGCATAGTTGGTCTTGAGCCAGTTGTAGCCGAAATCGCCATCGGCGGCGTGGCTGGTCACCAGCTCCTTGTCCACGATCATGCCGACCGTGGCCGTCAGGCAGTAAAGCACGAAGGTCGGCGCGTAGGGCTTGTCCATCTTGAATTCAAGCGTCATGTCGCCGGTCTGCTTGACCATTTCCTCGACGTTGTCGGGGCTCAGGCCGAACTGGGTCAGGATGAAGGCGGGCGACTTGTCGAGCTTGACCACGCGTTGCAGCGAAAACACCGCGTCGGCGGCGGTGATCGGGTTGCCCGAGGCGAATTTCTGGCCCGGACGGATGGTGAAGCTCAGCGTCAGCCCGTCGTCGGAAACGGTCCAGCTTTCGGCGATTTCGCCCGACAGCCTGGAGACGTCGTTGACGTCATAGGTAATCAGGCGCTGGTAAGAGTTGCCCAGAATCTCGGAGGCCGAGATTTCGAACACCTCGGCCGGATCGAGCGAGATGATGTCGTCGATCGCCCAGGCCTGGATCAGGGTGTCGGGTGGCGTCTCGGCCCGTGCCGGCACCGCCGCCGCCAGCGCCAGTGCCGAGATCGCGGCAGCGGCAATGAATCGAACCTTGTGGAACATGCGTAACCCCCATGTCGGTGTTGACCGTTGGCACCCGCTCGGCCGGTCGGTTGACCGCCGCGGCGCAGGGGCATTTAACCGACCGGTCAAAAGCCAAGTCAAGGATAATCGCGACCAGATGTCGCAGTCGATCAATCCACCGACCCGGAAGATCAGCCCCGGGCGCGACCGGCGCGGCCACCCGAGCGCCCGCCGCGGCCCCCGGCTGCTGCTGCCTCGGCCGAGGCTTCGGCAAAGCTGCGCCCGCCCTCGACCGCCTCGACCACCCGGCTGAACCGGATCCACTCGCCGCCGTTGGCGTCGTGGTCCATCAGAAAGTTGGCGGCGCGGATTGCCTCCATTTCCACTTGGCGGACCGGGTTCATGATCGCCGAGGTCATCCCCGCCCCGATTGCCATCGGCAGAAAGGCCGCGTTGATGCCGTGGCGCAGCGGCAGACCAAAGCTGATGTTCGACGCGCCGCAGGTGGTGTTCACCCCCAGCTCGTCGCGCAACCGGCGCACCAGCGCAAACACCTGCCGCGCGGCCGAGCCAAGCGCGCCGACCGGCATCACCAGCGGATCGACCACGATGTCATGCGCCGGAATGCCGAAATCGGCGGCGCGCTCGACGATGCGTTTTGCCACCGCAAAGCGCACATCCGGATCCATCGAAATGCCGGTATCGTCGTTGGAAATGGCCACCACCGGCACGTTGTATTTCTTGACCAGCGGCAGCACCAGCGCCATGCGCTCTTCCTCGCCGGTGACCGAGTTCAACAGCGGCCTGCCCTGGCAGTTCTGCAAGCCGGCCTCAAGTGCGCCCGGCACCGAGCTGTCGATGCACAGCGGCACATCGACCACCGCCTGAATCCGCAAGATCAGATCGCGCATCAAGGGCGGCTCGACAAAGTTGTTGTCGGCGTAGCGCGGGTCGGTCGCCATCTTGTTGGTGAACACCGCGCCCGAGTTCACGTCGAGCACCATCGCGCCGCAGGCCACCTGTTCCAGCGCGTCACGCTCGACCGTGGTGAAATCGCCCGCCTCCAGTTCGAGCGCCAGCTTCTTGCGCCCGGTGGGGTTGATGCGCTCGCCGATCACGCAGAACGGCTCGTCAAAGCCGATCACGACGGTGCGGGTTTTCGATTCGATTACAGTGCGGGTCATGGCGCGTCCTTATGCTTGGTTGGCAGGCACGCCCGAGGCGCCGCCGTGTTCGATCGCCCAGGTGGCATTGGTCTTGATGCCGCCAAGCGGGAAGAAGTGCACCGCCTCAACGCCAAAGTCGGGGTGGCGCGCCTTGTGGGCGGCGAGATCTGCGATAACCTCGTTCGGCTCGTAGGGCAACAGCAGCTTGGTGACATCCATCGCGCGCTTTTGCAGCACCCGCAGGCTGGCACCAACGCCGCAGGCAATCGCGAACTTGATCAGGGTTTGCAGCTTGGCGGGGCCCGCGACGCCGATGTGGATCGGCAGCTTGATGCCCTCGGCAGCCAGGCGGTCGGCCCAGGCGATCACCGGGGCGGCCTCGAAGCAGAACTGGGTGGCCATTGCCATCTTGGCGTCCGAGCGTTCCGAGAACGCCTGTTTCCAGCGCAGCGCTTCCATCACCATGCGGTCCGAGCCATCGGGGTCGATGTCGCGGTTGCCTTCGGGGTGGCCCGCGACGTGCAGGCGCTCGAAACCGTCGAACAGGCCGGTCTCGATCAGTTGCATCGAACTGTGAAATTCGCCCGCCGGGCTGTTCACGCCGCCGCCCAGCAGCAGCGCCTGCTTGACATCGGCCTCACCGCGATAACGCGCCACCCAGTCGGCCAGCATGGCGCGGTCCTTGATGATGCGGGCCGGGAAATGCGGCATCACCGGGTAGCCATCAAGGTGCAGCCGCCGGGCGGTGGCGACCATGTCTTCGATCGGGGTGCCTTCGATATGGGCGATATAGACCCTCGTGCCGCGCGGCAGCAGGGCGCGGAAATCCTCGACCTTCTCAGCCGTGCGCGGCATCACCTCGATCGAGTAGCCCTTGAGCAGGGCCTCGACCTCGGCGCTGTCCGTGGTGGCATGGGGTTTGCTGCGAAAGTTGAAAAGTGCCATCACGGCCTCCAGGATTTGCGGCAGGCGGGGCAGGGCGCTCAGGCCCGGCCGTCGGTGGAAATCAGCGCGGCCAGCCGCACCTCGTCATATTCAGCCTCGAGCCTTGCGGCCTCGGCGGCGGCCACGCTGGCCGGATCGCCTTCGACCGGGTAGGGCGGGGCCTTGCGCCATTCGGCCATGTAGGCATCGGCGTCAGCGGCCCCGATCTTCATCGCCACCCGGTCGATCGCCTTGATGAAGCGCTCGTCGAGTTGCACCTTGGTGCCGCTGCGGCCCTTGCCGACAATCACCTGAGCCGGAATGTCGCGCCAGAACACCACTGTCACATCGGCCATGTTCGATTCCTCTTGTTTTCAACGCCCGTCTTAGACGCCATGTTGCGACAGCCGATGTCGGATTTCGACATTCAGCGGGTGCAGAGCGACGCTGGCCCTTTATGGCATCGAATGCCGCCCGGAGCGAGGTGTGGCAGGTGGCGGCTGGGCCGGAATACCGTCATTTCCGCGCCGACAAGGGGGCTGTGCGGGCGGGCGGATGATTGCTTGCGCCGCGCCGATGCAACGACTAGGTTGGGGGCAACCACGAATGGAGGGCGATCATGGCGCCCGAGCGTCCCCTTGGGGCGGACGCGATCCCGGGTGCCGCAATCGAGCTGGTCTCGATTGCCCGCCCGGTCGAACGGTCAGCCCCGTCAGAACCCGGTCAGGGGCAGCTTTATGCCGCTCTTGATCTGGGAACCAACAGTTGCCGGATGCTGATTGCCCAGCCACGGGGCAGTCAGTTTCAGGTCGTCGACAGCTTTTCCAAGACCGTCCAGTTGGGCGTGGGTCTGGAAGCGACCGGACGGTTGAGCCGGGCCTCGATGGGGCGCACCATTCAGGCGCTGAGCATCTGCCAGAGCAAGATCGAGAAACACGGGGTGCGGCGGATGCGGCTGGTGGCCACCGAAGCCTGCCGCCGCGCCCGCAATGCGCGCGATTTCATCCGTCAGGTGCGACGCGAAACCGGGATGGATCTGGAAGTGATCGCACCCGAAGTCGAGGCGCGGCTGGCGGTGATTTCCTGCGCGCCGCTGGTGTCAAAGCGCACCGAGCAATTGCTGGTGGTCGATATCGGCGGCGGCTCGACCGAACTGGTGTGGATTGATCTGTCGCAGGTTGCCCCCGAAGACCGCCCGCGCGCCATCATGCGGCTGCACGCGGGCTTTGCCCCCCATGGCGATGCTCCGGCGGCGCGGGTGGTGGACTGGATCTCGGTGCCGCTGGGGGTGGCCACGCTGAAGGATCAGTTCACCGACGTGCAGGACGATACCGCGCGCTTTGCCCTGATGAGCTGGTATTTCGAGGAAAAGCTGGCCAGTTTCTCGCCCTACAATAGCGAAAATGCGCGGGCCGGGTTTCAGATCATCGGCACCAGCGGCACCGTGACCACGATTGCCGCCTCGTTTCTTGGTCTGCGGCGCTATGACCGCGCCAAGGTGGACGGGCTGCACATGTCGTCGGATCAGATTGATACGGTGATCCACGAATACCTGTCGCTTGGCCCCGAGGGGCGGCGCAGCGATCCGCGGATCGGGCGCGACCGCCACAGCCTGATCATGTCGGGTGCGGCGATCCTGCAAGCCTTGCTGCGGATCTGGCCGACCGACCGGCTGTCGGTGGCCGACCGTGGCCTGCGCGAGGGCCTGCTTTACGCCCAGATGAGCGCTGATGGCGTTCTCGATGATGGACCTTACCAATGAGCAGCGAAAAGAAGACCGGCGAAAAGGGCAGCTCGGGGCGCGGTCTGCGCGAGCTGCGGGTGCGGGTCAAAACCGCCAAGGGGCGCAAGCTGTCATCCACCCTGTGGCTAGAGCGCCAGTTGAACGACCCTTACGTGCAGCGCGCACACAAGGAAGGCTATCGCGGGCGGGCGGCGTTCAAGATCATGGAGCTTGACGACAAATACGGCTTCCTGAAACCCGGCGCGCGGGTGGTCGATCTGGGCTGTGCGCCGGGCGGCTGGTGTCAGGTCGCGGTGGCCCGCGTCAACGCCTTGGACGAGCGCAAGAACAAGCCGCAGGGCACGGTGCTGGGGGTCGATCTGCAAGAGGTCGAGCCGATTGCCGGGGCGCAGATCCACCAGCTTGATTTTCTGGCCGAAGGTGCCGACGCGCAGGTCAAGGCCTGGCTGGGCGGGCCGGCCGACGTGGTGATGTCGGATATGGCGGCCTCGGCCTCGGGGCACAAGGGCACCGATCACCTGCGCATCATTGCGCTGTGCGAGGCGGCGGCGGACTTTGCCTTTGATGTGCTGGTCGAGGGCGGCACCTTTGTCGCCAAGGTGCTGGCCGGGGGCACCGAGATCGGGCTGCAAACCATGCTCAAGCGCAATTTCACCAAGGTCGCCAACGTCAAACCGCCGGCCAGCCGGTCTGACAGTTCGGAGAAATTCGTGGTGGCGATGGGGTATCGCGGCAAGGCGGCAGGGGCGGGCGGCGACACGGCATGAAAAAGGCACCCGAAGGTGCCCTTATTCGCGTCGCATTTCAGCCAGACCGCCTCAGCCGCCCCACTGCCGCACCGGGCCGCAATCCATGTGGACGAAGTTCGAGCGCGAATAACGCCCGACCCCACCCGAGGCACAAGCCTCGGCCGCGGCGGCCATCTGGCCGACGCTGCGCGATTTAAGGCGCAGATCCGCCGCCTTGCCGACCATGTGCAGCGAATTCTTGGCCACCCGGCGCGATTTCGACCGCAGCATCGCATTGGTTGCCGCAGTGCGATAGCCCGACAGCATCATGTAGGGTTCCGAGACATCCATCAGCCGGTGCGACGCGGCCAGGATATCAAGGTTGCGCGGATCAATCGCGATCACTTCATTCGAGCGCCAGTCGCGCATGAAGTGATTGACCTCCTTGAGCACCTCGGGAATGTATTCGCCTTCGATCCAGTAGATTGAATCGAAGCTTTCACCAGTGCGGCCGGAATACATCCTGATCCGCCGGATGTCGCCTGCCCCCCTTAGGAACCCGAACGCGCTGGAGCAGGTTGGTGCCGCAATTACTGCCGTCGCCGCGAAAGCGCCCAGCAGGCCACGCCGGGTGATCCCCGAAACCATGTTCGTCATTCTAACGCCTGTCCCATGCTTTGGTCTTCGACCGCATGTCTCTGCGGTTGTCTGCCACTTATCCCCAAGTGCCCGATTGTTATGGCACGACTCGATTCGCAACCCAAGCGCAAGATTGACCCCATGACGGCATTACGGGGGCGATCGGCGAAAAATTGCTTAAAGTGGGGAAACTCGCCGAACCCTTTATATCGCAAATACCTGTTGCCAGGTTGCAACACTCATGTCGCAGTGGCGCGGTCGTGATTGGACTTGACAGGTTGCTTCGCGGAAAACTGATAGAAAATCGGTGAAGCCATTACGAGGATGCGATGTATTTTCCCTTTGTTCGCTCGATCACTGCCCGCAATCTGGGGCTTGCTGTCGCCGTGCTGCTGAGCCTTGGCCTGGGTGCCCCGGCCCGCGCCGAGTTCAGCGCCTTCACCCAGGCCCTGGCCGAAGCGGTTTCCCCTGACCCGGACATCGCCGCCTATTATCGCGAGCACGACTACCAGCCCCTGTTTACCGCTGCCGAAGATGCCGCCCGCCGCAATGCGCTGCTGGGCGCGCTGGCGCGGGCTGGTGATCATGCCCTGCCGGTGTCGCGCTATGACGCCGCCGCCCTGGTGCAGGCGTTCCACGCGGTGCGCACCGAGGGCGACCGGGGGCGGCTTGAGGCGCGCATGGCGCTGGCGTTTGCCGATTATGCCCGCGATATCCAGACCGGCGTGCTGGTGCCGGTAGCGGTGGATCCCGGCATCGTGCGCGAAGTGGCGGTGCGCAACCGCGCGGCCAACCTCGCCGCCTTTGCCGCTGCCGAGCCTGCGGCTTTCCTGCGCGCGCTGCCGCCCAGGGCCCCGGCCTATGCGCAGTTGATGAAGGCGAAGTTGCAGCTTGAGGCGCAGATTGCGGCGGGCGGCTGGGGCGAGCAGGTTTACGCGGGCAGCCTGAAGCCCGGCCAGTCGGGGGCGGCGGTGGTGGCGCTGCGCGACCGGCTGATCGCGATGGGGTTCATGGCGCGCAGTGCGACGCGCGATTATGATGCGACCATCCAGCAGGCGGTGCAAAGCTTTCAGCTCAGCCTCGGGCTGACCGCCGATGGGGTGGCAGGGGTTGGCACCATGGTCGAGATCAACCGCGCGCCCGAGGCGCGGCTGAAAGCGGTGATCGTGGCGCTGGAGCGCGAGCGCTGGCTCAACTTTGAGCGCGGCTCGCGCCACATCTGGGTCAACCTGGCCGATTTCACCGCCAGGATCATCGACGATGGCAAGGTCACGTTCGAGACCCGCTCGGTGGTCGGCAAGAACGCCGCCGATCGCCGCAGCCCGGAATTTTCCGACCTGATGGAATACATGATGATCAATCCGTCGTGGAACGTGCCGCGCTCGATCGCGGTCAAGGAATATCTGCCGCAATTGCAGGCCAACCCCAATGCCGCCGGGCATCTGCGCATCACCGACCGGTCGGGGCGGCTGGTTGACCGCACCGCGGTCGATTTCACCCAGTACACGACCAGAAACTTTCCCTTCGATCTGCGCCAGCCGCCGTCGGAGCGCAACGCGCTGGGGCTGGTGAAGTTCATGTTCCCCAACCCCTACAACATCTATCTGCACGACACCCCCAGCAAATCGCTGTTTGCCCGCGAGGTGCGCGACTTCAGCCATGGCTGCGTGCGGTTGAGCGATCCGTTCGATTTCGCCTATGCCCTGCTGGCACCCCAGACCGATGATCCGGAGGGCCTGTTCAAGAGCCACCTTGCCACCCGATCCGAGAACCGGCTTGATCTGGCCCAGCCGGTGCCGGTGCATCTGGTCTATTTCACCGCCTTCCCGTCCGCGAAAGGCAAGATCAGCTATCGCCGCGATATTTATGGCCGCGACGCGCGGATTTTCGAGGCGCTGGCTGCCGCCGGGGTGGTGCTGGCGGGCGTTCAAGGCTAAATGGGGCGGGGGCACCACCGGGTCGCCCGGCTGCCCGAGGGTGCCGATGAGCCACAGCATTCGAGAGATCGCGACCGCCCTTGGGGCGGTGGCCGAGGGCGATCTTGATCTGCGCATCGCGCGGGCGTCCGAGCCCGCCACGGCCGGGCCGGATGCGTTGGCGCTGGCGATGGACCCCAAATTTGCCGATGGCATTGCCAAGGGTCAGGCCCGGGCGGCGTTGCTGTGGCAGGATGCCGACTGGCGCGCGATGGGGCTGGAGGCCGCGATTTTTGTGCCGCGCTCGCGCCTGGCGATGGCCGGGTTGAGCCGGATGCTTGATCCGGGGCCGATCATTGCGCCGGGGATTCATCCGCTTTGCGCGATTGACCCATCGGCCGAGATCGGGGCCGGGGCGGCGATCGGGCCGTTTGTCAGCATCGGGGCGGGGGCGCGGATCGGGCCGGGGGCGCGGATTGCCAGCCATGTCTCGATCGGGCCCGATGCCTGCATCGGGACGGACGCGTTGATCCTGCACGGGGCGCGGATCGGGGCGCGGGTGGTGATCGGCGATCGCTTCATCTGCCAGCCGGGGGCGGTGATCGGCGGCGACGGCTTTTCCTTTGTGACGGAAGAAAAGTCCGGGATCGAGGAGGTGCGTGAAACTCTGGGCAGCCGGGGCACGGTGCGGGCGCAGAAGTGGCAGCGCATTCATTCGCTGGGGGCGGTGACGATCGGCGACGATGTCGAAATCGGGGCCAACGCCTGCGTCGATCGCGGCACCATCCGCAACACCCGGATCGGGTCGGGCACCAAGCTCGACGATCTGGTGATGGTCGGCCACAACGTCGAGATCGGCGAGGATTGCCTGTTCTGCTCGCAGGTTGGTATCGCCGGGTCCAGCCGGATCGGCAACCGGGTGGTGCTGGCCGGGCAGTGCGGGGTGAATGACAACATCTTTGTCGGTGATGACGTGATTGCCGGAGGGGCCAGCAAGATTTTCACCAATGCCCCGGCCGGGCGGGTGCTGCTGGGCTATCCGGCGGTGAAGATGGAAAACCATATCGAGATGCAAAAGGCGCTGCGCCGTCTGCCGCGGCTGGCGGCCACCGTCGCCGCGCTTCAGAAAGCTGTTTCAAAGATCGGCCAGAGTGACTAGATCACCGGGGTGCGGGATCAGGCGGGGCGGCATGACAGCAAGCGTGCAGGACAGGGTGATTGCCATCATCGCCGAGCAGGCGGTGCTGGAGGTGTCGGATGTCGGCCCCGACGCCACGCTGGCAAGCCTTGGGCTCGATAGCCTGGGGCTGGTCGAGGCGATCTTCGCGATCGAGGAAGCCTTCGACATTGCGGTGCCGTTCAACGCCAACGAACCCGCGCAGGCAGATTTCGACATCACCTCGGTCGCCTCGATCGTGGCGGCGGTCGAGGCGCTGGTGGCGCGGAAAACCGCATGAGGCGGGTTGTCATTACCGGCGCGGGCACGGTCAACGCGCTGGCGCAGGATGTGGCGGGAACCTTGGCCGCGTTTCGCGACGGGCGTTGCGGCATCGCCGAGCTGGATATCCGCGACCGCGAGCGGCTGGCGATCCGGATCGGCGGCCAGGTGCGGGGCTTTGATCCCGCGGCCCATTTCAGCCGCCAGAAGATCGGCCTTTACGACCGCTTCACCCAGTTCGCGCTGCTGGCCGCGCGTCAGGCGGTGGCGCAGTCGGGGCTTGATTTCAGCGCCGATCTCGGGCTTGAGGCCGGGGTCGTGCTGGGCTCGGCGGGCGGCGGGCTGACCACCTCGGACGACAATTTTCGCGCGGTCTATCAAGAGGGCAAGAACCGGGTTCACCCGCTGGTCGTGCCCAGACTGATGCACAACGCCGCGTGCTCGCACGTCTCGATGGAATTCGGCCTGCAAGGGCCAAGCTACTGCGTGGCTACCGCCTGCGCCTCAAGCAACCATGCCATGGGGCAGGCGTTCCAGATGGTGCGCAGCGGGGCCAGCCGGGTGATGCTGACCGGCGGCGCGGAGGCGATGCTGTGCTTTGGCGGGATCAAGGCGTGGGAGGGGCTGCGGGTGATGTCGCACGACGCCTGCCGCCCGTTCAGCCGCAACCGCAACGGCATGGTGCAGGGCGAGGGCGCGGCGGTGTTCGTGTTCGAGGACTATCAGCACGCCCGCGCCCGCGGGGCCGAGGTGCTGGCCGAGGTGATCGGGTTCGCGATGACCTCGGACGCCTCTGACATCGTGATGCCGTCGCAGCAGGGGGCGGCGCGGGCGATGGCGGCGGCGCTACGCGATGCCCGTCTGGCGCCCGAGGCAGTCGGCTACATCAACGCCCACGGCACCGGCACCACCGCCAACGACCGCACCGAATGCGCGGCGGTGGTGGAGGTGTTCGGGGCGCAGGCGGCGCGGCTGATGATCTCGTCCACCAAGGCGATGCACGGCCACCTGATCGGCGGCACCGGCGCGGTCGAGCTGCTGGCCTGCATCATGGCGCTGCGCGATGGGGTGATCGCGCCGACCATCGGCTATCAAGAGCCCGATCCCGACTGTGCGCTGGACGTGGTGCCCAATGTGGCGCGCGACGCGCAGGTCGAGGTTGCGCTGTCGAATGCCTTCGCCTTTGGCGGGCTGAATGCCGTGCTGGTGTTGCGGCGGGTGTGACAGGCCGGGCACCGTGCCGCCACCGGCACGGTGCCGGAAAATCAGTTGCCCTTGGTCAGGGCGGCCGCGTCGTAGGCGGCGGTAAAGCCCTTGAGCGAGACGGTAAGCTTGACCTTCTGGTCGGGGGCCACCACCGGCACGATGGTGATGGTGGCGTTGGCACCTTTCTTCAGGGCGGCGATATCAGCGGCGGTAAAGCCGATCCGCGCCACACAGCCCTGGGCTGCGCACCAGGTGAAGGGATAGATCTTGGCAGGCGACGAATCAATCTGCAGGATCAGTTGTTCGGTCAGCAGGGTTTCCAGCGGCACCATGATCTGCGATCCGGCGACCGCCTGCTGGCCGTCGGGCAGGGGCAGGATGGTCATTTCGGCCACGGCGTTGGCATTCTCGTCCTTCAGAAGCTGATACATCTGGCACGGATCCGACCCGTCTTCGGTTCGGATGCAGCGTTGTTCCCAGTCACCGTTGGTGGCCGCAATATACATCGTGCCAACGCCATCGGCGGGGGCAGCATCCGGCGCGGGGGTGGCGGTTGCCGCCGCCGGGTCAACCGGGGCGGCGGTGGCGGCGGCGTCGGGGGCAGGGGTCGCCGGGGCGGTGGTATCCTGCGCCAGCGCCAGAGAGCCAAGCCCGAGGCACAACCCAAGCGCCAGCAGTCCGGTCAGAGTCTTCTTCGACATTGCAATACGATCCTCGATTGATGCTGGCGGCGATCTAGCACGGCCCGAGCGCCAAGTCAGGCCTGAAATGGCGCGTCTGCATTTGCGGGGTGGCGAAAAACAGCCGATTGGCCGCGCACCGACCGAAAAAGAAAAAGGGCCGGATGCCCGACCCTTTTCCCTTCAATCTTGCTCCCTGTCGGACTGGCCGACTTCATTGCGCTGGAAACTACGGCGAAAATCCGCTTGCGTCAACCGCGAATCTGGGGAGTAACTCGTGGCAATGCGCAAAAAAACCGCGCCTTTTCCGGCGCGCGGCAAGTCTGACAGGGAGGAAGTCACCCCGGTCGCAAAGAACGTCGCGTCAGGGCAGGATCGACACTGGCACAGATTGGTCAAGATTGTATTTTAGGCGCCAGGGGCACCAGCGAGGAGCAGCAAGATGAGTGATCCGGACCGCATTTTTGTCGGCGGCGGCGGCGAGGGGCATGGCGCAGCACAGCACCTGCTCTTGAAATACGGCAACCGCCACGGGCTGATCGCGGGGGCCACCGGCACCGGCAAGACGGTGACGCTGCAAATTCTGGCCGAAGGTTTCTCGAACGCCGGGGTGCCGGTCTTCATGGCCGATGTGAAGGGCGATCTGGCCGGGCTGGCGGTGGCGGGATCGGCCAGCCACAAACTGCACCCGGCCTTCGTGCAGCGCAGCCAGACCATCGGGCTTGACCTGCACTACAGCGCCTTTCCGGTGCTGTTCTGGGATCTGTTCGGGGTGCAGGGCCACCCGGTGCGCGCCACCGTCACCGAGATGGGCCCGCTGCTGCTGGCGCGCCTGCTGGAATTGACCGAGCCGCAGGAGGGGGTGCTGAACGTCGCCTTCCGGCTGGCCGACGAGGAAGCTCTGCCGCTGCTCGATCTCAAGGACCTGCAAGCGATGCTGGTTTTCATCGGCGAGAATGCGTCGGCGATCAGCACCCGCTATGGCCTCGTGTCCACCACCTCGATCGGGGCGATCCAGCGCCGCCTCTTGGTGCTGGAAAATCAGGGGGCGGCGCAGATGTTCGGCGAACCGGCGCTGGAACTGGCCGATCTGATGACGGTCGATCCGACCGGGCGGGGCCGCATCAGCATCCTGGCCGCCGATCAGTTGATGCAATCGCCCCGGCTTTATGCCACCTTTCTTTTGTGGTTGCTGTCCGAGCTTTACGAGCAGATGCCCGAGGTCGGCGACCCGGATCGCCCGAAGATCGTGTTCTTTTTTGATGAGGCGCACCTGCTGTTTCAGGATGCCCCGCGCGCGCTGGTGGAAAAGGTCGAGCAGGTGGCGCGGCTGATCCGCTCGAAAGGAGTGGGGGTCTATTTCATCACCCAGAATCCGGGCGACGTGCCGCAAGACATTCTGGGTCAGTTGGGCAACCGGGTGCAGCACGCGCTGCGCGCCTTTACCGCCAACGATCAGCGCGATCTGCGCCTGGCGGCGCAGACCTACCGCGACAACCCGGCCTTTTCGACCGAAGAGGCGATCCGCGAGGTTGGCACCGGCGAGGCCGTGACTTCGTTTCTCGAGGCCAAGGGGGTGCCGGGCATGGTGCAGCGCACCCTGATCCGCCCGCCCTCGTCGCAGCTTGGGCCGATCGACCCCGGTCTGCGGGCGCAACTGATCACGGCGTCGCCTTTGCGCGGCAAATACGACACCCTGCTGGACCGCGACAGCGCATTCGAGCGCCTGCGCGCCCGTAGTGCAACCCAGGCAGCACCCGATCCGGGCGCGCCCGCGCCCGCGCGCGAGTTCAATTCCGGTCGCCGCTATGGCGCCAGCCCGCCCCCGCCCAGCCCCAAGCCCGCGCCGCGCCGCAGCTCTGACAGCGTGGGCGAGGCTTTCGCCAAAAGCCTTGCCCGCAGCCTGGGCAGCCGGTCAGGGCAGGCGATCGTGCGCGGCGTGCTGGGGTCGCTGTTCCGGCGCTGACGGGTGTGGTCGGCCGATAAAGTTCGCGTGACAACCGGTGGCTACAACGGCTTGTGATCAGGGCTGAACCCAAGCCGCTATAACATGCACCATGGCCGCAGGTTTTCGGCATCGTGCTGATAACCGCCGGTCCTGAACCGGAGGCATGAGCCATGGCTATCACCTGCAGGAATCTTGCTTTCATGCTGCTTTGCGCCGCCGTTCTTTCGGCCTGTGCGACGCGGGGGGGCTACGACGGCCGGGTTTCGTATCCGAACCAATATCCGCACCAAGGCGACAATGGTAACCGCGACTAGGCGGGGTGCAAGGCGCGGCAACCAGTCGTCAGGGCAGGCGATCACCCGAGGCGTGCTGGGGGTG
>Ga0210039_1001179_pt1 | contig 25087 bp, 16 predicted proteins | sample CryGeyCG2114_250_3_FD_185460 | JGI IMG/M metagenome (GOLD analysis project Ga0210039, IMG submission 185460) | Groundwater microbial communities from aquifer - Crystal Geyser CG17_big_fil_post_rev_8/21/14_2.50 (SPAdes) (version 2) | ecosystem: Environmental > Aquatic > Deep subsurface >...
TAAAAATCGGTTTGAATTTTTTAGCCCTCAACAAATTATACATTTCCACTAACGCAGCTCCTGCAAAAACTATAAACACCGGCGCTATGGCAACACGGAATCTTCCTATAATGAAGAAAATAACGACAGATAAAATGTAGAGACAGATCAAAAAATAAATCAGCTTTAACCGGTTTCTGTTCTTCCACGTTAGGATAAAACCAGCAATTGAAAGTAAAAATATTAAATAAAAACCCGGAAGCGGTAATGAAAGCAACTTACTGTAATTTCTTGCAAAAAAATCTAAATCCATTATCGTAGATTGAGGATTTTCGGAATTATCAAAAAACAGTAAAAGTTTTTTTAGAGTTAATATTGCCGCCCCGGCAGGCTTCTCTGAAATGTAATTAAATCCTTTTCTATACCAAAAGGAAGAAGCTTCGGAGGCTGTTAATTCTGTGCCGGTTAACTTTTCAGCATAGTTTTTCCCGGACATATCGCTGAAAAAATCGAACCCTTCCGGAGTCTTAAATACGCCTAATGCATCATCATTATTGCCGATATAAAAATTAATTCCTCCGTTCGAGGTTAACAAAACAAACTCACCCGAGACGACATAATTTCTAACAGTAACAACAAAAACCGGAAGCGCCGTACCTAAGAACAAATAAATTAGCGCTGGTTTCAAAATCGTTTTCAGTTTTTCATCTTTTCGATAATGAAAGAAAAGCCATACAACAGCACCTAAAAAAAACAAAAGAATATTTGCACGAAACAGCGATGAAAAACCGAGCAATAAACCTATCCACAACCAGCGGTCTTTTGTTTTTTCGAGTTCGTCTTTTTCTTCAAACATTGAAACGTTTACAAGAAGGAGCACCAACATTGATACGATAAAAGTTTGCAGAGTTTCCGATAAAATTGCACCGGAATAAAAAATAAAAATTGAATAAACTGCAGCTAAAATTGAAGCTGCGTATCCTGCTTTTGTTGAGAACAAATTTCGAGCAATGAGATAAATAACCCAGATATTTAAACTGCTCGCAATTACCTGAATAATTCTTACAAGGGTTATACTTTCGCTACTGATGGCTGTGGCTACTGCTAAAAAGTAAGGATAAACGGGCGACATAAAATATACTTCGCTTCCAACCCAATTTCCCGAGGCAACTATTTCAGATGCCCAGTCAAAATAAATTTTTGAATCTGAATAGAGGCTGGTAAAAAAAGGCGTCCCCTCTGTTTCAAAAAAATAAATCAAACGAAGAATTAATCCACAAAAAATAATTAAGGATAGATATAAGATTTCAGTCCGGGAATAATATTTTTCACCAAAAAATTTTTTATAATAAACCTCCTGCATTTCTTCTGCAGGTTTTTCGCTTATTCTTTTCTTTCTTGATTTAGTCATTGCAAAGAATTTAGAGAAAACTTCTTAATCAAACTATCAATTTGGAATTTGCCTTGACGCAAAACTACGGGCTCGCTGCTTGTCATATCTATTAAAGTTGATGCTCTATTTTGAATCTGCTTAATGCTATAAAAAATTGCATCGACTTCTTCTGAATAATTATCAATTATCTGGCTTGGGTCAACATAAGACGCCTGCCCGGTTTTATTAACACTTGTTGTAACCAAAGGCATTTTTATGGCTTCAAGAACTTTTATGCAAAACCGGTTACTCGGAATTCTGAAGGCAATATTTTCTTTATTTAAATCAGCTCTGGTTTTAGCATTTAGCTTTAGGACAACCGAAACCGGGTTGGGCCACATCTCATTCAATAAATCAAGTAAACGTTCATTTTCAATCTCAGTATATTTCAATAGTTGTTCCATACTACTGATAAGCAAAATGTAATTTTTTTTATCATCTCTGTTCTTTATAGTTGAGATTCTTTTTATTGCTTCATCATTGAACGGATTTGCACCCAGTCCATAAATTGTGTCGGTTGGATAAATAAATACTTTGCCATCAAAAAAATATTTTTTTGCTTTTTGAACTGCTTCGTCGCAGTTATCTTCAATTTTAATAATCTCAGTCATTAAACAATCCCTATTAACATTTCTTCTATTTTATTTGTGATTTTTTCGGGCGTTAATTTATTTGCACAGTCGAACGTTTTTATCGGACATTCATCGTAACCGTGGATGCCGCACGGTTTACAATCTAATTCATCAAAGCTTATGTAGCTACTATATTTATTGTACGGATAAAAACCGAATAAATGAACAGTCGAGCAATAAATTGTAAGCACTTTGATCCCTGCCGCCATTCCAAAATGAGTCGGTGCACTATCATTAGAGATTAATATTTCGCATCTTTTTAACAGTTCAATCGTTTCTACTATACTTAAATCTCCTGCGGCTACTTTAACGCCGGAGTTTGAATTCTGTGCAATTGAACTGCAAATATCTCTATCTATTTCGCTTCCGATCAGCAGCACTTCAAGATCTTTTTTATTTAAATAATTCACAACTTGCGAAAAATATTTCGCAGGATATTTTTTTGTACTCCAAATAGTGCCTGGAGCCACTGCTGCAAGTTTACGTGTTAAATTATTTCCAAGCAAATATCTATCAATTTTATTTTGTGTTTCGGCAGAAACCTGTATCTCCGGTTTTATTCGCCATTTATCATTCGAACAATCGAAGCCTATTAATTCAAGGTTTCTTTCTACTTCGTGATGTTCTAATTTATATTTTGTAATGTGTTTGTAAATATGAAACATACTGCTCGAATCAAATCCATAAGTTTCTTTTACACCGCTTTGCATAACTATCAAAGACGATCTGAATGAACGATGGGGGGAATAAATTCTTGTGTAATTTTTATCTTTTATTTCTTTAATGAACTTGAAAAGATTTATGATTGATTTGTGTTTTCCTCTTTTATCCATTATTAAAACTTCATTTACTGCATCAGATGCGTTAAATATTTCCTCGGTTGAAGGAATACAAACAACATCTATGGCAGAAGCAGGAAAATTTTCTTTTAATTTTTGAAGCATCGGAAGCGTAAGAACAGCATCGCCGATGAAAGCTGTTTGTATTACTAAAATTCTTTCCATTCTCGTTAGTATTTCCATATTTTATGATGCCACAACCACTGTTCGGGGTGCTCTCTTATCAATTTTTCTAAATGAGCCATATGTCGTTGACTAATTTCTATAACTTTCTCACTGTCATCATCCGGTAAATTGCTTCTATCAATTTCTACCATTTCTACTTTATATATAGCATCGGTTTGACGAACAGCGATGCCGTACAAAATAGGTGCGCCGGTTTTTAGCGCCAGCATCGCAGGTCCTTGATAAATTGCGGTCGGTCTGCCAAAAAAATTCACTCTAATTCCTTCCCTTGGTCCTCTCTGGTCTGCAACCATAGCAACGATGTTTTTATCTAACATTTCTTTATAAATATATCGTATGGAAACGCCGAGAAAAATTACTTTATTCGTCCATCTGGTTCTCATTTTGTTAATCCAATTGTCTACCAACGTGTTCCTTTGAGATTTAACAATAACCGAGAAAGGCACATTTAGCTGACAACCACCTGAAGCTGCGATATATTCCCAATTGCCAAAGTGAGCCGAAAGAAGTATCACTCCTTTGTTTTCTTTATGTTTTTCGAGAATTAAATCTCTGTTTAAAAACAGAACCGCATTTTCTAATTCACGCCTTGTCATCCAGGGCATGTACAAAATTTCAACCAAAGCAACAGAAAAACTTATATAACTGCCGAGAGCAACTTGGTTTATTTTTTTTTCATCAAAATTGGGGAATGCAATTTTAAGGTTTTCGTAAACTGTTTTTTTTCTGATGGGAATGATGTAATAGAAAAAAGCCCCCATTAATTTGGCGAACTTACGCGCATTTGTTAAACCGATTAGTTTAAACAAAAAGCTTAATAAGATGAAAAGGATATATTCTATTCTGTTTTGCACTGGCTACTTTATTTTTTAGAAATACAATAATAGCTAAACTTAGTTTTTTAACTGAAGTTCAAATCGTTTCGAAAATAAATGCGTTGTACCCGTTCAAAAATTAGTAAGTGCTTATTTTTCTCTGCCAGTTATCGTCATATAACTCACCGCGCATAGAGGAATGAAGTAATTGATAATCAGAAAAACCTGTTAAATCCGCAAACACAAAAACAACGCCGCCTTCTAATTGATTATAAACCCAAATTTCGTGAGGTTTAGTATCAACTTGATTCGGATATCTTTCGATCTCACTCGGTTCGCCGTAAGTAATAAAAACCCTCCCTCTGTCAGTCTTCCAGCCTTTGCGCTGAATATTACCGAAATGCTCATTTGAATAATCTACCCGGCGCATGTAATCGCGCTTATATTCATTTACCGGAGTATCCACATTCAAATCCCGCCCATTCCAAAAATCAAATAAAAACTTTCGTTTACCTTCCTCTTCAGCAAGTTTACTCCACTGGTTAATTTCCTGGCTTGAAGCAATATATTTAGAAACAGCGAAAGCATCATTAAGTTCTTCTTCAGACATCGAAGCGAATTCGCTTAAAATTAATTTGTTATCAGAAACATGGTACATATTAGTATCAACAACCGAAGGATTGTAAATAAACAATTTTTTTGAAGAATAAATTGTCGAATTTTTAATTGAATCACTCACAGCAACAGCAAGTGTGTACGACCCGGATGGCAATTTGCTTGCATTAATTGCTCCAACCTCAACCATAGTAGCAGTTTTACGGGGAACAAGTTTTTTCTTACGATAGACAGTTTGTCCGTTTGAATTAACTAACAGATGTTCAAGTTTAAGTATTTCATCACCGATGTTTTTATCGATGTTATATAATTCTGAATAAAAATAAATAACCGGAAGAGCTTCGCCATAAATTATTCCCGGATTGGGAATAACCTCAAAAGTATTTTTAAAAAAGATAGAACTTTTATCGTCAGATTGACGGATAGAACTTGCAAGTTGTAAATCGCTAAGAGAAACTCTTTCTTCCGGCAAAGCTGAAACTGATAACTGGAATGAAATTGAATCTGTTTTTGTTGAATCGGAAGCATCACTTCCCTCAAGAAAACAATCATATTCTCCAAATGGAATAATAAAACCGATATTTCCAGTCAAGCTTTTTGAGGAAGCGCTCAGTTTTGAAGTGTCCACTACATTAGTAAACTGATATTCCTTATTTACAATCAAATCATCAGAATTATTATTAACCATCTGAACCAAAAGTTTTCCACGAACCATCAATTTTTCATCCACAGTAATAACTTGAAGCTCCGGCTGAAAGAATGAATAATAGATTTCAACATAACCGCTCTTTCCATCATACATAAAGCGAGCATAATCAAAATCAACTTTTAGATTTTTTTGTGCGAAAACGAATGCTGGTAAAATTAGCAGTAAGAAAATTATTTTTTTCATGGCATATCTTTAAAGAAAAAGGCTGGAATACGCCAGCCTTTTTTAAATGAACTTATTTTTAGTTAATTAGAAACCAAGCTTTACTGAGAACATATGGTTAGCATCAAAATATGTAGTAGTTCTGTAAGCATAATCTACCACAATATTTATTCCTGCATCAAGATTAATTCCGGCGCCAAAAGTTGGACCGAAAATATTTTCCTGATCAACTTTGGCATCAGGAACTAACGCATAACCGCCTCTTACAAAGAAGATATCTTTGAAGCCAAATTCGGCAGCAAATCTATACTCATCATTTGCAAAGTTGTTATTTTGAAAAGAAGTAGCAAATAAAGCTTTAAAATCATCTGCAAATCTTCTTTCGTAAGCCAAACCAAGTTCTATCTGAGATGGAAGTTCGAAACCGGCAGCATCTATTTTGTAGAGCTGTTCTCCTCTCAATCCGTTAACAGCTTCAGCCTGCCTTAATAAATCCGGTCCGTCAAACTTCATCTGAGCGCCAAAATTCTTAAGAACAACGCCAAGTTTCAAACCATCGATTTCTGCGATACCATTGTATTGAACTCCGGCATCGAATGAAATTCCGGTTGCGCTTGTATTTACTATTTTTTCGGAAACCACATTTAAAGTAACTCCAACTCTAATTCTATCTGTTAATGCGTTTGCATAAGTAACGCCAAAAGTTACAAATAAAGGTGAAAAGATTGCGCCGGTACCGCTTGGGTTTTCAACCGTGGTAACCGGAATATCACCAAAATCAATAGATTTAATACTGAAGGCAAGAGAACCTAAGCCTTCGAAATTTGTGCCGATAGCGGCGTATGAGACGCCAATATCAGCGATATAGTTCATGTGTGAGAACATTGCTTCGGTGGAGTTACGGGAAACTCCCAGACCGGCAGGATTGTAATAGATTGCATCTATACCTTCAAGACCGGCAACATAAGCTCCTCTAAGAGCCAAACCGCGCGCACCAACTGGAATTAATAGTTCTTGGGCGCCCGCTGTTCCGTTACGTCTCCCACCGCTCGCAAAAATATCTACAACCATCAGCAAAGCGAGGATAGATATCTTTAGTATTTTAGTAGTGTATTTAAACATATTCAATCTCCTTTAAAATTTGATTATATGTACAGAGGGAGGGGCGAACTCCCTCCATAATTTATAACCTGTCGATATATTGTGTTTCCATAATTACAGCGAGTTTCATTACTTTAGTGCCCACGTTCGGAATATCGAGATAAGCAATATAAACGCCGCTTGCTACCGGAAGACCTTCTGAATTTCTAAGGTTCCAATCTAAATAAGGGCTTGTATCATTTTTCTCAATAGTGTTAATGAAAACCCCGGAAAGAGCGAATATTCTAACAGTAACCTTTTGAGGCATGTTTGTAAATCTTACAAACCTCTGGTATTTATCTCTTTCAAGAGAGTTAGCGCCAAAATAAGGATTCGGGAAAACGCTTATGTTATCTATATTGTTTTTAGCAAGTTCAGTATTTGAACGCTCCGTTTTAGGAACTTTAAATTCAAAGACATCACCTTTTGATAAAGGTTTCCAAGTTTCAATTCTAATTATTGTTCCAGTTGCAGGTTTTTCACCGGCAATTACAAAATTGCCGACAACAAAATCCTTTTTATTTAAATTGCCTGACTTAATAGGCATTGGTTCTACATAAGGCGGTAATGTTGAGAAGTAAAGAGGTTCCCATTCACCATTGGCTCTACGAGTCCATGTATGATCGGTAGTCGTCCAGGTGATATCGCCTTTCTCAACATCGCGGACTTTGATTGAAAGGCGAACATTATCCGTATCACTTGCAATGTCCTTTCCAACATTCCAGAATTCGAAGGGAACTTTATCAGGCGCTAAACTATCACTCTTTAAATATCTTGGCTCAGAAACACCGATTGAACCAGTCAAATAATATTCACTGCTGCCTGAAAATCTAAGTTCGTAATTCGTAAACCCAATAGGTGCAGGGGTTATATCTCTACTAACATTTAAAGTTGTTAAAACATTACCAGTGGTATCTTGATACCCGGTTATTCTCCATTTACCGGTGGAGTTTAAACCCATTACAACATCAACGGGCTCTGACAATGTTCCATTCTCATTTGCTATTTCAACTACTCTTTTTATTTTTCCTTCATAAAAACCAGTTGAAGCTTTTTTTAATGAGTCTGCGCCAATGTTAATTACTTTGATCATTAAACCATCTACAACATACTTGTTGTAAAGCGTATCACTACCAAAGTTTTTAACATTCCTTATAATTGTATCACCTTTTGTTACGTTTATTATGTCCCAACTCGGGTCGTAAATACCACCATGAATATTAACGCGATACGTATCGCCGGTAAGTGCTGTTGGATCAACTATAGACCAGATAATTTTGCCTTCACCAGTTCCAGCTACTTGTTTACCGGTGCTGTTAGTCCATTGTTCGTCACCATATTTTTCGTCTATAGCTCTTGTGCCCGGTCTTACCTCAATAATTACGGGAGGATTTTCCAGGAACGTTGGTGAGCTATTCCCGGAATAGCCATACGCGGTTACGGAGAAATAATATGGTGAACCATTATAAAGCGCTCCGTTTGAGTAAGCATCTTTAGTTATCTGAAGGAATCTTGTAAGTCCTTCATTTGGTCCTGTAATAACGGGAACAAGCACTTCTTTTCCATTTATAGTAACGTAATCACTGATTACAGCTATAGTATCCTTAATATCATATACTGCAAGTAACACAGGCTCGGTGCCAGCCTGATCTTTAAACTGCCATAAACGATAACCCTGGAAAGTGTAAGTTGTATCAGCTAATCCAGCATTGTAAATAAGAGGGTCGCCTTCATCATAAGATTCCGCATTGTTTTCCCACCATAAAGTAACTTTTTTATCGTCACTAAAAGCATGGAGCTTGGGAGAAGGCGGTGAAGGTGTTAACTGAAAATCGAGATCGTAAGCTATCTGTGCAGCTACATCTTTTCTCTTTAATTCTGTAATAGAATTTAAATTGCTAGTGCCTTTTGCAATAACAATACCTACTACTACTTCCTGAGTATCACCTGGCGCCATAGTGAACGGACCGGAACCCATGACGTGTCTTCTATCACCCGGACTTGGTCCACCTGACCAATAGTCATTCCAACCGGTTCCTGTAACAGGATCACCGGCAAGAATTATTTTCACAATCTGCCCGGTATTAGGATCAATAAATGGGGTTCCGTCCCACACTTTTCCGGAGAGATAGTTATAAAATTCAATCGAACCGCTTGCTACACCTTGAGTAGGATCACGATACCGCGGAAAACGTTGAGTATAGAAAGTAAATGCGGTCATGGGAAGATTTTTGTAACCTTTGATCCACTTGCCGTCAAATTTTGCACTATCTGCGGGCGCTGCGGGTACGATTGGACCCTGGAAGAAGTCATAACCGACAGCAGGAGGAGGTGAACCATAAATACCGTCGCTATTAGTTCCATTGTAAGTGTAACCAAGGCTTAGTACTGTATCGCAGCCGGTAAGATCATCATTTGCATCACCGAGGTCGGTGTCTGACCAATAACCAAGTATCATTTCGCGGATAACATTACTGCCTTTGTTAATGATTTTATATTTCTTGAATACCATATCGCCAAGAGCGCCCGTCCTCTGGAATCCGAAAATTGTTGTTTGAAATTCCAATCCAAATGGTAAAGTACCATAAGTGAATGTGGATCTGGAAGCATCCAAATCATTAGCTACGTACCATAGGACTTCATCGCCAACAAAGAAAGGTTCGTCACCGGCGCTGGGAACACCATCACCGTTAACATCAACGTAAGGAGCGCCATCTTCCATCGGCCATTCGTTGTAATCTTTTTCGTATGAGTCTCTGTCAGGACCGGGAGGTAAACTTTCCCAGCCTTTTCTAATTTTATAAACACGGTATTTCTCAAGTCCCGGGTTGTCTGCCTCGCCGGATGGAAGTATCTTTCCAGCCTGCAAGCCCTGTCTGTGAGTGTTACCGTTCATTCTAATTTCACGTCCTACTTTACCGGCGAAAATCAGACCATCTTCAAAGATAGCTGATTTACCGGTATTGTTAATACCGCCGGGCCAATAAAAACCATTCCCATCGGTACGGGGATCATGCGAGCCATCGCCGTTGTTAGATACCCACATGAGTATTTGATTAATAGCAATGTATTCATAATCATCATTTATCGATGTCTTTTTTACTTTTCCGTTTTTATCGTCCCCCCTAAATCCGAGAGAGATAAAAGCCAGTATCAGCAAAAACGTTGATAAAAGACCTATAATTTTTTTATTCATTTTAATCTCCATTTTATTCATTAGATATTATCAGGTTATAGTTAATAATTTAACCTAATGCCTAATCTAATTTGTCTCGGTGTTCCAAATTTACCGGAATCATAGTTAGTGGCTTTGTATAGATTTTGATAAAGAACTGCCTGTTCGTCACCGTATGATGTACGAAGCGCTTCAACCTGTTTTTTACCTTGCGGACTCGCTAACCAGCCGTCATCATATGCGTCGCCGGAAGTGTTATAAACACCGGTAACGTTCTGGGTATTAAGAAGATTAATTACCCAAACATATATATTGGTGTTAAAAGGACCGATCTCAATAGTCTTATCAACTTTTGCGTCCAACTGAAACGTCCATGGTGTTGTTGAAGCGTTAAGCGGTTCAATCGGGAATCTCCGGTTACCAAAACTTTCATCATCCCAGCGGGTATAGTTAAAACCACTGGTAAATGAAAATAGAATATTAGCGCCGAATTTCTCAAGAATTTTGCTTCCAAAAACAGAAGGACCATCATTGTCCGCAAAGCGATAGTCAATGTTTAAGAATCCGGTATGAGTCTGATTAAAGTCCAAAGGCGCAACCTGCTGCGGGAAAAACGGAGTTGCAGTAGGTGATTGCCAAATTTGTCTAAAACTTGAAGAAGGATTAGAACCTGTTCCGAGAGCATCCGAATAAGTATAATCGAGTGTGGCGGAAATTCTGTTTGATCTTCTTAAATCAAGTTTTAATTCAACACCTTTAACCGTTGAAAAGTCTCCGTTTATAAATGCATAATACTGTCTGTGGTTTGCAGAAGCATCGGCAAATATGGAGCGGATTTGAATTTGATCCTTAATGTCTTTATAGAAACCGGTAATATCAAAAGCGAAAACTTCACCAATTTGCTGCTTGAAACCAATTTCGTATTGAGTCGTTCTCTCAGGGCGCAGACCAAAACCAACAGGCGCCTGGATAGCAAAACCACCTTTGATGTTATCAGCCACTACGTTGTAACCCTGGTAAACGTCTCTTAATCTCGTTTGCTGAACAAATTTACCATATTGTGCATGGAATACTGTTTGATCAGTAACAGGGAAGGAGAAACCTAACCTCGGGCTTATCTGTGTAAATGGTTCAACATCTACCAAAGAAGCAGGGTCTATCAAGTCATCTTTTGTAAATTTAATATTGTGCGGATCTTTGAATGTTTGCCCGTCAATATCAATGTAGTCTAATCTAAGACCCATGTTAACAACAAGGTCGCTGAATTCCATTTTATCCTGGAGGTAATAAGCTGCAAAGATTGGATGTCTTGGAGCTGTCAAACCATCTTCGGAAAGATTTCCTTCAGCATCGTAACCGTAATTGTCTAACCGGTTATAGAGGTCATTAACTACGCCGTCCGGAATAGATCTTTTTAAGCTTGCTATAGACATCGGAGAAGGTAATGCATATCTTCTGATGGTGTAATATTTGAAATCTCCACCGGTTTTAAGCTCGTGGTGCAGCCCAACCTGATATAACAAGTTTGCAGAGCCGCCAGAACTCATTGATCTCTGTTTTCTGTAAAAATTATACGGAATTACCTGACGTGTGAACCTAAAGCCGAAAGCGTCTAAAACAAGCGGAGTTTGCCCATCGCCACGTAGTGTTGTTCCGATTTTAGCGTTTTCAACAGAATCGCCGTATGCGGTTATGTTGTGCTGGAAAACCGGGTCCATATCAACGTAGTAATCATCATAATAGTTTAAAATTACATCATAAAAAGCTTTATCGCTAACTATGTGTGTAAGTTTTAAGCTGCCGGTAATTGTTTGATCTTGGTGCATACCGGCGCGGGTCCATGTGTAATAACTCTGTCTTCCGGCTCCGTTTCTGCTGTCATTTCTCTTAAAACTACCGTTTACTTTTACCTGAAAGACTTTTGCGTCGTAGAATAAGTTACCCTGAACTTGATAGTTTCGTGCAGCATTATTAACAACATATCCTTCGGGATAATAAACATCAAATCTTTCAGCGGGTATTATATTACCTGTTCTAGGATCCCTCGAAGTAGCGCTAGAATCATAAACGTTTTTCAAATCAATACCGCTATAAAAACCTGCAGGGCTCCTACGGAACGTATTACTGCCGGCAACAAAGAATTTTAAACTCTTAACTGAAGGTATAACCGGACCGCCTAAAGTAAGTACATACTCGCTATAGCCGTAAGAATAAGTGCCGAGGAATTTGTTACCGATGTCGGCAAAATTATCCGTAATACCTTCGAAACTGATCTGATATTTTTCACCGCCAGTTTTAGATGTGGTGGAAATAATACCGGCGTTAGCGCCGCCGAATTCTGCCGAATAACCACCAGCCTGGAATTGAATTTCCTGAACTGCATTTTGGATGCCGAGCGTTGAAGCGCCGCCAAATACAACGTCAGTAACATCAACGCCATCTACTCTATATGAAACCTGATCGCTCCGGCTTCCTCTCACATATAACGCTCCGCCTTGAGTAACAACACCAGCCTGGGTACTAACAACGTTAGCAACGCCTCTAACCGGCAAATTATCAAGTTCATCAGAGCCAACTATATTAATAGAGTTAGTAACGTTTTTATTAATCATTGGTTTAGTCGCTATAACTGTAACATCACCTAATTCGTAAGTTTCACTCGGTAATGCAAATATTACTTCTGTAGTAACGTTTACCGAGACTCTAATATTAGATTGTGTAACTTCCTTATAACCAATATATCTGGCTAATAAAGTATATGTTTGAGGCGGAACGTTTAGTATGATAAAATCACCTTCAACGTTTGTTGCCGCACCTAAACTTGTTCCTTGTACTATTATGTTTGCTCCGATTAACGCCTCGCCGGTTTGTAAATCAGTAACTTTACCGACGATTTTACCGGTTTGAGCGTAGGCTGTTGAAGCCAGCAAAAGGAGCAACGTAAAAAATAATGTAAATTTGTTTTTCATAACTCTTTATCTCCTTTTATTTATCAATCTCGTGAACGAATTGGAGGAGGAACCACCTCATTCTTGAAATATGACAGGTCGTTTGGTTTTCCGTATAGAAATATATAAAATCTAAAACCGGCATTAATTGAGCCTAAACTAAGCGTATCTTTATACTGAACCGCACTAGCAGCAGCTGTTGAAATAATATTTGAATAAACTCCGGGAACTACATTACCAACAGATAAAGTTTCGCCGAATTTTAATATTTTAACAAAAGCAGTATCCACGCTTACTGTATCGCCAGCCGGCAGGTAATTTAATCCTAAATTATAATCTATCGAGCTTAACGTATCAAAAGCTGCTGAAGCATGAACGAAATATAAATGAGCCATACCTGCATCGGGTTGGCTGCTTACATACACTTCACCTTCGGGCACTTCAAAATTAGCGAATGTGTTTTCAAGCTCGTTAGTAGAATATGTGCCGGTAAATACTATGGTAGTTCTATCATAAGAAATAATTTCTATTTCTTTGTTAAACAGAAGATCACCGGCAGCGTTATACACTTTAAATCTTCTTTTACCGGATTTAATATCGAAGTAATCCGATGCCGAAGGAGAAGCTAATCCATCTAAGGTCGGCACGTCGTCAATAGTAATCCGCATTGTGAGTACATTGCTTGAAAGGTTAACCACTCTGGCAACAGAAAATGGTTTTGTAACAGGGTCAATAGTTGGCTCTTCCACGCAGCTTGTTATAACAAAACTGAACATTAGAAACGCCAAACTTAAAATCCCTGCTTTAAGTTTTAACCGCATCTTATACCTCATTAAATTTTCTTTGAAGATATTTATTTTTAGATAGAAGATTGACCTCTGGACTAAAAAAAGGTAGCTGCCGCCTGTAAAAAGGCGGTTCAGCTACCGGAAATGTTTTAATTGTACCAGACCACAATTATTTCATTAACATCATTTTTTTCGATGAAGTGAAATTACCTGCAGATAAGGTATAAACATACAAACCTGAAGCAAGGTTAGAAGCGTCGAAGGAAACTTCATGGCTGCCAGCATCTTTTGTGGTGTTTAATAATGTTGCTACTTCTCTGCCAAGCATATCAAATACTTTTAAGGTAACATTGCTTCTTTCGGCAATTGAGAACTTAATTAAAGTGCTCGGGTTAAAAGGATTAGGATAGTTCTGGCTTAGGTCAAAACTATTAACAACAGGTTGGTTGTCGTTAACTCCAACAACAATAACGGTTGCTTTAACATCATCGAGTAACCAAAGTTCAGATTCACCTAAATCATTCCAGTCATTACCGCCAAAAATGGTGTACATTAGGTAAGCTTGGTAATCATCACCATTTTTATCTAAACGTGATGCTAACTGAGAATATTTTTCGTTAATAAGCGGGGTGTTAGTTAAGTTTTTTTCAGTTGACCAGGTAGCTCCATTGTACCATCTAACGTATTGATCATATAATGTATCAACTTCAGTAGGAAGATCAGCATATGTTAAAGCCAAAACTTTCCCGTCTACGCTTCTAGCCAATTGAACTTCGTTAAGAGTTGATAAACCGCCTGGAAGAGCAAGTGATGTAGCATTAACTTTGCGGGCTAAGGAAGCTTCCCATACGCCGTTTTTCTGTATTAACACATAAATACCGGTAGCACTACCGTCAACAGTATCTACAAATGTACCTGCAAAAACAGGTTCGCCAGTTGCGCCGTAAGTTATAAAGTCAACTTCATAATTTAATGCGTGAACTGAATCGCCTAATCTACCGCCTTCATAAGCAGCGTCTGTATATGGATTGAACCATGACCAGTTTGCATCCCATGTCATTCCGTTATCGGCTGAATGTTTTAATGCAAAAGTATAAAATGGTTCGCCCGGTTTTTGACCTTGAACCATAATATAACCAGAACCAACAGGGTCAAAATCACCTTTTGTACCGTTCCAGGTATCTGCCTCAAAATCTGCCGAAGTAGAAAATGCTGTTTTAGCCCATGTTGCACCTTTATCTGTAGTCGTAAATAAATCATTATTTTCGCCGTTTGTTCCATAATCAATCTTGGGAACTATACCAAAACCATAACCGTTTTCGGCAACAAACATTTCGTCACCAGGATAGTAAGTAGAGTCCAAAATAGAAACCGGGGTTCCGCCGCCTGGAGTTGCATCAGATGAAAATACAATCCAAAACCAGCTTGAACTTAATTCTGCCCAACTTGTAAGAACAGAAACATCAGCAGGGTCTACAGAATGAGTAGGATTAGATAAAGCAATATTAGGATGTCTACCAGCATTACGACCAGGATAATTCATAGGTCCAATCTGAAGTGACCAGTTTGCACCCAAATCATCAGAAACATTATACACAATTCGTCCTGAGCCGGCGCCAGTAAGATCAACTCTATGAACAACACCTAATAATTTTGACCATGGGTCAAAATATATTTGGTTTGTATAGGAAGCCTGTGTGGTATATGCATTCCACATTTTTGTAATAAGAACTGCAGCCTGAGGGCTAGCGGGATTTGGATTGTGAACACCACTTCCGTCTACCATATCTATGGCAGCTTTTGAAGTTTGAACAGCGTTTTTATTTTGTGCCAAACCAAAACTAGCAGCCAAAATAAAAATCGTCAAAATACAAATTGTATTTCTAAGCATAATTGCTCTCCTTTGATTGTGAGTTATTTGATTATTGTTAATACGAGAAACAGCCATTTTATTATTAAACTTAAAAAACAAACTTTCCTCTTGTTAAATTAATATTAATTATAAAGACCTAAACAAAATACTATAACCTTTTTTTTATGTCAAGTATTTTTTAAGCTTTTATTCACCCGATAATTACAACTTTTTTTCTAACTTGTCAAGTAAATTTTTATACCATTCAAATTAAATTTTAACCGCGCAGACATTACTCAATCCGCCTATGGATGAAATGACACCGGGTGCACCGGCGATAATCTCTTCATCTATCTTAATGATTCTGAGAGATTCTTTTCGGGTTGCCATTTCATCCGAAGATAAAGGAGTTGTCTTAAAAATATAATTCTCTCCACCAGTGAAGATCAGCGATCTCTACTTTAGATAAAAATAAAAGTTTGTTTTCCCGCATGCGGGAACGGTTAACAAACAACAACTTTACTTTATAATGCCTTTTAAACCGAATTCATCATATTTTTTTATTTCACCGGCGAGCACGCGCCAGGCTGAAATTAACATAACAGCTTTCAGATTTCAGTTTACTTACTTTTTTCTTATCTACAGTATCAGTCAGTGTTAAAAAAAAATTATCTAAAGTTATTCTCTGTTATACAATATGTATAGTTAAAGTTGCACTGTAGATAATTAAAGTACCGCATTCAATTTTTGAACTATCTGGGCTTTAGGAACAGCGCCGATTATAGTATCTTTTACTACCCCGCCTTTAAATATTAAAAGTGTTGGAATACTACGAACGCCATATTTAATTGCAGTCTGCTGATTTTCATCAACGTCAAGTTTTCCTATTTTGGCTTTGCCGGAAAATTCAGTTGCCATCTCTTCAACTATTGGAGCAATCATCCTGCAGGGTCCGCACCATACTGCCCAAAAATCTATTAATACGGGCAATTCAGATTTAAGCACTTCTGTTTCAAAAGTATCATCTGTAAAAACAATTGGTTTCATATCATCTTCCTTAATTTTTTTTTGTGTTAAATGTTTTCGCCGCCCTGACCAACGTAATTAACAATATCTTCTCCTCCGTCTGCATGGATTATGCCTCCGGAAATCCATTCTCCTCCGTCTTTGCATAAAAGAGATATTACCATGGCAACATCGTCGGGTGTGGTTAATCTACCTCGAGGATTTTTCCTGCGGGCAACATCAAGCATCGGTTTGTTTCCGGGAATTTTTCTTAGCGCAGGTGTGTCTGTAACTCCCGCCATTATAGAATTAACGCTTACATTTTTATATCCAAGTTCTACTGAAAGTTGGCGAACATGCGATTCGAGTGAAGCTTTAGCTGCAGATACTGCACCATAGAAAGGTATTGCGGTATGACCGCCGGAACTTGTCATCGCAAAAATTCTTGCTTTATCTGTAAGGAGATTGTGTACAACAAGACCTTGAGTCCAGTAAACAAGCGAGTGTGCCATTACATCAAGTGTCATTTCCATCTGTGCTTTGTTTAAAGCAGTTTCACCTTCTTTAGGAATAAATGGTTTTAAAGTACCGAATGCAAGTGAATGCATAAGTACCTTAATTACCTGCTCACCTTCAAACTTAGTTTTTAGTTCATCTAAAATTTCTTCACGTTTAACAGCATCTGCAGCGTTGATGTTATAAAACTCTGCCTCTCTATCAAAACCTTTTATCTGTTCAACAATCCGCACCACATTGGGCATAGTTGCTTGCCGGTCTAGATGAATACCAATTATGTTGTATCCATCCTCTGCAAGTTTTAATGAAGCAGCTTCACCAAAACCGGATGAAGCGCCAAGTATAAGCGCCCAATATTTATTGTTTTTGTTTTCGCTCATTTAAAAAAAGAATCCTTTACTATTACGCATAAAATTGAGGGATAATAATACAAAATTGATTTCTGTTAAACAATAATCCCACTGCCAAAAAAAATTTACGGAAGACGGTACTAAAAATTCTTTGAAAGTAATCAAATTGTAATTGCAGATTAGAAATTAAAAATTAAAAATTAAAAATTAAAAATTAAAAATTAAAAATTAAAAATTAGAAGATAAAAGAAATTGCATTCTGACTTCTGACTTCTTACTTCTTATTTCTTACTTCTGATTGAACGAAAGCGAATCATCGCCGAGCAGTTCTTTTATTGATTCAATAAATTTGTCTGTTATTTTTACTTTAGATTCATTTAAGAAAAATATGCGAGGACGCGAGCCGCCGTTAAATAGATGAATATAAACGGGTAGATTGCCGGGATGTTTTTTTAGTATTTTTTTAATTCCGACAATTTTGTCAACAGTGTAATTATCATTTTCTAAAACAATTTTTACGCTTTGAGAAAAGCGTTCTCTTGCTTTTTTTATCGGCATCACTTCTTCAATATGAAGTTTGATAGCGTCGCCGCTGCTTTCGGGTCTGCCGATAATAAACACACATTCTTCCTCTTTAACAAACTCGCCATATTTTTCATACGAACTTGAAAACATAAGAGCCTCGCACGAACCGGAGAAATCATCGAGCGTGAAGAAAACCATTGTTCGGTCAGATTTATCTATTTTTGTTTTCAATGATGTTATAACACCGCAGGCTCGCACTGTATCCATGTCCACAAGTTTTTCCGTCTCGCCAAGATGAATTGTAGTGAATGACTGATATTCTATTTCGTACGGTCGAAGCGGATGACCCGTTACATAAAAACCAATTACTTCTCTTTCTCTTGCGAGCTGCTCGCGTTCAGTCCAAGGAGTTACCTGTTTAAACGGCGGTTCTGTTATTCTAACTTCCTCTTCCATCCCGCCGAACAAACTATTTTCAACGGCTAATTTAGAGTTTTGAATTTTATGTCCGAACTCGAGAGCCTCTTCAATTACTACATATAATTTTGCTCGATCTTTATCAATAGAATCGAACGCGCCGGCAAGCACCAATCCTTCGAGCGCTCTTTTAGTTGCAACATGCGTATCGGTGTTAGCGCAGAAATCGAATATGCTCGAAAAATTTCGCCCTAATTTTTCACGGCTGCGAATTATTTCCTCAACGGCAGAAACGCCCACATTTTTAATTGCAGACATACCAAAACGAATTTTCTTATTTTCAACATCAAAATAAACTGATGGCTTATTTACATCCGGTGGCAGCACTTCAATTTTTAATTTTCGGCAGTCCTCCAAAAATGTTGTCACTTTATCCTTGTTGCCAAATTCGTTTGTTAAGTTAGCGGCTAAAAATGCTTCGGGGTAGTGAGCTTTTAAGTAGGCGGTTTGAAAAGCCACAAAACTGTATGCAACCGCGTGGCTTTTATTAAATCCGTAGTTTGCAAATTTATCAATCGCATCAAAAATTTCGGTGGCAATTTTATTTGAAATCCCTTTTTTCTCCGAACCTTCTACGAATTTTATTTTTTGCTCCTTCATCGCCTTCAAATCTTTTTTCCCCATCGCACGCCGCAGGTTATCCGCTTCGGCAAGGCTTATACCGCCAACTTTATTTGCAATTTGAATTACCTGTTCCTGGTAAACAATAATACCGTAAGTCTCTTTTAATATAGGTTCAAGCAGCGGGTGCATGTAAGTAAGTTCTTTGCGTCCAAATTTCCTCTCAATGAAGTCATCAATAAACTCCATAGGACCGGGGCGGTAGAGTGCATTCATAGCAGACAAATCTTTTAAACTGCCCGGTTTGAGTCGTTTCAAATATTCCCGCATCGGGGCACTTTCAAACTGAAATACACCGGTTGTTTGACCTTTTGAAAAAAGCTGGAAAGTTTCTTCATCATCAAGAGGTACGGCATCGATATCTATTTCCACACCATTATTCTTTTTGATTATTTCGAGCGCATCCTGAATAATAGTTAATGTGCGAAGTCCGAGAAAGTCCATCTTCAGCAGTCCGGCGCCTTCAATGTCTTTCATGTTGTATTGGGTTACAATATCCGTTTGCCCTTGTGGTGACGATAACGGAACATAATCGCTAACATCGCCGGGAGCAATAACAACGCCGGCAGCATGTTTGGAAGAGTTGCGGTTCATGCCCTCAAGGACTTTTGCATATTTTATGAGATTAATTATTTGAGGGTCTTTAGATTCCTTTACCCACTTTAATTCGGGGACTTCATCAAGCGCCTTTTCTATTGTAAAAACCTTGCCAAATTTTGAAGGAATAAATTTCGTGATGCTGTTTACAGTCGGAATTGAAATTTTTAGAACACGAGCAACATCTCTTAACACAGCTTTTGAAGAAAGCCGATTGAAAGTAATTATTTGGCTTACACATTCGCTGCCATATTTTTTGCGCACGTATTCAATCACATCGCCGCGTTTATCATCTGCAAAATCAACGTCGATATCGGGCATTGATTTACGCTCCGGATTTAAAAATCGTTCAAACAGCAAATCATATTCGAGCGGATTAATATTAGTGATGCCGAGTGTATAAGCAACTAAACTGCCGGCGGCGCTGCCTCTACCGGGACCGACCGAAATATTCATGTTTTTTGAAGCGTTGATAAAATCCTGCACAATTAAAAAGTAACCGGAGAAGCCCATCTTTTTTATTGTCTCAATTTCATAATCAAGGCGCTCTTCAATTTCGGGGGTTGTTTTAGAAAATCTTTTTTTCACGCCTTCACGTGCAAGCAGTTCGAAATAGTCGTCAAGAGTTTTTGCAGATGAGTCTTCGGGAATTGGGAAAACTGGGTAATGATGCCCTTCAAAATCGAGTTTCAAATTTACTTTCTCTTCAATTTCAATCGTGTTATCAATTGCATCTTTATAATTTTTAAAAAGTTTTTTCATTTCTTCGGCAGACTTAAAATAAATCTGATCTGTACCATAGCGGAGTTTATTATAATCTTCGCCGTTTTTATCCGAAAGAAGAAGAAGAATATTGTGCGCAATGGAATGTTCCTGTTCGATGTAATGGCAGTCATTAGTTGCAACTAATTTTATACCGAGTTCTTTCGAAAGTTTCGGCATTCCTTCAAGCACCGCGATATCGGCTGCCATGCCGTGATCCTGTATCTCAAGATAAAAATCGTCGCCGAATATTTCTTTGTAGATTATTGCTGTTTCTTTTGCTTTTTTATAATTGCCTTGAACAAGATGAACCGAAACAATTCCGCCTACGCAGGCAGTTGTGCAAATTAGTCCTTCGCTATATTTTTTCAACAGTTCAACATCAACACGAGGACGGTAGTAAAAACCTTCCGTATGTCCCAGAGTAGAAAGTTTTGAAAGATTTTTATAACCTTGATTATTTTTAGCAAGAAGAATTAAATGATGATAAGGTTTCTTTTTTTTTCCTGTCCCGTCTTCGCTTTTTCCACGTTCAAAACGAGAACCATCGCGCGCGACATAAGCTTCCATTCCTATAATTGGTTTAATGCCTTCTTTAGAAGCTTTTTTATAAAACTCAACTGCGCCGTACATTACTCCATGATCGGTTAAAGCAACGGCTGACATATTGTGTTTTTTTGCTGCCGCAACAAGAGACTCAACTGTGCATGCGCCGTCCTGCAGACTATAATGTGTATGATTATGAAGATGAACGAAATCTGACATTCAAAATTTTCCGGTTATGTTTAAGTAGAAAGTAGAAATGCTTAATGAAGCATAACAATATTAAAAAATTAAGCGCAAAGTAAAAAGGAAAAAGTATTGAAAAATTAGATGTTAGTAAAAATATTCTACGCAAAATGGTGTGAATATTTTCAGATTAATCGTAGAGATATGCCATGGAATGTCTCTACAAGAATAATTTGGTTCTGGCTTTGCCGGCTTAGGATTTAGAAGTTGGATTTTACTTCATTAACTAACGGATGCTCTGGATTAATTCTTAATTTTCAATTAACTCCCGTGTGTCCGAATCCGCCTTTGCCTCGCTTGCTGTTTTTAAGTTCTTTTGCTTCCGAAATATTCGCCTGATAAATTTTAGATATTACAAGCTGTGCAGCTCTTTCCCCTCTTTTAATGATAAAATTTTCCTCCCCAAAATTCATCATTATTATTTTAATTTCACCCCGGTAATCGGAATCTATAGTGCCGGGTGAATTCAAAATACCGATGGAATGTTTTGCCGCCAATCCGCTTCTGGGACGAACTTGAATTTCGTAACCGGCAGGAATTTCGACGGAGAGATTTGTCGGTATTAAATAAACTTTTCCATGCATTAAAATAATTTCATCCAACACTGCCGCTCTAATATCCATTCCGGCGCTGCCTTCGGTTGCATAATGCGGTAGCTCCAAATCGTCAAACAGGCTGCTTAATCTTTTAAACTTTAATTCTATCTTCTCTACCATTTATTCTTCCGATGCAATCGTTGTTTGAAAAATTTTATTTCACTTTTATCGATGATAAAAACTGCGAGCGAAAGTAAAAACCCAACGAGCAAAAGTATCCGGGAATAAAAAGGCATCGCAAAATCTCCAAGTGAATAGAAAACTACCGCAGCAATACTTATCAATAAAAATATCTTCAGAATTTTTTTTTGCTCGTATTCAATTTTGTAAAACTTCTGCGTTACAAAATATAGACCGCCCGACATCACTATGTAACTAATTAAAGTGGCGAAAGCGGCGCCCATAATTCCGAATGGCGGTATTAGAAGTAAATTAAAAACTATGTTTGAAAAAGCCGCAATGCCCGTTGCAATCGGCGCATAAATACTTTTTTCTTTTATATAAATCCCGGCGTTAAATATCACATAAAATCCGTTAAACAAATACGCGAGTAAAACAACAGGGACTATAAATGTTCCAGCCCAATAATCAGGACCGATAATTGTTCTACCAAAAATTTTCCATTGAACAAAATCATTTATAAACAAGGAGAGTGCAACTAATATTACGCTGCCGACAATTGTAAAATATGTGAGCACTTTGGCGAAAATTTCTTTGGCATTTATTTCTTTTGCATTTTGAAGGAAGAATGGCTGCCATGCAAACTGAAACATATTTACGAACAACATCATAAATATGCCGAGTTTATAATTTGCCTGATAAATGCCAAGCTCGGATAATCCCCTTAGGTGTTCCATAATCGGTCTGTCTATAACCTGTATGAGCATTAATGAAAAGCCGGCGGGAAGGTATGGAAGCCCGAACTTCAAAAGACGATGGAATAATTTTTTGTTGAAAGAAAATTTTAATTCGCTTATAATGTCCGGCAGAAGCAAAATCAGCGAGGCAAGTGAAGCGGCAACGTTGCTTATAAAAACTGCTTCAATTCCAAAATCTAATTTTAGAATAAGTAAAAGCGTTAACCCAACATTTATAAGAATGCTAATTGTTTTGATAAAGGCAAATTTCTTTGCTTTCCTTTCCAACCTTAATTTGATAAACGGAACAACCGTGTTAGCATCTAAAAACAAAATAAGGATTACGAAAATCAGCAGATAGTTGTAATTGCCCGGAACGGCTAACATTTTATTTATAGGAATGCCGGCAGAATAAATTATTAACGAAAGTAAAAGAGAAGTAAAAAAAATGGAAATGAAAGGTGTGGAGAAATTATCTTTTTTATCACCCACTTCCTGAGTAGAAGCAAATTTTAAATATGCCGAATCCATCCCGTAGATGAAGACGATATTCATTATCCCTACAAATGCAAAAATATTTGTGATAATTCCATACTGTTCGGGAAGAAATATATTTGTGTAAAAAGGAACAAGCAAAAAATTTATAAACCGCCCCACCATCGTGCTGATGCCGTAAATGGCAGTATCTTTAGTTAGCTCCTTTAATTTATCAAACATATATAAGGTTTAACCGATATTTTTTATTTTTAAAGAAATATCCATCGCTTTAACGCTGTGTGTTAATGCGCCTACAGAAATATAATCTACGCCCGTCTCTGCTATTGCTTTTACAGTATCAAGATTCACCTTGCCCGAAGCTTCAACTTTGCAGCGCCCATTTATAAGCTTAACAGCTTTTTGCATTTCCACAGTTTTGAAATTGTCGAGCATTATAATATCAACACATTCGGTAAGCGCTTCTTCTACCTGTCTTAGCGACGAACATTCAACCTCAATTTTAAATTTGCAGCCGGTTATGCGTTTATGTTCTTTACATGCCTGAATAGCAGATGAAACAGAACCGGCTGCTTCGATATGATTATCTTTTATAAGATACATATCGTACAAACCAATCCTATGATTTTCGCAGCCGCCAAGTTTTACCGCAAGCTTATCTAGATAGCGAAGACCGGGCGCTGTTTTTCGCGTATCGATAATTTTAGCTTTTGTATGTTTTATTTTGTCTTGAAATGTTTTTGCAAATGTTGCAATACCGCTCATCCGCTGAAGCAAATTTAATACTGTTCTTTCGGCAGTTAAAATAGAAACCGCTTTACCTGTAACCTTGCATGCTATTTCGCCTTCCTTAATTTCATCGCCGTCTTTTTTATACATTTCAACAAGTAGTGCGGGGTCAACAAAATTAAAAACCGCGGTGGCAACCTTCAAACCTGCGATAACCCCATTCTGCTTAATAAGCAGAGTTCCTTCTGCCATTAAATTTTGTGATACGCAAGCCGACGTTGTTATGTCGCCGGTTTTTATATCCTCATCGAGGGCTTTTTTTATTATTTCAATTAACTCATTCGGCATATTGTTTTTCATAATGCGGCTTAAGGTGATCTATAAATAAGCGCGGAGGACGGATCGCTTTTTTATCTTCGCTTCTCATAAAAACGTGAACAGTGTATCCTTCAGCTATTAAACGCCCTGTTTCTTTTTCAGTTATTTCGTAATCAATTTTAATTTTTAATAGCGGAAGTTCTTTCACAAAAGCGCGGACGATTAAAACATCGTCATACTTAGCGTAGTTTTTGTACTTTGCGTGTGTTTCCAAAACGGGGAGCTGCAATCCTTTTTTCTCAAACTCTGAATACGGAAATCCGTTTGCCCGCATCATTTCGGTACGACCGACTTCAAAATACTCAAAGTATTTCCCGTTGTAGACGAATTGCATTTTATCTGTATCGGCATAACGGACCCTAATTTCAGTTTTATAGCTTAGCATATCAATCAATATTTTTCTTATGAATGAATGCAAATTTATAAAAAAGGAGAGTGAATGTAGAATTAATAAAAAATAATTTTGGGATGCGTTTTATTCTTCGAAGGCGCCCATCCTGCCAAATTTATCAATTCTCTGGTCAATCAGTTTATCTGGTTTAATTTTTACTAACAGAGCAAGTTCTTCAAGTATTACCTCTTTTAGTAAACCGGCTGCTTCTTTGTGATCTTTATGTGCGCCGCCAAATGGTTCCGGAACAATTCTATCGATCAACTTTTGTTCAAGTAAATCGGGCGCTGTAAGTTTTAACGCTTCGGCAGCCTGCTCTTTGAAATCCCAGCTTCGCCATAAAATACTTGAACATGATTCGGGGCTGATCACAGAGTACCAGCAGTTTTCAAGCATTAAAATTCTATCACCAACGCCAAGACCAAGTGCGCCGCCGCTTGCGCCTTCGCCAATTATAACAACAATTATTGGAACGCGAAGTTTACTCATCTCAAACAAGTTTCGGGCAATTGCTTCAGCCTGCCCGCGCTCTTCAGCTTCGAGACCGGGAAATGCGCCGGGGGTATCGATTAAAGTAATTACAGGTTTATCAAATTTCTCAGCCAGTTTCATCAAGCGGAGCGCTTTGCGGTAACCCTCAGGATTAGCCATACCAAAGTTTCGGTAAACGTTTGTCTTAGTATCTCTTCCTTTTTGATGACCGATAATCATCACTTTATAATCGTCA
>Ga0210039_1001181_pt1 | contig 25076 bp, 24 predicted proteins | sample CryGeyCG2114_250_3_FD_185460 | JGI IMG/M metagenome (GOLD analysis project Ga0210039, IMG submission 185460) | Groundwater microbial communities from aquifer - Crystal Geyser CG17_big_fil_post_rev_8/21/14_2.50 (SPAdes) (version 2) | ecosystem: Environmental > Aquatic > Deep subsurface >...
GATTCTGTCCTGCTCAGTCACCTGCCGGCAAACTACCTGCGAATGAAAGCCGATTTCGCGCGTCGCCTGCTCGCCGACAAGGGCCTGGCGGATCGCTTCCAGAAGTTCGCCAAGCTGGCCCGGGCCTCGGGGCGGCAGCTGATCGTGCCGATGCTCGAAGACGCCGAGGAAGTCTCGCGGATCTGGCAGATGGACGTCGACCTGATCCAGGGCAACTTCATTCAGCACCCCAGCGAGCAAACGGCCGAGGCCTGAGCCTGCAAACAAGGCTGAGGAGCCTGGCAATGCCGCGAAACATCCTCCTGATCGAGGCCCATCCGGATGCAGGCGCTGGACACTACGGCGATGCGCTCGCGAATGCGTACTTCGCCGGTGCCGAACAGGGGGGTCATGCAGCAAGTCGTTTGCGCCTCAACGCACTGCATTTTCCGCTGGTCAAGAGCGCGTCGGACTGGCGCGACGCCCAGCCGCCGCCGGACATCCTGTGCGCCCAGCAGGCGGTACGCGGGGCCGATCACCTTGTCTTGCTCTATCCGCTGTGGCTCGGAGATATGCCAGCCCTGCTGAAGGGGTTTCTTGAGCAACTGCTACGCCCGGATTTTGCATTCAGTGAACCCAAGGGCAAGCTGCCCGAAAAGTTGCTCAAGGGCCGCTCGGCCCGGATCGTAGTAACCATGGGCATGCCCGCGTTGGCCTACCGGGTTTTTTACCGCGCCCACAGCATACGCAGCCTGAAGCGCAACATCCTTCAGTTCAGCGGAATCCGGCCGGTTCGCACGAGCATGATCGGGATGATCGAGGGCAGAGCCCGGCATCGCCAGCGCTGGCTGGATCGAATGCATGAGCTGGGTCGCTCAGGCAGTTAGAATTCACATCCTTGCCGGATTACCCGGTCCTTCGACCCAAGCCCGGAGCCACCGAAGTGCGACTTCGTATTCTTGCCCTGTTGATCATCCTGAACCTGGCCGGCTGCGGCGCCGGTTCCGAGCGCGAGCCATCGGCGGCACCGCCATTGCTGTTGATCTCGATCGACGGCTTCCGTCACGACTATATGGAACTGGCCCGGCTGCCTGCGCTGGAGCAGCTGGCAGCCGACGGACTGAAGGCCGATTCACTGCAGCACATCTTTCCGACCAAGACCTTCGCCACCCATTATGCGACGGTGACCGGACTGTACGCGGAAAACAGTGGTGTGGTCGCCAACAACATGTGGGATCCGACGCGCCGAACGCGCTTCTCGCTGGGCAACCGCAACGCGGTCAGCGACGGCTACTGGTACGACGGCGAGCCGATCTGGAATACGGTCGAAAAGGCCGGCAAGATTGCCGCAACCTACTTCTGGCCCGGTTCCGAAGCGCAGATCGGCGGCATCCGACCGACCTACTGGAAACCCTATGCCGGCGAGACTTCACATGAAGCGCGGGTCGACCAGGTCCTGGCCTGGCTCGATCTGCCGAAGTCCGAACGACCGCAATTTCTGACGCTGTACTTTTCGGCCGTCGACTCGGCCGGACATGCCCACGGTCCGGGGCATCCGAAAACCATCGAGGCCATGCACGAGGTCGATCGCGCGCTCGGTCGCTTGATCCGGGGCCTGAAGCAGCGCGGCCTGTACGGCAAGATACACATCCTGGTGACCTCCGACCACGGCATGCAGCAGATCGACCTCGAGCGCTATGTGCTGCTCGACGAGTTCCTGCGCCTGGACCAGGTCAACGTTTCGGACTGGGGTCCGGCGGCGCAGATCTGGGCCATCGAGGGCGGGCCGGACCGCGATCAGATCTTCGCCGCGCTGGACGGCGCCCACCCGGCTTTCGCCCGGGTCTGGAAAAAGGGCGAAGGACCGGCACGCTATCATTTCGACGACCATCCGCGGGTGCCCGATGTCACGGTCGAGGCCGAGCTCGGCTGGATGATTTCCAACAAGCCGTATTACGCCGGGATGCAGCGCGGCGTGCTCAACGGCATGCACGGCTGGGATCCGGCCTGGCGCAACATGCAGGGCATCTTCATTGCCCAGGGTCCGGCGTTTGCGGCCGGCGAGCGGATTCCAACGGTACGCTCGGTCGATCTCTATTCGCTGATGGCCGAGCTGATGCGAGTGCAGCCGGCTGCAACTGACGGCAAGCTCGATGCATTCCGACCCCTGCTTGCCGACCCCCAGGCCTTGACGATTCGCGAGCAATCCTGGAACTGCGGCGAACGCCGTTTCCGGACCCGGACCATCCCGGGCCTGACCGCGCTGCAGGCCGGCGAACGCGTATTCGCCCTGCCGCAGACAGACAACACCTCGGGCAGCCGTTTCGCCGATACCGAGGTCGAATTCTGGACCCAGGGCGAGACCGCCTCGATCGAAATCGACGGTCAACGCTGGAGCGGGTGCCGCGCTGCCGCCAACTGATGCGCCGGATCGGAATTCAGTCCTCGAGAATGAAGGTCACCTTCAGCGCAACGCGGAATTCGCGAATGCCACCATTGCCGTCGCATTCGACTTTCTGGCTCTCGACCCAGGCTCCCTGCACGTTCTTGAGCGTTCGATTGGCGCGCTCGATGCCGCGACGAACGGCGTCCTCGAAGCTGTTCGGCGATGCGGCGATGATCTCGGTTACACGTGCGATATTGCTCATCTCATTACTCCCTGAGTGTTCAAGTCGAAAAAGGGGGTCAAGTCAAACAAGACTTCCCGTTGCCCGGCGCCATCCTGCCCCGACCCGTCGTCGATTGCAAGTCATCGAACGTGCCTGAGCTGCCAGAGGTCGAAACCACACGGCGTGGACTTGCGCCACTGGCAGAAGGCCTCGAAATCGCCGAGATTGTCGCGCGCTGCCGGCGGCTGCGCTGGCCGGTCGCCGAGGAACTGGAGCAGCTTGAAGGGCAAACCATCCAGACCCTCGAGCGTCGCGCCAAGTGGCTGCTGTGGCGCTTCGATCACGGTACGCTGCTGTGGCATCTGGGCATGTCGGGTTCGTTTCGGGCCTGGCCTGTTGCCGCCCCGAAGCCCGGGCCGCACGATCACATCGATCTGCGGATTCGCCATGGCAGGCTGCTGCGCTATACAGACCCGCGGCGCTTCGGTGCCGTGCTGTGGCAACCGGGGCCGAATCCATCGATTCACCCGCGCCTGACCGACCTCGGCCCCGAACCGTTGGGCGATGATTTCGATGGTGACAGGCTATGGCGTTTGTCGCGCGGCCGTCGGACCACGGTCAAACAGTTCATCATGGACGGCCGGATCGTGGTCGGGGTCGGCAATATCTATGCCGCCGAGGCGCTGTTTGCCGCCGGCATCCAGCCGAAGCGAGCCGCCGGCCGAATCAGCCGGCTGCGCTACCGCGTGCTGGCCGAGGCCATCCGCAACACGCTGGGCCGCGCGATCGAGGTCGGCGGCACCAGCCTGCGCGACTTTACCGTCGGTGATGGCACACCGGGCTATTTCGGCCAGGAACTCAAGGTCTACGGTCGTGCGGGCCTGCCCTGCATGAGCTGCGGCGAAGCGTTGCGCGGACAGGTTCTCGGCCAGCGCGCCACGGTCTGGTGCCCGCGCTGCCAGCGCTGAACAAGGCTTTTCGGAAAAATTCCCGTAAAAACGAACGGGCCCGGCAGTGCCGGGCCCGTCCGAAACGATGAGCGGATGGAATCAGGCGCGGCGGCGCAGCACCGTGGCCGCGAACAGACCCAGCATCAGGACCAGCGCGATCAGGCCGATCGTGCCAAGCGCGGGCACCGGTTGGGTCTCCGGGATCGGGCCGCCCTGGACCGTGCCCATGATGATGAACGGGAAGCCCTGAACGGTCGAGGAACCAGTATCGATGGCCGGACCGTAGGCTGCCCCGGCGAGGCTCTGCAGACCGTCACCGGTCGTGGTCTGGCCGTTGATCGTGATCGGTGGCGCCCACGGACCGGATCCCAGCGTGCCGCCGCTCATCCAGTCGAGGTAGTAGGTGCCTTCGGTCAGCACCGTATTGATCGTCGCCTGGTTGGCCATGATTGGCCGGTTGGTGGCACCGGAGGTCGTATCGGTGACGCGGTAAATGCCGCTGAAGGCGGTGGCGGCCAGCACGTTGGTGGTCAGGTCGCCGAACACAATGGTGCTGCCGGGTTCATCGGGGATACCGTCCCAGATCCGCACCCGGAGGTCGTCTATCGTGCTGGTCGTGGTCGAGCCGGTCTGGTAGGCGAAGAACACGATTTCATCGATCGCCCAGCTTTCGCCAGCCGGAATCGTGAAATTGTCGGCGATCCGGTTGTCGTTGGCGATCTGGTGACCGAATCCGATCGTGGTCATGGTGAGCGCGGCCTGCAGCACGCTTTCATCGGCACCGCCGGCGCCGGTACCCGGGCTGTTGACCAGCGGGCCATTGTCGAACAGGACCGTCCCGATCATGCCCCGGGTCCACACCGGCGCGCCGATGTCGGGGGCAATGAAACTGCCAACCGGTGAATTGCCGACTTCTTCGCTTGCGTTCTGTGCAAGCACTGCTGTACTCGCTGCCAGCGCCAGCGCTGCCACTACGGTACCCTTCAAGATCATGTTCAGACGCATGCCGATCTCCCAATTTGCTGTAGATTTCCCACTGCAACACGCAGCCGGATTTCAGCCTTCGGCAGTTTATTCGAATTGGTTTCCTCTCGCTGTGGTTTTTACGCCATTTTTACGCCAGATGCTTCAGTACTTTCCATCCTGCCAGATGTTACGGAATGCGCCGCGGGAGGGCCCGGATGATCATCGCCCGACCCGTTCAGGGCGCCTGGCGCAGCGCGGCCCGGACGATTTCCTCCACATCCGGACTCAAGCCCGGGCGGGCCAGAATGCCCTCCAGCTCGGCCCGCATGGCCGCCTGACGGTCGGCATCGTAGGCACGCCAGCGATTGAACACCCCCACCAGTCTCGACGCAACCTGCGGATTGAGTGCGTCGAGCTCGCGCACCACCCGGCCGACCAGACGATAGCCAGCGCCGTCGGCGCGGTGAAAGGCGGTCGGATTGAGCGTGGCAAACGTGCCGATCAAGGCGCGGACCTTGTTCGGGTTCTTCAACGAAAACGCCGGATGCGCCATCAGCGCCTCGACTCGGTCGAGCGTTTCCGGCCGGGCAACCTGGGCCTGGACCGCGAACCACTTGTCGAGCACCAGCGGCCGGTCGGCATGGCGTTGGGCGAACTCCTCGAGCAGCGCCTCGGCCTGTGGCGCTCCGGCATGGACCAGCATTGCCAGCGCGGCATATCGGTCGGTCATGTTGTCGGCGTCGTGGTAGCGCTGTGCGGCTCTTTGCCGGGCCGAATCCGGACCTGCAGCCACGAGCAGTCCGAGTGCGGTGTTGGCGAGTTCTCGTGCGGCGACCTGGCCGGCCTCGAAACGCCAGGGTCCTTGTTGTCGCATGCGCTCGACCAGGTGTTCGAGTTGTTCCGCCAGCGGGGTGACCAGAAGCTGGCGCAATTGACGTCGAGCAATGTGAATTCGTTCGACCGGCACCGGTTCAAAATCACGCGCCAGCTCGACCTCGCTCGGCAGCTGCAGCAGCTCGGCGGCCAGCGCCGGATCGTCCTCGGCGCGCGCCAGCACGCCGCGCCAGGCCTCGAGCAGCAATCCGGGCACCGGCTCGGCTTGTGGTGCATTCTCGATTGATTCACCAATTGATTCCCCAATCGCGCGGCGCAGTACCCGGGTCGACAATTCGCGCCCGGCCAGCCAGCGTGCAACCGCGTCCGGATCGTGCGCGAGCAGACAGGCAAGATCGCTGTCATCGGCCGCATAACGCAGCCTGACCGGCGCCGAATAGCCGCGCAGCAGCGACAGTACCGGTCGTTCGGTCAGGCCCTGGAAGCGCAACTCGGCAGAAGCTTCGCACAGCTCGAACAAATGCGCCTCGGCCGGCACCCCGTCCGGCTGCAGCGGTACCGAGAGCGAGCTGCCATCCTGCCCCAGCAGGCCAAGCCGGATCGGGATATGCAATGCGCCGATGGACTGATTATCAGGATGAGATGAAAGCTGCTGCTCGATTCGGACCGTGAACTCGCCGCGTGCCTCGTCGTACTCGCTTTCGACCTTCAGCGTCGGAGTTCCGACCTGCCGATACCAGCGCTCGAACTGCTCGAAATCGACGGCGTTGGCGTCAGCCATCGCGCGACGAAAATCATCGCAGGTGACTGCCTGACCGTCGTGGCGCTGGAAATACAGGTCCATGCCGCGCCGGAATCCATCCTGCCCGAGCAAGCTGTGGTACATCCGCACGACCTCGGCACCTTTCTGGTAAACCGTTGCGGTGTAGAAATTGTTGATTTCCACGTAGCGCTCCGGACGGACCGGGTGCGCCATCGGGCCGGCATCTTCGGGCCACTGGCGTGCCATCAGGTCGCGCACGTCCCGAATCCGCTGGACCGCGCGCGAGTGCGTATCGGAAGAAAACTCCTGGTCGCGGAATACCGTAAGACCTTCCTTGAGGGTCAGCTGAAACCAGTCACGGCAGGTCACCCGGTTGCCGGTCCAGTTATGGAAATATTCGTGCGCGATGACGCTCTCGATAGCGTCGAAATCGGCATCGGTCGCAGTCTCGGACTCGGCCAGAACATAGCGGGCGTTGAAGATGTTCAGACCCTTGTTCTCCATCGCACCCATGTTGAAATCGTGGGTGGCGACGATGTGGTAGGCATCGAGATCGTATTCAAGCCCGAAGCGCTGCTCGTCCCAGAGCATCGCCCGCTTGAGGCTGTCCATGGCATGGTCGAGCTGGCCGAGATTGTCGTGCTCGGAGTAGATTTTCAGCGCAAGCTCGCGGCCCGATGCCGTTCGATAACGATCCTCGATCGAACCCAGGTCGCCGGCAACCAGCGCGAACAGGTAGGACGGTTTCGGAAACGGGTCATCCCAGACCACGTAGTGACGGCCGTCGTCCAGTTCACCGGCATCAACCCGGTTGCCGTTGGCCAGCAGTACCGGAAACTGCTGTCGATCGGCCTCGAGCCGCACCCGGTAGACAGCCATCACGTCAGGCCGATCGAGGAACCAGGTGATCTTGCGAAAGCCCTCGGCCTCGCACTGGGTCAACAGGCTGGCTCCCGAGCGGTACAGACCCTCGAGTGCGGTGTTGCGCGACGGGTCGATCCGCACCTGGGTGGTCAGAACGCAACGAGCCGGCAGGGCATCCACAACCAGGAGCTCGCCATCGATGCGGTACTGGTCCGGTCCAAGTCGGCGGCCGTCCAGCGCAACGGTCTCGGTTTTCAGGTCCACGCCGTGCAGCTGCAGCGCTGTGCCCAGCTCGGCATCGGGATTGCGATGCAGGCGCAGCGTGGTGGTGACCCGGGTGTCGTCCGGCTCCAGTTCGAAGCGCATCACCACCGTTTCGATCCACCAGGCAGGCGGCGCATAGTCCTGACGCTGAATCGGGGTTCGAGGCGAGTCGCCCTTGAGTGCAATCATCGGCTGGGCATCCGGTTCGGGGTAGACCGTTATTATACGGAGATGAATGAAAGCCCCCCTGAACGCTCCGCAAAAGCGCCAACCCCGGGCAGCATCGACCCGGACGCAGCACTGGCCCGCATCGCCGGCTTGATTCGGCGCACGCCGCTGATGCGCAGTGATACTCTCGATTCGGAATCCGGACTCGAGCTGGTGTTCAAGTGCGAACACTTGCAGCATACCGGCTCGTTCAAGTTTCGCGGTGCCAGCCACGCTGTTGCTCGCCTGCCCCGGAATTGTCCCGGCGTGGTCACCCATTCATCGGGCAACCACGGCGCTGCGCTGGCCGCTGCGGCACGGGCACGGGGCTTTCCGGCGGACATCGTGATGCCGGAAAACGCGGTGCGCAGCAAGATCGAAGCGGTTCGCTCTCACGGTGGCACGGTGCACTTCTGCGAACCAACGCAGGCCGCACGCGAGGCCGGACTGCAGCGCCTGGTCGAGCGCGGCCGGTTTCCGGTGCCGCCCTATGACCAGGATGACGTAATCGCCGGCCAGGGCACGGTGGCGCTTGAATTCATGGCCCAGGCCGCCGAACTGGACTGCATCATCGCGCCGATCGGAGGTGGCGGCCTACTGTCCGGAATCACGCTGGCCGCGGCGCGTCATGCCCCGATGCTGAAGGTCATCGGCGCCGAGCCGATCGGCGCGGACGATGCCATGCGCTCACTGGCCCTGGGCCGCCGGGTCGATCAGCATGCACCCGACACGATTGCCGACGGTCTGCGGGCGCTGATCGGGGTGCGCAACTTCGACATTCTGCAGCGCCACGAGATCGATATTCTTGGCGTGTCGGAAACCCGGATCATCGAGGCGATGGCACTGGCCTGGCGTCACCTGAAGCAGGTCATCGAGCCTTCCGGCGCGGTTCCACTGGCCGCGGCACTGGCGCATCGCGAGCGCTTTTCCGGGCAGCGAATCGGCATCGTTCTGTCGGGTGGAAACCTCGATGTCGAAGCGCTACTTGAAGGGCTGCGCCGCGCATGAGGCCAGCTCCTGACAGCCGACGGATCTGGCTGGTGCGTCATGCCAAGGCCGAAGCCGGCGGCGCCGACCTGCCCGACCGGGAGCGCGACCTGACCCAACGCGGCCGTCGGCAGTGCCGCGAGCTGGCGAGCTGGTTGCAGCCGCGGGTCGGTCAGGAAAAATTGCTGGTCCAAGTCTCGCCGGCGCGACGCACGCGCGAGACGGCGCGTCTGGCGCTGGCCGGGCTCACCATCGGGCCGGACATGTTGCGGCTCGAGCCGCGGATCTGGGAGGCCAGCGCGTCAGACCTGCTGGCACTGATCCGGAGCGAATCCGGTGCCTTGATGCTGATCGGTCACAACCCGGGCCTGGAACAGGCCCAGTATGCATTGACCGGTGTGCTGCAGGCATTCCCTACAGCTGCAGCCTTCGAACTTGAGCTGGGCCCGCGCGGGGCAGATCTTGTGGCCCGCTTTCAGCCGGCCAGCGAGCGCATGTAAATCTGGGCCAGCGCCTCGAAGCCGGCCTGGTCGTCGGCATCGAAGCGCTCGGGCCGCGGGCTGTCGATGTCGAGCACGCCGATCACCACACCTTGCCGGATCAGCGGCACGACCACCTCGGAACGGGAATTCGCGTCACAGGCGATGTGGCCGTCGAAGGCATGAACGTCAGCGACGCGCTGGGTCCGGCCGCTGGTCCAGGCGGCACCGCAGACACCTCGGCCGCGAGCGATGCGGACACAGGCCGGCAAGCCCTGGAACGGACCGACGAGCAGTTCTTCGCCATCGACGAAGTAAAACCCCGCCCAGTTCAGCTCGGGCACACAGTGATAGATCAGCGCCGACAAGTTGGCAGCATTGGCGATCTGGTCGTGCTCGCCGGCCAACAGCCCTCGAGCCTGATCAGCAAGCTCTTCCCAGGACTGCATGGCTTGCGGTGTAAACCCACTCATTCAGCTTGGCCTTTCGCTTCGAAGATCAGCATGTGATTGTTGGCCGGGAGCAGAAGTTCCGCCACCCGCACCAGGTTTGCTCTGGCTGCAAGCGCGTCCAGATCATCAAGATCCCGGACACCCATTCCCGGATCCCTGGCCTGAAGGCTGCGATCGAATTCGGCATTGCTTGAGGCGTGGTGCTGACCCCCCTGCATGAACGGGCCGTAGAGGAAGAAACGGCCTGACGGTGCCAGACAGGAACCAACTCCAGAGAACATGGCCTCAACCGCGTTCCAGTGCATGATGTGGGCCGTGTTGGCCGAGTACACCGAATCGAAGCGTTCGTTCGGCCACCGACCGCACACATCCAGCGCCAGCGGGGTGCGCAGTCCCGGCGCCTGGATGCCGTCCAGCCCCCGTCGCAGAACCTCGAACTGGGCCGGGTGCTCGGTCGGCAACCAACGCCACGCGGGCAGCCGCCGGCTCATGTAGTCCGCGTGCTGGCCTGTTCCTGCACCGATCTCGAGCATCGAGCCTTGCCCCGACAGCGCGGCAACGAGCTCCTCGGCGATCGGAGTCCGGTTGCGCTCGGCGGCCGGCGAATGCGGACGATTGTTCATCGCGGCCACGCCCCGAGCTGCCTCGAGTCGAGTCGGGGAAAAGCAAAGGCCCGGGCAGTCGCCGGGCCTTTGCGCAAATCATGATCGAGTGCAATCAATCGATCAACACCTGATCGTCAAGAATGGTCGGCGTGACGAAGATCAGCAGTTCACGCTTCTCGTCCTGGGTCGAGCGCCGGCGGAACAGCGAGCCCAGCACCGGCACGTCGCCGAGCATCGGCACCTTGGTGGTATTGAAGTTTCGTTCTTCCTGCAGGATCCCACCCAGTACCACGGTCTGACCGTTTTCAACCAGAATCTTGGTACCCAGCTCGCGCGTATCGATCGACGGTTCGAGGCCCGGGGTCAGAATCTCGCCGACGGTGTCCTGCTTGACCAGCAGATCCAGCTGAACGCGATTATCCGGCGTGATCAGTGGCGTGACGCGCAGCTCCAGCACGGCTTCCTTGAACTCGATGTTGGTCGCACCCGAGTTGGTCGCTTCCTCGAACGGAATTTCCACACCCTGCTGGATGTAGGCCTCGGTCTGGTTGGCCGCAATCACGCGCGGGGTCGAGATCACTTCACCCTCGCCCTGAGCCTCGAGTGCCGACAGCTCCAGGTCGAGCAGGAAGTTGTTGGCCAGGAAGCTGATGCCAAACGCACCGGCAGGACTGGCCACCGGCAGATTGACGTTGAGTCGGTCCTGCAGGGTCGGCACCGCAATGCCGGTGGTGCCGACATCGATCGGCTGACCCGGCTGATCCGGCGGATCAGCATCCGGCAGGAAGGCCGGACGACCGGGGCGCTGGCCGAGGAACTGGCGCCGCGCAAGGGCGACGTTTCCGAGCCGGTCAGTTGCCTCGGCCGAGCCGGACAGCGACAGCAGATTATTGTTGATGTTCTGCGTACCGGTGGCACCGAAGCGCACCCCCAGTTCATGGTTGAAGGTCGATCGCGCAATCACGATGCGCGATTCGATCAGCACCTGGCGCACCGGGCGGTCGAGTTCGGCCACCAGTGCCCGCACGCTTTCGATCTGATCTGCGGTGTCGGTGACCAGCAGGGTATTGGTGCGCTCGTCCAGCGTGACCGAGCCGCGTGCCGACAGCAGGCCGGCACCGCTTTCTTCACTGGTGCCCGTCGCCGAGGCTGAGCGAATCAGTTCGGCAAGCCCGGAGGCGTTTGCGTAACTGACTGGAATCATCACGGTACGCAGTGGCTCCAGGGTCTGGCGGTCGGCGCGGGCACGCAGGATCTGCTGCTCGCGGGCCGCGATTTCGGCAGTCGGCGCGACCCAGCGCACATTGCCCGACTCACGCATGTCGAGATTACGCGTCTCGAGCACGATGTCGAGTGCCTGGTCCCAGGGCACGTTGGTCAGCCGCAGCGTCAGGCTTCCCGTCACCGAATCCGAAACCACGATGTTGAGGTCGGAGATGTCGGCGATCAGCTGCAGCACCGAGCGCACCGGAATATCCTGGAAGTTCAGCGTGATTCGCTCACCGGTGAACTCACGCTCTTCGAAGAATTCAAGTTCCCGGGTCGTGCGGGCTTCCTGACGCGGCTCGGTGACCTCGATGACCAGTTGGCGATCGCTTTGAAAGGCGACATGCGAGAACGCACCGGAGATGCCGAGATTGAGGCGAAGATTTTCGCCGCGCGCCTCGGGCGTGATGGTCTGCACCGGGGTGGCAAAGTCGGAGACGTCGAGACGCTCCATCAACCGGTCCGGCAGGCGCGTGTCGAACAGGTTGATCCGCAATTCCGCGGCACGCTGATCAACCGAAATGTTGACCCCGGGTCGATCGAGATCAACGATGATCCGGCCCGAGCCGTCCGGAGCGCGGCGAAAATCGATGCCTGCGACCTCGAATTTGCCTGCGGCCGCCGAAACGCTACCCCGCCCGGCGCCGCTGCCGGCATCGATGCTGAGTACGACCTGGTTGCCTTCCACACCCACCTCGTAGCCGGCGCTGCGCGAAAGATCCACCACCAGCCGGGTGCGATCGCCCGAGGACAAGGCCATGTAGCTGCGCACCGGTCCGATACCAACCGGAACCTGCGCTGCGGCGACATTCGACGTCGTGCCGGGCAGTTCGAGGACGATTCGCGGCGGTTGGTCGGTGGTGAAAACGGTTGGCTCACCCGGGGCCTGATCGGTCGCCATGATGAAGCGCAGCGTCTCACCTTCATCGCTGACGCGAACGTCGGTGACCACGGTTGCCGCCACCGGACCGGCGCAGCACCAGACCAGAGTAGCCAGAAGTACGAGCATGCGCTTCGAGCGGTTCATAACCAGGCTCCCTGTTGTTTTCCCAGCGGCTGTATTCATGAAGATTGTTCCCGTCGTGCCAGTGTCGTGACTATTCATCGTGCGCGCCCTCATCCCTGCTGTCCGGGTTCCGGCAAGGCAACCCGCGCCTCACGTTCCATCCATCCATCGGCGCCGTCCGGCACCAGCTCAAGCACTTCGATCGCGACCGGACTGATGCTCAGGATGCGTCCGTGGTTCTGGCCCATATAGTTTCCTTGCTGCACCCGGTGAATGACGCCTTCGACGTCGGACACCAGGCCATAGATCTGCGATTCAACCTCGATCGTTCCGACCATGGCCAGTGCGTCCAGCGGAAAACGCTCCAGAAACTCGCGCCGCCGATCCGGATCGGGGCGCGGACCATCCGCGGTCGAGCCTGTTTCGACAGCGTCTGCCTGCGGGCGCGAGAACGGGTCGCGCAAGTCATAGGCGTTGTAGACCACCGGATCGGGAGTCACGACGCTAGGAATCGATTCGACCGGCGCGGGCGGACGGTCCAGCGTTTGCTGGACCCATTGCTCGAGATCAGTGCGATCACCGCTGCAGCCGACAAGAATCAGGGCGGCGGCAATGGCCGCGATGGGATTGAGACGGCTCATCACTTTCCTCCCTCCAGCAGCAGCTGACTGTCTTCGCCCTCATCAAGGTAGCGATAAGTGGTCACGGTCCCTTCCATCCGCAGCACCCCGGGACGACCGTCGACCGGCTCCAGCGAAATGTCCTGCATGGTCAGGATCACGACCCGGGCCAGCGAGGCGACGGCACTGACAAAGCTGCCAAACTGGTGATACTGGCCGGTCATCCGGATCGAAATCGGCTGCTCGGCGTAGAAGTCGCGCTGCAGTTCGGCCAGCGGCTCGAACAATTCATTGTCGATCCCCGAAGCCAGCGCGGACTGCGACACGTCGACCAGCAGATCGGGCATCTCGGTCTTGCTCGGAAGCTGCCGCAGCAGCGTACGCAGCATGCTGCGCATTTCGTCGAGCTGACGCTCGTAGACTGCCAGAGAGGCCGCCTTGCGCTGCTTGGTATCGAATTCGCCCCTGAGCTGGGTTTCCTGGCGCTCGCGGTTAGCCAGGTCGCGCTGCTGATCCTTGATCACGAACCAGTAGCCCGCGCCGATGATGAGCACCGCTGTGACGATCAACAGAAAAGCCTTCGCACCGCCGGACGCATTGCCGAGGTCATTGAAGTCGAGATCGCGGATTTCCTGTAGATCCATGATTATTGCTCCTCGCCTTCAAGGTTGTCGTCAAAGGTCTCGGGCGGCGCAACCGTCGCCCGCAGACTGAACCGGTAGGGCATCTGTGGGTCTGCGGCATTGGACTCGACCTCGATGATCCGAAGTTGCGGCGCATGCAGGACTTCGGACTCGGCGATGTTGCGCAGATAGGTCGAGACCCTGGCTTGAGACTGGCTCAAACCCTCGATGGTGATGGTGTTTCCGGTCTGACTGACCGTGACCAGGCGGATGCCGGTGGGGACCGTTCGGACCAGTTGGTCGAACAGCCGCACCATCAGGGTCCGGCTGGCCTGCAGGTCTTCGATCACCCGCTTGCGGTCGAGCAGCCGTTCCCGAGTCTGATCCAGCGTGTTGATCCGCTCGATCTGGCGATCGAGCTTGGCGATCTCGGCCTTCAGGTAGCTGTTGCGGCCCTCCTGGTTGCCGATCCTCGCGTCGAAGTAGCGATTGACCGCGAACACGCAGGCGGCAGCGATGACAGCAGCCAGAACCAGCATGATCATGAAGTTGCGTTGCCGCTCGCGGCGCAGCTCCTCGCGCCATGGCAGTAGGTTGATCGTTCGCATCATTCGACTCCCCGAAGTGCCAGGCCACAGGCAGTAATCAGTGATGGCCGGACCATGTCGATCTGACCGGCATTGATCCGTGGCGCGAGCTTGACGTTTTTCAGCGGATCAGCCAGCTCGGCGTTGATGCCCAGTTCACTTCCGACAGCCTCGACCAGGCCTACCGCCGAGGCACCGCCTCCAGCGAGGTACAAGGTGTTGATGCTGGAATATTCCCGGCTCGAAGAATAGAACTGCAGCGCCCGGCCGATCTGCTGGATCACGCCCTGGCGGTAGGGTTCGAGCACCTCGTCCTCGAACCCGGCCGGTGGCTCCTCCCGGCGCTTCCAGAACTGTGCCTGCTCGGCATCCAGACCGTAACGGCGCATCGTTTCCTCGATCAGCTCGCGGCCACCGAACGGATGATCACGGTAGTAGATCGAGCGATCGCCTCGCATCACGTTCAGCGACGAGCGCACATCGCCGATATCGAGAACGGCAATGACGCTGCTGTCGGGAATGCCATCGCGCGCCCGCACCAGTTCGAAGGAGTTGGCAATCGCGTTGGCTTCGACGTCAATGATCCGCGCCGTCAGTCCGGCCAGCTCGGCGACCGCCTGACGGGTTTCGATGTATTCGGTCTTCGATGCCGCGAGCAGGACTTCGATCACGTCGGCGTTCCGCGCCGACTTGCCGAGGATCTGAAAATCGAGGCTGACTTCGTCGCGCGGGTACGGGATATACTGCCCGGCCTCGATCTCGATCTGACCTTCGATCTCGTCATCGGCCAGGTCGCCCGGAAGGTGAATCAGCTTGGTGATCACCGCCGATCCGGATACCGCCATGGCGCAATGCCGGGCCTTGGTTCCGCTGCGCTTGACCGCGCTCCGGATCGCGTCGCCGACTTCATCGACGTTGTTGATGCCGTGTTCGGCAAACGCGCCCTCCGGCAGGCTCTCGATGGCCATATGCTCGACGCGATAACCCGAACCCGCCTTGGACAATTGCAGCAGCTTGACGCTGCTGTTACCAATGTCCAGCCCGATCGTGGGCGGTGCAGATCTGTTGAAAATGCTCAAGGCCGTTCCCCGATGTTGGTGTACATGGTCCCTCGCCGGCAGCTCCGGTGATGACTCGGTTCCAGCTCGCGCAAGTCGAGGCGTCGTGAATGGCCATTCATGCGCAGGCTCCTGACAATTCCGATTCCGTGATGACTCGCCCCCGACGATGCCGATCGAGCCATATCGAATTTCCCGACTCCGAACCGCACGGCGCGGCCGTTCGAAGCCCTCCACTCCAGCACTATCCATCGCTCCGGCCGCTTCGGCAGACCCCGGGCGGGTCGCCGATCGGCCCTCCCCGGGGGCGATCGTCTGGCTTTTGTCGGCCCGTGCCGCGATAATCTGCGGCGACAATTTCGATAATCGCCCAATAATCGCCGGATCGTTCCGGCACGGACGCGGTCCAACATTATCTGGCCTCGGACCTGTCGGCAAACCGCTCATCCCGATGCGATGCTGCCGGATGCTAGGTTTATCATACTCCATGCCACAAATAAAGTCTCTAATTAAGTTTTCTATCCGCCTGTTTTTCCTCGGATTGCTTCTGGTAGTGATCGGGGTCACGCTGTTATGGCTGATCATTGCGCCATCGCTCCCTGCGGCTGAGGCCTTGCGCGACGTGGAATTGCAGGTACCGCTGCGCGTCTACTCGGCGGATCAGCGCCTGATCACCAGCATCGGCGAGCAGCGCAGGATTCCGCTGACCATCGACGAGATCCCGACGTTGCTGAAGCAGGCCTTCCTGGCTGCCGAAGACGGAAATTTCTATCAACATCCCGGCTTCGACTGGGCAGGGACGATGCGTGGCGTGGTCGGTTACGTCCGCTACCTCGGCCAGCGCCGCGTTCCCGGCGGCAGCACAATCACCCAGCAAGTGGCGCGGCGCTTCTTTCTGAGTTCGGAATTTTCGGTCACGCGCAAGGTCCGCGAGATCTTTCTGGCAATCCGGATCGAGCGCGAGCTGTCCAAGGACGAGATTCTCGAGCTCTACCTCAACAAGGAGTTCCTCGGCCACCGCGCCTATGGCGTCGGAGCTGCCGCACAGATCTACTACAACAAGCGGGTCGATGAACTGACCATCGCCGAAATGGCAATGCTTGCGGGATTACCGCAGCGCCCTTCCGTGGTCAATCCGATCACCAATCCAGCCGCTGCACTTGAACGGCGTGGGTATGTGCTGCGGCGAATGCTCGACGAGAAGTTCATCGACGAGTCCGAGTTCGTTGAGGCCAGCCAGAGCCCCGATCGCGCCAGCCTGTACGGCCCCACCAGCGAGCTGAGTGCGCCTTGGATCGCCGAGATTGCGCGGCAGCAGGCCGTTGAACGTTTTGGCGCGGAGAAAGCCTACACGCGCGGCTACAGTATTGTTACCACGGTCGACTCGCGGCTGCAGCAGGCCGCGCGCAACGCCGTGCGCGACGGTCTTGACGCTTACGACAAACGTCATGGCTGGCGCGGTCCCGAGCGCCAGATCGATTTACAGCTGCTGGATGCCCCGGACACCTTGCGCGCCGAACTGCGCGCGGTCCCTACTGTCGGCGACCTGCTGCCAGCGATCGTAGTGGCGTCTGACGAGGAGCGTGCGCGTTTCGCCCTGGCCGACGGCAGTGAGGCTGAATTGACCCTCGAACGGATTGGCTGGGCTCGTGCCCATCTTGGCCGTGATGCACTTGGAAGCCGGCCGCAGAGCGTGGCCGAGGTGCTGCCGGCCGGCGCTCTGGTGCGACTGCGACGGGGCGAGGATGGCTGGCGACTGGCGCAAATTCCCGAAGCGCAGTCCGCACTGGTGTCGCTGGAGGCCTCGACCGGCGCGGTACTGGCGCTGGTCGGTGGGCTCGATTTCGGTGCCAGTCAGTTCAATCGCGCCACCCAGAGCCAGCGTCAGCCGGGTTCGGCGTTCAAGCCGTTCATCTACGCCGCGGCACTGGACCATGGCTATACCCCCGCCAGCCTGGTCAACGATGCGCCGATCGTGCTCGATGATCCGAGTCAGGAGCGAAGCTGGAAGCCGCAGAACTTCAGTGAACGCTTCTTCGGCCCGACCCGTCTGCGCGAGGGAATGATCCATTCGCGCAACCTGATCAGCGTGCGTATCGCCATGGCCCTGGGCCTGGAGCGCTCGATCGACTATGTGAGCGGTTTCGGGTTCCGGCGCGAAACGATTCCCGCGGGTCCGTCGATGGCGCTGGGGGCAGGTGCGGCGACGCCCGCCGAGCTGGCTGCGGCGTACGCCGTTTTCGCCAACGGCGGACTGGGCATCGAACCGCGCTATGTTCATGCAATCCTCGACGATCAGGGCAGAGAGCTGCCACTTCGGCCGTGGCCACTCGCCTGCGGCGACTGCATCGCGATCGAGCAGCCAGCTGCCCCGGAACCCGTGGGACTGCCACCTGCAGATGCTCCACGCAACCTGGAGCTGCCGGTACTCGGCGAACCTGTTGCAGCGGGCAGCAGTGGCGAGGCCGGCGCGGGTGCCTTTGCTGACGAATTGTACGGACCGCCGATCCCGCTGCTGGCCAGCCGCATCATCTCACCCCAGACCGCGTGGCTGATCCGCTCGATGATGGGTGACGTGATCCGGCAGGGCACCGGACGGCGCGCACTGACTCTGAATCGAGACGATCTTGCCGGCAAGACCGGAACCTCCAATGATCAGCGCGACACCTGGTTCGCAGGGTTCAACCGCGACCTGGTAACCGTGGTCTGGGTCGGGATGGACAACAATGAATCGCTGGGCCGGCTGGAGCAGGGCGGACGAACGGCGCTGCCGATCTGGATCGATTTCATGGAAACCGCGCTGTCTGATCGTCCGCAGCGCGATGACCCGGTCCCGATCGGGATCGTTGAAGCGAGCATCGATGCGGCAACCGGGCTGCGCGTGCGGCCGGGCACTGCGGGAGCCCTGCGCGAATGGTTTCCGGCCGATCGGCTGCCTGCGTTGCAGGAAGATTCAGCGCCCGGCGATGCCGACGATGCCGACCCCTACGATATCTTCTGAGTCGCCGGAGACTACCGATGCCGAACAAGGACGAACGCCCCAACCAGAGCCAGCGCTTGCGCCAGGAAGTTGCGGCCGAAGCGGCGCGCATCCTGGCCACCGAAGGCCAGCGAAATTATCGCCTGGCCAAGGAAAAGGCCGCGACCCGGGTGGGCCTTTCCGGCCGATCGGGACTGCCCTCCAACTCGGAGATCGAACTGGAGCTGAAACGCTATCAGGCTATGTACGGCGGCAATGAACACGCAACTCGACTGGCCGATCTTCGACAGGCCGCCCTGGCGGCGATGAAGTTCTTCCACCGGTTCCGACCGCGCCTGGTGGGTCCGGTCCTTGAAGGCACCGCCGATCAGCACTCCCGGGTCGCGCTGCATCTGTTCTGCGACCACTCCGAGGAAGTCATCGCCTTCCTGCACCGCAACGCCATTGCATTCATTCAGGAACAGCGCAGAATCCGCTGGTACGATGGCAGCGCCCGCGATCTCGAATTGATCGTCATCGAAGCCGACGGGAACGTGTTCGAACTGGCGATGATGGCCGGAAGCGGCTGGCGACAACCACCTCCGGATCCAATCAGTGGGTCAAGTCAGCGTCGAGCCGGCCTGACCGAAGTCGAGCAGCTGCTGGACAACTGCTGATCGATTCCCCGCGGAACGCGATTCACTCAGCGATTCAAGCAGGATTTCCCCGAATACCGACCGGGTATCGATCTGACCGCAGCCCGGCCTCCCTCAGGCATCAACGACGGTCGATAGCCACGTAATCTCGCTCTGCCGCGCCGGTGTAGACCTGGCGAGGGCGACCGATGCGGGTCGGGTTGGCCGACTGCTCCAGCCACTGGCTGACCCAGCCCACGGTGCGGCCGATCGCGAACATCGCCGTGAACATCGAGGTCGGAATGCCCAGCGCCTTGTAGATGATGCCGGAGTAGAAGTCGACATTCGGATAGAGCTTGCGCTCGACGAAGTACTCGTCTTCCAGCGCAATTCGCTCCAGCTCCATGGCGAGGTCCAGCAGCTCATCCTGCTGGCCAAGCTCGGCCAGTACTGCGTGGCACTGCTTGCGAATGATGGTCGCCCGCGGATCGTGGTTCTTGTACACCCGATGGCCGAAACCCATCAGACGGAACGGGTCGTCCTTGTCTTTGGCGCGCGCGATGAATTGCGGCACGTTGCTGACCGTACCGATCTCGCTGAGCATGCGCAGCACCGCTTCATTGGCGCCACCGTGCGCTGGCCCCCAGAGTGCGGCAATGCCGGCAGCAACACAGGCGTAAGGATTGGCTCCGGTGGAACCAACCAGACGAACCGTCGAGGTCGAAGCATTCTGCTCGTGATCGGCATGCAGGATGAACAGCAGGTCGAGCGCCCGGGCCGCGACGGGATTGATCTCGTAGGGTTCGGCCGGTACCGAGAACATCATGTGCAGAAAGCGATCGCTGTACGGCAGAGAATTCTTCGGGTATGCACCCGGCCAGCCCATCGAATGACGATAGGCTGCGGCCGCGACGGTCGGCATCTTCGCAATCAGACGTTTGGCGGCCAGCTCGCGCTGTTCCGGTTCATTGACATCGAGCTTGTCGTGGTAGAACGCCGCCATCGAGCCGACCACACCCGACAGAATCGCCATGGGATGGGCGTTGTAGTGAAATCCCTGCATGAACGTATTGAGCTTTTCATGCACCATCGTGTGGTAGGTGATATCGCGGTCGAACCGGGTGAACTCGGTCTCGCTTGGCAATTCACCGTAGAGCAGCAGGTAGGCCACCTCAAGGAACGAGGAATGCTCGGCCAACTGCTCGATCGGATAGCCACGATATCGCAGGATGCCCTTGTCACCGTCGATGAAGGTGATGTCGCTCTTGCAGCTCGCCGTGCTGCCATAACCCGGATCAAAGGTGAAATACCCCAACGTCTTGTGCAGCCCCGAGATGTCCAGGGTCGGATCACCTTCGGTGCCGGAAACGATGGAAAGATCCAGCGACTTGCCGGTTTGCGGATCAGCGAGATTCACGGTTCGATCAGTCAAGATGACGCTCCTTCAATGATTGCCGGTTCGGCACCCGTGCGATTGGGATCGAGCGATCAAGGGATCGAGCATCCGCGGAAGCCGATTATGGTTGCGCATTGCATCCATACGGTAGCGTATCTGCCGGGCGAAGACGTGCTCGGCGATCGCCAGCGGCTACTTGCCGTAGCGCTGCTTGAAACGGTCGACGCGCCCGCCCGAATCCACGATCTTGTGCTGACCGGTGTAGAACGGATGCGACTTGCTCGAAACTTCGACCTTGACCAGCGGATATTCCTGGCCATCTTCCCACTTGATGGTTTCGCGGGCCTTGATGGTCGATCGGGTCTTGAACGCAAAATCGCTGGACAAGTCCTGAAAAACGACTTCGCGGTAATCTGGATGAATTTCTGCCTTCATGGCGTCGAGCCTGCACTGGAAAAAGGTTAGCTCATGATTATCACCGAGATCAGGCAGGAAAGCAAGACGTTCGAGTGTACCCCGTCGTTAATCCTGTGACATTCAGAGTGTGACTGAGTCGACCGTGCAAGGCGCGACCCGCAGTGAATGGCAAGCCCTTTACCCTGGATTATTCATGACCCGACCGTCGCGAGACGGCTCCAGGTCTTGTCGCCTGGGTGTTTCGCGACCGAGCGCACCGCAGCCGGACTCGCCGTGCTGGCCAATAATGGCGGGTGAGGATGCGCGACCGGGCAAAACCTCGCGGATGCTCAGCCTGGGGGCGTCGCAGCAGGTCGAGTCATGAATAAACCGGGCGCAGGGCTCCTGGAAAGGCAATACGCATTCCCGGCGAGCCCAGCCTTGCAGCCAAGCACTTTCCGACTCGCTGAACGTTACAGGATGAACGACGAGGTTCACTAGCTTGCGCGACACCGTATCCGGAACTGCCGTTTCGCGCAACAGCATCGGTTCTGCAACGACCGGCTGACGAGTGGAGCGACGATTTCCCGGCGCCAATGCTGGGATAATCGACGCATGTTGATCCGTTCCGACTTCAATCCGTCGTTCCGACTCGCGCGTCCGGTCATCGCGGTTGCTGCGGGAACCGTAATCGGCGTGCTGATCCAGGAACTGATCTGGATTCTGCTGGATGCACTGACGCCGTCGATCCAGCTCAACGGCGCGCTGTTTCTTGGAAGCGGCGGCTCGCTGCTGCTGGCAGCGCTGATCCTGAGCTGGCTGGTCGGCGGGTTCGGGGGCGGGCTGATGGCCGGGCTGGTCGGCCGCGGCCGCTGGGCCGCCTACCTGTCGGGAATCCTTCTGTGCGCCGCGGCGTCGCTCATGTTGTGGTTCGCCTGGGCCGGCGCACCGGGTGCCTGGACCCTGGCGCTGACGCCCGCGTTGGGTGCGCTGTTCGGCGGCTGGCTGGCGCGGTTGCTGCTGCGCTCCGGGCCGCAGCCAGGCCGATTGGAGCACAGCGGCCAGTGAACCTGAAATGGGTCGATATCGGCTGCAATCTCGGCCACGAAAGTTTCGAACACGACTGGATCGAAACCCTGGATCGCGCCGCCGCGGTGGGCGTGAACCAATTGGTGTTGACCGGCGCCTCTGTCGCTGGCAGCATCCGCGCACTTGAACTGGCAGGTTTCGCGCCAACACGCCTGCGTGCAACGGCGGGGGTGCACCCGCATCTCGCCGCAGAAGTCGATTCGGCCGCACTGGAAGCACTGGCAGCGCTGCACCAGGACCCGCTGGTCGCTGCAGTCGGTGAATGCGGCCTGGACTACTTTCGCGACCTTGCTCCGCGGCAGGTCCAGCGTCATGCCTGGATTGAACAGCTGGAACTTGCGGTCCGCTGCGGCAAGCCGGTATTCCTGCACCAGCGCGAGGCTCATGCCGACTTTCACTCGATCCTGCATGAATACCGCCATCGCCTGGGTCCGGTCGTGGTCCACTGCTTTACCGACACGCGCGCGGCAATGTTCGACTACCTCGACCTGGATTGCCACATCGGAATCACCGGCTGGATCTGCGACGAGCGCCGCGGCCTGGATCTCAAGGACACGGTCGCAGCCATTCCGGACGACCGCCTTCTGCTCGAGACCGACGCCCCGTACCTGAAACCCCGGAACCTGCGCCCCAAGGCGAGGACTCATCGCAACGAACCATGCTGGCTGCCGTGGGTGGGCGGCAGCGTGGCGGCGCTGCGTGGTGTCCACCCGCAGCGCCTGGCCGAACAGACCACAGCCAACGCCTGCGAGTTGTTCGGGATCGATCACCCGGAAAAGGCCTGATTCAACGCACCGAGGACCGGGGCGCAGGTAGAGGATCGATCAAACCCTGATCAGATCGGAATCAGGCTCCGTATGGCTCGAGAGTCCGCATCAGCGCGCGCAGTCTCTTGTGCTGCATCTTGAGTCGGAATTCGACTTCCTTCATCGAGGTCCGCAGCTCGGTTCGGTGCCAGCGGTCGCGCAGCGCTTCGGCGCCCTGCTCCATGCGGCGCATCTGGATCGACTGCCACTGGCCGACGATTTCCCGGAACTGCTGGTATTCACGATCGACCAGCGCGCGCCAGCTCTCCTGATTGCAAGCCTGTTCGGCACGCTTGCGTAGTCGGGCAAATTCGACCATCAATCGGGCCCGCTGAACCCGAAACGCCGGCGTCGTCCGTCGCTCGGTGACCAGGCCGACCCAGGCCAGCAGATTGATCAGCCATTTCGATGGATCGTAGTGCCACCAGCGGATTCCGTTGCGATAATCGGCCTGGAAGGCATGGTGGTAGTTGTGATAACCCTCACCCCAGGTCAGCAGCGCCACCAGCGGATTGTCGACCGCGGTATTTTCCTCGCTGTACGGACGCGCGCCCCAGGTGTGGGCCAGCGAGTTGATGAAGAAGGTGAAGTGATGGCTGGCTACCAGACGCAGCACGCCGGCCAACAGCACCATGCCGATGATTTCGCCGGTCAGCACACCCAGAAGCAGCGGAATGCCGAGGTTGGTGCCCCAGACCAGGGCCCAGTAATTGCGATGCTGCCACATCACGATCCGATCGCGCTCCAGGTCCGGAACCTGGCTGAAATCGATCCGACTGGTCGGCCAGGCACGCAGCATCCAGCCGATGTGAGCGTGCCAGAATCCGCTCCGGATCGAGTGTGGATCACGCTCGACGTCATCGACGTAGCGGTGATGAATGCGGTGCCGGGCACACCAGACGTAGATACTGTTCTGCAGTGCCATGGCACCGAACACCGCCAGACCAAGACGCACCGGCCATCGCGCCTGGAAGGCACGATGCGACCACATCCGGTGATATCCGACCGTGGTGCTCATGCCGGTCAGCACCAGCAGCACGCTGGCAGCAACCCAGGCCAGCGCCGAGTAGCCCTGAAACCAGCCCCAGAGAGGCACCAGGGTCAGCGCGGCCAGATTCGATAGCGCGAAGAACACCGTGTTGGCCCGCTCGAACGGCGGCCGCTCGCGCACTGTTGCAGTTTCGGAAGAATCAGCCATTGCCGAAGAACCGGATCGACAACGGGTACGGCCAGACTTCGCCATCATTGGCCTTGATCGCGCCGATGATCGGGAAGATCAGGAACAACAAGGCCAGCGCCCACAACAGCGGGATGCCGATGAGAATAACGATCAGGATGGAGAAGATCACCGCATAGATCAGCGAGCTGAGGATCCAGTTGAGAACCACGTACCAATGCGGTTCCAGCGACGGAAACTGTTCCCTTTTCAGGAAGTAGATCACGACAGGCACGACCAGGCCACCAAACGGTATCAACAGACCGGCAAGCAGCGAGAGGTGCAACAGGGTTGCCCACATCCGGGCTTCCTTTGCGTCTCCCGGAGAGGCGGAGTCGGGCTCGAACTCGCTCATGCTGGCTACCTCGTGGTGGCGACGCTGATGCTGGAAATTCCGACCACGTTGGCCGCGTCCAGCACCAGCACCAGGGAATTGGTGTTTGCATCAGGATGCGAGGCGATGATCAGTGGCGCCTTGGGCTTGGAGGCGCGCTCGCGCTCCAGGTTGGCGCGGACAGCACGGTCATCGACGTTGCGGCGGTTGACTTTGATCTGGCTCAGGGCGTCGATCTCGACCAGGATCTGGCCGACATCTTCCTGAACCTGCTGCTGGTCGCTCTTGGTCGGCCGGGAGATATCCAGCCCCTTCTCGCGCACGAACGAGGTCGTGACAATGAAGAAGATGAGCATGATGAAGACGATGTCGAGCATCGGCGTGATGTTGATCTCGGCTTCATCGTCCGAGTGCTGACGTCTGCGCATGGTGATCCTGAAAAATCCGGCAGTGGTTCGAGAGGGTAGAGAATACCGCAGCGCCGCGGTGCGTGCAAAGTCAGGACGTCGATTTTTTCCGCGGTCGACGCCAGCCCGGGATGGTCCGGGCCCGGGCCCGGGCCACCGTCAGCGCCTGTCCCGGCACCTTGCCGGTGACCACGCTGCCGGCGCCCACGGTCGCCCCATCACCGATTTCGACCGGTGCGACCAGCGCCGAATTCGAGCCGATGAAGACATCCTGGCCGATCCAGCTGGGGTGCTTGTTGGCGCCATCGTAGTTGCAGGTGATGGTGCCGGCACCGAGGTTGGTGCGGGCGCCGATCTCGGCATCGCCGGTGTAACTCAGGTGATTGGCCTTCGCGCCTTCGGCGAAGCGGGCGTTCTTGGTTTCGACGAAATTGCCGATTCGAACTCCGGCCGCCAGCACCGTACCCGGTCGGAGACGGGCGAAGGGACCGACCGTGCATGGCCCGGTGGTCTCGACACCGTCAAGCACGGAATATGGCTCGATCCGGGTTCCTGCCGCCAGCCTTGCATTGCGCAACACACAGCCGGTGCCGATCCAGACGCCGTCGCCCAGTTCGACTTCACCCTCGAGCACCACGCCCTGGTCGATCTCGACCTCGCGGCCGGCCGCGACGCTGGCTCGCAGCTGAACCGATTCAGGGTGCAGCATCCTCACGCCC